>Ga0214467_1000058_pt1 | contig 31527 bp, 25 predicted proteins | sample RVTome_8_FD_187339 | JGI IMG/M metagenome (GOLD analysis project Ga0214467, IMG submission 187339) | Soil microbial communities from uranium-contaminated site in the Upper Colorado River Basin, Wyoming, United States - RVT160D0 HiSeq ...
CAGCTTGAGCCGCACCTGCTGCCGGGCGAGCGCGTCGCGCACCGCGGCGGCCACCTTGCCCGGCCGCGCCTGCACGTCAGCGAAGAAGCGCCCGGTCCACGCGGCCAGATCGTCGGTCGTGACCAGATGCTCGGCCAGCTCGCTCGCGAGCTGCAGCACCGCGTCGGTCACAGTGGACGGTGCGAAGGGGACGTCGGACATGTCGCCGTTGTAGTTGCGCACCAGCAGGTCGACGATCTGCCAGCGGGACGCCTCGGTGAGCAGCCGGGCCGACGGCTCGAATCCGGCGCGCAGGCCGTGCTCGACGACGACGCGCGCCGCGTACGAGTGGTAGGTAGCCACCGTCGGCTCGCCGGCCAGCAGCTCCTCGCGGCCGAGCCGGCGCACGAGCTGCCCCAGCCGGGTGCGCACGCGGTGGCCCAGCTCGCCGGCCGCCTTGCGGGTGAACGTGAGGCCGAGCACCTGCTCCGGGCTCGCGTAACCGTTTGCCACCAGCCACAGCACGCGCGCGGCCATCGTCTCCGTCTTGCCCGAGCCGGCACCGGCCACGACCAGCAGGGGCTCGACCGGTGCCGAGATGATCGCGGCCTGCTCCGGCGTCGGCGGGTGCAGGCGCAGCATGGTGGCCAGCTCATGCGGCGTGTACCGGGGCCCGGCGGCGGCATGCTGCGTGACCGGAAACAGCTCGATCACGGCTCCACCACCTGCCGGCCCTTGCCGGAGATCGGACAGCTGGTGCGCACCGGGCAGACCCGGCACCGCGAGTTGGCCACCGCGTGGAAGGTGGAGGCGGCCATGGTCTCGGCAGTGCGGCGTACCAGCGCTCCGGCCCAGCCCGCCTCCTCACCCTCGCCGAGCGCGGCCTGGCCCTGCTCCTTGGCCTCCTTGGTGGTGGTGCCGAGCTGCACGAGCGCGGCGCCGCCGGACTCGTCGCCGTGCTCCTCGAACGCCCCCGCCTCCACAGCGGCCTGGTAGGCCGCGAGCTGCGGATGCTCGGCCAGCTCCGCCTCGGTGACCGACGCGGACTTTCCCGTCTTCAGGTCCACGACGACCAGCCGGCCGCTCTCGTCGAGCTCCAGCCGGTCGACGCGGCCGGTCAGGTCGACCGGGCGCAGGGGGTCGGCCAGCTGCACCGCGAACTCCTGCTCGATCGCGAGGAGCCGCCGCGGGTTGGTGGCCAGCCAGCGCAGCAGCTTGTCGACCATCGACTCGGCCCTGGCCCGCTCGGTGCCGGCCAGCCAGCGCGCGGCGAGCTCGATCGCGTCGAAGCGCCCCGTGATGTACTCCACCAGCCGCTCCCGGTCGACGGCCGCGTCTTCGGCGAGCATGGCCGCCGCGTGCACCAGGTTTCCCACGCCCTGTGCCGCGCTGGGCGGCGCACCACCGCCGTGCCGCTCCAGCAGCCACCGCAGGCTGCACCGCAGCGCACTCTCCATCGTGGATGGTGTGACCTTCACCGGCTCGCCCTCGTCGACCAGCGGGCGGTCGTCGGAGAGCTCGCGCAGCCCCCACCAGTCGTCGGGGTGGGCGCCGGGCACCCCGGCGAGGGCGAGGCGGGCCAGCTCCTGCTCCGCCGCGCGCCTGCGCGCCGTGGGGGCGGACGGGTCACCGACGACGGTACGCAGCTCGGCCACCAGCGCGGGCAGCGTGAGCGCGCGGGGCAGCCGCCCGGCGGGCAGCTCGACGGGGCCGGAATCCTCGACGTCTACATCGGAGTCGTCGGCGGGGAGCAGCTCCGACAGGAAGCGGCTCGGCTGCTCCTCGTGGTCGCTGCCGCCGACCGACGCCGAGGCCACGGCCGTCACCAGCAGCCGCCGCCGGGCCCGGGTGGCCGCCACGTAGAACAGCCGCCGCTCCTCGTCGAGCAGCGCCGAGGTCTGCCCGACCAGCGACGCGGCGACACCGGTGCCGTCGGCCCGCCCGGACAGCACGTCGACGAGCCGCTCGGAGCCGAGCAGGCTGCCGCGCAGGCGCAGGTCGGGCCAGATCCCCTCCTGCACTCCGGCGATGACCACGACATCCCACTCCAGGCCCTTGGCCGCGTGTGCCGTGAGCAGGCGCACCGCCTGGCCGCGGTCGGCGCTCGGCGCGATGGTGTCGGCCGGGAGCTGCTGGCCGAGGACGTGGTCGAGGAAGACCTCGGTGCGCGCGCCGGGCAGCCGGTCGACGAAGCGCGCGGCGGTGTCGAAGAGCGCCACGATCGCGTCGAGGTCACGGTCGGCCGCCACCCCGCGCCACTGCAGGCCGCGCTCCTCGCCCGGGTCGCTGACCGGCCCACTGCGGGCGGTCAGCCCGTACCACCGCTCGGCCATGCCACTGGCCCGCCACACCGCCCACAGGACATCTTCGACCGTCGCGGCCGGCGCGCCCGCCGCCTCCACCGCGGTGGCGAGCAGGCCCGCGATGGCCTTGGCCGGCCTGGCCCACCGCCGGTCGATGGCGGCCAGCTCGGCCGGCTCGCGAAGGGCGTCGACCAGCAGCTCGCCCGACGGGCGCGGGTCGTCGGCCGCCAGCGCGAGCGCCCGCAGCCCCTGCCGCAGCCGCCGCTCGCCGAGCGGGTCGATGCCGCCCAGGGGCGAGTGCAGCAGCGCGACGGCCGCCTCCTCGTCGAGCCGCTCCGGCTCCAGCGCGCACCTCAGGACCAGCAGAAACGGCGCCACCGCCGGCTGGAGGTGGAGCGGCAGATCCTCGGCCTGAGTGATGGTCGGGACGCCGGCCGCGTGCAGGGCCCGCTGGAGCGGCGCGAGCTGGAGATGGGTGGAGCGGACCAGCACGGCCATCCGTGACCACGGCACCCCGTCGAGGAGGTGGGCCTGGCGGAGCGCGTGTGCCACGTATCCGGACTCACTGGTGCCCGACCGGAAGCTCCGGACCTCGACGGCGGCCGTGATGTCGGTGGCCGGGGCCTGGCGGCGGTGGCCAGCGGGGCCGCGCAGCCGGCGGGCGAGGCGCCCGGTCGCCCCGAGCAGCTCGCCACCCGTCCGGTAGTTGGTGTGCAGCGTGACGGTCGGCGCCACCGCCCCTGAAGAGGTCCGAAAGCGGTGGGTGAACGTGCTCACGCCGGTCGGGTCGGCGCCGCGGAAGGCGAACGTGGACGAGTCCGGGTCGGCGAAGGCCACCAGCGGCTTGCCTCCACCGGCCACAAGGGACAGCAGCTCGACCTGGGCCGGGTCGGTGTCGGCGAGCTCGTCCACGTACACATACGCCAAGCGGGCGCGCTCGGCCTCGAGCAGCTCGGGGTCGTCGGCGAACATCCCGGCGGCGGCGCGGATCAGCTCGGCCGGGTCGTAGCCGACCGAGCCACGGGTGGTGGCGTCGCGGAGCGTGAGCACCGCCACGTACTCCCGGAGGAACCTCGCGGCGGCCGGCCAGTCGGGGCGCGCGAGCCGCTCGCCCAGCTCGGCCAGGTGGGCCGGGGTGACACCGCGCTCGGCGGCGCGCTGCAGCAGGTCGCGCAGCTGCTGGGCGAACGCCCGCGTGGGCAGCGCCGGCCGCAGCCCTGGTGGCCACTTTTCCTCGGCCTCGGCGAGCAGCTCACGGATGACCAGATCCTGCTCGGGACCGGTGAGCAGCCGGGGCGACGCCTCGCCGCGCTCGGCGGCGGCCCGCCGGAGCAGGCCGAACGCGTAGGCATGGAAGGTGCGCACGAGCGGCTCGTGGACCACCCGGCCGCCGCCGGCCCCGGGGCTCGCGATGCGGGCCTCGATGCGCTCGCGGAGAGTGGTGGCTGACCGGCGGCCGAAGGTCAGGACCAGGATGCGCTCGGGGTCGGTGCCCCCGTCGACCCGGGCCGCGACCGCCTCGACCAGCGTGCCGGTCTTGCCCGTGCCCGGCCCGCCGACCACCAGCAACGGGCCGTCGGTGTGCCCGACGACGTGCCCCTGCAAGGGGTCTACGAGCCGCTCCGGCACGGCCTCCGCCGGCCGGCGGACCAACCGGTACGCCTGCACGCCGCTCATCGAACCACGACCGTACGATCTTTTCGCCGCTGGTCCTCGCGTCGCGGGCCCGCGACGCGAGGACCAGCGGTCTGAGGGAGAGCCAGCGGTTATTCCAGGCGGGCCTCGATCGCCTCCAGGGCGGCCGGCACGGTGTCCGCGACGATCAGCAGGTCGAGCGCGTCCTCGCGGGCGAACGAGGTCTGCGCCAGGCCGCGCAGCCAGGCCACCAGTCCGCTGTAGAAGCCGCTTTGGTCGACCAGCGCGACCGGCTTGCGGTGCAGGCCGAGCATCGCCGTGGTCCAGACCTCGAAGAGCTCGTCCATCGTGCCGAGTCCACCCGGGAGGGTGAGGAACGCGTCCGACTTTTCGATCATCACCGCCTTGCGGCTGAGCATGTCGTCGGTGACCACCAGCTCGTCGGCGGCCGTGTCCGCGATCTCGCGGTCGACCAGTGCCTGCGGGATCACCCCGAGCGTGTGTGCGCCGCCGGCCCGGGCCCCGTCGGCCACGGCACCCATCATGCCGACACAGCCGCCGCCGGAGACCAGCGTGTGGCCACGCCGGGCGATCTCGCGGCCGGTGGCGTAAGCCAGATCGAGCCAGTGCTGCTCCAGCTTGCGCGAGGAGGCGCAGAAGACACATATCGCCGCCACGTCAGTCCGCCGCCTCGGTCCGGGCGGTCGCGCCTTCCTTGAGAGCCTCCTGCTCGGCCGCGAGGGCGGCGTCCGCGTCGATGATGTAGCGGATGGCCTCGTCGATGTCGTCGGTCACGCACATCAGGTCGAGGTCGGCCGGGCTGATCTTGCTCTCCGCGGCCATCGTGCCCCGCAGCCAGTCGAGCAGGCCGCTCCAGTACGCCGTGCCCATCAGCACCACGGGGAACCGGGTCACCTTCCCGGTCTGCACCAGCGTGAGCGCCTCGAAAAGCTCGTCCATCGTGCCGAAGCCGCCCGGCAGCACCACGAACGCCTGCGCGTACTTCACGAACATGGTCTTGCGGGCGAAGAAGTACCGGAAGTCGATGCCCATGTCGACCCACTCGTTGATGCCCTGCTCGAACGGGAGCTCGATGCCCAGCCCCACGGAGAGCCCGCCCGCCTCGTTGGCACCCCGGTTGGCCGCCTCCATCACGCCCGGCCCGCCGCCGGTGATCACCGCGTATCCGGCGTGGGCCAGCGCCGCACCCAGCCGCTGGGCGAGCTCGCACTCGGGGCTGTCGGGCTTGGATCGCGCCGAGCCGAACACGCTGACCGCCGGCGGAAGGTCGGCGAGCGTGTCGAAGCCCTCGACGAACTCCGACAGGATGCGCAGCGCGCGCCACGCGTCCTTCGTCTTCCACTCGGCACGCTGGCGCGAGTCCAGCAGCCGCTCATCGGCGGTACTCCCTGGAATCGCCTCACGACGCAAGGTGACCGCACCCCGGTGTCGCTCCGGGCCAGGAATGCGGCCGCGGTTTATGTGGTTCATGGGATCAACCGTAATGGTCCGTGACTCGTACTAACTGATGCAACCAAACCCGCGCGGCGGGCGTCATACCTAACACATACTGGGTATCCACGGAACGGGGAGGGGACACCGTGATGACCCGCAACGACATGATCCGGCTTCGCCGGCAGATGCAACGACGGATCCGGGACGTCGTGGAGGAGCGCCGGCTGATGGCCGACCAGCGCGCCGCGAGCACCTCGGAGGAGGAGAGCTCGCAGGTCAGGGCCGCCTAGCTCAGCCAGCGGTGCAGCGTCGCGGCGCCGTCGCGGATCTTGCCGATCTCGACGTGCTCGTCGGGCGCGTGCGCCAGGTTGGGGTCACCCGGGCCGAAGTTGAGCGCGGGTATCCCCAACGCGGCGAACCGCGACACGTCCGTCCAGCCCAGCTTCGCCACCGGCGCCTCGCCGACGGTGGCGAGAAACTCCCGCGCGGGGGGCGCGGAGAGTCCGGGCAGCGCGCCACCCGCCGAGTCGATCACCTCGACCTCGAAGCCGTCGAAGACCTCACGCACGTGCGCGTGCGCCTCGGCCTCGCTCCGATCCGGGGCGAACCGGTAGTTGACCTCGATCTCGCACAGATCGGGCACCACGTTGCCGGCCACGCCGCCACGGACGCGTACGGCGTTGAGCCCCTCCCGGTAGGTGCACCCGTCGATCGGCACGGTCCGCGGCTCGTACACCTCCAGCCGCCGCAGCACCTCGCCGGCCGCGTGGATCGCGTTGATCCCGCGCCAGGAGCGCGCCGAGTGCGCGCGGCGGCCGGTGATCCGGACGATCGCCCGCATGGTGCCCTGGCAGCCCGCCTCGACCACGCCGTAGGTCGGCTCGAGCAGCACCGCGAAGTCGGCCGCCAGCCACTCGGGGTGCGCGTTGGCGACCAGGTTGAGGCCGTTGTACTGGGAGTCGACCTCTTCGGCCTCGTAGAAGAAGTACGTCACGTCGAACCGGGGCTCGGGCACGCTCACCGCCAGGTGCAGCGCGAACGCCACGCCCGCCTTCATGTCCGCGGTGCCGCAGCCGTAGATGAGGTCGCCCTGGATGTTCGCCGGGAAGTTGTCGTTGAGCGGGACGGTGTCGAGGTGTCCGGCGAGCACGACGCGCTGCGCCCGCCCGAGGTCGGTCCGGGCCATCAGCGTGTTGCCGAACCGGCGCACCGAGAGGTGTGGCGCCGCCCGCAGCACCTCCTCCACGCAGTCGGCGATCTCCTTCTCGTGGAGGGAGACGGACTCGATGTCGACCAGCGCACGGGTAAGCGCGACCGGGTCGGCCATGACGTCGGGGGTCAGCGGGTTCGCCATGCCAGGCACGGTACCTTTTCGTCATGCAGAGTTTGCCGGCCTGGGGCCTCGGACTTGCCACCATTACGACCGATGACCAGGTGCTCGACGCTTGGTACCCCGCCGGCAAGCTCGGTCTCGGCATCGCACCGGCCGACGAGACACCGGTCACGGTCGTCGGCGAGCGGTCGCTCCCGCTCCTGCGCACGGCGATCGTCCGCACCGAGATCGGCTCGCTCGAAGACCCGCCGAAGGACACCGCGGACGCGTACCTCCGGCTGCACCTGCTCTCCCACCGCCACGTGCGGCCCAACGACATCAACCTCGACGGCATCTTCGGTGTGCTGCCCAACGTGGCGTGGACCTCGGCCGGGCCCTGCCCGCCGGACTGGGTCGACGAGCTACGCCTGATCGAGCGCTCGGCCGGCCGCCACCTCACGATCTACGGGATCGACAAGTTTCCCCGCATGATCGACTACGTCGTGCCCTCCGGCGTGCGGATCGCCGACGCCGACCGGGTGCGCCTCGGCGCCCACCTGGCCTCCGGCACGACCGTCATGCACGAGGGCTTCGTCAACTTCAACGCCGGCACGCTCGGCAGCTCGATGGTGGAGGGCCGGATCAGCGCGGGCGTCATCGTGGGCGACGGCTCCGATGTCGGCGGCGGCTCCTCCATCATGGGCACGCTCTCCGGCGGCGGTAAGGAGCGCATCCGCATCGGCGAGCGCTGCCTCATCGGGGCCAACGCGGGCATCGGCATCTCGCTCGGCGACGACTGCGTCGTGGAGGCCGGCTGCTACGTGACCGCCGGCTCGAAGGTGACCCTGCCCACCGGCGAGATCGTCAAGGCGGCCACCCTCTCCGGCCGGTCCGGCCTGCTCTTCCTGCGCAACTCGGTCACCGGTGCCCTGGAGGCACGGGCCCGCAAGGGCACCGGCATCGAGCTCAACGCCGCGCTCCACGCGAACGACTGAGCGTGGCCTCCCCCCGGGGCCTCGAAGGCCCGGGGGAAGCGGTCACCTCACTTCAGGCCCGCAGCGAGACAAACCCGGCCGCCGCCGGATGCCTCACCGAGGCCACCCATCCGCCACCGTCGCGGCGCAGGGGCGCCTTCTGCCAGGTCTTGCCGTCGTCGTACGACACGTCGACGGTCAGCGACCTGACGCCGGCACCCGGTGCGCCGGGCTGCCGCCGCACCGTGACCGGCCCGCCGGAGCCGCGTTAGGCGCGGCGGGAACCGCACCACCGACAGCGGCAGCTTGGCGAAGACGTCCTGCGGTCAGGGTCTTCCGGGTTTCCTGAAGCGAGCCACCGTCCGATGGCGACGAACGTCTAGCTCGGGGAGATCGCGGCGATCTCGGCGCTCGCGGTGTCTTCCTCGAAGCGGAGCCAGCCGGCGACATCTTCGGGTGCGAGCGGCTGGGAGTAGAGGTAGCCCTGGCCGTAGGGGCAGTGGATGACGCGGAGCAGGTCGCGGTCGGCCTCGGTCTCGATGCCTTCGGCGACGACCTCGAGGTTGAGGGTCTGCGCCAGCCGCACGATGCCGTCCACAATGGCCTGCTGCCGGGCGGAGGAGGCGACGGTGGCGGTGAAGGTCTTGTCGATCTTCAGCACGTCGATCGGCACCTGCTGCAGGTAGCTCAGCGACGAGAAGCCGGTGCCGAAGTCGTCGATCGCGATCCGCACGCCCATCTCGCGCAGGCCGGTGAGGTCGAGCCACACCTGCTCGTCGTCGCGGAGCAGCAGGCGCTCGGTGATCTCCAGCATCAGGCGCTCCGGTGGCAGGTCGGCCTCGGCGAGCGCCTTGCGTACCTTGTCGACGAAGCACGCCACACGGAACTGGCGGGCCGAGACGTTGACGCTCACGTACGGCGTGCCGGGCCAGGTGGTCGCCGTCGCGATCGCCTGCTGGAGCACCCAGTCACCGATCGGCTCGATCAGCCCGGTCTCCTCGGCCACGTCGATGAACTCGTCCGGCGAGACCATGCCCAGCGTGGGATGCCGCCACCGCACCAGCGCCTCGAAGCCGACCGTCTCGCCATCGGCGACGCCGACGATCGGCTGGTAGGCCACCGTGAAGTTGAGGTCGGCGACCGCCTGCTCCAGCGCCGCCCGCATCTCGATCCGCTGCAGCACCGCGCTGTGCAGGGCGGCCTGGTAGCGGCGCCAGCGGCCCTTGCCCGCCCCCTTGGCCAGCCGCAGCGCGAGGTCGGCCTGGCGAAGCAGCTCGTCTACATCGGACGCGTCGGCGGTGGTGGCGAGGCCGATGCTGGCCGACCCGCTGATCGTCACCTCGCCCAGCCGGAACGGCTCGACCAGCGCCGCCAGCACGTCCGCGGCGATCTCCTCGGCCACGGCGGCGTCGGCGACGCCCTCGATCACCGCCGCGAACTCGTCGCCGCCGAAGCGCGCCACGGTCTGGTGTTCGCCGAGCGTCGCGACGATCCGCTGGCCGGCAGCCTTCAGCAGGCCGTCGCCGGCGGCGTGGCCCGAGGTGTCGTTGACCATCGTGAAGTCGTCGAGGTCGATCAGGAGCACGGCCACCTGGCCGCCGCCATCCGCCACCGCCTCGCGTACCCGGTCGTGGAAGAGCACCCTGTTGGGCAGCCCGGTGAGGGCGTCGTGCAGGGCCTGGTGGCTGAGCTCGCGCTCCAGCCGGTCGCGTGTGGTCACATCCCGCATCGTGATCACCAACCCGCGCACGGTGCGGTCGCGGCGCAGGTCACGGCAGCTCACCTCGACCTGCACCCGGCCCCCGCCCGGATGCTGGAGGCTCCACTGTGTCCACTCCGTGGCCGGCGACTGACCGGAGCGGGCCAGATCGAGTGCCTGCTCGACGGCCGCTCGGTCGTCCGGGTGGATCACATCCCAGAAGGCGGTGGAGTCGCCCGGCTCGACGCCGAGCACGGCCGAGGTGGACGGGCTGGCGTACCGGATCGAGTCGTCGTCGCCCACGATCAGGATCACGTCCGCGGTGCTCTGCACGAGCGTGCGGAAGTAGGCCTCGCTCTGCCGCCTGTTGACCTCGTCGCTCAACGCGATCCGCTCCAGCGCCAGCGCGGCCTGCCCGGCCAGCACCTCCAGCGCGTCACGGAGGCTGTCGAGGATCCCGACCTCGGCGGAGACGATCAGCGCGCCCAGTCGGGGTGCGCCACCGGCCGGCGAGTCGAGCACCAGCGGGCACATCACGGCGCCCTCGAAGCCGCCCAGCTGCTCGGCCAGGGCCGGGTGCAGCATGCGTACCCGCAGGACGCGGGTGCGGCGAGCGGCGGCCGCGCCCCGCGCACCGTGCGGCAGCACAGGTGGCACGACCGTGGGACCCCAGATGCTCACCGCGGTGGCCGGCACGCCGTCGGCGTGGTGCACGGCGAAGACCAGGCGGTATCCGGTCTCCGGCGGGATGAGGCGGGCCACCGCGGCGCGCACGGCCCGGTTGACCTCGGCCGCGTCGGTGGCGGATACGAGCGCGGCCATCGACTCGCGCATCCCCCGCTCGCGGCCGACCGCGTGCCGGTGCGCGAAGATCGAGTCGGTGAGCCGGATCAGCACGATGATGAAGACCACCCCGGAGGTGACCGCGATCAGCGGCCCGTCGCGGATCTCACCGGCGATCGACAGCCCCAGCAGCGCACCCGGCGGCACCAGCGCGGCCGCACCGAGCAGCCCCAGCCACACCGTCTTGACCTCGCCGCGCCGGGCCTCGGCCGGCGCGGTCAGCCCGGCCATCGACGGGTGCAGTGCCGCCGCGCCCCACGCGGCGTAGAAGACCCACCAGCCGATGTCGATCACGCCACCGTTGTCGTATCCACCCTCCAGGCTGGTCGCCATGTACAACACGTCGGCGGTGAGCACGGCCGCGGAGCCGATCGCGAGCAGCACGACCGAAACCGTGCGCTGATAGGTCGCGAAGAGGCGCACGGTGATGGCGAAGACGAGCAGGTTGCCCAGCGCGTAGGCGGCCATGGCGGATTTCTCGAAGGAGTTCACCGCCGGCGACCTGATGTCGGGCCCCACGCCGAAGACCCAGAGCACCATCGCACCGATCGTGGCGAAGACGAGCAGGTCGAGCAGCCTCGACCGATCGCGAATCGTCAGGCTCGCTCGGGTAAACCCGTAATAGCCGGCGACGATCAGCGGAAAGACGCTCAGGTAAAAAATGTCCGCGAGAAGGGGCGCCTGGCCGCCGTCGGCGGCGATATTGAAAACGAGGTCGCCGGCCGCGAAAACCGCGATCCCGCCGGCCAGAAACCACCAGGGCAGCCGGCGCCGCGGCTGGTGTCGCAGCACGCCCACCGCGATCGCCCCGACGCTGCTGACGCCGACGGCGGCCCAGAAATACACGTGCAGCGACGGAAGCGCGAACGCACCAACCCCCAGGGCTGTCATCCACAACCCGTAGTAGGTCATGACCCGTCGAGCCGACACGAGCCTCCCCTTCGCGGCCACTGGCGCGATGGACCCCCCGACTGGTCCGTTGAACGTTGTACCAGTTGGTGAAGCGGTTCGCCATAGTCCGCGGACTATGCTTTCCCGTCGATCACGGACACATTCTCCCCGAATGTGGCGACGGCCCCGTTACAGGCGGAAGATGCGAGAGTGGCTCAGGTTTCCAGGCGCTCTACAGCGGTCGCGACCCGCTCGTCGGTGGCGGTCAGCGCCACCCGCACATGCCGCTCGCCGGCCGGGCCGTAGAAGGCGCCGGGGGCGACCAGGATGCCCCGCGCAGCGAACCAGTCCACAGTAGACCAGGAGTCGTCGCCCCGGGTGGCCCACAGGTAGAGGCCCGCGCCCGAGTACTCGATCTCGAAACCGGCCTTGACCAGCGCGGCGCGCAGCACGTCGCGGCGGCCCGCGTAGGCAGCGCGCTGTGCCACCGCGTGCTCCTCGTCGCCGAGCGCGGCCACCATCGCCGCCTGGACCGGAGCCGGGACGATCATGCCGCCGTGCTTGCGGACCGCCAGAAGCTCGGACACGATCCCGGGGTCACCGGCCACGAAGCCGGCCCGGTAGCCGGCGAGGTTGGACCGCTTGGAGAGCGAGTGGAGAGCCAGCACGCCATTCAGCCGGCCGCCGCTGACCTCGGGCGAGAGCACCGACACGGGCTCGGCCTCCCAGCCGAGCGTGAGATAGCACTCGTCGCTGGCCACGACGGCACCCCGCTCGCGGGCCCAGTCGACGACCTTGCGCAGGTGGCCGGCGGGAAGCACCTGGCCGGTGGGGTTGGACGGGGAGTTGACCCAGATCAGCTTGACCGGGGCGGGGCCCAGCGAGGTGAGCGAGTCGGTGCGCACCGGAGTGGCGCCGGCCAGGCGGACACCCACCTCGTACGACGGGTAGCACACGCTCGGGATCACCACCGTGTCGCCCGGACCGATGCCGAGGAGCGTCGGCAGCCAGGCCACCAGCTCCTTGGAACCGATCGTGGGCAGGACGCCGAGCCCGTCAACCGGCGCGGCGCAGGTGCGGACCACCCACTTCGCGATGGCGGCCCGCAGCGCGGGGGTGCCGGCGGTCGGCGGGTAACCGGGCGAGTCCGAAGCGGCAGCGAGCGCCTCCCGCACCAGGGGCGGCACCGGGTCGACCGGGGTGCCCATCGAGAGGTCGACGAGGCCCCCCGGGTGCTCGGCGGCCGCCCGCTTGGCCGGCGCCAGCAGGTCCCAGGGAAAGTCGGGCAGCCGCTCGGACAGGCGCCCCTCGGCCAGGCTCAGTGCTCGGTCTCCCGCGGGGGCTGGGCGGCCACGAAGGTGGCGTCCTTTTCCACCTTGCCGATCTTGGAGGCACCACCCGGGGATCCGAGGTCCTCGAAGAACTCGTAGTTGGCGGCCGTGTAGTCCTTCCACTGCTCGGGGACGTCGTCCTCGTAGAAGATCGCCTCGACCGGGCAGACCGGCTCGCACGCCCCGCAGTCGACGCACTCATCGGGGTGGATGTACAACATCCGGTTGCCCTCGTAGATGCAATCTACTGGGCACTCCTCGATGCACGCCTTGTCGAGCAGATCAACGCACGGCTCGGCGATGATGTAGGTCACGGGTCATCCTCTCCGCAAGCCATGCCGCACTTATGCCGCGGCACTAGGAGCCTAGTATCTCGCCTCAGGGGCCTAGTATCTCGCCCTGGAGGGGGTGGTTGGTGCTCCGGCGGCAGGATGTGGGACACCGGGTCGTCGTGCGGCGAATTGTCGGTGTACGCAACGATCGTCCCCTCTACACGGACGCGCTCGGCGAGCTCGTGGAAATTACCGAGACCGATCTCACGATCGCGACGTCGAAGGGCCCGCTGCGCGTACCACTGAATGAGATCCACCGCGCGAAACGCGTGCCCCCGACGCGGCGGCCGAACGCCGCGGACGTCATCGCCCTCGAGATCGCCGCCAACGAGGCCTGGCCGGCGCCGGTGCAGGAGCGGCTGGGCGGCTGGCTGCTGCGCGCGGCCGACGGCTGGACCGGCCGGGGCAACTCCGCGCTGCCCATCGGCGACCCCGACCGTCCCCTGGAGGCGGCGATCGACGCGGTCGAGCGCTGGTACCTGGCCCGCGGCGCGCAGCCCCTGGTCAACACGCCGCTCCCGCTGGCCGCCCCGGTCGGCGCCGCGCTCGACGCACGCGGTTGGAGCGCCCGCCCGCTCACGCTGGTGCAGACCGCGCCGCTCCGGTCGATCCTCGACGCCGCGCCGGCCCGCGTACGGGTCGAGCTCACCCACACGCCCTCGGACGCCTGGCTGGATATCGCCGCCGGGCGCAAGGGCGGCCTCCCGGACGCCGCGCGTCACATCCTCACCGCTGTGCGCCAGATCCGATTCGCGCACATGTACGACGACGGTGGCACCCTGCTCGCCACCGGCCGCGGCACGATCACCGGCGAGGGCCGGTGGCTCTGCCTCGCGCTCATCGAGGTGGTGCCCGAGGCGCGGCGACGAGGGCTGGCCCAGCACGTGATGGGCGCGCTCGCGCGGTGGGCCGCCGAGGCGGGCGCCAGTCGGGCGTTTCTGCAGGTCGAGGAGCGCAACACGGCAGCTGTGGCGCTCTACGCGAAGCTGGGCTTCACGACCCACCACAGCTACCTGACCCGCGAGGGCCCCAAGCCGGGCTAGCGGCGAACGACGCGGCGGGGCTTGGCCATCTTGGCCTCGGCGAAGCGCTTGAGACCCTGCGACCGGTAGTCGAGGCCGAGCGCCACGAGGATCAGGAAGCCGACCAGCGAGCCGCCGATCGCGAAGGCGGCGTAGAGCCAGATCTGCGAGAAGAAGTCGCCGGCCCCGCCCTCGAACGGGGTGTCCCCGCTGATGAACGGCCCGACGAAGATCGTCAGCAGCACCGCGACGATCGAGGCCGCGCCGATGTCGGCGATCCACCGACCGGCCGGGTGGCGGCGTCCCCACATGAACGCCATGATCGCCAGGATCAGCCCGATCACCACGAACATGCCGAGTGAGACGCGATCCTGCGCCTCGCCGTCATCATTGAATCCGAGGCGGGCGACCAGGCGCGCCGCCACGTTGACCGCGAACAGCACACCCGCGAGCACGCCGACCGGCAGCCAACGGTCCTTCATCGCACACCCTCCCCAACCACAGGTGAACAATCCTCGGTGAGAAGAGTAGTGCCCGAGTGTCCGTCGTCACACCCTCGGTCAGCTGTGTGGTAGCTGCCGGTTCGCTGAGTACGGCGGCTGGGCGAGCATCAGGCGGAAGCCGACCACCGCGAAGGCGATCGAGCCGGCCAGGATCATGACGACGCCGACCCAGCTGTTGCCGTCGACCACCGCGCCGCCCTGCGGGCCGACCAGCAGAAGGTCGCCCTCGGTGGTACGCCCCGAGGCGGTCACCATCAGCACCAGCCAGGCGGCGGCCGGGAGCACGACGGCCCACTTGCGACCCACTGTCGTGTACGCGAACCAGCCGAGCGCCAGGTTGCCCACCACGGTCGCGATCACGGCCACGCCGATCAGGTGGCCACCCAAGCGCAGCGGCGCGATCATGAGCTCGGCCAGGGCGGTGACCAGCGCGGCCACCACGGCGATCACACCGCCGGCCACGCGGAGGCCGACCTGGAAGGCACCGCTGAAGCGGGACGGCGGTCGCGGCTCAGCGGGTGGTGCCTCGCTCTCCGCGCCCCCGTCGACGGGGAGGCTCGGGGTCGACACCGTCACCGGGACCTCGTCGCGGGCGGGCGGCTCATGCCGGGAGGCCGGCGAAGAGGTCGCTCTCCCAGCCGTGCGGGCCGCCACCGGGGCCGCGCTCGCCGGTGGCCAGCGTGTAGTACTCCACGCCCATGAACTCGCTGCCGAAGTTGCCGGCGATCGAGTACAGCCAGGAGGTGTCCGGGATCTGGGTGGCGTGCGCGCGCATCGCGGCGATCTTGGCCTCGTGCTGGTCGGTGGCGTCGATGCGCGCCGCGACCTCCTCGTCCGATGTGCCGAACGGGAAGTCCTCGACCTTGTCGATGCCGGCGAACGGGTTGTCGCTGGACTGGGCGAACTCCGCGATGCCCGCCTCGAGCACGCTCTTCGGCACCGTGGTCCAGTAGATCTTGGCGGGCCCGAAGCCCTCGGCGGCGGCCAGCTCGGCCGCCCGCATCGCCACCCGGTGCGCCTGGATGTGGTCGGGGTGGCCGTAGAAGCCGTTTTCGTCGTAGGTGATCAGGACCTGCGGGCGCACCTCGCGCATGATCTCCAGTAGCTGGGCGGCGGCCTGGTCGAGGTCGGCCTGCCAGAAGCAGCGCGGATGCTTGTTGGTCTCCAGGCCCATCATCCCGGAGTCGCGGTAGCGACCCGCGCCGCCGAGGAAGCGGTGGTCGGTGACGCCGAGGGCGGCACACGCGGCGTCCAGCTCGGCCAGCCGGTAGCCGCCCAGCTGGTCGGCCTCGGCGGCGGCGAGCTGCGCCAGGTCGGGCACGTGGATCTCGCCTTCCTCACCGAGCGTGCAGGTCACCAACGTGATCTGCACACCCTGGGCGGCGTAGTGCGCCATCGTCGCGCCCGTGCTGACCGTCTCGTCGTCGGGATGCGCGTGGACCAGCATCAGTCGTCGTGCCACGCGCGCCACTCTACGCGCGCGGGATGTTGCGCCGCCGCGTGCCACGTCAGGCCACGGATCCGGCGTTTACGTGCGGACACGCCGGGCTTGGGCGGGCGGACGGATCACGCGGACTTACGATCCGTAGGTGGAGTACCCGGAGCTGGCCGCCCGAACCCGGAGGTTTACCCGCGGAGCACCGCGGGCTGTGACAGTCGCGAGCGACGGCTCGCGGGTGGTCTTTCTGCGCTCGCCCGGTCCCGAGGACCCCGCCGACGCGCTCTGGGTGCTCGACGTCGAGACCGCGTCCGAGCGCCTGATCGCCGAGCCGGCCGCGCTGCTCACCGACGACCGCGGCGACCTGCCCGCCGAGGAGCGGGCGCTGCGCGAGCGGCTGCGGCTCTCCGCGAGCGGCATCGGGTCGTACGCGACGGACCCAGCCGCGAAAGTCGCCGCCTTTCCGCTCGGCGGCCGCCTCTTCCGCGCCGACCTGGTCACCGGCGACGTCACCGAGGTCGCCACGACCGGCCCGGTCGTCGACCCGCGGCCCGACCCCACCGGCCGCCGCATCGGGTACGTGACGTCCGGCAGCCTCCACGTGATCCACGCCGACGGCACCGACGCCCTCCTCGCCGGCGAGGAGGGGGACGTCACCTGGGGGCTCGCCGAGTTCATCGCCGCGGAGGAGCTGGGGCGTTTCCGCGGCTACTGGTGGGCGCCGGACGGCCGCTCGATCCTGGCCGCCCGCGTCGACGAGTCCCGGGTGCCCCGGTGGCACCTGCACGACCCGGCCCGCCCGGAGGTGGCGCCGACCAGCGTGGCCTACCCATACGCGGGCGCGGACAACGCCGAGGTCACCCTCCACCTGCTCGACCTGGACGGCGGCTGGGTCGACGTGCACTGGGACCGGGAGACCTACCCGTACCTGGTGTCGGTGCACTGGGCCGAGGGCGGCCCGCTGATCACCGTGCTCCGCCGCCTCCAACAGCACGGGCTGGTGCTCTCGGTCGACCCGCGTACCGGCGAGACCCAGGTGCACGCCGAGCTGGCCGACCCGCGGTGGGTGGAGCCGGTCGCCGGCACGCCGAGCCACCTGCCCGACGGCCGCGTGCTGGTCGGCGGCGAGCTGGCCCACGACGGATACGACGCGCGCTGCCTCTTCGCCGACGGCACGCTGCTCACGCCCCCGTCGCTCTACGTGCGCCGCGTGGTCGGCCGCATGTCCGCCGGCGCCGGCGCCGGCTCGCCCGACCTGCTCGTGGAGGCCAGCGAGGGCGAGCCGAGCGAGCAGCACCTCTTCCGGGTGCGCACGGCCATCGGCGCGGGCGGCGCCGAGATCCGGCCGCTGACGACCGCCCCCGGCTGGCACTTCGGTGCGGTCGGCGGCGACGTGCTCGTGGTCGGCTCCGCCTCGCTCGACCGCGCCGGCACGCACTGGACGGTGTGGCGGGCCGGCAAGCAGATCGCCGCGATCACGTCGCACGCCGCCAAGCCGCCCTACGCGCCCCGCCCCATGCTCGAGCGGGTCGCCGACCGCCGCCTGCCCGCCGCCGTGCTGTACCCCCGAAATCACGTGACCGGCCGCCGCCTGCCCGTCCTGCTCGACGTCTACGGCGGCCCGGGCCACCAGGAGGTGCTGGCCGCGCGCTCGCGGTGGCTGGAGCGGCAGTGGTGGGCGGACGCCGGCTTCGCGGTGGTCACGGTCGACAACAGGGGTACACCGGGCGTGGCCCCCTCCTTCGAGAAGGTGGTCCACCGCCGGCTCGCCGACGTGGTGCTCACCGACCAGATCGACGCGCTCGGCGCGCTGGCCGGCAAGCACCCCGACCTCGACCTCGACCACGTGGCGATCCGCGGCTGGTCGTTCGGCGGCTGGCTGGCCGGCCTGGCGGTGCTGCGCCGCCCGGAGATCTTCCGCTGTGGCATCGCCGGCGCGCCGGTGGCCGACTGGCGCCTGTACGACACCGCGTACACCGAGCGCTACCTGGGCCTGCCGAGCGAAAACCCCGACGTGTACGCCCACCACTCGCTCATCGACATCGCCGCCGAGCCGGCCCGCGACGCACGACCGCTGCTGCTGATCCACGGCCTCGCCGACGACAACGTGGTCGCCGCGCACACGCTGCGCCTCTCGGCGGCGCTGCTCGCGTCCGGCCGCCCGCACTCGGTGATCCCGCTGACCGGCGCCACGCACATGGCCGCGGGCGGCGTGGCCGAGCAACTGCTCCGCCTGGAGCTCGACTTCGTCCGCCGCAACCTGTGATCAAAGGTCCTTTCAAGCAGTTCTAACTGCTTGAAAGGACCTTTGATCACGGCGGGGGGTGACGCGCGCCGGCCCGCCCCCGTGGGGCGGGCCGGCTGGTCCGGAGCGGTTACTGCTTGACGAAGGCGTTCACGAACGCGGGGTAGCCGAAGACGCTGGAGATGAAGACGCCGCCGGCCTTGGAGCCGTGGAGGTAGTACGCCACGTCGACGTACATCGGTACGGCCGGCGCGAGCTCCTTCATGATCCGCTCATCGAGCTTGGCCCACTCCGGCGCCTGGGCGGTCGGGTCGAGAGCCAGGATGCGGTCGAACTCGGTGTTGATGGCGTCGTTGTTGATGTACGACGTGTTGCTGTTGCCCTCCGCCTTGATCGAGCGCCCGTCGAAGAGCACCGGCAGGATCGAGGCGCCACTCGGCCAGTCCGCGGCCCACGAGTCCAGGTACAGGTCCCAGGGGTTGTCCTTCTTCTTGGTCTCGTCGAGCTTGGCGTCGGCCGGGATGTTCTTCACCGTGATTTTGAAGCCGGCCTTCTCCAGGTTGGCCTTGAGCTGCGTGCCCCGCTCGGGGACATCGTCGCCGACGCCCAGCACCAGCTCGGGGGTCTTGCCGGCGAGCAGCTCCTTGGCCTTGTCCGGGTTGCCGGTCGGGCCGGCCGGGTACGCGTCGAACTTCTGGTAGCCGATAGTGGCCGGCGGCATGAGCGTGGTGATCGGGGACGCCACCGCCTCGCCGCCGATCGACTTGATGAAGCCCTCCCGGTCGATCGCGTAGTTGAGCGCCTGGCGCACGGCGAGGTCGGTCACGCGCTGGGTGTTGATGGTCAACCGCCACGCGCTGGGCGTGGGCGAGATGATCGAGCGGTCCTTGAGGGTGGCGTTGCCGGCGACCTGGGAGACCAGCGCGGACGGCACGCCGTTGAAGGCCAGCGCGGACTGGTCCGGACCGCTGTCGGCGATCACCCGGTTGGCGCCCGCGTCGGGGTCAGGCCCGAAGGTCCACACGAACTTGTCCGGGTACTGGTGGCGCACCGGGTCGGTGGCCGGATCCCAGTGCGCGTTGCGCTCCAGCACGAGCTCCACGCCGGGGGTGTGCTTGGTGACCTTGTAGGGCCCGGAGGAGAACGGCTGGTTGTCCAGGTTGACGCCGGTGTCCTTGTCCGGCGGCAGCGGCGCGCTCGCCGGCAGCGACAGCGCGAACGGCAGGTCGCAGTGGGGCTTGGCGAACTCGAAGCGGATCGTCTTGTCGTCCGGCGTGGTCAGGCCGGGCGGGAGCGACGTCTTGTTGGTCTTGAAGTCCCACTTCGTGTCGTAGTCGGCCGTGTCGGCGAGCCACTCCTGCACGTAGGTGGGGCCGCCGGTGAGGTCGGGGTCGAACGAGCGGGCGATGCCGTACGCGATCTCCTTGGCGGTGATCGGGCGCCCGTCCTCGAACTTCACGCCGTCCTTGACCTTGTACTCCCACACCTTGCAGTCTTTGTTGACGTTGGTGCCGGGGGTCTGCGCGAGGTCGCCGACCAGCGTGAGCTTGCCCTTGCCGTCGTCCTTCCACGTCGTGAGCGTGCGGGCGTAGAGCGGGGCGTTCATGAGGCCGGCGAACGAGTACACCCGCTGCGGGTCGAGGTGCGAGATCTTGACCTCGCGGATGATCGTGAACGTGCCGCCCTTGGCCGCGCCGGGCACCTCGGGCGCCGGGCCGAGCGAGTCCTTCGGGTCGGTCGCGATCACGCCGGTCGCGGTCCGCTGCTGGTCCACGGAGGGACCATCATCGGTGGTCTCTGTGCAGGCGCCGGCCATCAGAACCAATGCGAGGGCGGCTGCCACTCGAGTTCTCATAGTGATCCCCTCCAGGAGAGCTTGAAGGAAAGCTACAACTCTTACGTCACCGTTCGGTAAATTTATCCAAGGCGGACGCGCGGATCGATGGCCGCGTAGAGCAGATCGACCACGACGTTCGCCAGCACGACGAAGACCGCGGCGATCAGGACGGTCGCCATGATCATGGGTAGGTCGCCACCCCGCACGGCGTACACGGCGGTGCGGCCGAGCCCCTGGATGCCGAAGGTGGTCTCGGTGATCACGGTGCCGCCGAGCGCCGCCCCCACGTCCAGGCCGGCGATCGTGACCAGTGGCGTGATCGCGGCGCGGAGCGCGTGCCGGCCGTACACCTTTCGCTTGGCCAGCCCTTTCGCCCGCGCCGTGCGCACGAAGTCCTCGGAGAGTGTCTCCAGCATCTGCGCCCGGGCCAGCCGCGCGTAGATGGCCGAGAAGAGGAACGCGAGCGCCACCCAGGCCAGCACCAGGCCTCTCGCCCAGTCGACCGGATTGTCGAATATGGGCGTGTAATGCGGGGTCGGCAGGATCTTGAGCTGGTAGACGAAGACGATCAGCAGCACGGCGCCGGTGAAGTACAGCTGCATCGACGCCCCGGTCAGCGAGAAGCCGATGGCCAACCGGTCGACCCAGGTGCCCCGTCTGAGCGCGGAGACCATGCCGAGCCCCACGCCGAGTGCCAGCCACAGGATCGCGGCCGGGATCACGATGCTCAGCGTCACCGGGAGCACGCGAGCCAGGGTGTCGGTGACCGCCTCGCTGTTGACGTACGAGTACCCGAGGCAGGGCGCGTCGCACCGCCCGCCCTGGGCGCTGCCGAGGTCACGCCCGACGAAGATGCCCTTCATGTACGCGGCGTACTGCTCGATCTTCGGGTCGCGCAGGCCCAACTCCTGGCGTACCCGCTCCAGCCGCTCCGGGTTGCAGTTCTTGGGGCACATGCCGGTGACCGGGTCACGGGGCAGTGCGAAGAACATCAAGAAGCTCACCACGCTGACCGCGAAGAGGGTAAGCGCGGCGGAGAGCAACCGCTTGATCAGAAAGCGTCCCACGGCGGCTCCTATCGAGACGACTTCGGGTCGAGCGCATCACGCAGCGCGTCGCCGAAGAGGTTGAAGGCCAGTACGAGGACGAAGATCGTGATGCCCGGAAAGAAGACGTACGCCGGGTCGCCCTGCAGATAGTCGATGCTCCGGAAGATCATCGCGCCGAAGTCGGGGGTGGGGTCGCGGATGCCGATGTTGAGGAACGAGAGCGCCGCTTCGCCGGTCACGTACGCGGGCACGGCCAGCGAGAACGACACCAGGATCGGCGCCCAGAGGTTGGGCAGCAGCTGGCGGAAGAGCATGTGCCCCAGCCCGGCGCCACTCGCCCGGGCCGCGTCGACGAACTCCCGCTCACGCAGCGAGATCACCTGCCCGCGGACGAGTCGGGTCATGCCGGTCCAGCCGAACGCGGCGAAGATGGCGATCAGGACCACCACCCGAAACCAGGTCGGCACCGCGTCGCGCGGGCCGTAGAAGCGCAGCTCGAAGGTGGGCATCACGGCGAGCGCGAAGATCAGGAACGGCAGCGCGAGCGCGAAGTCGGTGATCCAGCCGATCACCGCGTCGACCCACCCGCCCAGGTAGCCGGCGAGGATGCCGAGCGTTATGCCCATGAACGAGGTGAGCAGCGCGGCCGCGATCGCGATGAAGAGCGACGTGCGGATCCCGTAGATCAGGCGGATGAAGATGTCTCGGCCGGATCCCGGCTCGAGGCCGAACCAGTGGTCTCCCGAGATCCCACCCGCGTATCCAAGCGGCATGCCGTCGCTGAGCCGCAGCTTTCCCTGGAACTGTTCGTACGGCCCCACGCCGTACGCCCACTCGATCAGCGGGGCGAGGATCGCGATGAGAAGGAAGAAGAGGAGCGCGCCACCACTGATCAGCGCGACGCGGTCCCGGCGCAGGCGGGCCCTCGCGAGCTGGCCGGGCGAGCGGCCGGTGACGTCGACGCCCTTGGGGGGTGGAGGCGCGTCCGGCGTGAGCTCGGGACCGGCGATTTCCGAGGAAAGGCTCACGGCGACACCTCCGGGCTGAGCTGGCTTGTTCCCTCCGGGAAGTGGCAGGCCACACCGTTTTCCAGCGGCGGCTCGGTGGTGGCGCAGACGTCCTGGGCCTTCCAGCAGCGGGTGCGGAAGCGGCACCCGGACGGTGGGTCGAGCGGCGTCGGCACGTCCCCGGCCAGCCGGATCCGGCCGTTCGCCCGGGCGGGCGCCGTCACATCGGGTACGGCCGAGAGCAGCGCCCGCGTGTACGGGTGGCGCGGCCGCTCGTAGATCTGCTCCCGGTCACCGATCTCGACGATCCGCCCGAGGTACATCACCGCCACGCGCTGGCAGAAATGCCGCACCACCGCGAGGTCGTGCGCGATGAACACGAAGGCGAGGTCGAGCTCGCGCTGCAGCCCGCGGAGCAGGTTGATCACCTGGGCCTGGATCGACACGTCGAGCGCGGAGACCGGCTCGTCCGCGACGATCAGCTTCGGCCGCAACGCCAGCGCCCGCGCGATGCCGATCCGCTGCCGCTGGCCGCCGGAAAACTCGTGCGGGTACCGGTTGTAGTGCTCCGGGTTGAGCCCGACGAGCTCCAGCAGCTCGCGTACCCGCTGCTTGACACCGCCAGGCGGCCTGATCCCGTTTACCTCGATGGGCATGGCGACGATGCGCCCGACGGTGTGGCGGGGGTTCAGCGACGCGTACGGGTCCTGGAAGATGATCTGCAGGTCCTGCCGCAGCAGGCGCAGCCCGCGCCGCCCGAGGTGGCCGATGTCCCGCCCCTCGAAGACGATCCGGCCCGCGGTCGGCTCCAGCAGGCGCACGAGCATCCGCCCGGTGGTGGTCTTGCCGCAGCCCGACTCGCCGACCAATCCGAGCGTCTCGCCGGAGGCCACCTCGAAGTCGATCCCGTCGACCGCGCGCACCAGCCCGCGACCCCGTACCGGGAAGTGCTTTGTCAGGCCCTCGACCTTGAGCAGCTCAGCCGGCATTGGCCACCCCCGGGCGGTGACAGGCCACGAGGTGCCCGCCGGCCACTTCGCGCAGCTCGGGCACCTCCGTGCGGGAACGGTCGTCGGCGTAGGCGCAGCGGGGGTGGAACGCGCACCCCGGCGGCAGGTAGATCAGGCTCGGCGGGCTGCCCGGGATCGGGACCAAGTCCGCGTCCGGGCCGCTGTGTAGCGAGGGCACGCTGGCCAACAGCCCCCACGTGTACGGGTGCTGGGGCTCCCGCAGCACCTGCTCGACGGTGCCCCGCTCGACCGCCCGCCCGCCGTACATCACCAGCACGTCGTCGGCGACCTGGCTGACCACGCCGAGGTCGTGGGTGATCAGCACGATCGCCGAGTTGAACTCCTTCTGCAGGTCTTCGAGCAGGTCGAGGATCTGCGCCTGCACGGTCACGTCGAGCGCGGTCGTGGGCTCGTCGGCGATGAGCAGGTCCGGGTCGTTGACGAGTGCCATCGCGATCATCGCGCGCTGGCGCATGCCGCCGGAGAACTCGTGCGGGTACTGCTTCGCCCGCCGCTCCGGCTGCGGGATGCCCACCCGGTCGAGCATCTCGATCATGCGCTTGCGCGCCTCGCCCCGGCTCGCCCGCGGGTGGTGGATCCGGTACGCCTCGGCGATCTGCCGCCCGACCGGGTAGTACGGGTGCAGGGCGGAGAGCGGGTCCTGGAAGATCATCGCCATGTCGCGGCCGCGCAGCCGGCGTACCTCCTCCTCCGGACGGCCCACGATGTCGCGGCCGCCCACCAGGATCTCGCCGGTGATGGCGGCGCGTTTCGGATCGTGCAGGCCCAGGACCGCGAGGCTGGTGACGCTCTTGCCGGAGCCGGACTCGCCCACGATGCCGAGCGTGCGCCCGCGCTCCACCGCGAACGACACCCCGTCGACCGCCCGCACGACCCCGTCTTCGGTCGAGAACCGGACGCGCAGGTCGCGCACCTGGAGGTACGGGTCGGCGGTCGCTTCCACGGCACCTCGCCTTCGTCTCGCGTTTCGTAGAGAACTTGCAGCGTTTCGCTGAGGATGAAAATAAGCTACAACGAGGTCTCCTGTCAGCAGCAGCTACCGTAATGAGATGGCGGCTCGGCGCTCTACCCTCCTGGGGCGCGCTCTCACGGCCGGGCTGCTCGCGCTGGCGGGCTGCCACGGCGGAGCACCCGCGCCCCGCTCCGAGGCCCTCACCTTCCACACGCTCACGTACTCGCCGGGTGCCGAGCAGTCCGACCGCGCCCTCGCCAGCCTGCGGCGCGTCGACGACCACCCGCTCTACGAGATGACGTACGACGGGCCGGCCCCCAAGCTCGCGCCGCCCGACGCCAAGCCCAAGGTGATCGCGCTGCCGGCCGGCCGCGAGGCGTTCGCGTGCACGGTCTTCCTCGCCGCCGGCGACGCCGCGCGCCCGGTGCTCGGCCGCAACTTCGACTGGGACCACAACCCCGCGCTCGTGCTGGTGGCCCGCCCGCCCGACGCCTACGACTCGATCTCGCTGGTCGACCTTTCCTACCTCGGCTTCGACCACCCCCGCCTGGCGAAGCTCGACGACCCGGCCGCAAAGCGCGACATGCTGCTCGCGGCCGCACTCCCCTTCGACGGCATGAACGAGCACGGCCTGGCGGTCGGCATGGCCCAGGTCGACGGCCAGGCCCAGGTCCGGCCGGGCGCGCGGGAGGTCGGCTCGCTCGCGGTCATCCGCCTGGCGCTCGACACCGCACGCACGGTCGACGAGGCGGTGCGCGTCTTCGAGACGTACACGCTCAACTGGAGCGGCGGCCCCTCGATGCACTACCTGGTCGCGGACGCGAATGGCGACTCCGCGGTCATCGAGTTCGCCACCGGCACGATGACCGTCACCCGCGGTGACCGGCGCTGGCAGCTGATGACCAACTTCAACCTGAGCACCTCGGACGCCGCCGAGCGCGCGGCCGACTGGCGCTACGCGACCGGCTCGAAGGAGCTGGACGCGGTGGGCGGCAAGGTCGACCCGGGCGCGGCGATGACCCTGCTCCGCACACTCCGGCAGGGCCACACCCAATGGTCGGTCGTCTATGACCTCAAGGCCGGCACCGCCGCCGTCGCGACCGGCCAACGTTACGAAAGGGTCTACCACACCACGCTGTAGTGGTTATGCCCACGTGGGAGGATTGCGCCAACGAACGCGGGTCGAGACGCTCGGGAGGTGACGATGACCGCGATGATCCCCACTGCTCACAACGGGCCGTGGGCCGAGGAGGAGTACCTTGCGCTCGGCGAGGACAACGACCGGATCGAGCTTTTCGACGGCGACCTCCACGTGACCGCCTCGCCGAGCCCATGGCACCAGCGGGTCTGCCGCAAGCTGGCAAACGCGCTGGAACAAGGGGCCGACGATCGCGGCTTGCACGTTCACTGGGCAATCAACCTGCGTCTGAAGCCGAGCCGGATCGTGATACCGGACCTCGCGATCACGACGGTGATCGATTTTGACGAACGCATCGTTCCAGGGAGCAGCGCGAAGCTGGTCTGCGAGGTTACGTCGCCGAGCAATGCGGCGACGGACAAAGTGCTCAAGATGCACTACTACGGCGAGGCCGGGATTCCCTGGTATCTACTGGTCGATCACCAGACCGTGACACTTCGTCTCTACCGTCTGCTGAACGGCGGCTACGTCGGACACTCCACCGCCGAGCCGGGTGAGACGCTGCGATTGACTGAGCCGGTAACGGCCGAGATCCGGCCGGAGTCGTTGCTGTCCTAGCGCTGATCAGCGCATAGGGTCGTTTGTCATGACCCACTTCGACGCGGCCACCGCCGCGGTCCAAGCCGCGCTGGACGCCGGGGCGCGTTACGCCGACGCCCGGGTGATGCACCGGCGCTATGAGGCGATGTCCGCCAAGAACGGCGATATCGAGGAGCTCTCCCAGAGCGAGGACGCCGGGATCGGCGTGCGGGCGCTCGTCGGCAGCGGCTGGGGCTTCTACGCCGTGCCCGACCTGTCGGACGCCGCCGCCCGTGCGGCCGGTGGCCGGGCCGCGAAGACCGCCGCGGCCAGCGCGCGGGTGCCGGGACCGGTCGCGGACCTGACGCCGGTCGGTGCCGGGACGGGGTCGTGGGCCTCGGCCTGCGAGATCGACCCGTTCTCGGTGCCGCTCTCGGAGAAGGGCGACCTGCTGGCGCACGCGACGAAGACGATGCACGAGCACGGCGCGGACGTGGCCGAAGGGCTGTACCAGATCTGGGACACCGAGAAGTGGTTCGTCTCCAGCGAGGGGCACCGGATCGACCAGCACATCCGGGAGTGCGGCGCGGGCATCTCGTCCACCGCGATCGGCGACGGCGAGGTGCAGCGGCGCAGCTACCCGGCCTACCGCGGGCAGTACGGCACGCGCGGCTGGGAGCTCGTCCGGGAGCTGGACCTCGCCGCCCACGCGGCCCGTACCGCCGACGAGGCGCGAGCCCTGCTCACCGCGCCGCTCTGCCCGGCCGGTGAGACCACGCTGATCCTGGGCGGCGAGCAGATGGCGTTGCAGATCCACGAGTCGGTGGGGCACGCGATCGAGCTGGACCGGATCCTGGGCTGGGAGGCCGCGTTCGCCGGCACGTCCTGGCTCGACCTCGACCAGCTCGGCAGCCTCCACTATGGATCCGAGCTGATGAACATCACCATCGACCCGACGATCCCGGGCGCGTTGGGCAGCTTCGGCTTCGACGACGAGGGGACGCCGGCCGCGCGGCGCGACGCCGTACGCGAGGGTCGCTGGGTGGGCGTGCTGGCCGGGCGGGACTCGGCCACGGTCGCCGGGCTCGACTACGCCGGCAGCGTGCGGGCCGACGGGTGGTCCCGCCTGCCGATGGTCCGCATGACCAACGTCGGCCTCGAACCCGGCCCGCACACGCTGGCCGAGATGGTCGCGGCCACCGACGACGGCATCTTCATGGAGACCAACCGCTCCTGGTCGATCGACGACAAGCGGCTCAACTTCCAGTTCGGCACCGAGATCGCGTACGAGATCAAGAACGGGCGGCAGGGGCGGATGCTGCGCAACCCCACGTACACCGGGATCGGGCCGGTCTTCTGGCGGTCGATGGACATGCTCTCCTCGGAGAGCGTCGCCTGGGGCACCCCGAACTGCGGCAAGGGTCAGCCCGGCCAGATCGGCCACACGGGCCATCCCGCGGCACCGGCCCGCTTTCAGCACGTGCGAGTGGGGGTGCGCGGGTGAGCGCGAGGAGTGAGCTTCGACGGCTCGGACCGCACGCGGAGGCCCGCGTGCGAGCCCCGCAGTCGCGAACGAAAGGTAGGCACAGCTGATGGAGGACATCGCGCGCCGGGTCCTGGAGATGGTGGGTCCGGGCGTCGAGGCGGAGGTCTTCGTCGGCCACACCGCGCTGGCGCTGACCCGCTTCGCCAACTCTTTCATCCATCAGAACGTCGCCGAGGCCACCACGTCGGTACGCCTGCGCCTGCACGAGGGCGGGCGGACCGCGAGCGGCTCGACCACCATCACCACCGACGAGGGCCTGACCGGGCTGGTGCGGCGGACCCGTGCGGCGGCCCGGCTGCTGCCACCCGACCAGGGCTGGCCGGGCCTCGCCCCGCCCGCGCCGCTCGCCGGCGAGGGCAACTGGGACGAGGCCACCGCACAGGCCGCACCCGACACGCGGGCGGATCGGGTACGCGCGTTCGTCGACGCCGCCGGCGGGCTGGAGACGGCCGGCTACTGCCGCACGATGCACGCGGCTGGCGCGTTCGCCAACTCGGCCGGCCAGTCGGTCGCCGGCCGCACGGCGGAGGTGGCGATGGACGCGATCGCCCGGATCGACGGGGCGGACGGACTGGCCCGCCTCGCGAGCGGGCGGCTGTCCGAGGTGGACGGTGCGGTGCTCGGTGCCCGCGCCGCGGCCAAGGCCCGGGCCAGCACCGGCGCGGTCGAGCTGCCACCCGGGCGGTACGAGGTGGTGCTCGAGGCCCCGGCGGTGGCCGACCTGCTGCAGAACTTCGCCCTGTACGGCTTCAACGGCAAGTCCTACAACGAGCGGCGGGCCTTCGCCGAGCCGGGCGCGGAGCAGTTCGACCAGAGGATCACGCTGGTCGACGACGTGCTCGGCGCCACCGGGCTGGGCCTGCCGTTCGACGCGGACGGCACGCCGAAGCGCCGGGTGGCGTTCGTGTCGTCGGGCGTGACCGAGCTGGTGGCCCACGACCGCCGCACCGCCGCCGAGGCGGGTGCCGAGTCGACCGGGCACGCGATCCCGGGCGGTGCCGCGTTTGGCGCGATGCCGGCGAGCATGCGGCTCGAACCCAGCCCGGCGACCGGCGCGCCGGTGGAGCTGGGCGCCGTCGTGGACCCGGCGGCCGCGCCGCTGTTGGCCTCCGTCGAGCGCGGCCTGCTGGTGACCGACCTCTGGTACACGCGGGTGCTCGACCCGAAGAGCCTCGTGGTGACCGGGCTGACCCGCAACGGAGTGTGGCTGATCGAAGACGGCGAGATCACCACACCGGTGCGGAACTTCCGGTTCACCCAGTCGTACCCGCAGGCGCTCGCCCCGGGCGCGGTACTCGGGGTGGGCGCCGAGGTCACGACGGTGCCGGACGGCTGGGGGGCGGCCTGGCGCACCGCGCCCGCGCTCCACCTTGGTTCGTGGAACTTCACCGGCGGCGCGTCCGGCTAAACCGTGGCGGGGGTGGGGCGCCGGGCCCGGCGCCCCACCCCCCACGCGATCATGGGGTGGATCACATAGCGCCGCAGTGCTTGACTTGGCGCCGTGACGGACGACGACGCGCCCACCCCAGCGGAGGAAAAGCCGGCCACGACTGCGGCCAGGCCGCCCGCCGACGCGGCCACCCGGCGCCGCCGGCGGCTGCTCGCGATCGGTGGTGGGGTGCTGGCCGCGCTCGTCATCGCCGTGTGCGCCGGCGGCATCGCCGTGATCAGCGCGATCAACGGCATCGCCGACCGCGCCGAGGAGAACGAACGGAGCGTCACCCGCACCGACGCCGCGTGCGTCGAGCTTGAGCGGCGGCTCAACCGCCTGGTCCCGCCTGGTGCGGCGGAGGGCACCCGGGATCGGGCCACCGCCGTGCGTAACGAGAACGCGGCCGTGCGCCCGTTCCTCGCCGAGATCGGCCAGCTGCCCGGCCACAGCCGCGAGCACCGCCAGGACTGGGTCGACGCGTGGAGCCGCCTGGTCGAGGCGCGGTCGGCCTACGCCGGCGCGCTGGACCGCCAGGCCACCGGCGGGGAGCCGGCCTTCTTCGTGCCGCCGCAGGGCCAGCGCGGAAAGCCCGTGGTGGAGCGGCTGGTGGACGCCGGCCCTGACTCCTGTGACGGCTCAGTACGCCGCCTGGCCAGCCCGGACCTCTAGCTCAGGCGGTAGTGAACTACTGCACAAGGCCCTGGACTTACGTAACCGCCCTGACACACGCAAGACTCCCATGCACGTGGCCGTCAGCACGCGGCGTAACGTGTAGCACCGAAACCGCGCGGATGCGCCGTTAGGGAGACATAAAGAATGACGACTACGGCAACGAGGCCGGGTGCGCGGGCGCGCGCCGCCATCGCGGCGAAGACCCTGCGCACGGACCGGTGGTGGCTGGCTCCACTCATCACCGTTGTCGGGCTCGGCGGTTGGGTGGCGTACGCGACGGTGCGCGTCTTCATGCACGACTTCTACTGGGTCGAGGACTACCACTACCTCACCCCGTTCTACTCACCGTGCATCACCGACCGCTGCATACCCGAGGCATCGCACTTCGGCACCTACCTGCCGGGCTGGTGGATCATCCCGGAGGCCGCCTTCAGCCTCCCGTTCCTGCTGCTCTTCCGGCTCACCTGCTACTACTACCGCAAGGCTTACTACCGCGCCTTCTGGATGTCGCCGCCGGCCTGCGCCGTGCCGGACGGGCACAAGACCTACAGCGGCGAGACCCGCTTCCCGCTGATCTTCCAGAACGCCCACCGGTACGCGTTCTACGCCGCCGGCGTCATCTCGCTGATCAACACGTACGACGCGATCCTGGCGTTCCGCAGCCCCGACGGCTTCGGCTTCGGTCTGGGCAACGTGATCCTGGTCGGCAACGTGGTGATGCTCTGGGCCTACACGCTCTCCTGCCACTCGTGCCGGCACATCGCCGGTGGGCGGCTCAAGCACTTCTCCAAGCACCCGATGCGCTATCGCGCCTGGACGTTCGTCTCCAAGCTGAACGTCCGGCACATGGCCCTGGCGTGGATCACGCTGGGCACGCTGGCGCTGACGGACTTCTACATCATGGCCGTGTCCGCGGGCTGGTTCTCGGACCTCCGGTTCATCAACTGAAGGCGCCAGATATGACTACGCGAATCGAACGACACCACTACGACGTCGTCGTGATCGGGGCCGGTGGCGCCGGCCTGCGGGCGGCGATCGAGGCCCGGCTGGCGGGCAAGAAGACGGCGATCATCTCCAAGTCGCTCTTCGGCAAGGCGCACACCGTCATGGCCGAGGGTGGTGCCGCCGCGGCGATGGGCAACGTCAACAGCCGCGACAACTGGATGGTCCACTACCGCGACACCATGCGCGGCGGGAAGTTCCTCAACAACTTCCGGATGGCCGAGCTGCACGCCAAGGAGGCGCCGAGCCGGATCTGGGAGCTGGAGACGTACGGCGCGCTGTTCGACCGTACGAAGGACGGCAAGATCTCGCAGCGCAACTTCGGCGGCCACGAGTACCCGCGGCTGGCGCACGTCGGTGACCGCACCGGCCTGGAGATGATCCGGACGCTCCAGCAGAAGATCGTCTCCCTCCAGCAGGAGGACAAGGCCGAGACCGGCAGCTACGACTCGCGCATCCGGGTCTTCGCCGAGACCACCATCACCGAGCTGCTGCTCGACGGCGACAAGATCGCGGGCGCGTTCGGCTACTACCGGGAGAGCGGCGAGTTCGTGCTCTTCGAGGCGCCCGCGGTCGTGCTGGCCACGGGCGGCGTCGGCCGCTCGTACAAGGTGACGTCGAACTCCTGGGAGTACACCGGCGACGGCCACGCGCTCGCCCTGCGCGCCGGGGCCACGCTGATCAACATGGAGTTCCTGCAGTTCCACCCGACCGGCATGGTCTGGCCTCCCTCGGTCAAGGGCATCCTGGTCACCGAGTCGGTGCGCGGCGACGGTGGCGTGCTGAAGAACTCCGAGGGCAAGCGGTTCATGTTCCAGTACGTCCCGGACGTCTTCCGCAAGCAGTACGCGGAAACCCCGGAGGAGGCGGACCGCTGGTACACCGACCCGGACAACAACCGCCGGCCGCCGGAGCTGCTGCCCCGGGACGAGGTGGCCCGGGCCATCAACAACGAGGTCAAGGAGGGTCGCGGCTCCCCGGCCGGCGGCGTCTTTCTCGACATCGCCAGCCGCCTTCCGGCGGAGGAGGTCAAGCGGCGCCTTCCGTCGATGCACCACCAGTTCAAGGAGCTGGCCGGCGTCGACATCACGAAGGAGCCGATGGAGGTCGGGCCGACCTGCCACTACGTGATGGGCGGCGTCGAGGTCGACCCGGACACCGCGGCGGCGGCCGGCACCGTGCAGGGGCTCTTCGCGGCCGGCGAGGTCTCCGGCGGTATGCACGGCTCCAACCGGCTGGGTGGCAACTCCCTGAGCGACCTGCTGGTCTTCGGCAAGCGGGCGGGCGAGCACGCGGCCGCGTACACGGACGCGCTGCCCA
>Ga0214467_1000061_pt1 | contig 30736 bp, 21 predicted proteins | sample RVTome_8_FD_187339 | JGI IMG/M metagenome (GOLD analysis project Ga0214467, IMG submission 187339) | Soil microbial communities from uranium-contaminated site in the Upper Colorado River Basin, Wyoming, United States - RVT160D0 HiSeq ...
GGTGACCAACACCGGCAATCTGCCGATGTCTGGCATCAAGGTGACGGACGACAAGATCGCCAACGTTAGCTGCCCGAAGACGGCGCTGGCTGTTGGTGAGAAGATGACCTGCACCGGTGGTCCGTACGTCATCACTGACGCGGACGTGAAGGCCGGCAGTGTCAAGAACACCGCCACCGTGACCGGCACCGGTCCCGATGGTGAGCCCAACGGCGAGCCTCCGGCTGTAGCCGAGGTCCCGCTGAAGGCGGCCAACCTGACCCTGGTCAAGAAGGCCGACAAGGTGGAGGACGTCAACGGCAACGGTAAGAACGACGCCGGCGACAAGATCACCTACAGCTATGAGGTGACCAACTCGGGCAACGTTCCGTTGACCGGCGTCAAGGTGACCGACGACAAGATCGCCAACGTCAGCTGCCCGAAGACGGAGCTGGGGGTCGGCGAGAAGATGACCTGCACGGGGGCGTACACCCTCACCGCCGATGACGTGACGGCGGGCCAGGTCAAGAACACCGCGACCGCGGAGGGCATCGACCCTGAAGGCAACAAGGTTCCGCCCACGTCGAACGGCATCACCGTCCCGCTGAAGCCCGCGCTTTTGCTGGACAAGAAGAAGGACAAGGTCGAGGACGTCAACGGCAACGGTCTCACCGATGCTGGTGACAAGATCACCTACACCTATGAGGTATCCAACCCTGGTGCGGTCAAGGTGACCGACATCAAGGTGACCGACGACAAGATCGCCGACGTCAGCTGCCTGAAGACCGAGCTGGCGCCCGGCGAGAAGATGACCTGCACCGGGGGCCCGTACACGGTCACCGAGGCGGACGCCAAGGCTGGCGGGGTCGCCAATAGCGCGGTCGTCACTGGCAAGGATCCCGATGGGCAGCCGGTCAGTGCGGGCGAGGACGGGGAGACCGTTCGCGTCGTCAAGACCGTCGGCATCGGTGACAAGGTCTGGCTGGACCGAAACCGCAATGGCGTCCAGGACGCTGACGAGCCGCCGTTGAAGAATGTGACGGTGACTCTGATGGACAAGGACGGCAAGGTTCTCCAGACGACCAAGACCGACGCCCAGGGCAAGTACCAGTTCACGTTCGCGGCGGACACCGATTACGTCGTCTCCTTCGACGTCTCGACCGCCGTCGACCTGCCGGCTGGTGTCAACCCTGCTGACCTGAAGCCGACCACCAAGGGTGTCGGCGGCGACAAGGCCAAGGACTCGGACATCGACGCCGACGGCTCGGTCAAGATCCACACCACGAGTGAGGGTGGCGACGACACCATCGACGCCGGCTTCGCCGGTCCGCCCCGAGCGCACCTCGTGGTGGACATCATGAAGGACAAGATCACCGACACCAACCACAACGGTCTCACCGACGCTGGTGACACGATCGCGTACAAGTACGTGGTCACCAATGACGGCGATTCCAAGGTCACCGGTATCAAGGTCAACGACAACAAGAACGCCAACGTCAGTTGCCCGAAGACGGAGCTGGCGCCGGGCGAGAGCATGACCTGCACCGGTGGTCCGTACACCATCACTACGGCGGACGCCATGGCCGGTGAGGTCGTGAACACCGCGTTTGCCGCCGGCACCGGCCCGGAGGGCCAGCCCGTCAAGTCGGATGAGGACAAGGAGCAGGTGCCGGTTGCCAAGCCGGTCAAGCTGGTTGTCGTCAAGCCGAAGCCCAAGCCTGGGCACATGGCCCCGCCGACCGGCAAGCTGCCGGTTACCGGCGCCAACGCGCTGACCATCGGTGGCGGGGGCATCCTGCTGCTGGTCGGTGGCGGTGTGCTGATGCTGATGGCGCGGCGTCGCTGGATGCCGGGCAAGGAGGGATAGTCGGGGCGTAGCTCAGACACGTCCTTAACATCACCAAAGGCGGTGTCCCCGTCGCGACAGCGGCGGGGACACCGTCCTTGTGGTGAGATGCCGGAGATTCGCGCGGTCAGCCCAGAAGCGTGGAACCGATCCAATCGCCTTCCGACACCCCCGGTGGTATCCAGAACAGGGCAGACCCACGCGTCTCCGTGAAGTGCCGGAGCTCGTCCGTCATGGATAGCCGGCGTTGCACCCGGACGAACAGCTCCGGATCGCGCATGAACGCCAGGAAGAGCAAGCCCACCTCGTCGACGTCGTCGAGATAGCTGTACCCGCGGCGGAGCATCTCGGCGCCGCCGTCGAACCTCGGGTGCGCGACCCGGACATGGGCGTCCGTTGGGATGACATAGGCCCCGTCGTCCGTGCGGGCGAACAGGTCGACGTCGTCGGTTTCCGAGGCGGATCCGAGCGGCGCACCGCTGTCGCGGTGTCGACCGATCACCGCCTCCTGGCCCAGCACAGACAACGCTGCGAATCGCTCCACGTCCATGCGAATCTGCCGGACGACCAGGAAGGTGCTGCCATCCGGGGCCCAGATGTGCTCATCCAGGTCGTCGGGATTCGCTGTGCCGTCCTTGAAGCCGAACAGGTTGCGTGGGGTGCCTTGGCCATGGGTTGGCCGCATCCCGAGCCGTTGCCAACGCGGTCGCAGGACACCGCCGCCAAGGCGGTGCAGCACGGCAGCGGCACCGGACAGCAGCATCGGGTCGTCGGCGCATAGCTGCACCCCAACGTCACCACCAGTGCGAAACGGATCGAGGCGGTCGCCTGGAAACTCGGGAATGTCGATGATTGATTGTGTGGGCTCGAGCCCAAAAATCTTGAACACACCCGGTCCGAAGCCGACGGTAATCGTGAGCCGGGCCGGGGACATACCCGCGAGGGCCGGCTCGGAGCTGCGCCCGGAGGTCATCGCCGACGCAGCTGTCGACCATTGGCTAAGTACCCCGACGAGCTCCTCCTGTGTCGCTGCAGGTGCCAGGCCGTAACCCACGACAAGGGCGTGAGTCTGTGGTGGGGTGTCGATACCCGCTTGGTGTGGGCCGTGGAAGGGGACGGTTCGGACGTACGCCGGCTGCAGTGTGTCCTCACTGTGCCGACAACCGGTGACGGCGCCGACGGCGAGACCCGTGGCGCCGCCAAACAGCGTTCGAATGACGTCACGACGGGTCGTGGTCGCGTCATGTCCGCTGTGTCGGGACGAGTGTATTATGTGGTGATTCATGCGGCGAAGATAGCCCAAGGCGACGAAGCCAGGCGAATAGACCGCGGGTACCGGATTACACTGTGGACGGTGCTTGTGGCCGGACTGCTCGCCGGATGCGCGCCCGCGAGCGACGACGCTCCGGCGCAACGTCCGGCGGGGCCCGGGCCGGTCACTGTGCGGGTGCCGGCGGATGCCCCGAGCATTCAGGCGGCCGTTGACGTCGCCCATCCCGGCGACCTCGTGCTCATCGAGCGAGGTGTCTACACCGAGTCGGTCAAGGTGCGCACACCGGGCCTCACAGTGCGGGGCATCGACCGAAATGCCGTGGTCATCGACGGGGAGTTTCGGCGGGGCAACGGCATCACCGTCACCGCCCCGCGCGCTGCGGTGGAGAACCTGACGGTGCGTAACCACCTCTTCAACGGGCTGCTCTTCACCGGCGTCACCGACGAGGCGCTGCATGGCGCGGGCGCCGGGGGGCGCGACTACCGCCAACTCGACACCGCCCGCTTTCCGCCGTTGGTCGGATTCCGGGCCACCCATGTGACCGCCTACAACAACGCGCTCTACGGGATATACGCCTTCGACGCGCGCGCCGGGGTCATCCGGGAGAACTACACGTCCGGGCACGCCGACTCCGGTGTCTACGTTGGACAGTGCAAACCCTGCGACGTACGGGTCGAGGCGAACATCGCGGAGCGCAACGCGGTCGGCATGGAGTTCACGAACGCCTCGACGGGCGTCTCCGTGGTCGGTAACCGCATAGTGCACAACCGGGTTGGGCTGACGATCGCGACGGACATGCTTGAGTCGTACGCCCCCCAGTCCGCGATCCTGGTCGCGGGCAACGCGATCGTCAACAACGCCGAGGCGAACACGCCAGCCCAGGCCGAAGGCGGCTTCGGCATCGGGGTCGGCATCAGCGGAGGCAGTGACAACCAGGTCACCCGAAATCTGATCACCAGAAACCCGCGGGCTGGCATCGTCGTCGCGGACGCGCTGGACTTCCCGGCTCGCGACAACCAGGTTAGCGGCAACCGTCAGGTCGGAAACGGGCAGGACCTCGTCACTGCGGCCGCATCCGCTACGCCGTTGGGTGGGGTCCCGCCCGAACCTGGCAGCAACGCGCCGCCGGGCGTGTCGTTTCGGGATGTGCCACCACCACCCGAGCAGCCAGGGATGGCGGAACCCGCCGCGCTGCCGACGGATTTGGCCAACGAGCCATCAGGTGAGGTTGACGTCGACTCGATCCTGATCCCCACGAGCGCCGCGGCCGTGCCGACGGTCCTGGAGCACCAGTGACCGGGCGCGCGATCGCCGTGGTGTTGACCGCGTTGATGTTCGCGGCCGCGGCCTGCGGCGGAAGGCCGGCGACGCAGAGCAGCCGGATTGTCAACCAGGACGAGGCCGAGCGGCTGGCGGCGGTGCTGTTTCTGAACCACGACGCCGGCGGGGCCCACCTGACGGCGGTGGTGCCCATCCGGGGCAGAGGGGTGAGCCAGATCGACGGCGTCGTCGACTGGCGGCACCATCTCGGCGTCGCCGACCTGGTCACCTACGGATCCGACGGGAGGGCCATCGAGCGGCGCAAGGTGATCTGGTCCTTGCGGGGGTTCGCGACCCCAGCGGAGGAGGACCAGTGGAGGGTGGACCCGCTAGAACCCACGCGCAATCCGGTGCACCTGGCCCTGACGACCAGCCTGAGGCTGGCCAGCGACAGGCCGGAAAACCCCCAGCTGTTGATCAACAACGACGCGTCCTGGCTGCGGACGGACACCCTCGCCGGCGCTCCCGTCGACGTCTTCAGCGGGCCCCGAGTCGCCGACCTTGAAGCACCCGCGTCCGGCGCACAACTGATCCACTACTGGCTGGACCACGAGGGCCGACTGCGTCGACTGGAGATCCGCAATGACGACTTCCCGATCACCCTGGACCTGTCCGGCCAGGGGCCCCAGCAAGTCGATGTCGAAGCCAAGCTGCGGGCCAGGCTGGAGGCGATCGGAGCGAGCCCATCCCCGAGTCAGCGATGAGCCGCCGGGTCAGGGGTGCGTTCCGCCTCACCTTCCGGACACTTGGTGAGCTAATGATCACGGTCGGCCTGATGACCGTGCTGTTCGCCGGGTACGCGGTGTGGGGCAAGACCGAGGTGATCGATTCCCACCAGGGCCAGCTGGACCGGCAGCTCGAGGAGCAGTGGGGCTCGGCTGGCGACCCGCCCGAAACGGCGGCGACCGTGGCGCCGGACCCGTCCAAGGCGACGCCGGGTCGGAGCCGCGGGCCCAGACCATCCGGCTCATCTGGCTCGTCCGGCTCGTCCGGCTCGTCCGCCGGGTCCGGCGCACTGCCCGGCGCGGCCATCGCTCGCTTGCATATCCCCAAGCTCGGCAAGCGGTGGGTGGTCGTCGAAGGGGTCGGGCTGCGGGACATCCGCTACGCGCCCGGGCACTACCCGGGCACGGCGCAGCCCGGGCAGGTAGGCAACTTCGCGGTGGCCGGACATCGCACGCCGGCCATCTTCTGGCGGCTCGACGAGGTGCGCTCGAACGACACGATCGTGGTCGAGACACGGTCGTCCTGGTTCGTCTACCGGGTGACCGAGGTCGGCGTGGTCAGGCCGAACGAGATCGACGTCATCGCCGCGGACCCCGGCCAGGCAGGCCAGGCGCCTACGGCCAAGATGCTGACGCTCACCACCTGCCATCCAAAGTGGAGCAACGGTCACCGGCTTGTCGTGCACGCCGTGATGGTCCGTGTCCAGGAACGCACGGCCGGCCAGCCGGCCGAGCTGAGGAGTTGACGGATGTACGCGTGGCTTTGGCGCCACCTGCCGTTTCGCCTGCCGGGTCGGTTGATCACGGCGGCAGTCCTGGTCCTCCTCGTCGGAGCGGTGCTCTGGCGGGTCGTGTTCCCGTTGCTCGAGCCGATCCTGCTGCCGTTCGATGACGTGCAGGTCGACTCGGCCGCCGTTCACTCCTCGAGCACCGCGAACCTGACTAGATCGGCGTGACCGACCTGCTCACATACCAACTGCTCCGGGATGCCGTCGTCGACCAAGTGGTGGACGTAGGACAGCCGCAGAGCGTGCAGATCGAAGCCCTCGCCAAGACCGACCGCGGCGCAATAGCTGGCCATCACGTCGTTGAGCTGCCTGGCCGACAGCCGGTTGCCGCGCGCGGTCGGCCACATGGCGGTATCACGCCCGCCGGCGATCAAAGGGCGCACCCAGCTCAGATACTGGCGCACCTCGGTTACCGCCCACGGGAAAAGGCTCAGCACGGTCCGGGTCAGGTCTTGGCCGTCCGGTGTCCCCAGTCCGCAGCGCACCTGCAGGGCGCCGAACGAGCCCAGCTTGGGGGTTTGCGGGTTGGGCAGCCAGTCGGCGATATCCAGAAGCATCGCCTCGCGCCGGCGCAGCCCCCATCCGTACGCGACCTTGAGGACCATCGCATCGCGAAAGGCTGCCAGGACCGCCTTGCGGCCGAGGGCGGTCGCGTCGCGGACCTGCTCGTCGGCGTACTTGAGCAAAGCCTGCAGTTCCGCGCGGGTCAGCGCGCGGCTCGCCCCCTTGCCTGTGGTCGAGTCGGCGTCGGGTGTGTCGCTGAACCGTTCCGGGAGCCGTCCGAACCGTTGCTGGCATTTCTCGCTCCAGCCGTACCGCTCATCGAGCAGATAGTCGCAGAAGAGTTTCAGCCACATCTGGTACGAGCGCAGCCTCATCCGATCGACGCCTCGAACCCGCAGCTCGGCCCAGAACTCCGCGACGTCGTCGGACGTCCACGTCCACGGGTAGGCGTTGGTGAACGAGGCGAAGAGCCGGATCGCTCCGACTTTCTCCGCCACTGTCTCGTCTACGAGGAGGCTGGCTGGCTGGTGCCGCGTCCAGCTCAGCAGCATCGCCTCGAAGAGCTGCTGTCGTTCGCTCCACGTGTCCGTGTGTCCGCATCCGCGGTGCCGATCCCACCACAATCCCACTCCCAATACTCCATAAAAGGGACGAATCGTGACGCCATTCAGCGCGACTTGCTGGCGTGGCCGGCGGCAACTCACGGCATATGCCGAGCATCGTTCGGATTGCCTGCCTCCCTCGGCGTCATAGGCCGCCTTACAAAACGTGAATGGATCGGGGAGGCATTCGGATAGGGGGAACCATGTTCCGACTTACAGCCGGAGCCGTCACGTGTCGGCGCACGCTCGTATGCGCCTTTACCGCGTTCGTGATCGGGCTCGGTGCCCTTCCGCCAGGCGGTGCATCGGCGGCGCCGTCGATCCCCCCAACGCCGGAGGCGGCCCCCACAACGCTGTCGGATGCGCCAAGGTCGACGACGCCTCCCGCTGAGGAGGAGCCACGCACACCTGTATCCAGTGTTTCGCCCGAGCCCGCGCCACCAGCGGAGCAACCGCAACAATCAGCACCTGCGCGGCCTGAGCAACCCCACGGCGGCACGTCCACTCCCAGCGACGCCGCCCCACCGTCCGCGCCAACCGAGGGCAGTGCACCGCCGGCTCCGCCCGCACCAGCACCGGCCCAACCTGTGCCAATCTCCCCGTCAACACCTCCGTTACCGTCCACGTCTGGAGCGGCCACGTCCGCCCCCATCCCCGGAACCATCGCGCCCAGCGCCTCCAGCGGATCACCAGCGCCTAGCGGCCAGGTGAGCGCCTCCCCGACGCCGAGCGCCACCCCACCGGTCCCGTCGAGTGCCGCGTCCCCGCCGCGATCAAAGGCCCCCAAGGCGAAGCCGAAACAGAAGGCACCTTCCAGGCCCGGCCGGCTGAAGAACAGCGAGGATCCGTATCCGCAGCCGCCCGTCGATGAGCCGACCGACGCGGAAAGCCGCACGCTCGCCGCCTTCCAGGACGCGCTGCATCAGGCCCGTGACCTCGAGGCTGCTGTGGCGAAGGACAAGAAACGCGTCGAAGAGCTCACTTCCAAGCTCGCCAGCGACCGAAAACGACTGACCGAGATGACGGTCGAGGCCCAGGTGCGACGCGAGGTACTGGCAAGGGAAGCACGTCAGCTCTACATCGGAGCGACGACATCTCTTTCCAGCCAGCCGATAGACCTCTCGCCTGTCGGCTCGGACGCGGCGGCTGAGTTCGTCGAGCAGGAGAAATCCACGGCCGAGATGACGCAGAAGGTCGCGATGGATGAGCGGGACCTCGCGACGGCGAACATGCGGCTCAGCACCACGACGCAGAAGCTCACGAAGGCGCAGTCGAAAGTAGCCACCCTGAAAGGGCGCGTCGATTCGGAGGTGCGCGAGGCGATCCTCCGGGCCCACCAGGAATCGGCCGACATCTCCGTCCCGCGCGACGTCACACGCCTCGGTGGCGGAAAACTCGGGCTACCGCTGATCGGCACGGAGACAAGCCCGTTCGGCAACCGGCTCGACCCGTACTTCCAACGCTGGCAGCTGCACGCCGGCCTCGACATCGCCGCTGCGATGGGCACGCCCATCCGGGCAGCGGCGGCGGGCGTCGTCACGCAGAGTGGCTGGAACGGTGGCTATGGAAACTACACCTGTCTCAATCACGGCAACTACGACGGAAAACGCCTTACGAGCTGCTATGCCCACCAGTCGAGGATCTTGGTCTCCGACGGGCAGCAGGTCAAGGCCGGCGAAGTCATCGGCCTGGTCGGATCCACCGGCGCGTCGACCGGACCTCACCTGCACTTCGAGGTCCGGATCGGTGGACGGCCGGTCGATCCGAAGCCATGGCTTTAAGACCAATCGAATACGCCCGTACGGGTCAGATTCAGCGAGGGCGACATGGATAGTGCGTGCGGCGACGACCTACGGTTGTCGCTTGCGGAATTCGCGAACGACGTCTTCGCGCCACTCAGACGTGCGGTGTGGCGCGAGCGCAGCGAGGTGTATGTTCGCCGGATTCTGTTGGGTGAAAAGCGGCGGCGGCGGCCGTTCACGACGAGACTTCCGCAGGCGTCGCGCGACCAAGCGCTCAATCATTTCGTCAGTGTGAGCCCATGGGATCACGTACCCGTGCGGCGCAAGCTGACAGAGCGGATACTCACCAAGATCACACCCGATGCTTGGGTACTCGGACAAACAACATTCCCCAAATGCGGCGAGATGTTAGCCGGAGTCGCGCGCCAGGACACCGGTGAATCGGGCCGCGTGGCGAACTGCCAAGTCGGTATCAGCGCCTATCTCGCGTCAGAGGACGCCACTTGCCCGGTCGATTGGCGCCTGTTTCTGCCTGAGTGTTGGGATCCCACGTTGGCCAAAACCAAGGCTGCTGACCTCCTCGACCTGCGCACCCGGACCGGTATCCCGAAAGACGCCCGATATCGGCCCAAATGGCAGCTGGCAGTGGACATGCTCGACGAGATGGCAATCTGGGGCTTCCGGCCTCCGGTCGTGGTGACCGACCGGCAGCTCGATGGCGGCGATGCGCTCGCGAGCGCGCTGGAGAGCCGGGGTGTTCCCTACCTTCTCGAGGTGGATCCGGAGGTGACGGCACGTCCAGAGGCCGATCCGCGCCGGCGTCTTGCGCTCCGCGACATCGTAACGGGCGACGGGCCGATTGCCCCGCAGATCTTGGGCTGGCGTCAGCCGGTGAAAGACCGCGACGGACGCTTGCAGATCACGCAGTATCGCTTCCTCTTCGTGCCGGTGAGCCAGCCATGGTCCGACATTGCGCAGCCTGGCGGTGCCACGCCGCCGCGTTGGCTGGTCGTCGAGTGGCCGACGGCAAGTCGTGAGCCGAGCGGTTACTGGCTCGGCGACTTGCCGGCCGATTTCTCGCTGAGTCGGCTCGCGCGTCTGACGCGCTTGCAGCGGAGGGTTACCCACGACGAGCGCGGCCTGGTGGACGAGCTCGGTCTCGGACGCTACAAGGGCAGAACCTGGGCGGGATGGCACCACCACGTCACCCTCGTATCCGCAGCGCACGCGTTCCGTGTGCTTCAACGGTTTGAACCTGCGGTGCCCGCCCAGTTGAGATCCCGCCAACCGTCATCGGCGCTTCGCTGATCCTCTCGTCTATGCCCCATTGTGAGATTGCTCCTCATCGATGATCGCTCCGAAGGCAACGTGGAATCGACAGAATCTAAAGACCGCGTCATGGACGCGCGGTTCCTAACCGTGGCGGAGCTGGCGAGAGTAATGCGCGTGTCCACAATGACCGTCCATCGACTAATCCGGTCCGGAGAGCTGCCGGCTGTTCGATTTGGAAAATCATACCGGATATCGGAAATTGATTTCCGCGACTACCTGCAGGGTTCGCAAGAACCGGTTTGTCGACAGGACAGCGACACGACCCGCTGCGACCACTGCGGACAGCCATTGGAAAGGGGATCATGAACGCTCATACCCATATGCCATGGCGGCTCCTGGCCACCGGAGTCGCCGTCATCGCAACCAGCGGTGGTGCGGTCACCGCTTCTGCCCCTCCCGCCCAGACAGCGGCGGACTCGCCGCTGAAACTCGTTGCCGCAGCCAAGTCGGTCACCCTCACCCACAGTGCCAACCAGCCCGTCTGGTTTGAGCCGGGGGTGCATGTCGTAGCCGGCGAGCAACCCTTCGAGATCTGGGCCCGGCGCGACTCCTACGCGCTGCCGATCCGCGCAGAGCAAGCCCACGTCACACCGGAGGGCAAGCGGATGGAGCCCCTTCCCGATGGGCTGGTGACCAGTCTCGGCGGGCTGCCTAGGTTTACTCACCTGACCCTGAAAAACAAGGCTGGCGCCACAGTCCTGGAGCGCGACGAAGACTTCTGCCCGAACAACAGCGCGGTCCGTGGCCATCCGAGTGCGCCAGCGTCTTCGCCGTATCCGGAAGGTTGCTCCGAGAATCCTTTCGCGCTCGGCAGCGTTTGGGGCATCCAGCAAGGCTGGGGGGTACCGGCCGGCACACCGTGGTGGCAGAGGGAGCCGGTCGACCTACCGGACGGCACATACTCAGCGGAGGTCCGGATCAACACTCCCTACGCTCAGGCCTTCGGCATCCCAGTCAGCCACACGTCGGCCACCGTCGCGGTGGATGTACGCACCGTCGCCGAGGAGCCGCCGCTTGACCCAGAGCGTGCCGGCCGCCGCGAGTCCGCTTCCCAGTGGTCGGCGACGGGCCCTCGGCCCGCGCCGGCCGCGGCGCCCGGCGGCAAGGCCCGCAGCCCGGAAGCACAGCGGCCAGACTTGCGCGTGCTGCCGGTGTGGGGGGTCCAGATCGGCGCCATCGGTGATGCCAGCGGCCACGATCGCCTGTCGTTCAATGCGACGGTCTGGACGGCCGGGAGGTCGCCGCTGGTCGTGGAAGGCTTTCGCCGAGCCGGCGAAGACGTGATGGAAGCTCACCAGTACTTCTACGACGAGCATGGCAACGAGCTCGGTCACGAGCACGTCGGGGCGATGAGCTGGGACGACCGCGACGGCCACCAGATGTGGACCTTCGCCGACCTGGCTGTATACCGACTGCTGGACGCACGCCAGCAGCCCATCTCTACGATCACTGCGGACACGGCCTGCATCCTGGACACCGACGCCATCGACCACACGATCGAGCTCGCTCGCTGGCGACCGGGGGACAGCGAACCACGTTCAGCGTGCGGCGACCGCACCTCGCTTGGGACTCGCGGGGTGTTGAACGTCGGATCCGGCTTCACGCAGGTACAGCTCCTGCCGGATCAGACCTTCGACATCACCGATCAACCCAACGGCGTCTATTACCTCCAGGCATCGGCGAACCCCAACGGCCGCCTCCTCGAGAGCGACACCACCAATAACGTCTCTCTCAGGAAAATCATCCTCGGCGGCCGTCCGGGCGCGCGCACCGTCGACGTGCCGCCATACGAGGGAATCGTCGGCTGACAGCCGGCATGAAATCGAGCGGGAATCCGCGGAATCCGCTCGCAGATAAAGGAGGTCCGGCAGCGGCATTGCCGCTGCCGGACCTCGGCGCCCCGGGCTCGTCGGCGCGAATCGCACGGATTCACCACCCCCATGGGCTTGCCGCGCGTCCGACGCCCGCGTCTCCCGCAGCGCCAGGGGTTGGCTTACCGTTACCGTCGAGTGCGGCGGGCCAGCATCTCCTCGATCGCCGCGATGATCCGCGTGGTCGCCTGCTCGCCGTACGGGCACGGCCTCCCGCTCAGGTCGGGACGTGCCTGGACCACCTCGCGGACGCTATCCCCGATGGCCGGCCCCGGGGGTACCAGCCGGGCGAAATGAACGAGGGACTCTGGTCGCTCGGTCGAGGCACGTACCACAACCAGCGGTCGCTTCAAGACCGTGACCTCTTCCTGAATGCCGCCGGAGTCGGACACCAGCACTGCGGCGTGCCGGGCCAGCGAGAGGAATTCGCCGTACTGCAGCGGGGGCACCTGGATGACCGGATACAGCACATCATGCAGGCCGCTGGCGGTAAGGGCCTCCCTCGTGCGGGGATGCACCGAGAAGAGCACGGGCAGGCCGTTGGCCGCCATGTCGGCGAGTTCGGTGGCGATTGCGTGCAGAGCCCCCCGGTCCTCGGTATTCTCCGGCCGGTGAACCGTCGCCAACACGTAGCCGTCCGGCTTGACCCCGTGGGTTCGCAGGACGTCCAGACGTCGCTCTGGTGACGGCAGATGCCGCTGTACGGCCTCCACGATCGTGCTGCCGGTAAGTCTGACGCGCTCGTCGCCGATGGACTCGGCGCGAAGATTCGCGACGTTGCCAGTAGTTGGTGCGCACAGCAAATCAGCGAGGTGGTCGATGACCACCCGGTTGTATTCCTCGGGTTGCTCGCGGTCGTAGCTACGCAGGCCTGCCTCGACGTGTACCAAGGGAATTCGACGCGCGTTGGCCGCCAACGCGCCCGCCAGTGCGGCGTTTGTGTCCCCGTGCACGATGACCACGCTCGGCGGTCGGCGTGCGAAGTAGTCGTCCAGGGCGGACAGTGCCAGTCCGATTTGCGCCGCGCGGGCCCGGCCGCCGACCATCGCCAATCCGGCCACGCCGGATAGCTCAAGCTCGGCGAGGACGCTGGACGAGAGTCCGCCGTCGAAGTCCTGCCCGGTGTGCAGAATTCTCACACGATCGGCGAGTAGTCTCGCCAACGGCGCTATCTTGATCATCTCGGCCCGGGTGCCAAGTACGACGGCGATCGTGCTCATATCTCAACCTCCAAGGCGGGCGCTCAGCCCGTCCACGCCACCGTCGGTTTCAAAGCGAGCGGCTCGGCGCCACGCGTTCGGTCAGCCCTGCTCGCGATGCCCTTCTTGCCGTCTACTCGACATAATCACGCGATCATGACGGTGGCCGTCAGAACGATGTGTGGCCTACCGCAACGGATGACGACCGATCATCTGTTTGGAACGAATCAGCGGGTTTGGCGTCACAGTCCCGAGCCCATGCCCGTGTAGTCGATCGGTAACGCATCGAGCGTCTCCCTCAGGACCCCCGGATCTGAAGATCGAGTTGAGAATCGGCCGAGAAGGAATACATATTGGCATCTTGCTGGAGTGACCGGGCGCTCATGTGTTGGTGCCCTCCTGTCTTCCAGGGGTGGGGCGTAGAGCGTCATTCTGATTAAGAGCCGTGCTGATCATAGATCGTCCGTCCAGGCCGGGTGGGCACTTAGACCTAGGTCAGCAATCCCAAGAACCGCGACGCTCGCACAATCTGTGCGACGGTCACGAATCGTCGGACGCTTGCGCGCGGGCCGCGACCACTAGGGATCTATCCGTATAGCGCACCCGAGCATCCGCTATACGTGCCTACATCCACATCGCTGCATCGGCGCACGCCGCACGGGTATTGCTGCTGATGTGCGCTTTCGTCATCCATGCCACAGCTGCGAGAAGCCTAGAAAACCTCAAGTTAAGAATTTTGCCTAAACCCTCGCGTCATGAAACGCGAGGGCAGCCGTGTATGGAATGACAGGGGCTGTGCCTCGGCCTGGCGGATTTCATGAAGCAGCGGGAGGCGGCTTTGTAGGGCACTGATCTGAGACCGCCGTCACGGAGTGCTCACTTCGAGTATCCACATAGCCATATTGACTTTGCGCTGCTCGCGACACGTCATGGATGCCGTGCCGCGGCCAGTCGGCGCCCAATGGGCGTCGGCTGCTTTTGCGCGGCCGGGTACAGGAACTCGTCAAACCACGTCGAAGGCCTGAACCGCCTGTGCCAATGCGACAGCGTGCGGTCAACCGCTCTCAATTGGCGAATCGAGCGCGTTCAGATATGGCGTTAACCCGGTGGGACAAGCTGGTGTTCGTAAACGCTCTTCGTGGCGAGAACTCAGGCGATAGGATGACATGCGACCAACTATTGGGCTATCCGTGAGATCTGAATTCGATTGGCAAGTCGCGCATATCCAAGCCCACTCCACGTCGCCGCCCTATAGCGTTGACGTGGGCCCACGGTAGTCGGCTGACCTCCTTCGGGGCCTGCTATGCGTTAAACCCATTTTAGTGCCGCCATGGACGCCATTCATATACCCCAAAAGAAGTACATGCACTCCGAACGGCCGTTTCCCCTTGGGCAAATGGCCGGCGGGCTGTCGTGCCAAAAACCATCAACCGAAGTTGTGAAGGACAGTAATGAACGATGGTGGGTTGAGCTGTAGCGGGGACGGGGCAGACTGCCGCGACGACCAGGAGCTGGTCCTCGCGGTCCGACAGGGGGAGATCGACGGGTTCGCCACCCTCTACCGGCGATACGTCAGTCACGCCCACCGGTCAGCGGCGAGATGGGCCGACAACCCCGCCGAACGAGAGGACATCGTCTCTGAATCCTTTGGGCGGCTTCTCGCCAAAATCCAGGAGGGGGGAGGGCCACGCGGGGACTTCCTGCCGTACCTCATTCGCGTGATCCGCAATGTGGCGGTTGACCGGGTCCGCCGGGAGCGGTACGTCGAGGCCTACGACGACCTTGAGCACATCGAGGCGAGCCGGCCCGGAACGCCGGACCCCGTGATCGCGGCCTGGCAGCGAGACGCCCTCGCCCGGGCGCTGGCCTCTCTGCCCCCGCGTTGGCAACGCGTGCTGTGGCAGGTCGAGGTGGAGGGCCAGCCACCGGCGAAAGTGGCGCCTTCCCTAGGCCTCTCCGCGAACGCCGTCGCCGCGCTGGCTTATCGCGCACGCGAAGGGCTCCGGCAGGCCTATCTGCAGGTGCACGTCCAGTGCACCGATGTACCCGTATGCGACAAGACAACACGTCGGCTGGGTGCATGGGCCCGGGGCGGCTTGTCTGACCGCGGCTCGGCTGAGGTCCGGCAACACCTGCGCTATTGCAGCGACTGCCAACAGCGAGCCGACACGGTGCTGGAGCTCAATGGTGAGCTCGCCGGCGCCCGGTGTGACACCACCTCTTCGGCACACCGGGACGTGGTGGAGATGACCGACCGCCCAACCGACACCCGGCATGACAGCCGCTCGGCGAACCGGGTCAAGACGAAAGCTCTGGCTGTCGCGGTCGTCCTCCTGACCGGCGCGATGGCGCTGCACACCGACCTCGCTGCGGGCGCCTGCCTGCTCGACGCCGCACCGCAGACCCTGCCCATACCGGAATTCTTCACGTTCGACGATGACGACTGTGAGTTCCCAGAAAGCGGATGGCCGGCCGAGGCCGGCGCCGAGGCCCATGCGATTTTGGCTGTAGAGCCAATGTCTGAACTTTGGTACGAGGTTGTGGTCGGGAGGACGGCCGGCTTAGCGGGTGTGGACTCAGCACGGGACTCTTGGTAACTCCGCACCGATCAGTTCAGACACAGCTCTACAACAGTCAGCCAACCTGGAAATCGGCAAGCGGCCCACCGCAGTAACGCATGAGCCCTTCGCTGGGCATCGCTCCGATGGCGAAGCGTAGATCCGCGCTCATCGCGTCGGCGGTGCGCAGCAACAGGAGCCGGGCAATGGATCCGGTCGTCGAGCCGAACTGCACCGGAACACCAGGCTGAATGTAGGCGGTGTCGCCCGGATGAAGCTTGGTGACATACTCCGCACCACCGCGCTGCCAACGAAAGCGCACCGCCGAGTGCCCGAGCACGTAAATGTACTGATGCTGGTAGGTCGTCAGCCAGGTGTGGCCACCGTTGACTGTGTCGAGCACCCGAAGATCGAGCGGGGTCGTGTGTGGGTGCAGCGGGTCGCTCGCCAGGCGAGTGATGGCGTAGGCGGGCCGGTCAATGTCTGGGTACTGCCATCTCATTGCTTCGGCCGCGCGTACTACCTGAATACCGTCGCGGGTGTGTGTTTTTAGTGGTAGCAGGTCCCGGACGTTCACATCGAGGACATTGGCCAGCGAGGCGAGCTCGGCGAGCGACGGATCGGACTGGCCGGCCAAGATAGCCGCCACACGATTGGCGGGAAGGCCCGACTGCCTGCGCACCTCGGCTGGCGGCATCGCCAAGGCGTCGAGGAACGACCACAACAACGGGCCATACGAGTCGCTGCCGGGGACCATGGCAAATCCGCAGGTCGTGTCATATCCGAGGGCCGAGAGTTCGTGCCGCACATTGCCGACGAGGCTGCCGGGGTAGGTGAACACCAAAACGGACGTGGACTCCCTGTCCCGGACCGCGAAAGAATGCGGGACAAACGGAAGGCTGAACACCGAATCGCCAGCCTCCAAGGAAACACACATGGATTTCCCAGCCCACCGGAAGTAAAAGTTGACCGCATCCAAGGCATAGGTGATCTGATACAACAGATGCCCTTTGTTCCAGTGCACGGCTGGATTGTCCGGATCGTCGTCGTCAACGGTGCATAGTATCCGCAGGTGTTGGGGTGTGCATGAGGTGATGCGCGATGCGGCCAATTCGCCGTACTCGTAGTAGGGCACTCCGCCGCAACGGATGACCTTGGCCGCCGCCTTCCAGTTGGTGGCACGGCACAGGCGCACGCCGCTCACGCAGTCGTCAACGGGGCGATGCTCGACTTCATCGAGGGGAGGTAGCAGCGCCGTCAGGGCGGTCGGGTCCGCCAACCAAGGCAGGTTGCCTTCGGTCGGCGGAGGAGTGCTGGCGGATTCGGGGTGCACCATCTGATCCTCCTGCAGTGCGTCGCCGTTATGGCCAAGCCGCGTCTGTCGGCCCTCCGCAGTCACCTGATCTCATGCGTTGGGCAAAGTCTTCGCCATCTCGCCTTTGGTAGGATGCCGTTTGGTATTCCTATGGCGGATGGCCTCCCATAGTGCCAGCTTGCCGGGCGCTTTGTCGCCTACGGAGGGCAAACTTCCACTATTCTGCCCGCTCGACATCGCGCTATACGTTTCGTGCCACCATCTACTGGTGTTCGTGTGCCGGAAGTTACGGATGTCGCCGCTCGTGTGTGTCACTCGTTAATTCGTCCTGGTGGATATCGGGTAAACCTTTAGGTGGGCCTCTTCCATCGAACTGCGGTGCCTGTCGTCATTCGCGGTGCCGGCCGAACGAGAAACCCGGTGGGTAACGGAGGTCTTGGGAACGCCACCACGGGAAGCCAAGCTGAACCAAGAGGGGGAACAATTGTCCAACGCGGACCGACTACCCCGGCGTCGACGACGGTGGGCGAGGGGCGTGGGCGCGATGCTCGCCGCGCTGGCCGCAGGCACTCTAGCCGTATCCAGCCCAGCGAAAGCCCTGGACCCGGCCGCCTTCGTTGCCGTCGGCGGGACACTGTGGTGGGACAACAATGGCAACGGCATCCAGGATCAGCGGGACCGTCCGGTGCCCGGGGCGCAGATGGAGTACTCGTGGGGCGCGATGACGGGCCGTCTCAGCGCCGGGCCCGACGGTCGCTACAACGTCTACCTGCCGGCCCAGGTGCCGTTTTCGCTCTGCGTCCTCTCCTTCGGACAAAGCGCGCCACTGGACATGGGCATCGTCCCGAGCGTCAAGGACGCGGGTGGTGACGAGGCCCGTGACTCCGATGTTGACGTCAACAACTGTGTGCACGGGGTCAGCCCGCGCTTCGGCGCCCAGAGCACATACGACGCGGGTTTTCGGACCGTTGGTCCGGTGTCCGTCGGTGATCGGGTATGGCTCGACGCGGACGGCGACGGGGTGCAGGATCTGGAGGAGACGTCGCTGTCCGGCGTGACGGTGACCCTAAAGGACACTGAGGGCAAACCGCTGGGCATGGCCATCACGGGCGCCGACGGCACCTACCGGCTGCGGGAAGACATCGGCGATGATCAGCGGTCACCAGCGGTCCTCGAGATCGAGCCGGACAGCCGCTATCAGCTGTGTTTCGCCCCGTCCGCGACCGGTGCGCTGCCCGCCGGCGTCACCGTCGCCGACCTGAGGCCAACCGTGCGGCGGGCAGGCGACGATGAGGTCGACTCGGACATCGGTGTCGACGGGTGCGTCGCACTCAAGACTCCCAGTGACGGAGAGGATCTGAAGGTCGACGCCGGTTTCACCGCGGCGGCCGTGGGCGCGACCGTGCAGGGATTCGCCTGGTTCGACCTGAACGCGGACGGGATCCAGGCAGAGGGGGAGCTCCCGCTAGCCGGCGTGACGGTTACCTCATCGGGCGCCGCCACCACCACGGGCGACGACGGCTTCTACGTCCTTTCGGGGTTGCCGACGGGCACCACGTCGGAGATCTGCTTTGATCCATCCACCGCGATCGGCCTTCCCGCCCCCGTCCTCACGGGTCTGCGTCCGACCGACGCCAACCAAGGCGCCGACGAGACGAAGGACTCGGACGTCCTCGCTCCATGCTTCACGACCGCGGTCTCGGAGCCGGGATCGATCCATACTATCGACGGCGGATTCGGCTTCTCGGCGACCCCGCCCATCACCCGCGGCACGATCGGCGACGTCGTGTGGCTCGACACCAACCGCAACGGGAGCCAAGACGACGGCGAACCACGGCTGGGTGGCGTGCGCATCACCTTGAAGGGCGCGGCCGGCCTCGCCCTGGGCGGCGCCAGCACCGACAGTGGGGGTGTGTACCACATGGATCCGCTGCTGCCGGACTGGGACTTCGCGCTTTGCTTCGACGCCTCCAAGGCAACCGATCTGCCGGCCGGGGTGATTGCCGAGGACCTGAGGCCGACCAGCGCCGACACCGGCGGCGATGAGGAAACCGATTCCGATATCGACGAAGACGGCTGCGTCGAGATCGCCGAACCGTCTGGTGGCGAGGACCTCGCGATCGATGGCGGATTTGTGCCGCGCGGCCCCGCGCTCGCTCTGAAGGCGATGGTCGGCGAGCCCACCGACATCGACGATGACGGCCTCATCGAGATTGGCGACGAGGTGAGTTACGGGTACGAGGTACACAACGTCGGCACGGTCTCGCTCACCGACGTCGAGGTGACCGACGACCGGATCGCCTCCATCTCCTGTCCAGAGTCGGCACTGGCGCCCGGAGAGCGCATGATGTGCGCCGGCGGTCCGTACCAGGTGGCCGACGCCGATGTGGCGGCCAGAGAGGTCATCAATACGGCGACCGCCTACGGCACAGCCCCAACCGGGGTCGTCGAGTCCAACGAGGAAACGGCCACGGTGTCGATTGGCCGGATTGTGAGCACCGAGCAGGTCATGCGATACAGTCTGCCTGCTTCCCCTGGCGCGCGGCTGGTGACGATCGCCTTCTACGGCGACGACAGCTCGGCGGACATCGGCATCGGGATGGCCAGTGCACTCGGCGGTGCGATCGTGTTGCTGACCGGTGCCGCGTGCCTCCTGCTCCTGAATGGTAGCCGCCGAACGAACCGCTGATAGCTGTACGGCCGGTGGGCCCTCCCTCCTGGCCGGACAAGCTGATGCCCCCGTCGCGTACGCGACGGGGGCATCAGTCAGTCTGTGAACGGCACCGATCAGCCGACCGGTGTCCGATCCAGCATCTCGTCGAGGGCCTCGAGGATCCGCGCGGTGGCGTGTTCGCCGTATGGGCACCGGGCGTTGCTGAGGTTGGGCGGAAACTCGATTCTGTGCCGTACCTCGTCGCCGACCGCCGGCCCGGGTCGCACCAGCGTCGCGAAGTGTGTGAGTGACTCGGGGCGTTCAGTGGATTGCCGTACTACGACGAGTGGCCGCTTCAGGACGGTGACCTCCTCTTGAACGCCGCCGGAGTCGGACACGACCACCGCGGCGTGCTGAGCAAGTGCCAGAAAGTCGCCGTAGGGGATCGGTGGTAGGCAGGTGACCGGGTCGAGCGCCGACAGCAGGCCGTGCGCGACCAGGGAAGCCATGGTCCGCGGATGGATGGACAGCAGCACTGGCATGCAGTTGAAGGCGAGGTCCGACAGCTCAGTGACGATGGCACGCAGAGCGTGGACGTTGTCGGTGTTCTCTGGCCGGTGCAGCGTCGCGAGCACGTACCCGTCCGGCTTGACCTCATACGCGCGGAGGGTCTCCTCCCTGCTAGCGGCGACCGGCAGGTGCTGCCGCACCGCCTCCACGATGGTGTTTCCGGTGAGCCGAATCCGGTCGCTGGCGATTCCTTCAGCGCGAAGGTTGGCGACGTTGCCCGCCGTCGGCGCACAGAGCAGGTCGGCGAGGTGGTCGATGAGGATCCGGTTGTGTTCCTCGGGCATCGCGCGGTCATTACTGCGCAGTCCGGCCTCGACATGGATGAGTGGGAGCCCTCGCGCGTTCGCCGCGAGGGCTCCTGCTAGGGCGGCGTTGGTATCACCTTGCACCATCACCGCGTCCGGTCGATCGGCGGCGAACCGGTCATCGAGAGCGGACACGGCCGTACCGATCTGGTTGCCACGGCTGCGACCACCCACCATGCTCAGCGCGACGACCTCGGGCAAGTTGACCTCCGAGCGGATGCTCGATGAGAGCGCGGCATCGAAGTGCTGGCCCGTGTGCAGGACCTGCGCTCGATTCCCAAGCTTCACGACGATTGGCGCGAGCTTGATCATTTCGGGCCTCGTGCCCAGTACAATTGCGATTCTGCCCATGTTTACCCCCATGGCGCGCGCGACAGAATGACCGGTGGCGAGGCGTTCTCACGTCTCCGCCAATGACCTCGAGACGACAAGGCCGACACTGTCGGCTGGGCCCGAGGTGATGTCTCCCTCTCGTCAGACGGCGGTCGCTATGACGGCTGGCGTCGTGTCGCCTGCCGATCAATCCAATTCCGGCGATCTGCGGCGAGGCTGGGATCGCAAGCGTCGCATGAGCGCGCTCGGGATGGCCGACAAATGCGAAGGCCGCACCGGTCCGAACGTGCGTCATGAGCGTCGCTCAGAGACGTGTACGGATCGTAGGGGGCCGGTGACCGAACGCAATGCCGCCGGTGTGTGGCCACGGGCTGCTGCGGCATAGGCGTCGGGATCCTCGGCGGCCACGGCGAATGGAGGAACTAGGGATGTACGGACACACGGGAGTAGCTGCGGGCATGGGTACTGCTGGTGCTCTGGCGACAACCGGCTTCAACCTGATCGGAATGGTCGTAGCGGGCACCTTCCTGGCGATCGCCGGGGCGGTGCTGGTCCGGCGGTCCCTCGGATACGGGCCGGCTCACACGAACGACTGACTGGCTTTCGCCCGGATTCGCGGGGTCGGCCGGCGTTAAGATCAGCGAAACGCTGCGAGGGAATTCTTGAACATAGTTGCACTGACGGTCATGTGGATCGCCAGCGGTTATTTCTTCCTTACTTTCTTAAGCGGAGTAGTGGAGCTGCGCCGCAACAAGATGCGACTGGGAAGTCAGGAAAACCTGGGCTTCGGCCGGCCCCATCTGGGTCTGAAGATCGCCAACGAGTTTGCCGTGTACTACCTCGTGCCCTGCCTGAACGAGGAACTCGTCATCGGTCGGACAGTCAGCGGCCTCGTAGGGTACGAGAACGGCCAGGTAATAGTAATCGATGACGGGTCAGACGATCGGACGGGGGAGGAGGCGGTGAACGCTGGAGGTGAGCAACGAGTTCATCTTCTGACTCGCCGCCTTCCAGAGGCACGCCAAGGCAAGGGAGAAGCGCTCAACGCCGGTCTCCGCCTGATCCGAGACCTGGCCGAGCAACGGGGCCAGTCGCCAGACAAGGTGATCGTTTGCGTCATGGACGCGGACGGCCGGCTGTCTGATGGCGCGTTGAGCGAGGTCCTGCCGATATTCGACGATCCGCGAGTGGGGGGCGTCCAGCTGGCGGTCCGTATCCGCAACAGGGAATCCTTCCTGACTCGGTTTCAGGACTATCAGTTCTGGGGCCTGGCCGCCGTCATGCAGTTCGGGCGCAATAGAAGCGCGAGCGTCAGCATGGGCGGCAATGGGCAATTCGCGAGACTGTCCGCGCTCAACGAACTCGGCAGCCGTCCCTGGTCCGGCTCGCTGACCGAGGACCTGGATCTCGGCATCTCACTCGCCATCAATGGCTGGCGGTTGCGCACCGCCTTTGGTGCGGCCGTCGATCAGCAAGCTGTTCGTACCGTAACGGCCCTGGTCCGGCAACGCACCCGGTGGTATCAGGGTCATATGATGGCAGCGCGCCGGGCACCGGATATATGGCGTTCAAAGAACACGTCGCACCCGCAAGCCGTCGAGATGGTCGCGTATGTCGCTGTGCCATGGCTTATTGATCTGCCATGGTCGATCCTGTGGCAGTTCTGTGTGGTGCAACAGGTGCTGCATGTCGATGACATGGTAAACGGCGTGACGGGTGGCGTGCCGGGATGGATAATAACTCTCTCGCTGTGGTACGCATTCAGTTTCGGTCCGACGCTTTTTGCTGCTTCTGCCTATCTTCGTCGTGATCGCAAAGTTGGTCTCTGGAACGCCTTGGTTCTCAGCCACGCTTATCTGGTCATGAACTACGTGTTCTTCCTTTGCGCGTGGCGTGCCGTTGGGCGAATATTCGCCGGGCGCCACGGCTGGGACAAGACCAAGCGGGTGTCGGAGGCGTCGACTGGCGCTGAAGCGTCGAGCTCCGGCAACGCCAAGGTGCCAACGGTCGTCGGGCTGAACGGCAGTGGTGAGCCCATCGCCTAGTCGAAAACGATGGGTCTAGGTGGAACGCTCCAATCCAGGTCTCGTAGCCGCGTCATTACCTTCGGCCGACCGCGTGTACTGGGCGAATAGACAAGGCTCGGAGTGAAATAACGTGGCGGTCCGCACCGAAGAAGCTGCTCGAACCAGGCGAACGAGTGGTCCCGCAACGTCCCGTCTCGTCGGCAACGCCGCAGACGTCGTCTCAGCGCTCCGTCCGCGCCATTGGGTGAAGAATGTCCTCGTGCTGGGCGCACCACTGGCCGCCGGCAGCATTATCGAGCCCGAGGTTCTCGGCGTCTCGCTCCTGACATTCCTCGCGTTCGGCTGCGCGGCCAGTTCGATCTACCTAGTCAACGATGTACGTGATCGTGCCGTAGACGTCGCGCATCCGTGGAAACGGCATCGGCCGATCGCGTCCGGACGGCTGGCGGTGCGGCCAGCCCTGGTCCTTGCCGCGACTCTCGCCGCGGCGGCCCTTGGTATCGCGGCCGCGATCAACGCCTCGCTGACCGCGGTCGTCGCCGCCTACCTTGTCGTGCAGTTCGCCTACTGCCTGGTCTTTCGCAGCGTGCCCATCGTGGACATCATGATCGTCGCGAGCGGATTTCTGCTGCGGGCGATCGCGGGTGGCGCGGCGACTGGCATCGTGCTCACCCGCTGGTTCGTCGCCGTGGTCGGCTTCGCCGCCCTTTTCGCCGTTGCCGGCAAACGTTACAGCGAGGTCGTGGCCGAGGACCGGGATCGCGCGGTCAAACGCAGCCTGGCAAGCGTTTACACAGCCAGCTATCTGCGGATCGTGTGGAGCACCGCGATGGCGCTCGCGATCGCGACCTACTGCCTCTGGGCCTTCGAGCGTGGAGCAGCCTCGGGCGAGGGCCTCGGTTGGCTCGCCGCGTCGGTGCTGCCATTCGCATCGGGCGCCTTGCGGTACGCCCAACTCATCGACGCCGGATCAGCAGAAGCGCCGGAGCGCGTACTGCTGTCCGACCGACTCATCCTGGCCTGTGGTGTCGCCTGGATGTTGATCTTCGTGCTCGGCAACGTCTTGAGCTGAAGACCAACCGGACGTGTGGAGTAACTCAACAATGACCTTGCACATCGCCCTGCTCTGCGTGGCCACCAGCGCCGTCGCCTATGCCTCCTGGCGGGTGGCAGCGGGACTCGGCTTACGCGGCGCGGTCGAAACCGTGGTCGCCGCTCTCGTGTTGGCCTGCGCCGCTGTCGTCGGGATAAGCCTGTTGGTCGGCGCGGCGATCGGCCGATACCAGCCATGGCCATTGACCATGGCCGCGTTGCTGTTCGCGGTGCTCGCGGTCGGGTGGACCCTGCGGGCCCTGCCTCGCAGACGAGCTCGACGAGCCCGTGCCAACCTTCGACGCACTGCCGCCGATGCCGTACGCGGGCTCCGCCGCCATCCGCTGATCGCCGTATTGGGACTTCTCGTTCTCACCCAGTACGTGTGGCGCCTCGCCATAGGCGTGATGCTGCCGCCAATGGATTGGGACGGCCTCAGCTATCACCTCATCGGTCCGGATACCTGGATCCTCGACGGCCGCATCGGTCGTGTGGACCAGGTGCTATGGGCCGACGTGTACCCGCAGAACATCGAGCTGGTCACAGCCTGGCCTGGCGTCTTCTTGCGAACGCTCCAGTACGGGGCGGCGGCGCAGTATCCGCTCTATCTTCTCGGAGGGCTGGCGGTCGCCGGGTTGGCCCGCCGAGTCGGAGCCCATCGCTACCAAGCGGTCACCCTCGCGTTGGTTTACCTGGCAATCCCGGCCGCCTTCGTGCAGGCCTCCACCACCTATGTTGATGGATCCTCGGCCGCACTCGCACTTAGCGCCATCTATCTGGTGACCGGCGTCCATGGCAGTGTCGTAGCGGGAATAAGTCCCGTCCGTGCCGTGCTGCTATGCAGTGCCTTGTCGGGGACCGCCCTTGGCCTCGCGGCTGGCGCCAAGCCGAGCAACCTGATCTTCGTGCCCATTGTGCTAGCGGCCGCCCTGATCCAGGCGACGCGCGTGTCGGACATCCAAGCGCAGTCGATCGGACAGATCGCTCAGCGGCCCGTGCTCGCTGTCGCCATCGTGATGCTCGCGCCGTTGAGCGCGCTCGGCGCCTTCTGGTACCTGCGGACCTACATCAACTACGGCAACCCCTTCCATCCATTCACCATGATGGGCTTCACCGGCTCAGGCACAGTCAAGGACGTCATCATCCGTGGCAACCGTCCGCCCGAGCTGCTCGACCTTCCGTTCGGCGAGGTGGGCAGTCTGGTGCGGTCCTGGGCCGCCGACTTTCGACCGCACCTACACCAATACGACATCAGGCTCGGCGGGTTCGGCTTGCCGTGGATCGTCTTGGTGCTGCCCGCCGCCGTCGTCGCGATCGGAACATACCTACGCCGACGGCGCCGTACCGGGCCGGTGGTCCTGCTAACGCTGGCGGCGGTGACCTGCTTCGTCGCGAGCCCAGCCCCGTGGTGGCCGCGGTACGTGTTGCCGGCCATGGGCATCTGTTGCGGGCTCGCCGCCGTCACACTTTCCCGGATCCGTCGCCGGGCTACCCAGGCGGCGCTGCAAATCGCGGTTGTCGGCCTGGTAGCGACGTCGATGTGGTGGGCGACCAACCCGACGTATGTCTGTCAGAAAGGCGTTTGCGACCAGCGGACGCTTAGCGTGTCCCAGGCCGCCGAGCTGATGCGCCGACCGGACCGCGCGGACCTGGTGTGGCCGTGGTTCGAGTACCAGTTCCTAGACACCCTGCCGCAAGGCACCACCATCGCCGTGACACGGGACAGCGCGAACCCGTTTACGCACCCGTTCGTCGGACAGGACCTGCGACATCGCCTGTCCACGGTCGCGGCACAGCCCAATGTCGATGGCCTGGCCAGCGCGATGACCGCGGCAAGCGCTCGATACGTGATCCTCTCGGTGAGAGACGACACCGCACCGCTAGCCCACGCGGCGAGCCGCGACCAGCGGTTCAAGCTACTCACCACGCCGGAACAACGGGTCAGCGGTGCGGACGTGTTCGAGTTCGGTCGCTTCCCGGAGGTTTGTACCGATCCCACCGCCCGGTTGTCTCTACGGGTGGCTGGGCGGACGAAGACCACCGTCACCCTGACGACCGCCCTACAAGACACGTGCGGTCAGCCATTGGCAGGCAAAGAGGTGAACCTGTGGAACGGCACCTCGACCCGGCCGCTATGGAAGCAGGACAAGATCGCGCAGACAGCGGTCACCGGACCGGACGGCCGAGCGTCGTTCACTGTGCCGGCTCCCACCCGCACCAATCGCTATTTCGTGCGCTACAACGGCACGGACTACGTGCCCGCCGCCGCCTCAGCACCGCTGCACCTGCATCCCGTCAATGCGGAACCGACTCTGCGGACGAACGCCTCATGACCACGACGGATGCGGATGCTGTGGCGGAGCGGGGGCGTGGGCGCGATCTCGTCGTCCACCTGGTCCGCCACGCTCAGGTCGAGAATCCTCACGGAATTGTCTACGGCCGCCTGCCCGGCTACGGCCTAAGCAAGCAAGGCATAGCTACCGCCGGCGCGGTGGCGGGCTGGCTGCAGCACCGCCCGGTGGTGGCCTACATGGCTTCACCGTTGCTCAGGGCTCAGCAGACGGCCGCCGCAGCGGCCCGACGGCAGTGCCTCGATGTACAGACCGACGAGCGCCTGACTGAGGCATGGAACCACTTCGAGGGCGAACCCGCGCCCCACGCGGCCGCCTTGCTCGCCAACCCGGCGATGTGGTGGCGCCTGCGCAACCCGTGGCAGCCGTCTTGGGGCGAGCCCTATCGTGCCATAGCAGCACGGATGCGTGCGGCGATCGACGATCTGCGTGAGCGATACGCCGGTGGCGAAGTCGTCGTCGTCAGCCACCAGGCACCGATCTATGTCACGAGACGCTCGTTCGCGGGCCGACCGCTGACGCACGACCCGCGTCGACGACAGTGCGCCCCGGGCAGCATCACCACGATCAAATTTGGCGTCGGACCGCCGCTGATCAGATACCGGATCATATCGGTCGACGTGCAGCCGTCCACCCGGTGAAAGGACGCCGCCAGCATGGTTATCTCGCTCGACAGCGATCGACGTCTAGCTCAGCGGATCCGAAGCGTATACGCGGACAGCCCTCTACTGGCTCGGATCGAGCAGTCCCTACGCCCGTCCATCTGCCCGTTCGATCTTGTGGTCAACGCGGTACCCCGCGGCGCCCGCGTCCTCGATGTCGGCTGTGGTTCGGGCCTGCTTCTCGCCCTGCTCGCGCTGGCTGGCCGGCGCATCATCGGCGTCGGGTTCGACACCGATCGAAACGCCATAGGGTGCGCTCGAATGATGGTCCATCATCTGGTGGATACGGGCTCCATGCTCAGCTTCGAGCGCCGCGACGCCACTGACCCGTGGCCGCGCGAGAGTTTCGACGTCGTGTGCATGGTCGATCTCCTCCACCACGTGCCCGTCCGCGCACAGGAAGCGGTATTCGCCCAGGCGGTTGACGCGATCCAGCCCGGTGGCCTGGTCGTCTACAAGGACATGTGCCGCCGCCCCCGCTGGCGTGCTGCGGCGAACCAGCTCCACGATCTGGCGCTGGCCCGACAGTGGATCCATCACGTCCCGGTGGAGCGCGTCGAACGGTGGGCGTCGAACCGCGGACTGACGCTCGAAGCGCACGCCTTCGCCACCCGTTTGTGGTACGGCCACGACCTTCGTGTCTTCCGGCGTCCGACCAGCTGAGCCAAGCTCAAACCACCTACCGCCGCGCGCCGGCGCACAAATCTATGGGAGCTCTGCGATAGCAACAGGCCTAGGGGCGAGGGCGTGGTGCCGCCAGGCGTCCTGACTGATCGCCGGACGCGCCGGACCGAACAACCAACCCTGGATCAGATCGCATCCCTTGGCGGCCAACCAGTCCCGCTGGGCGACCGTCTCCACCCCCTCAGCCACGACCCGCTGTCCGATGCCATGAGCCATCGCGATAACCGCCGTGACGATCGCCTCAGCCCCGCGGTGGGCACCAATCCCGTGAATGAACTTTTTGTCGATCTTCACGACATCGGCGGGCAGGTCTCGGACGTAGGCGAGCGAGGCGTGTCCTGTCCCGAAATCATCGATGCACAACGTGACGCCCAGCGCCCGCAGCCGATTGAGTGTCGTGATCGCCATTTCCGGGTCGCCCATCAAGACACTTTCGGTGATCTCCAGCCAGAGTGCTGACGGCGGCAGGCCCGTGCGCTGCAGCGAGCGGTGCAACACGTCCACCAAACGCTGACCGCGCAGCTGCCGCGGAGAGACGTTCACCGAGACGTGCAACGGCGGAAGACTGGCGTCTCGGTCGCGCTGCCAGACGGCGAACTGATCCAGCGCCTCCTCAAGCAGCCATGCGCCGCTGTCCACGATCAGGCCCGTCAGCTCCGCGATCGGGATGAACTCCTCCGGGCTGATCGCCCCTCGCACCGGATGCGTCCACCGCATCAGGGCCTCAAACCCAGACAGCTCACCTGTCGGACGCACGATCGGTTGGTAGGCGACACTCAGCTCGCCGCGACCCACCGCGCCACGCAGCGCCTGCTCGAGCTCGATACGGGCGCGTGCCCGCTCGCGCAAAGACGCATCGAACATGGCAAACGTATTTCCGCCGGCACCCTTGGCTTGATACATGGCCATGTCGGCGTCCCGAATCAGCCCGAGAGCCTCCACCACCTCTGTCGTCTCGACTACGCCAATGGACGGGGTCACGGTCACCTCACCGACCGACAGATGAAATGGCACCTTGAACTCCGTCACCAGGCGCTCCGCCAGCGGTTGCGCCAGCGCGACATCGGCCGGGCCGACAAACGCGACGACGAACTCGTCCCCGCCAATACGGCAGACCAGATCGCCCCGCACAATCGCGCTGAGCCGGGCCGCGACCTGGCGCAGCAGCTCATCGCCGACGTGGTGGCCCCAGCTGTCGTTGACCTGCTTGAACCGGTCGAGATCGACGAACAGCAAACTGATCTGTTGCCTCTCGCCAGCGGCCCGAACAGACCAGTCGTGGAGAGCATCGGCCAGAAACTCCCGGTTTGGCAGGTCGGTGAGGGCGTCGTGGGTCGACTGGTGACGCGCGTCGGCCTCGGCTCGGGCCTGCGAGGCCTGCGACCGAACGATCCGGGTAACGACCATGACCGCGAGGAGCCCAGCCAGCATCACCCGAACGAGCTTGTCCCAGGCGGTGATCGCGGGAATGAGGTACGCCGCCAGCGTCGGCGCCATGACCACGCCTGCGATGGTGAGGATCCGCGGCATGCCGATCGCGCGCGTCACGACATGTTGCGGATCTGACATCGTGCTCATCGTCGGGTGCAGCGCCGCAGCACCGGTTGTCAGATATCCGGTCATGAAGAGCACGTCGAAGAGTGCGATGAGACGTTCTGATCCACTGCCCTCGTATACCGCGAAAATCAGGTCCACGCTGAACAACAGCGCCATCGTCGACCCGAGTAGCCACAGCGCCGGTTGGCGAACTCCGTCGGCCACCATGAGCCTGATCACCAAGACGAGTAGCAGCACGTCCGCTATCGGAAAGATCGCCACCGCCACCTGAGGAACGCTCGGAGAGCCCGTTTCGATACGGGGTGCCAACAGCAGGGACCACGCGGCCAGTGACGCCGCCACACCGATTAGCACCGCGTCCGCTCGAGCGAGTGCGTCCTCGGCACCGCGTCGCCGGCGCAGCATGCCGATCAGGCCGGCCGCGAAGAGCGCGTACCCGGGCACGACGAAGACGTCCGGGATGAATGCGACCGGCTCCGGAGGGATGGCCGAAGCGCCCGGCACGATGGTCCGCAGCACGGCGGCACCAAGGAACGCGACGAGCCCAGCGGCCAACGCGGCCCAGGGTCGCCGTCGGTCTCCGATCTCATTTCGCCGGATGCCCACTACCACCGCGACGATGCCGGCGACCGGCACGGTGAACAGCAACGGCGCGGCGAACGGCGGAGGAACGACCACATAGAGCACGACGACGAAGCCGCCGCCGCCGAGGAAGAGCCACGCGGGTGCGGTCGACGCCCAGGCTTCCTTTGAGGCCCACGATGGCATCCCTAGCCGTTCTCCTGTGCTCACGAAGAAGTGGCGAAGCCACCGCGGTTGGTCTTGTACCAAGAATCACTATCTGCGTGCCTTCTACGGTCAAAAGCGCAGAAATCGGCCACCATACTCAAGGAAACCGCGAGTTTGGAGGCGAAGCCATGAAGATAGTCAGGTGTACCCAGCTGGACAGTGCTGAAATTGGCCGCTTCTACGCTCTCTACCAGGCGGCGTTCGAGCCTATGCGCACCCGAGCCGCCGCTCGGCATCTGCTGACAATCGATGAGTTCGCCGCCGAGATGGCCGACGAGCGCATCGAAAAGTACGTAGCCAACGGCGACGCGGCGGCCGTTGGTCTGACGACGATGACGACTCATCTGGCCGCCATCCCCTGGATCGAACCGCTCTTCTACCTCAGCCGCTATCCGCAGCAGGCAGCCCGGGGCGCACTCTTCTACCTCGGTTACATCCTCGTGGACCCTCGGGCCGAGGACACCTACGGCGCCTTCAAAGCGATGGCCGACAGCGTGCTGCGACGTTGCGCCGACAGTGACGGCGTCCTTGCCTGGGACGCCTGTGTGTTCAATGTCGAGCGTGCCATCGGCCGGATGACCGGACGGCTGGAGACGGAGTGGAAGGCGCGAGTCGAGGAGGTGGACCGGCAAGCGTACTTCGTGGCACACTTCGGTTAC
>Ga0214467_1000064_pt1 | contig 30028 bp, 13 predicted proteins | sample RVTome_8_FD_187339 | JGI IMG/M metagenome (GOLD analysis project Ga0214467, IMG submission 187339) | Soil microbial communities from uranium-contaminated site in the Upper Colorado River Basin, Wyoming, United States - RVT160D0 HiSeq ...
GAAGGCCACGTAAAGTTGTCTCAGCCTTGCGCAGAATGGCTCGAGTATCGGCCCAAAGAAATTGCAAACGAACGTTTGGCCCGGCATGATCGAGTGTGCTCTCATCGGCAAATGAGTGAATCGATCATGGGCTCACGCCGGCCCAGCGTGGCCCACGATGGTCGACTCGTCTCGGCATTGGACGTCGAGCGCCTCTGGCCGGTCCTTCGTCACCCGCCTGGGTAGCAGCTATCTCAGGCCGGCTCATCGATCGTGGTCCCAGGGTGAAGGTGATGAGGGGCGTGGTGACGATGGGCGGGATCTTCAAGCAGTGCGGCTGCCGTGACGAGCAGACCGGCAAGCGCGTCTATCGCAGGTGTTCGCGGCTGGTGGAGCGTGGGCACGGCAGTTGGTACTTCCGTTGCTACGTGCGGGACTTGTGGGGTAAGCCGGTCCAGGTCGCGCGCGGCGGCTTCGGTTCGTAGGCCGCCGCCACACGGGCCAGGGCAGACCTGGTGGCCCAGTCACGTGAGCAGTTCGCGGGCCGGACGTGGACGGTGGCGCAGTGGCCGCGGTACTGGCTGACAACCCGACGGTCGATCCGGCCGACCACGTTACACATCTACACCCGGCATGTGGAGAAGGACCTGATCCCGACGATCGGTCACCTGCGCCTGGCGGAGGTGACCGGCCGGCATCTGACCGCGATGTTCGCCGAGCTCGCTACCAGCCCTGATACGGGTAGGCGGCGGACCGCGTCGACGACGCAGCGGATCCGGGCGACGCTGCGCGCCGCCTACAACGCGGCGATCCGCGACGGACTGGTGGCCGACAACCCGGCTCGGCGGGCGGAGATGCCACAGCCGCGGCGACCGCACGCGGTGGCGTGGACTGACGGACGGGTCGAGTCCTGGCAGACCGACGGCGTCCGGCCGGCCGTCGCGGTCTGGACGGCCGCCCAGACAGCCGCATTCCTTGAGCACGTCGAAGGCGATCCGTTGTTCGCCTTCTGGTGGCTGGTCGCCCTCCGCGGCCTGCGCCGTGGTGAGGCGGCGGGGCTGCGCTGGCAGGACATCGACCTGCAGCGGCGGCAGCTCACGGTCGTGAACCAGCGCACCACAGTCGGATACCAGATCGTCGAAGGGCCGCCCAAATCCGCGGCCAGCCGCCGCACCATCGCCCTGGACCACCAGACCGTCGCGGTACTCCGCGCCCACCGACGACGGCAGCGAGCGCTGTCCGGACAACTGGGGCTGACGTGGACCGAGGCCGGGTACGTCTTCGTCACCGCCGACGGACGGCCATACCACCCGAACTACTTCACGAAGCGTCTCCAGTACTTGATCAAGGCCGCTGGGCTGCCGCCGGTCCGCCTCCATGACCTGCGCCACGGCGCTGCGAGCCTGGCGCACACCGCCGGCGCCGACCTCAAAACCGTTCAGGACCAGCTCGGCCACTCCAGCATCGTGCTCACCGCCGATACCTACACCACCGTCCTACCCGTAGCTCAGCACAAGGCGGCCGAGGCGACCGCCCGGCTGATCCTGACCACCGCCCGCGGCCTCCGCGCGAAGATCAACCGCGCCAACCGTCGACCAGCCCACCAACGACCCCCACAACGTTCCGCTCCCACCACCCCGAGCATCGGCGCCGACAGGTAAAACCGCAGGTCAGAGCGGTCGGAAGCGACGCAAGAAGTCCCGCAAGTGACGAGCGGCATCGAGTATCCAACGAGTAACCACGCTCCACACCGGACAGAACCGATGCGAGAAAGAGCAGGTCAGAGGGTGGGCCGCCGGGGACTCGAACCCCGAACCTAAGGATTAAAAGTCCTCAGCTCTGCCAATTGAGCTAGCGGCCCGCGATCAACCAGGTTACCGGAGCCGGGCCTCCACCATCGTAGGTGGAGGCCCAACCGCCGGCGGGTGTGGCTATGGCACCAGGCGGGCGCCCAAGGCCCTCGCCGCCACCACCAGGCCGCCCGTCGCCAGCACGATGTCCTTGAAGACGTACTGGGCTTCCAGGGTGGGCGTGCCGGGAAACATGTCGCCCCAGAAGAGGACCAGCGGCGACATGATGCCGACCAGCGACGCCGCCAGCACCAGCAGGCCGGCGCGGAGGAACTTGCCGCTGACCAGGGTGATCCCGATGAAGCACTCGGCGACCGCGGTCAGGAGGACCGCGCCGCGGCCGGAGACGATGCCCAGCGACAGCGTGTCGAGGGTGCGGGCGACCAGGGCCTCGGCCGGGCTGGCGCCGGGGAAGAACTTCAGGACGCCGAAGCCCAGGAAGACAATGCCGAGGCTGACGCGGAGCAGGTCGATGCTGTGTTTGGCCAGCCATTGGGTGAGGCGTGCGAGCACCTCGTCGAGGAACATCTGGTGGCGGGGGGCCGCGGTGCGGGGAGTCGTGAGTGTCATGGCGTTCGCTCCGTTCCGGTCGTGTTCTTCAGTGCGTCCAGACTCGGTGGAACGGGGGTTTGGAGCGTCCGTCGAGTGCGGGCAAAGGGCGTACGGCATCCGGCGCATCCACACCTTCGGCGGGTACGCGCGGCGAAGTAGGGGTCTGCGTCGGGCGGCGGCGCAGAATACGAGGCGTGAGTACCCACATCCGCCTGGTGGGCCGTGACCGGGAGCTGGCCGAGCTGGCCCGGCTCTGGGCCGCGGCGGCTGGTGGGCGGGGTGCGTTCGTGCTGCTGCACGGCGAGGCTGGCATCGGAAAGTCGGCGCTGGCCGCCCGGGTGACCGAGGGGGCTGCCGCGGCCGGGGTGCCGGTGCTGGCCGGGCGGGCGGTGGCGGACGAGGGGGCGCCGGCGTTCTGGCCATGGCTGCGGGTGCTCGCGCAGGGCGCGGACCTCGGCCTCGCACCCGGGCTGCTGGAGATGGGCGAGGGGCCACCGGCGGCGGCTCGGTTTCTGGCGATCGAGCGGGCGGTACGCGCGCTGCTCGTGGCCGCCGAGCCGGACGGGCTGGTGGTCGCACTCGACGACCTGCAGTGGGCGGACGACGCGTCGTTGCGGCTCCTGCGCCACGCGTGCGGGGAGCTGGACGGTGCGCGGGTGCTGCTGCTGGGCACGGCCCGGGAGGTGACCGCACCGCTCGCCGGCCTGCCCGCGCACACGCTGCCACTCGGGCCGCTCACCGAGGCGGACGTGGCGGCATACCTGGCGGGCGAGGCCGGCCGGGCCGCCGCGCATGCTTCCTGGCCGGCGTACGTGCACCGGGTCAGTGGCGGCAACCCGCTCTTCGTGCGCGAGCTGGCCCGGGTGCTGGTGCAGGAGGACCGGCTCGCCGGCCCGGCGATCGAGCTGCCGGTGCCGGCGCACGTGCGGGCGATGGCCGGCTACCGCCTGGAGCGGCTCAGCCCGGCCTGCCGCGCGCTGCTTGGGGGCGCGAGCGCGATAGGGGAGGAGTTTGACGTCTCGCTCCTCGCGAGAGCCGCCCAAGACAGCACAGCGTCGCTCGCGGAAGCCATCGCGGCGGGCGTCCTTGTCGACGACCCGGATACGCCCGACCGGCTCCGCTTCGCGCACGCGCTGGTACGCCAGGCGCGGTACGACGAGCTGCCCCGCGCCGAGCGGATCGACTGGCACCGGCGGATCGCGGACGCGCTATCCGCGACCGACGGCGCCCACGCCGGTGAGCTGGCCCGGCACCGGGTGCGGGCGGCGGTGGACCCAGCCAGCCGGCGTTCCGCCATCGATGCCTGCCGGGCGGCCGCCGGGGCGGCGGATCGGGCCCTGGCCTTCGCGGACGCCGCGCACTGGTACGCGCGGGCGTTGGACCTCGCCGACGGCGCTGGCCTCGGCGGTCTGGAGCGCGCGGAGCTGCTGCTCGACCTCGCCGACGCCGCCTACGCGGACGGGCAGGTGACCGAGGCGCTCGCGCACTGCACCGCCGCCGCGGATCTGGCCGAGGAGGGCGGCCGGGTCGACCTGATGGCGCGTGCGGCCCTCGTGGTGCGGGGGATCGACGGGCCACCCAACGAGACCATCGCCGCGCTGTGCGGCCGGGTGCGGGCGCTGCTGCGCGACGAGGAGAGCGCCACGCTCGCCCGGATACTCGCGCAGCAGGCGGTGGCGCTTTCCGAGTACGGCCAGGTGGAGGCCGCCGACGAGCTCAGCCGGCGGGCCACCGCGATGGCCGAGCGCAGCGGTGATCCGGCCGCCCTCGTCGATGTCGCGCACGCCCGCCACCGCCTGGTCTCCGGGCCGGAGGGCGTGGCCGAGCGGCTCAAGCTGGGCTCGCGCCTGCGCGATCTCGGCGCCGTGCCCGGCCGTCCGGAGGCACCGCTGTGGGGGCAGATCTGGCGGATCGACGCGGCCTTCCAGCTTGGCGGGCTCGCCGCGGTCGACGTCGAGATCACCGCGCTCGCCGGCCTGGTCGACCGGCTCGGCTGGCCGCTGGCCCGGTGGCACCTGCTGCGTACGAGGGCCACCCGGGAGCTCGCCGCCGGTGACTTCGCCGAGGCGGAGCGCCTCGCCATCGCCGCGTTCGAGGTCGCCGAAGGGCTCCAGGATCCCACCGCGTCGGGGCTGTTCTACGCGTTCATGATGGATCTGCTGCGGCTGACCGGGCGGTTCGGGGAGTACGAGCCGGGCATCAGCGAGTTCGGCGCCGCGCCGGTGCCGATCGTGATGTCGGTGCACGGCCTCTACTGCCTGGCCGCCGGTGACACCGCACGGGCCCGGGCGCACTTTGAGCGGCTCCGGATCGTGCTGCCCGACCTGCCGAAGGACCCCCGATGGCTGCCGACGATCGGGCTGACCGCAGACGTCGCGGCCGGACTCGCCGGCGAGCACGGTGAATCAGGTCGAGGCGCCAAGGAGGTCGCCGACTTCTGCTACCGCGCGCTGCTGCCGCACGCCAGGTACCACCTCGCCGCCGCCACCGGATACCTGGGCGCGACCTCGGGTGTCCTGGGCCGGCTCGCGGCCGCGCTCGGCGACCCGGACGCGGCCGTGCGGCACCTGACCGAGGCGGAGGCGATGGAGCAGCGGGCCGGCGCGCCGGCGGTCCAGGCGGGGGTACGCCTCGACCTCGCCCGCGTGCTCGTGGCCCGGGACGGCCCCGGCGACCGCGCGCGGGCCGCGCGGCTCGCGGAGCAGTGCGCGCACACCGCCCGTCGCCTCGGTATGGCGCCCGCACTGGCCGCCGCGACCGCGCTCGCCACCGACCTGGCCGGCACCGCGGGCGCCCCTGTCGCGCTCACCCGGCGGGAGCGCGAGATCGCCCGCCTCGTCGCCGACGGGCTCGCCAACCGGGCCATCGCCGAGAAGCTGGTGCTCTCCGAGCGGACCGTCGAGACGCACGTCCGCAACCTGCTCACCAAGCTCGGACTGACCAACCGCACGCAGGTGGCGGCGTGGGCGCTCAAGCACGGACTACGTACCTGACTTACGTGCCACCACTGATTTCAGTGGGCCGCGAAGGGCGCACCGTGTAAGGCATGTACGCACGACTGCAAACCACGCGGAACGTCCCCACCGGCCCGGACGCCGAGGCCATGCGGGCACAGGTAGTAGAGATGATCTCAGGGCACCCGGGCTTCGCCGGCATGTTCCTTCTGGAGCAGGTGGGCATCGGCTGGGGTGCGATGGTGACGCTGTGGCACACCCGCGAGGACGCGGTGCTCGCCTCCGAGCGGTCGGCGGCGACGCGCGGCCCGCGGCCGGTCCCGCTGCACAGCGACGACGTGTACGAGGTGGAGGAGGACTGGCCCGGCATCGCGGCCGGCGAGCGGCCCGAGGTGGCCACGCTGCTCTACTTCGACGGCCCGCTCAGCGCCGCCCGGCTGGAGGCCGCCCGGTGGTCTGGCCGGGAGCGGATCCTGCCCGCCGTCCGCGACCTGCCGGGCCGGGTGCGCTCGCTGGTGCTCTTCGACCCGGAGGCGGCCAAGGCCACCCTGGTCACGCTCGCCACGAGCATGCCCGCGCTGGAGGAGATCGGCCAGGTGGTCATGGCCACCGACCTGCTGCCCGGCGAGGACCCGGCGCTGCTGACCGGGCCGGACCGGTTTGAGGTCTGCCGGGTGGTCGGCTACGCCACCGAGCGCGCACCCACCGCCTAGGAGCGACACCGAGCGCGCACGACCCCGTAGGAGCGGCGCGATCAGCGTGCGTCGGCCTGTGGCTCCACGCCTAGGCTGGCGCACGCTCGCCTCGATCACGTGAACGCCGCCTCGGCGCGCATCTCGCCGCCGGCCGCTGAGCAGCGCGTCGACGTAGGCCATGGCCTGCGCCGCCTCATCGGTGCAGGTCAGTGAAAGGTTTATGAATGGGGCGCTCGCTCAAACTGACCGCACCAGAGCCCGATACGGGGAGTCCACGTGCGTCAGTCGTCCTTGCGGTACCCCATGCGCCGGCGCGTTGTCCCGGCGCTCGCCATCCTTCTCGCGGCCGCGCTGTTGCCGGCCGCGTCGGTCGTCACCAACGCCCCAGAGGTGGAGCGCGCCGCCGCGCCGATCATCCGGGAGGCGCCGGATACCGAGAGCGCCGTGCGCGCCGCGGTAGCGCAGAAGACTCCGGTCCGGGTGGCCGACATGACCACCCCGACGCGGCTGGTCGACGCGCAGCCGGACGGCACGATGACCGCGACCCTGCACGCGTACCCGCAGCGGGTGTCGCGGGACGGCCGCTGGGTGAACATCGACACCACGCTGGTCCGCCGGCCGGACGGCACGGTGGCACCGCGTGCGGTGGAGGTGGATCTGGTCCTGTCCGGCGGCGGTGCCAAGACGCCGCTGCTGCGCTACGGCCGCGAGGGTAAGTCGATCGCGCTGACCTGGCCGGGCAAGCTGCCCGAGCCGGTGCTCTCCGGCGCGACCGCGACGTACCCGGAGGTGCTGCCCGGCGTCGACCTGCGGATGCGGGCCGAGGTGGATGGATACAGCCAGCACCTGGTGGTCAAGGACGCGCGGGCGGCGAAGCAGCCGGCGTTGCGGCGGATCCGGCTCGGGCTGTCCACACAGGACGTCAAGCTGACCGCCACCCGCAAGGGTGGGCTGGAGGCCCGGACGGCCAAGGGGACGGTCGCGTTCTCGGCGCCGCCGTCGCGGATGTGGGACAGCGGCGCGAAGTCGGCGCGCGTCGGCGTCGCGCTGACCCCCGCGTCGCTGACCCTCACCCCGGACCGGGCGCTGCTGCGCGACCCGAAGGCCCGCTTCCCGGTGATCATCGACCCGGCCATGAACGACCCGTTCCGCACCGGCTGGACGAAGGTCTTCTCCGGCTACCCGGAGCAGGAGTACTGGCAGGGCGCGCCACACATCGACGCGGACGGCTGGGCGAAGGTCGGGAACTGCAACTGGAGCTGGTGCAACGGCATCGCCATAACCCGTTCGTACTTCGCGTTCGACACCGGCTTCCTCGCCGGTAAGCAGATCATCTGGGGCACGCTCAGCGGCACGATCGTGTACGGCCCCAGCTGCAACACGCGCAACCACCAGCTCTTCATGGCGGTCGGCGGCATCGACGGCGGCACGAACTGGAACAACGCGCCGCAGGGCTGGCTGGTCGACACCAAGGGTGTGGAAGCCAACTACACCGGCTGCGTTGGAAACAAAGGCGTCGGCTTCAACGTCGCCCACGCGCTCAACGGCGGCGGCCAGTCGGTGTACTTCATCAAGGCGGAGAACGAGGGCGACGGGTACGCCTGGCGCAAGTACGACGGCTTCGCGACGACGGTGCGGGTCAACTACAACAGCCGGCCCAACCCGCCAAGCAGCCCCGGGATGGACCCGCCGCTGAAGCCCGCGTGCCGCTGGTGTGCCGGCGTCCCGTACGTGGGCCAGGAGAACGTCACCCTCCAGGCGACGCTGAGCGACCCGGACGGCGACAATCTGTTTCCGGCGTGGCGCGTCTCGTCAGGCGGTGTGGAGACGGCCTGGGACGGCGGCGCCCAGGCCAACGGCACCCGGCACAACGCTCCGATCAACCTGAAGAGCAGGAACGGCCAGCAGGTGGGCTGGTGGGTGCACGGCGTCGACGGGTACTGGGGCAGTGATGCGACCAGCGGGGCCACGTTCAACGTCGATCTGGACCCGCCCGGCTCGAAGCCGGGAGTCAGCGCCCGGATCTACCAGAGCGACAACCGGTGGCACGGCGGCATCGGTCAGCCCGACCAGTTCACGTTTACCCCGACCGAGCCCGGCAAGCCCGGCGTCCGGGTCAACGACATCGACCACTACCTCTGGGGTTTCGAGAACCCGCCGGCGAACAAGGTCGACGCATCGTCGCTCGGCGGCCCGGCGACGGTGAACATCGCCCCGACCGACGACGGCCCGAAGACGCTGTACGTGCAGAGCAAGGACCGGGCCGGGCACGCCAGCCCCACGCAGGAGTACCGCATCTACGTGCGCGCCGGCAACGGCCCGCTGGCCCAGTGGTCGCTGGACGGCAACGCCGAGGACACCGCGTTCCTCGGCGACCGGGACGGCACCGCGCAGGGCGTCGTGCGGTACGCGCCCGGCGCGGTCGGCTCGGGCCTGCGGCTGGACGGCAACGGCGAGGTGATCGCGCCGAACACCGTGCGGACCGACGGCAGCTTCTCGGTTACCGCCTGGGCGAAGCTCGACCGGGCCGAGGACCAGTCGTACACGGTCGTCAGCCAGCACGGCCAGAACACCTGCGCGTTCTGCCTCCAGTACCAGGCGGACAAGAAGGCCTGGGTGTGGGTGCTGCCGCAGGCCGACCAGGCCACGCCGCCGGGGTGGTCCTACATCCAGTCGCCGGCGACGGCCGGGGAGTGGGTGCACCTCGCCGGCATCCACGACGCCGTGGAAAAGAAGGTCAAGTTCTATGTGGACGGCCGCTACATCGGGGCGGCGGCGCACGACACGCCATGGCACGGCGGAGACGTGCTGCGGATCGGCCACGGCTACACCGGCGGGATCGACGAGGTCAAGGTCTACGACCGGGCGCTGACCGCCGCCGAGGTGACGGCCGAGGTGAGCCGCGACAACGTCCAGCTTGGACACTGGAAGTTCGACCTGCCGAGGCGGCCGGAGGACGCGGACGGCACCGTCGTGAACGCGGTGCCGGGCGGCGCGGCGGCGGTGCTCCACGGTGGCGCGAAGCTCGCGTCCAGCCCGGTGAACGGGGCACTGCTGCTCGACAGCACCGACGACTACGCGAGCACCGGGACGAGCGTGCTGCGCACCGACCGCAGCTTCACGATCGGTGGGTGGCTGCGGCTGGACGCCGCTGTGCCGGCCACGCATACCGCCACGGCGGTGTCCCAGTTCGGCGCCGTCAACTCCGGGTTCTATCTCGGCTACCGCAACACCGACGGCGGCAAGTGGGAGTTCTACCTGCCCTCCGCCGACACGGTCACCAGGCCGGGCGACTCGGCGGTCACCAGCGGACCGAACACGGCCGCGGTGGGCGGCGCGCCGACGCACGTCATGGGCGTCTACGACGCGACGACCCAGAAGATCGAGATCTTCGTCAACGGCAAGCGGGCCGGCTCGGCGGCGCGGACCGGCGGCTTCCACGCGACCGGCGAGCTCGTCATGGGGCGCGGCTTCTGGCAGAACGCGGTAAGCAACCCGTGGAACGGCAGCGTGGACGAGCTCCGGGCGTACAGCCGGGCGCTCTCCGAGGCGGAGATCCAGGGCCTGGTCGCGCAGAGCGGGGTGACGGCGGGCCAGTGGCGCCTGGACGGCCTCGACAGCACGAGCCGGGAGACACCCGACTCGTCCACCCGCGGCCTCACCGCCAAGGCGGAGGGCGGCGTCGACCTGGTCGGCGGCCAGACGGCCTACCCGGACCCGTCCGACATGGCGCTGCAGTTCAACGGCAGCACGGGTTTCGCCAGCGCGCCGCACGCGATCAACACGAGCCGCAGCTTCTCGGCTTCGGCGTGGGTGCGGCTGGAGAAGGTCGGCGGCCACTACGGCGTGGTGTCGCAGGACGGCGACCGGGCCAGCTCGTTCAAGATCGAGGCAGATCCGGGCGGCGGCTGGTCGTTCACGATGTTCAGCCAGGATGTCGACGGTGGCGGCGAGGCGCACCGGGCCATCGGCGGCGTGGCGCAGGTCGGGGCCTGGACGCACCTGACCGGTGTGTACGACGCCGACGCCGGGAAGCTGCTGCTCTACGTCAACGGCGTGCTGGCCGCTACCCGTGACCACACCAGCGCCTGGGACTACCCGGCCGGCCGGCTGCAGATCGGCCGCAACAAGATCAGCGGTGGACCGGTCGACTACTTCCCGGGCGCGATCGACGACGTGGCGGTGTACAGCCGCACGCTCTTCGCCGGCGAGATCCGGGTGATGGCCGGGCGGGACCTGTCGCTCGCGCACAACTGGGCCCTGGACGAGTCCAGTGGCACCGGCGCGGCGGACGCGGTCGGCGCGCGGCGGGCGACGCTCTCCGGCGGTGCCGGCTTCGCGCCCGGCCGGGTCGGCAACGGCGTCGACTTCGACGGGCCGGGGGCCGTCACGACCGACGGGGTGGACCTGCGCTCCGACGCCAGCTTCACCGTGACCGCGTGGGCGTACCTCGACTCCACCGACTGCGACCTCGACGAGGTCAGCGAGTGCAAGGCCGACATCGTCACCGTCGACGGCCAGAACACCAGCAAGTTCCGCCTCGGGCACGTGATCAACGACGGGCAGAGCTGGCGGGGCGCCTGGACGTTCGAGATGCCCGAGTCGGACCGGGTGGGCGCGCCGACGACCAAGGCGGTGGTGACCACCGAGCCGGCCGACCTGAACAAGTGGGTGCACCTCGCCGGCGTGTACGACGCGGCGGCGGGGAAGTTCTGGCTCTACGTCAACGGCAACCGCATCGGCGACGGGACGCTCAACACCCCGTGGCCGCACAAGGGCGGCGTGCGGATCGGCCAGGGCAAGGGCGATGACGGCAAGCCCGGCGAGCAGTGGCCGGGCCGGGTCGACGACGTGCGGCTCTACACGGGCGCCCTGGACAAGGACCGCGTCTGGTCGCTGTTCACCTCGTACCCGGCCGAGCGGCCCGCGGCCACGCTGCCGGCGGCGGACCTGGCGCACTGGAAGTTCGACGAGAACGCCGGCACGGCCGTCGCGGACGCCAGCGGCAAGGGGCGCACCGCGACGCTCAAGGGCGGCACGGGGTGGAACGGCGGCCGCAGCGGCTTCGCCGGGTGGCTGGACGGCACCTCCGGGTACGCGGAGACCACCGGCCCGGTCGTCGACACCGGCGGCAGTTTCTCCGTGGCGGCCTGGGCGCAGCTCACCGCGGACGCGGCAGTCGACCGGACCGTCGTCGCTCAGGACGGCAGGCGGGTCAGCACCTTCCTGCTCCAGTACAACGGCGCGGCGAAGAGCTGGGCGGTGTCCGTACCGGAAGCCGACGCCGACGGCGCGAAGATGTCCGTCACCCTCGTCGCGCCGATCGCGCCGGCGGTCGGCGAGTGGACGCACCTGGCGATGGTGTACGACGCGGGCCTGCGCCAGGTGCGGCTCTACGTGAACGGGTTCCTGGCCGCCGCCGAGGTGGGCGTGACGATGCAGCCGGCGACCGGTCCCATGTCGATCGGCCGGGCGAGGTGGAACGGCGCGAACAGCCACTTCTTCCCGCGCGGCGTCGACGACGTGCGGGCTTACTCCAAGGCGTTGACCAACGGCGAGGTCCGCAAGGTGTACGAGGACGCGCCCGTGTCCAACAAGGTCCTGTACCGGTTCGACGAGGGCAACGGCAAGGACTCCTCCTGGTACGCGAACGACCTGACGATCTCTGGTGGCGCCACCCTGCCGCCGGGTCTGAGCGGCAAGATGCTGCAGCTCGACGGTGTTACCGGCGCGGGCGTGTCGATGGGTGCGCCGGTCAGCATGCGGGACAGCTTCGCCGTCTCCGCGTGGGCGCGGCTGGACCGCACCGACCGGCAGGCCACCGTGGTCGGCCAGGACGGCGCCCGGATGAGCGGGTTCGTGCTCCAGTACCGCCCGGGCTTGAAACGGTGGGTGTTCGGCGCGCCGACGCAGGACGCCGACTCCGCGGAGCTGGCCTACGTGGCGGCGCCGACGCCGGCCGTGGCCTACCGGTGGACCCACCTGATGGGCGTGTACGACCACGCGGCGCGGGAGCTGCGGTTCTATGTGGACGGTCAGCTGGCCGGTGTGCGGAGCAATGTGCTGCTCTGGCGGGCCACCGGCGCGTTGAGCGTCGGGCGGGGCAAGTTCAACGGGCAACCGGCGGACTTCTTCCAAGGCGGGATCGACGAGGTCGCCGTCGCGCTCGGTGTGCCGTCCGACGCGGCGGTGGCCCGCCAGGCGGGCTGGCCCGCACCGGCGGCTGGGCAGCTCGGCCGGTTCGTCAACGGGGTCGGGGACCACTACGCCGGGGACACCACCGCACCGCGGGACGGCTACTGGTTCGAAGGTCCGCTGGGCCTTCTGGTCACCGGCGGCCAGCCGAACACCAGGACCCTTTACGCATGCCAAGCCGGTAGGGACGCGTTCACCTCACGCGACGCGGCCTGCGAGAACAAGACCCTGGTGGGTGAGATCGGCAAGGTCTACGCCGAGCCGCCAAGCGGCGTGGCGACCACCCCGGTGTACCGCTGCGCGTGGCCCGAAGACCGGTTCGAGTCCCGCTCGTCCGACTGCGAAGGGGCGACCAACGAGGATCTGCTCGGCTACACGGTCGCGTACGCCCAACTCAACCGCTACTACTACCCGCTCGGCCCATGGGACCACGTGTCCACAGTGCACGGCGGGCCACCCGGCCACGTAGCTGAGGGCCCGGCGGGCTGGGTGTCGCTGGTGGCCCAGCCCGGCACCGTGTCGCTCATGAGCTGCCAGGGAAACCGGGACCAGTTCCTGTCGATCGACCCGCTCTGTGAAGGAAGTCCGGTGCTGCACAGCAACGGCAGGATCTGGACGTCCGCGCCCGAAGGCATGCCCAGCCGTCCTATCTACCGATGCCTGATCAATGGCGAGCGGTACGTGTCCACCAACGCGAGCTGCGACGGGTTCACGGTCGACCGCCAGCTCGGCTACGTGCTGACCGCCCGTCCCGACGCCGCGGGCGGAGCCGGCTCATGAGATCCGACAGGGGAGGAAGCGTCGTGAGCGTTTTCCGCAGGCGGGTGGCCGCCGGACTGGTGGCCGTACTCGCGGCCACGTTCCTCAGCACCGTGGCCGTGCCGGCACCGGCGCTCGCCGCGGGTGGGCCGTCGGTCGAACCACCGACGACACCGTCCACGCCGGTCACCCGCGAGACGGTGAACGCCCGAGGGCAGGACCAAGCCAGCCGAAACGCCCTCAAGGGTGACCAACCCGCCGGCGGCGCGCCAAAGGTCGGCGCCGGCACGCCGAGGGCCACCTCGCTGTCTCCCTCCGCGAGCTGGCAGGTGTCCGCGCAGACCGGCGACTTCACGTGGTCCTACCCGCTGCGGGTGCCACCCGCGCCGGGCGGGCTGGAGCCGGACCTCGCGCTGTCGTACGCGTCGTCCGCGGTGGACGGGCGGACCAGCTCCACCAACAACCAGGCGTCCTGGGTCGGCGACGGCTGGGACCTGGCGCCTGGCTTCGTCGAACGGATCTACGGCCCGTGCGCCGAGGACACGATGGGTGGCACCACGCCGCCGAAGACCGTTGGTGACCTCTGCTGGCGCAGCGACAACGCCGTCGCGGCGTACAACGGTGGCAGCGGCGACCTTGTCTGCTGTGACGGCGGCGGCCGGTGGCGGGCCAGGAGCGACGACGGCTCCTGGATCGAGCGGCTGACCGGTGCCGGCAACGGCGACAACGACGGTGAGTACTGGAAGATCACCAAGGTCGACGGCACGCAGTACTTCTTCGGCTCCCGCCCAGAGGCGAAGTCGACCTGGACCGTGCCGGTCTTCGGCGACGACCGGGACGAGCCGTGCAACAAGGCCGAGGGGTTCGCGGCGTCGCACTGCGCGCAGGCGTGGCGGTGGAACCTCGACAAGGTCGTCGACCGCAACGGCAACCTGATCCTGTACGGCTACGACGCCGAGACGAACTCGTACGGGATGAACGAGAAGGACGCCGCGGCCTCGTATGTGCGGGGCGGCACCCTGCGCACCGTCGACTACGGCATGCGTGCCGGCCAGGCGGCGAGCGGCCAGGTCGAGTTCGTCGTGGCGGACCGGTGCGTGGCGGAGAGCACCTGCACGCCGGACAAGAAGGACAACTGGCCGGACGTGCCGTGGGACGAGAAGTGCGACACGGCCACCTGCAAGGACCACTACGCGCCCACCTTCTGGTCCACCAAGCGCCTTTCCAAGATCATTACCCGGGTACGGGACTCCGGTGGTGGCTTCGCCGACGTGGACTCCTGGGCGCTGGAACAGCTCTTCCCGAAGCCGGGCGACGGCGAGAAGGCCGCCCTGTGGCTGAAGAGCATCGTCCACAGCGGACACGTCGACGGTGAGATCAAGCTGCCGGCGGTGACGTTCGAGGGCTTGGCCATGGCCAACCGGGTGTTCAAGGTGGACGGTCTGGCGACGCTCAACCGGTATCGCGTCACGGCGGTGGTCTCGGAGAGCGGCGGCGCGCTGTCGGTGCACTACGCCAACCCCAACTGTGCCGACGGCGCGATGCCGGCCAACCCGGAGAGCAACACGCTGAGGTGCTTCCCCGTGCGCTGGGCGCCGAAGGGGATGACCGAGCGCACCGACTACTTCCACAAGTACGCGGTGCAGAGCATCACGGAGTCGGACCAGTTCAACGCGCTGCCCGACCCGATCACGGCCAACATCCAGCAGGTCACCACCTACGAGTACCTCGACGGCGCGGCCTGGCACCGCGACACCTCGGAGTTCACGAAGGAGGACAAGAAGACCTGGGACGAGTTCCGCGGCTACGGTCGGGTGCGGATCCGCACCGGCGTGCCGGGTGACCCGAGCGGCCCGATCGGCATGACCGAGCAGCGTTTCTACCGCGGCATGCACGGTGACAAGCTGCCGAACGGCGCCACCCGTACCGTCCAGGTGCGGGCGAGCGAAGGCCCGGCGCGCAATGACGAGGACTGGCTCTACGGCGGCCGGCTGGAGACGATCGTCTACGACGGCGACACCGACCGCGTGGTCAGCAAGGCCATCGAGGAGCCGACCTGGCAGGGCCCGACGGCGACGCGAGAAGCGCTGAAGGCCTACATCGTGCGTCCCGGCGCGACCGAGTCGTGGACGGCGCTGGCACCCGGCGTCTGGCGGACCACTCGCACCGAGTCCACCTTCAACGACCGCGGCCTGGTCGAATCGGTCAGCGACCTCGGCGATGTGTCGATCGCGGCCGACGACCGGTGCACCCGCACCTCGTACGCCCGCAAGACCGACCCCTGGCTGATCGACCTCCCGTCCCGGGTGGAGACGGTCGCCGTACGCTGCGGCGCGACCCCGGCCTTCCCCGGCGACGCGATCAGCGACGTGCTCAACGACTACGACGGTGCCGGCAACCTCACCCGTACGCGGGCCCTGTCGGCACGGCCGGCGTCCGGCGAGCCCGAGTACTACGCCACCGCCACCAACACCTACGACGTGCACGGCCGGGTCATCGAGTCGCGGGACGCGCTCAGCCGGCTCAGCAAGACGGCCTACACGCCGGCCACCGGTGGCCCGGTCATCCAGACCGTGGAGACGAACCCGCTCGGACACGCGGTCACCACGACGCTCAAGCCCGCCTGGGGTGTGCCGATCGCGGTCGTCGACGCCAACAAGCGCAAGACCGAGACCGCCTACGACGCGCTCGGCCGCGCCACTCAGGTCTGGCTGCCCAACCGCTCGCGTACCAAGTTTCCCGACGCGGGCAGCGCGAAGTTCTCGTACCTCGTCCCCGGCAACGCTCCTACCGCGGTCACCACCAGCGTGCTCAACCCGAACGGCAACTACATCACGACGAAGGAGGTCTACGACGGGCTGCTGAGGCTGCGGCAGAAGCAGGTGCCGGCGGTGGGTGGCGGCCGGCTGCTCACCGACACCCGCTACGACTCGCAGGGCCGGTCGTACAAGACCACCCAGCCGTACTTCAACGACGCGGCGATCGACGACAGCATCTGGGTGGCCAGCGACGTGGAGATCCCCGGCCACACCGTCAGGCTCTACGACGGGGCCGGCCGCCCGACCGCCGAGATCTACAAGGCCGGCGCGGTCGAGCGGTGGCGCACCACCACGGCGTACGCGGGCGACCGGGTGCACGTGACCCCACCCGCGGGCGGCACGCCCACCACCGCCATCACCGACGCCCGTGGCCAGACCACCGAGCTGCGCCAGTACCGCGGCGACACGCCCACCGGCGCGTACGACGCCACGACCTACACGTACACGAAGGCCGGCCAGCCGGCGTCCACAAAGGACCCGGGAGGCAACGTCTGGCGGAGCGACTACGACCTTCGGGGCAACAAGCTCCGGCAGGAAGACCCGGACAAGGGCGCCTCGACGATGACGTACGACGACGCCGGCCAGCTCATCACCGCGACCGACTCGGCGAACGTCACGCTCACGAACACGTACGACGCGCTGGGGCGCAAGCGGACCCTGAAGTCGGGGAGCACCCTGCTGGCCGAGTGGACGTACGACACCGCGTTCAAGGGGCTGGGGCAGCTCGCCTCGTCCACCCGGTACGTGGACGGCGCCGCCTACACGAGGTCGATCGCCAACTACACCGAGCTGTACCACCCGTACGAGTCGACGGTCACGATCCCGGAGACCCCGCGGACCCAGACCCTCGCCGGCACGTACACCACCTACAGCACGCTCAACTGGGACGGCTCGCCCTACGGGGTGACCCTGCCGGCCGTCGGTGACCTGGGCAAGGAGACCATCTCCCAGGAGTACGACGAGCTCGGCAGCCCGACGAAGCTGACCGGCGGCCCGGAGGGCTCGGGCACGTTCGAGTACGTCGGCCAGACCGACTACACCCGCTACGGCGAGGTGGAGCGGATCGAGCTCGGCGCGGTGGGCAAGCGGGCGTGGCTGTCGTTCTACTACGAGGACAGCACCCGCCGGCTCACCCGGACCATCGTCGACGCCGAGCTGCCGAAGCCGATGCAGACCGATGTCAACTACACCTACGACCCGGCCGGCAACGTCACCTCGGTCGCCAACACCCCGATGGATCTGCCGCACGACGTCCAGTGCTTCCGGTACGACCACCTGCGGCGGCTGACCGAGGCGTGGACGCCGGCCAGCGGGTGTGCTGCCGCGCCGAGTACCGGGTCGCTGGGTGGCGCCGCGCCGTACTGGCACTCGTACACCTACGACGCGGTCGGCAACCGGCTGACCGAGGCCCAGCACGCCGCGACCGGTGACACCGTGCGTACCTACGGGTATCCGGCGGCCGGTGCGCACAAGCTGGATTCGGTGACCACGACCGCGCCCGGCGCGGCCGCCAAGTCGGAGCGGTTCACCTACGACAGCACCGGCAACACGCTCACCCGGCCGGGGCAGCAGCTCGACTGGGATGCGCTGGGCAAGCTGGAGCAGGTCAGCGAGGGCGACAAGAAGACCCGCTTCGTGTACGACGCCGAGGGCGAGCGGCTGATCCGCGAAGACCCGGCGACCATCACGCTGTACCTGGACGGTCAGGAGCTGGCGCTCACCAAGGCCACCGGCAAGCTGGCCGCCACCCGGTACTACCAGCACGGCGACCAGAGCGTCGCGACGCGTACGGCCGCCGGCGTGAAGTGGGAGGCCAGCGACCATCAGGACACCGCGCAGGTGGCGATCGACGTCGACACCCAGAAGGTGACCCAGCGGCGGCAGACCCCGTTCGGCGCACCGCGGGGCACGCCGGTGCCGTGGGTGGGCGACAAGGGCTTCGTGGGCGGCACGGTCGACTCCTCGACCGGGCTGACCAACCTCGGCGCCCGCCAGTACGACCCGCGGTTGGGCAGGTTCCTGTCGGTCGACCCGGTGGTGGATCCGAACGACCCGCAGCAGATGCACGGCTACACGTACAGCAACAACAACCCGGTGACCTTCTCCGACCCGACGGGCCTGATCTTCGGGTTCCTGAAGAAGGTCTGGAACGGCATCAAGACGGTCGCCAAGCACGCCGCACCGGTGCTGGGGCTCGCCGCCATGGTGCTCGCCGCCACTCCGATCGGTGGTGCCATCGCGGTCGCGGCTCTCGTCGCGGGCGGGATCAACACGGTCAGCAGCTGTTTCGAGCAGAAGAAGGCGCTGGGTTGTGCCGCGCACGTCGCGGAGTTGGCACCCGGCGTGGGCAAGCTGGCGGTGGGCGCGGTCAAGTACGCCGGCAACGCGCTGAACGCCTCGCGCTACGTGAGCGGTGCGGCAGGCAAGTACCGGTCCGCCCGCGAGCTGAACAAGCTCGGCAACGAGGTCGGGCACCTCGGTAGCCGGCCGTCCCAGTGGCTCAGCGGGGAAACCCTCGGCGAGGGCAGCAAGGTGATCGAGGCCGCCGGGTACTACGCGGGTACCTACTACTACGGCACCTGTGGTCTCAAGACGGTCGACTGCTACGGCACCGAACAAGCGCCCGGCGCCGCGCAGCCGGGGATGCCGTCCCAGTACATCAAGTGGATCCAGCCGGACAACTCCGTCGAACTGCCCAAGCCGTTCTACCGGCACGATTACGCGGGCCCGATGCTGGCTGGCGGGACGAGGGCCAAGAACGCCGGCGAGTGGCGGTACGGGCCGGGCGGGCTCGCCGGTGCGCTCAACCGCGCGAGCACCGGGAACAGGATGAAGTTCGTGGCGCCGCCGTCGGCTCCGCCGCCGCCACCCAAGCGGTCCGTGCCTGGCCCGAACAACACGTACCAGACGCCCGACGGCCGGATCTGCAACCGCGGCGGAGGTATGTGCGCCGTCTAGCCGGTCCCTGCTCATGCGCCGCCCCACCCCCCGGGGCGGCGCATGTTCCTTAGGGCTTGCGCTATCACGACAAGCGCTCTGCGTTTTTACGAATTAAGTCCGCGCTGTATGTGCCTTTGTATCTGAGGTGCGTGCTTGACTAATTCCGAAACGTGGTCAACCGATACGTGCAGAGCCTGCAACGCTGGCCCGACCCAAAACGTGTAGGAGGACGGGCCGCATCATCTAGGGGGGACGATGAGCAGGGGCGTGGACGTTCGATTCCAGGTGTTGGGCCCGTGGGAGGTGACCGACGCCAGCGGGCCGGTGGTGATCCCGGCCGGTCGCATGCGGGTGCTGCTCGCCTCGCTGATGGTCTCCGTGGGGCGTGCGGTGCCCACCGACACGTTGGCCGAGCAGGTGTGGCCCGAGCGGATGCCGGCCCGGGTGCGGGCCACCGTGCACACGTACGTCGCCCGGCTGCGCCGCCTGCTCGGGCACGAGATCATCCAGACCGCGCCGGGCGGCTACCAGCTCGCCGTCCCGGCGCAGCGGATCGACCTGTGGGCCTTCCGCGAGCTGCTGCGCGAGGCGGGCGCGGCCGAGGACGCCGGAGAGGAGCTGGGCCTGTTGCACCGGGCCCTCGCCCTCTGGCGCGGCCGGCCGTTCGCCAACATGGAGTCGACCTGGCTCGACCGCGAGGTGGTGCCCCGCCTCGGCGACGAGTGGTTCAGCGCGACCGAGCGCCGCATCGACCTCGAGATCCGGGCGGGCAACCCGGGCAATCTGGTCGCCGAGCTGCGCGACCTCGTGCGCACCTACCCCACGCGCGAGTCGCTGTGGCTGCGACTGATCGAGGCGCTGCACGGCTGCGGGCGGCGAGCCGAGGCGCTCGACGCGTACCAGGAGGTACGCGGGGTGCTCACCGACGAGCTGGGCATCGAGCCCGGCGACGCGCTCCAGCAGATGCACCGCGGGGTGCTGCTCGACGGGGCCGCGCTGACCTCCACCGAGCCGCCGGCGGACAGTGTGGCCACCCGCCAGCTGCCGCACGACATCGCCAACTTCAGCACGCGGGCGGAGCTGGCGCAGCTGCAGCGCTTGATGACCACGATCACCCGCAACGAGCGGCGGGTCACCCACATCGTCGCGATCGACGGTGCCCCCGGCATCGGCAAGACCACGCTCGCGGTGCACTGGGCCCACCAGGTCGCGCGCGCCTACCCCGACCTCCAGCTCTACCTCAACCTGCGCGGGTACGGCCCGGGGGAGCCGATGACGGCGTCGGCCGCCGCCGAGACGCTGCTGCGCGGCCTGGGCGTGCACAGCGACATGATCCCGCCCGGCGCGGACGAGCGGGCCGCCCAGCTGCGTAGCGTGCTCGCCGGCCGGCGGGTGCTGTTGCTGCTCGACAACGCCCGCGACGCCGACCAGGTACGCCCGCTCCTGCCGGGTGCGGACAGCCTCGTCGTCGTCACCAGCCGCAACCAGCTCCGTGGACTGTCCATCCGGGACGGTGCGCACCGGGTCACGCTGGGGCCGCTGCCGCCACACGAGGCGCTGGCTCTGCTGGCGGCGGCCTTCGGCGGTGCCCGGGTGACGGCCGAGCGCGACGCGGCCACGCGGCTCGTGGAGCTCTGCGACGGGCTGCCGCTGGCGCTGGCCATCGTGGCCGAGCGGGCGCAGCGGGCCGGTGGGCTCAACGAGGTCGTACAGGCCCTCATGGACGAGCGGATCCGGATCGACGTCTTCGGCGACGGCGAGGGCGACCCGCACACCGACCTGTGGGTGGCGCTCTCCTGGTCGTACCGCGCGCTGGGCCCGGACGCCGCGGCGATGTTCCGCCGGCTGGGCCTGCACCCGGCCGACGACGTCTCGCCGGAGGCCGCGGCCGCGCTCGCCGGAGTGCCGTTGCGGCGGGCCAAGCACACGCTCGACCAGCTCGTCGCCACCCACCTGCTGCAGCAGCGCCGCCCGCACCGCTACGAGCTGCACGACCTGGTCCGCTGGTACGCGCGGGAGCAGGCCGAGCGGGACGAGACGCCGGCGGAGCGGCTGCGGGTCGAGCGGCGGGTGGTGGACTGGTACCTGCACGCGGCCGTCGCCGCCGAGAGCGCCATGCTTCCGCACCGCCGCCGCGACTACCTGGCGCCGTACCGGCCGGAGGTCGAGCCGCCCGAGTTCGCGGACGCGGCCGCCGCGATGGCGTGGTTCGAGCGGGAGTACGACAACATCCGCTCGGTGATCCGCTGGGCGGATGCCCATGGCTTCAGCGGCCACGCCTGGCGGACGGTGACCTCGATGACAGCCTTCTTCGAGCGGCGTATCCCGTGGCAGGACGCGATCGAGTTTCACGAGTGGACGCTCGGCGCCGCCGGCGCGGCCGGCGAGCGCACCGGCGAGGGGTACGTCCTCAACGGGCTCGGCTACATGTGCCTGCTGAAGGGCGACCTCGACACCGCGCTCCGGCACTTCCGCGGCGCCCTCGACCGGTTTCGGAGCTCGGGCCACGTGCGCGGCGAGGCGATGCTCTGGGGCAACCTCAGCACGATCTACGGCGAGCGGGGCGACCACCTGACCGCCCGCCGGTACGCGAGCCGCGCGCTGGAGATGTGCGAGTCGCTCGCGTACGAGCGGGGCTGCGCGCTCAACCTGGACAACCTCGGCGTGGCCCTCTACAAGGCCGGGCGGTACGACGCGGCCATCGAGTGCCACCTGGAGGCCGGGGAGATCAACGGCAAGCTGGGCGAGATCAACAGCGAGGCGATCAACCGGCACCACCTCGGGCGGGCGTACGCCGCACAGGGGCAGTCACGGGCGGCACTGCGCGCGTTCCGCGCCGCCATCGGCATGTACCGGGGGCTCAGCAACCGCCGCTTCGAGGCGCTGGTGATGGTCGACGTGGGCGCCACGCTGCAGGAGGCCGGCCACAGCGGGCTGGCCCGCGGCTTCCTGGAGACCGCACTGGCCACGCTCAAGGAGTACGACGACCCGGGCGCCCAGCGGATACACGAGGCGATCGGCGCGCTGCACACGGCGGCCGCCTGAAGCGCCGGAAAAACTTGGGAGAGGTTGTCGAAACCGCGCGGGACCGGTCGACGCGTTGGTAGAAGGACCTCATACGACCAAGGAGTAGAACGATGAGCAAGGTCACGACCGGCGCCACGATGTCCCTCGACGGCTTCATCGCCGACGCCAACCATGGCGGCTTCGAACACCTCTTCGCGTGGTACGGCGCGGGCGACACCGAGTTTCCCACCGGCCACCCGGACATGACGTTCAAGGTCTCCGCCGCCAGCGCCGAGCACCTCACGCGGCTGACCGAGCGGCTCGGCGTGCTCGTGGTCGGCCGGCGGCTCTACGACATGACGAACGCCTGGGGCGGCCGCCACCCGCTGGACAGGACGACCGTGGTGGTCACCCATCAGCGCCCCGACGACCGGCCCGAGGACGACGAGAACTTCGTCTTCGTCACCACCGGCATCGAGGACGCGGTCGCCAAGGCCAAGGAGATCGCCGGCGACAAGGACGTCGGCGTCAACGGCGGCGAGATCGCCCGCCAGTGCTTCGACGCCGGCCTGCTGGACGAGGTGCACGTCGACCTCGTGCCGGTCGTCCTCGGCGCGGGCATCCCGCTACTTGGCCAGATCAAGGACGCGCCGGTGAGCCTGGAAGGGCCGATCTCGGTCACCCAGGGGACGGGCGTGACGCACCTGGGCTACCGGGTGGTGCGGAAGTAGTCAGGTCGCGCTGCATGAGCAGCGTGTCGACCCAGCGTCCGTGCTTGTGTCCGACGCCGGCCAACCGGCCGGCGTCGGAGAAGCCCAGCCGGCGGTGCAGCGCCGCGGAGGCGTCGCTCCCGGTGTCCGCGATGACGGCGACCACCTGGCGCACGCCAGCCGCCACGCAGGCGTTGAGCACCGCGTCGAGCAGAGCGACCCCCAGGCCCTTACCGGTGTACCCGGGCGCGAGGTAGATCGTGTCCTCGACCGTGTGCAGGTATGCCGGCTTGGGGCGCCACGGTCCGGCGTAGGCGAAGCCGATCGCACCGGCGCCTTCGTCCGCCACCAGGAACGGCAGGCCCCGGGCGGACAGGTCGTCGAGCTTGGTCCCCCACTGGTCCACGGTCAGTGGGGTGGTGTCGAAGGTGGCGACCGAGTGCTCGACGTAGTGCCTGTAGATCTCGGCTACCGCTTCGAGGTCGGCGAGCGTCGCGGAACGGATGGCCATAGGGAGATCTTGCCGGGGAGACTGGTGGCATGGCCTTCGACGTGAGTGTGGTCCGCGCCACCTACCCCGCCCTTTCCGACGGATACGCCTACCTCGACGGTGCCGCCGGCACCCAGGTGCCCGAGGCGGTGATCGACGCGATCGCCGGCGCGTACCGGCGGGGGATCGGCAACGTGGGCGGCGCCTTCCCGGCCAGCCACCGCTCGGACGCGATCGTCGCCGAATGCCGGGCCGCGGTCGCCGACCTCGTGGGCAGGCGGCCGGAGGGCGTGATTCTGGGCCCGAACATGACCACCCTCACGTACCGGCTGGCGTACGCGCTGGCCAAGGGGTGGCGCGAGGGCGACGAGGTGGTGCTCTCCCGGCTCGACCACGACGCCAACGTGCGGCCGTGGGTGCAGGCGGCTGCGCGGGCCGGCGCGACGGTGCGCTGGGCCGAGGTCGACGTGGCGACCGGCGAGCTCGGCGTCGAGCAGTACGACGCGCTGATCGGCGAGCGCACCCGCCTGGTCGCGGTCACCGCCGCGAGCAACGTGCTCGGCACCCGCCCCGATGTCCCCGCGATCACCGGGAAGGCCCGCGCCGCCGGGGCGGTCAGCTACGTCGACGGGGTGCACGCGAGCGCGCACGGGACCACCGACGCGGCCGCGCTCGGCGCCGACTTCTACGCCACGAGCGCGTACAAGTGGTCGGGCCCGCACGTCGGCGCGGTGGTCGCCGACGCCGCCCGGCTCGAGGAGCTGATCCCGGACAAGCTCGCCTCCTCCTCGGACGAGGTGCCGGAGCGGTTCGAGACCGGCACCTCGCCCTTCGCCGACTTCGCCGGTGTGGTGGCCGCCGTGGACCATCTCGCCGCGCTCGACCCGACCGCCACCGGCACGCGGCGGGAGCGGCTGCTCGCCTCGCTGGCCGCGGCCGAGGCATACGAGCTGGAGCTCTTCGCCGGGCTGCTGACCGGGCTGGAGTCGATGCCGCACGTGACCGTCTACGGCAAGGCGCCCCGGCGCACCGCGACGGCGTACTTCACCGTCGCGGGGCGCACTCCGGACGAGGTCGCCACCTACCTCGCCAGCCAGCGGGTGAACGTGTGGAACGGGCACAACTACGCCTGGGAGGTCACCGGGGCGCTGGGCATCCGGGAGGCGGGCAGCGCGGTGCGGGCCGGGCTGGTGCACTACAACGACCGCTCCGACGTCGACCGCCTCCTGGAAGGCGTGGCCGCCCTCGGCTAGTCGGTGCGGCGCTCGCGGGCGGCGCTCACCAGGCTGGCCAGCGCCGCCTCCACCTGGGGATACGTCCGCGTCTTGAGACCGCAGTCGGGGTTGACCCACACCCGCTGCGCGGGCACCACCTTCAGCACGGCGTCGAGCAGGTCGCCGACCTCCTCGGCGCCGGGCACCCGGGGCGAGTGGATGTCGTACACGCCCGGGCCGAGACCGCGGCCGAAGCCGTCCAGCTCGCCGAGGATGCGCCCGCCCGAGCGGGCCGACTCGATCGTGGTGACGTCGGCGTCCAGCCCGTCGATCGCGGCGATCACCTCGCTGGCGTTCGAGTAGCACAGGTGGGTGTGGATCTGGGTGTGGTCACCGGCGCTGGAGGTGGCGTGCCGGTACGCCGCGACCGCCCACCGCAGGTACTCGTCCTGCCGGTCGCGGCGCAGCGGGAGCAGCTCCCGCAGGGCCGGCTCGTCCACCTGGATGATCGACGTGCCGGCGGCCGCGAGGTCGCGCACCTCGTCGCGTACCGCCTCGGCGACCTGGGCCACCACGTCCCGCAGCGGGATGTCCCGCCGCACGAACGACCAGGCCACGATCGTCACCGGTCCGGTGAGCATGCCCTTGACCGGCAGCTCCGTGAGCGACTGGGCGTACCGGGTCCAGCGCACCGTGATCGGGGCGGTGCGGCGTACGTCGCCGTGGATGATCGGCGGGCGGGTGCAGCGGGAGCCGTACGACTGCACCCAGCCGTGCCGGGTGGTGGCGAAGCCGTCGAGGTGCTCGGCGAAGTACTGCACCATGTCGTTGCGCTCGGGCTCGCCGTGTACGAGCACGTCGATGCCGAGCCGCTCCTGCAGGCGGATCACCCGCTCGATCTCCGCCTCGATCAGCCGCTCGTACCCCGGCTCGTCGAGGGTGCCGGCGGCCAGCGCGGCCCGGGCGGCACGCAGCTCGCCGGTCTGTGGAAACGACCCGATCGTGGTCACCGGCAGCTCCGGAAGTCCAAGGTGGACGGCCTGCGAGGCGGCCCGCTCCGGATAGGGCGCCCGGCTGTCCAGAGTGGCCGGCGAGGCCGGCGCGCGGGGAGTGAGCGCCGGCGCGGCACCCTTGGAATCCCGCGCGAACGCGTCCGCGAGCGCCACCACCTCGGCCACCTTCTGGTCCGCGAAGGCGAGCCGCTCGCGCAGCGCCGGGTCGAGGTCGGTCTCCGCGTCCAGGTCGTACGGCACGTGCAGCAGCGAGCAGGAGGTGCCCACCACGACGTCCGGGTAGCGGGCCAGCTCGTGCAGCGCGGCGTCGAGGTCCGTGCGCCACACGTCCCGCCCGGAGACGACGCCGGCCACGAGCGTCTTGCCGCCCAGCGCGGCCGGGTCGACCGGTCCGCCCCGCACGAGGTCGAGGCCGATCGCCTCGATGCCGGTCGCGGCGAGCGCGGGCAGCGCCTCGCCGAGCTCGCCGAAGTAGGAGGCGACCAGCAGCTTCGGCCGGTCGGCGAGCGTGCCCAGCCGGTCGTACGCCCGGCGAGCCTCGGCCGCGCCCACGCCGGTGACCAGCGCCGGCTCGTCCAGCTGCACCCATTCCACGCCCTCGGCGCGGAGCGCGGCCAGCAGGTCGGCGTACGCGGCCAGCGCGTCGTCGAGCCGGTCCAGCGGGGATGGGCCGCCCGGAGGCGGCTCGGACAGCAGCAGGAACGTCACCGGCCCCACCACCACGGGCCGGGTGGCGTAGCCGAGGGCGCGCGCTTCGCGTACCTCCCGGATGGGCTTGTCGCCGGCCAGCCGCAGCGGCGTATCGGGGCCGATCTCCGGCACCAGGTAGTGGTAGTTGGTGTCGAACCACTTGGTCATCCGCAGCGGCGGGAGGCCGTCGGCGCCCCGCGCCATCGCGAAGTACGGGTCGGCGGCCGACCGGTAGCGCTCCGGCACCGCGTCCAGCAGCACGGCGGTGTCCAGCACGTGGTCGTACTCGGAGAAGGTGTTGGACGGCAGCGCGCCGAGCCCGAGCGCGGCGAGCCGCCGCCAGGTGCCGGCGCGGAGGCCGGCACCCACCCGGTCGAGCTCGTCGCGGCCGAGCCGCCCGTCCCAGTACGCCTCCAGCGCCCGCTTCAGCTCGCGGCGAGGTCCGATCCGTGGATACCCGAGGATTGTCGATTGCGTCAGCACGCAGGGAATCGTGCCGGGGTCGCCACGGCTTCAGGCCGTCTATAGCCGCTGCTTATCGATCAAATGACCATACTGGGGGTGTGGATCCGGGACCCCCTCAGCGCGAGGTCGCCTGCTTCGTGCGGGTGGCCGAGCACCTGAGCTTCTCCCGGGCCGCGGTCGCGCTGGGCATGACCCAGCCGGCGGTCAGCCAGGCCGTCGCCCGGCTGGAGCGCACGCTGGGCCTGCGCCTTTTCGAGCGCACCAGCCGCGAGGTGGCGCTCTCCGACGCGGGCAAGGTGCTCCTGCCGTACGCCGAGGCGATGCTGGAGCACGCCGCCGCGTTCGCGGCCGAGGCGGCCCAGCTCGCAGAGCCGGTCGGGCGACCCATCAGGCTGGCTTATTGCCCGCTCGTCGGCGGGCTCGCGGCCCGTGTCGCGCGGCGGCTGGCCGACCGGTCGCCGGCGATCGACGTCGAGCTGCGCCGGGCGGGCTGGGGCGCGGCGACCGCCGACCTCGCGCAGGGCGGGGCCGCCGCGGCGTTCATGACCACGCCGTTTCCCACCGGAGTGTCGATGACGGCGCGCTTCCACGTACCCGTGACTCATGTGGCCGTGCCGGCGCGGAGCCGGCTGGCGACGGCGACCCGCCTCGGGCTGGAGCAGCTGCCGGCGGTGCTGCTGCCCCGCCTGCGGCCGCCGGGCAGCGTGTGGCACGCGCTCGCGCCGCGCCTGCGCTCGCCGGCCGTCGTGGGCGACCTCGACGACCTGCCGGCGGCGCTCGACCTGGTCGCGGCCGGACGCGGCCTGCTGGTCGCGCCGCATCTGCTCGTCGAGACGGTACGCCGGCCGGATGTGCACTTCATCCCGATAGACGCCGGCGACTTCCGGATGACGTACGGCCTGGTGTGGGCGCCCGAGCGGGCTTCGGCGGAGCTGATGGCGCTGGTGCAGGCGGCCCGCCAGATCCTCCGCGTGCCGTGATGGCGCGAGGGGTGTTAGTTGACACGCCCAACTATTGACAGCCATCTACTCGCTGTGTGAATCTCTGCCACGGAGCCGGCGGAAGCCTTGGGCAGCTTCCTTCTTCGACCGTCGCACGCCTTCTCGATGGGACGCGTGCGGTTTCGCCTGCCTCAGGAGCCTTCCATGCGCAGAAGCATCGCCGGCGCCCTCGCCTCCGTGCTGGCCGCCGGTGCGGTGGCCGTCGTCACACAGATAGCCGTGAGCACCTCGACGCCCGCGTCGGCCGCCGCCTCCGATCCGTACAACTGGAAGAACGTGCGGATCGACGGCGGCGGGTTCGTGCCGGGCATCATCTTCAACCCGACCGAGCGCAACCTCATCTACGCCCGCACCGACATCGGCGGCGCCTACCGCTGGGACCAGAGCGGCCAGTCGTGGATCCCGCTGCTGGACAAGTACGGGTGGGACCGCTGGGGGTACAACGGCGTGGTCAGCATGGCCACCGACCCGGTGCAGACAAACCGGGTGTACGTGGCGGCAGGCATGTACACGAACGACTGGGACCCCAACAACGGCGCGATCCTGCGCTCCACCGACAAGGGCAACACCTGGGCGGAGACGGTGCTGCCCTTCAAGCTCGGCGGCAACATGCCCGGCCGCGGCATGGGCGAGCGGCTGGCCGTCGACCCCAACCGCAACAGCACCCTCTACCTCGGCGCGCCCAGCGGCAACGGCCTGTGGCGCAGCACCGACTTCGGCGCGACCTGGGCGAAGGTCACCAACTTCCCGAACCCGGGCAACTACGCGGCGATCCCTGGTGACGTGTACGGCGGGGACAACCAGGGCATCGTCTGGGTGACGTTCGACAAGCGCTCGGGCACCTCCGGCAACGCGACACAGACCATCTACGTGGGCGTCGCGGACAAGGAAAACACCGTGTACCGCACGACCAACGGCGGTACCTCGTGGGAGCGCGTGGCCGGCCAGCCCACCGGGTACATCGCGCACAAGGGCGTCCTCGACACCACCGGCGGCTTCCTCTACATCGCCACCAGCGACACCGGCGGCCCGTACGACGGCGCCAAGGGTGACGTGTGGAAGTACAACACCGCCACCGGCGCGTGGACGCAGATCAGCCCGATCCCGTCGAGCAGCACCGACGACTACTTCGGCTACAGCGGGCTCACGATCGACCGCACCAACCCGAACACCATCATGGTCGCCACCCAGATCTCCTGGTGGCCGGACGCGATCTTCTTCCGCAGTACCGACGGTGGCGCGACCTGGACCCGGATCTGGGACTGGACGTCATACCCCAACCGGTCCAAGCGCTACACGATGGACATCACGTCGGTGCCGTGGCTCTCGCTCGGCGCGAACCCCCAGCCTCCCGAGGAGACGCCGAAGCTGGGCTGGATGAACGAATCGGTCGAGATCGACCCGTTCGACGGCAACCGCTTCATGTACGGCACCGGCGCCACCATCTACGGCGCCACCAACCTCAAGAACTGGGACACCGGCGGCAGTGTCACCATCCGGCCGATGGTGCGCGGGCTCGAGGAGACGGCGGTCCTCGACCTGATCAGCCCGCCCTCGGGTGCCTCGCTGGTGAGCGGCCTCGGTGACATCGGCGGCTTCCGGCACACCAACCTCGACGCGGTGCCGTCGATGATGTTCCAGCAGCCGTACTTCACGAGCACGACAAGCCTCGACTACGCCGAGACCAACCCGAGCATCATGGTGCGGTCCGGCAACTTCACCGACTCGGACCGCCCGAACGACAGCCACGCCGCGTTCTCCACCGACGGCGGGGCCAACTGGTTCCAGGGCACCGAGCCGGGCGGCATCAACTCCGGCGGCACGATCGCGGCGGCGGCGAACGGCAGCCGCTTCGTGTGGGCGCCGGGCGACGCCGGCATCCAGGTGCACTACACGGTCGGCTACGGCAACAGCTGGTCGGCCGCCTCGGGCATCCCCGCCAACGCGGTGGTCGAGGCCGACCGGGTCAACTCCAACAAGTTCTACGGCGTCAGCAACGGCACGTTCTACGTCAGCACGAACGGCGGGCAGTCGTTCACCGCCGCCGCCACGGGGCTGCCGGCGACCGGCGTGAAGTTCAAGGCCGTACCGGGGCGAGAAGGTGACATCTGGCTGGCCGGCAGCACCGGGCTGTTCCACTCCACCAACTCGGGGACGAGCTTCACCAAGATCTCCAACGTCACCGAGGCGGTCAACGTGGCATTCGGGCGGGCCGCGCCCGGGCAGTCGTACCAGGCGCTCTTCCTGGTCGGCACGGTGGACGGGGTCAAGGCCGTGTACCGGTCCGACGACACCGCCGGGACCTGGCTGCGGATCAACGACAACGCCCACCAGTACGGCAACATGGGCGAGGCGCTCGCCGGCGACCCGCGCATCTACGGCCGGGTGTACCTGGGCACCAACGGGCGGGGCGTCCTCTACGCCGACCGCACCGGCGGCACCCCGACCACCCCGCCAACGACGCCGCCCACCACGCCACCGACCACCCCGCCGACCACCCCACCCACCACGCCTCCCACGACGCCGCCGACGTCCCCTCCCACGACGCCCCCGACCAGCGGGCCCCCCACGGGCAGCGGCTGCGCGGTGACGTACGCGATCACGGGTCAATGGGGCGGCGGCTTCCAGGGTGACGTGAAGATCACGAACACGGGCAGCCAGGCGATCAACGGCTGGAGCCTGGTGTGGTCGTTCGC
>Ga0214467_1000065_pt1 | contig 29968 bp, 26 predicted proteins | sample RVTome_8_FD_187339 | JGI IMG/M metagenome (GOLD analysis project Ga0214467, IMG submission 187339) | Soil microbial communities from uranium-contaminated site in the Upper Colorado River Basin, Wyoming, United States - RVT160D0 HiSeq ...
TGAGGGGGGTTTGCCACACGCTAGAGAGCATCGATGATCGTCTACAAATCACATCGCGGTCATATCGCCGTCGCACCTGCCGCCCCGCGGCGGGTATAGTCGCTGCTCAGCGAAGGGGAGTAGCCCCCAATCGCGTGGTCGACACACTGGTGCTCCGGCGCCCGGCCACGCGGACCGCGGTAACCGCGGTGGGCGAGACCTTCGACCCAGGCCCGCGTGGGCCGGGTCGAGGGGCGCCCGTCTCCCGGCCCGGCCGGGAAGGATCCCGATGGAGTACCTGCTCGTCGCGCTCACCGCGTTCGTGCTGATCCTGCCGGTGGAGCTGCCGGACAAGACGTTCGTCGCCACCCTCGTGCTCAGCACCCGCTACCCGGCACTGCCGGTGTGGCTCGGCGTGATCGCGGCGTTCGGGGTGCAGTGCCTCGTGGCGGTCGGTGCCGGCCACCTGCTCTCCCAGCTGCCGCAGAAGCCGGTCGCGCTGGTCGCCGCCGCGCTGTTTCTGGTGGGTGCGGTGTTCCTCCTTCGCGGCGCCCGGCGCGCCGACAGCGAGGAGCAGCAGCAGGAGAAGGAGCAGGAGAAGGAGTACGCGGAGAAGGTCACCCCGGCCCGGAGCGGCCTGCGGGCGGCCGGCGCCAGCTTCGCCGTGCTCTTCACCGCCGAGTGGGGCGACCTTTCCCAGCTGCTGACGGCCAGCCTGGTGGCCAGCGGCAAGCCGGCGATCCCGGTCTTCTTCGGCTCGTGGGCGGCGCTGGCGGTCGTCTCGGGGCTGGCGGTGCTGCTGGGGCGGTGGCTGCTGCGTCACGTACGGCTGTCACTCGTGCGATACGTCGCGGCCGGCGTATGTGCCGTACTCTGTGTAGTCACGGTTGTCGGCGTGGTCACCGGTTGAGCGGGTCGTCCACACCCTCGCGGAGAGGCAGCCGGTGCGTGCCGCTCGCTCTCTACCAGGTACGCTGGGGCACGTTCGTCTCCTTTCGCGAGGCGCACACATCCGGCCCCGCGGCCGATAGCGGCAAAATCTGCGTGCACAGTCAGGAGTGTCCAGTGGCTCGCGTCGTTGTCGACGTCATGCTCAAGCCGGAGATCCTCGATCCGCAGGGCCAGGCGGTCGCCGGCGCGCTGCCCCGGTTGGGCGTCAGCGACGTCACCTCCGTGCGGATCGGTCGGCGCATCGAGATCGAGTTCGCCGGTGAGCCCGACCTCGACAAGGCTCGCGAGATCGCCGACAAGCTGTTGGCCAATCCGGTGATCGAAGACTTCTCGCTGCACATCGACACCGCTCTTGGCACGCAAGACGGCACCGTCAAGCCCGACAGCGACTCGCAGGAGTCGGAGCCGGCGGAGGCGCCGGCATGAGCGAGCGCAGCGAGCAAATCATCAGGCTCAGTGCAAGTAGAGGCTCGTGGGCGCCCGCAGCGAAGCGAGGACGGCCATGAGCACGCGGGTAGGTGTGGTCACGTTCCCGGGGTCGCTCGACGACGGCGACGCGGCCCGGGCCGTGCGCCTGGCCGGCGCCGACGCTGTTGGGCTGTGGCACGCCGATCCCGACCTGCACGGCGTCGATGCGGTGGTCCTGCCCGGCGGCTTCTCCTACGGTGACTACCTGCGCGGCGGCGCCATCGCCCGCTTCGCCCCGGTGATGGAGACGATCGCCGACGCAGTCCGCGACGGCCTGCCGGTGCTCGGCATCTGCAATGGCTTTCAGATCCTCTGCGAGGCGCACATCCTGCCCGGCGCGCTGATCCGTAACCAGCACATGCACTTCCGCGCCCGCGACCAGCGGCTGCGGATCGAGGCGGTGCAGCCGGTCTGGACCAACGCGTTCACCGACAGCCAGGAAGTGGTCATCCCGATCAAGCACGGCGAGGGCCGCTACGTCGCCGACGAGCGCACGCTCGACGCGCTCGAGGCCAATGGGCAGGTCGTCGCGAGGTATGTGGGCGGCAATCCCAACGGCGCGCAGCGCGACATCGCCGCGATCAGCAATGTGGCTGGCAACGTTGTCGGCATCATGCCCCACCCCGAGCACGCGGTCGACGCCCTCACCGGCCCCTCCACCGACGGCCTTAGCTTCTTCACGTCGATGTTGAAGTTCCTCGCCGGCGCTCCGGCAGACCAGGGAGCGTCATGACAACCCAGCCCGAGGTCGCCGACGTCGTCGTGGGCGAGTTCGACGGAGGCCCGGACACGGTCCGGCGTGCCGCCGCGACGCCTGAGGAGCTCCAGCCGTACGCGGAGCTGGGCCTGCGCGACGACGAGTACGAGCGGATCCGCGAGGTGCTCGGCCGCCGGCCCACCCAGTCCGAGCTCGCGATGTATTCGATCATGTGGAGCGAGCACTGCTCCTACAAGTCGAGCAAGGTCCACCTGCGCCAGTTCGGTGAGAAGGCGCCGCCGAGCGACAAGCTGCTCGCCGGCATCGGGGAAAACGCGGGCGTCGTGCAGATCTCCGACGACCTCGCGGTGACGTTCAAGGTCGAGTCGCACAACCACCCGAGCTACGTCGAGCCCTACCAGGGTGCCGCGACCGGCGTCGGCGGCATCGTCCGCGACATCCTCGCGATGGGGGCGCGCCCGGTGGCGGTCATGGATCCGCTGCGCTTCGGCGCCGCCGACCATGAAGACACCGCTCGCGTGCTGCCCGGCGTGGTGGGCGGCATCGGGGGATACGGCAACAGCCTCGGCCTGCCCAACATCGGCGGCGAGGTCGTCTTCGACCCCTGCTACCAGGGCAATCCGCTGGTCAACGCGCTCTGCCTGGGCGTGCTGCCGGTCGACCGCCTGCAAAACAAGGCCGCCGCCGGCCCCGGCAACATCGTGGTGCTGATGGGCGCGAAGACCGGGCGCGACGGCATCGGCGGCGTGTCGGTGCTGGCGAGTGCCACCTTCGACAGCGAGAGCGAGCAGCGGCGCCCGTCCGTGCAGGTCGGCGACCCGTTCATGGAAAAGCTCCTGATCGAGGCGTGCCTGGAGCTCTACGACGACCGCCGCGTCGTCGGCATCCAGGATCTGGGCGGCGCCGGCCTGACCTGCGCGCTGACCGAGACCGCCGCGGCCGCCGGCACCGGCATGACGGTCGAGCTCGACAAGGTGCCGCTCCGCGAGCCGTCGATGGCGCCGCACGAGATCCTCGCCAGCGAGTCGCAGGAGCGCATGCTCCTGATCGTCGAGCCCGACCAGCTCGAGGCCGTGCTCAAGACCGCCGCCCGGTGGGGTGTGCTGGCCACCGCGATCGGCGTGGTCACCCCGACCGGCCCCGACGGGCTGCCCGGCCGCGTCACGATCACCTGGCAGGGGCACACGGTCGTCGACGTGCCGCCCGGATCGCTCGCCGACGACGGCCCGGTGTACGCGCGGCCGATGCGCGAGCCCGCCGACCTGATCCTGTTGCAGGCCGACCGCGCGGAGACGCTGCCCCGACCGTCCACACCGGACGGTGTGCGGGAGACCGTGCTGCGCATGGTCGCCTCGCCCAACCTCTGCGACAAGACCTGGGTGACCGAGCAGTACGACCGGTACGTGCTCGGCAACACCGTGCTCGCCCAGCCGGAAGACGCCGGCGTGATCCGCATCGACGAGCGCTCCGGCCTCGGCGTGGCCCTCTCCGTCGACGGCAACGGGCGGTACGCGCGGCTCGACCCGTACGCCGGGGCGAAGCTGGCGCTCGCCGAGGCCTACCGCAACGTCGCCGTCACCGGCGCCAAGCCGCTCGCGGTCACCAACTGCCTCAACTTCGGTTCGCCCGAAGACCCGGCGGTGATGTGGCAGTTCGCCGAGGCGGTGCGCGGCCTCGCCGACGGCTGCGCCGAGCTGGGCATCCCGGTGACCGGCGGCAATGTGAGCTTCTACAACCAGACCGGCGCGGCGGCGATCCACCCCACGCCGGTGGTGGGCGTGCTCGGCGTGCTCGACGACGTCGCCCAGCGGGTGCCGATGGGCTTCCCCAAGCCGGCCAACCCCGAAGGCGACATCATCTTCCTGCTCGGCGAGACCCGGCTGGAGCTTTCCGGCTCCGAGTGGGCCTGGGTCACCCACGAGCACCTCGGCGGCGTGCCCCCGCGGGTCGATCTGCCCCGGGAAAAGGCACTCGCCGGCCTGCTCGCCGAGGCCGCCCGGGTCGGCCACCTCAGCGCGGCGCACGACCTCTCCGAGGGCGGCCTCGTGCAGGTGCTGGTGGAGGCCTGCCTGCGCCACGGCGTCGGTGCCCGGGTCGCCCTGCCGGAAGACTTCACCGGCGGCTCGATGCCCTTCGTCTTCCTCTTCAGCGAGTCCGCCGGCCGGGCCATGGTGTCGGTGCCGCGCGGCCACGAGAAGGCGTTCACGGCGCTCTGCACCGAGCACGGCGTCCCGTGGACCGCGCTCGGTGTGACCGACGAGAGCGGCGGCCAGCTCGAGGTCCGCGACCAGTTCACGATCGGGCTCGACGAGCTGCGGGAGGCGCACAGCGCCACCCTGCCGCGCCTTTTCGGTGCCTGAGCCGGTCTTCGCACAGCCCGGCGCGGGAGTCCGCTTCGACTGGGGGCTCGCCGGCGCGTCCGAGCTGGGCCGGGTCTGCGCGGTGCTGGTCGTCGTCGACGTGCTGTCGTTCACGACGTCGGTCGACGTCGCGGTGGGGCGCGGCATGCGGGTGCACCCGTTTCCGTGGGGCGCCCAGGCCGACGACTTCGCCCGCCGGATCGGTGCGGTCGCGGCGGTCGGGCGGCGCGCGGTGAGCCAGGAGCGACCCTGGTCACTGTCACCGGCCACGCTGAGGTCCGCGCCGGTCGTGCCCGATCTGGTGCTGCCATCGCCCAACGGCTCGGCCATCTCCGCCGCCGCGAGCGCCACCGGCCTTCCCGTCGTCGCCGGCTGCGTCCGCAACGCACCCGCCGTCGCGCGCTGGCTCCTTTCCCAGGGGTACGGCTCGTCGCGTGCCCCGGTCGGCGTCGTGGCCGCCGGTGAACGCTGGCCGGACGGCACCCTCCGCCCCGGCGTGGAAGACCTGCTCGGCGCAGCCGCGGTGCTCGACGGACTGGCCGAGTCGCCCGGTGGGCTGTCGGTGGAGGCGGCGGTGGCGCTGGCCACGCTGTCCGGCGTGCCGGACGTACCGGCGGCGATCTGGGGCTGCGCCTCCGGGCGGGAGCTGGCCGAGTCCGGCTTCGCCGAAGACGTGGCGATCGCCGTCGAGGTCGGCGTGTCAGACGTGGTGCCGGTGCTCGACAAGGGCGTCTTCGCCGCCGCCTGACACAGTTTAGAAGCCCCCCGTCAGGCAGGATGTCGTGATGAGCGACGTGCTTCTGCGTGGCGGCCATCCCTGGCGGAGCCCGACCGCGGCCGACATCCTGGTGCGCGACGGGGCGATCGCCGCGATCGAGCCGGACCTCCCGCCGCCGCCCGGCGCCGAGGTGATCGACGTCTCGGGGCGGCTGATCCTGCCCGGCCTGGTCGAGGCACACTGCCACCTCGACAAGACCCTCTTCGGCGGCGAATGGGTGCCGCACACCGCCGGCGACGCGCTGGCCGACCGGATCGCGACCGAACGCCGCCGTCGCGGTGAGCTCGGCGTCCCCGACGTCGACCGCATCACCGCCCTCCTGCGGCGGATGATCGCGGCCGGCACGTCGTACGTCCGCAGCCACACCGACATCGACCCGGCCCTCGGGCTGTCCGGTGTGGAGGCAGTGCGCGCCGCGGCCGAGCGGCTCGCCGGGCAGATCACGGTCGAGCAGGTGGCCTTCCCGCAGTACGGGGTCCTCGCCAACCCGGGCACGGAGGCCGTCCTGGAGCAGGCGCTCGCGGCGGGAGTGGGCACGATCGGCGGGCTGGATCCGGCCGGCTTCGACCGCGACCCGGTGCGCCACCTGGACATCATCTTCGGGCTCGCCGAGCGGTACGGCGCGGGTGTCGACATCCACCTGCACGACGGCGGCACGCTCGGCACCTGGCAGCTGGAGCTGATCGCCGAGCGCACAAAGGGTGCCGGACTCGACGGGCGGGTGACGGTGAGCCACGCCTACGCGCTGGGCCAGGCCGACGGCGCCACCCAGGAGCGGATCGCGGTGCGGCTGGCCGAGGCGGGCGTCGCCGTGGTGACCGCGGCGGTGTACGACTTCCCGGTGCCGCCGATCAAGAAGCTCCTCGCGGCCGGCGTCACCGTCGCCTGTGGACACGACGGCATCCGCGATCTCTGGGGCCCGTACGGCAGCGGCGACATGCTGGAGCGCGCGATGCACGTGGCGTACCGGAGCATGTTCCGCCGCGACGAGGACATCGAGATCGCGCTGACCGCCGCCACGTACGGGGGCGCGCGGGTGCTCGGGATCCCCGCCTACGGGCTCGCGATCGGCGCACCGGCGGACCTCGTGGCCGTAGACGCCCGTACGCCGGCGGAGGCGGTGGTCGTCCACCCGGTGCGCGACCTCGTGCTCAAGGCAGGGCGGGTGGTCGCGCGCGGCGGGGCCGTGGAGGCGGGCTAGAAAGCGAAGTGGCCGCACCCGTTTCGGGTGCGGCCACGTTCACACTGTCGCTTTACTCAGTCGTCCAGCCAGTCGAGCGAGCGCCGCTCGGACCGTCCGGCCGGCTGCTGCGGCCCACCGCCCCGGCCGGCACGCGGCCCGGCCTGGTCGTCGTAGTAGGCGCCCTGGTCGTCGTAACCGCCGCCGCCGCGCGGGGCGTAGCCACCGTCTCGCTGCTGCGGCACCTGGTCGTAACCACCGCGCGGGTCGTAGCCGGCCTGCTGGTCGTAGCCGTTGCCGCCGTAAGCGCCACCGCCCTGGCCGCCGTATCCGCCGCCCTGGCCCTGGTCGTATCCGCCGGCAGCACCGCCAGCACCGCCGGCCGGCCGGCCGTATCCGCCGTCCGCCGGGCCGTAGCCGCTCTGGTCGTAACCTCCGCCGCCGGCGGCGGGACCGTAGCCACCGCCGCGGTCGGGCTCGGGCTCGCCGCGGTAGCCACCGCCGCCGCCCCCGTAGGGACCTGACTCGTACGCCGGGGGCTGGGCCTTGCCGTATCCGCCGCCGGAGCCGGCACCATTGCCCTCCCAGCGGCCGGTGGGCTCGTCGTAGCGGTCACTGCCGCCACCGCCGCCGTATCCGCCGCCACCCGCGGGAGCGCCGTAGCCACCGCCCTGAGGCTCGCGGTAGTCACGGCCGCCGCCGTAGCCGTCGTCGCCACCGCGCCCGCCCGCGCCACCCGGGTAGGGGCCGGCTGGTGCCGCCGGGCTGCCGTATCCGCCCGGAGCCGGTGCGGCTGGGCCGCCGTAGCCGTTGGCGCCGCCGCGCTCGTAGCCGCCCTGGCCGGGCGGGGGACCGTAGCCGCCACCGCTCGTCGGGCGCCCATACTCGCCGCCGGCCGGCGCGCCGCTGGGGCCGCCGTAGCCACTGCCGCTCGTGGGCCGGCCGTACTCACCGGCGCCGCCAGCCGGGGGCCGGCCGTAGCCACCGGCGCCGTTGGGGCCGCCGCTGGTCGGGCCGTAGCCGTTGGCCGGGCCGGACGCCGCGCCGTACACACTCGTGGCACCGGGGCCGCCGGGGCCGTAGCCGCCGCCGGCCTGGGTGGACGCGAATCCGCCCTGTCCGTTGTAGCCCGCGCCCTGCGGCGGCAGCGGCGCGCCGTAAGGGTCGGGGAACTCGTCGACCGGCGGCACCGGGCTGTGCAGCATCGTCGGCGCGTCGGAGATCGAGGGGCGACCCATCATGGTCGGGGCGGCGCCCGCGCCAGCACCGGCTATCCGGGTGGCGTCGTTGGCGGGGTGGTAGACACCCGCGGCGCCAGGCACCGGCGTGCGCCCACCGGGCCGCAGCGGCTGGTCGTCGTCGATGCCGGGGTCGCCGGTGTCCTGCTTGCGCCGCACGACGAGCAGCACGATCGCGCCGACACCGAGGGCGACGAGCAGGCCACCGACGATGATGAGGAGCCACGAGCCCATGCCGCCGGAGTCCTCGTTGGACGCGTTCTCAGCGGCCAGGCCGGAGGCATCCGCGGAAGCTTCCGCGCTCGGCACCGCTTCTTCCGACGCCGCGGCGGACGGCGGTGCGGACGGGGTGGCGGTGGCCTTGACCGACCTCAGCGCGAACTGGACCGTCAACTGCTGGCCGGCACTCCCGTTGATCTTCTTGGTCTCCGGGTCGGGCTTCTCGTAGTCCGGGTGCGAGACGCCGATGAGAAGCTCGCCGACCGCGATGGACTTGCCGTCGCAAGAGGTGAACCGGTAGCTGCCGCTGCTGGTCGTGTTGGTCGTGCAGTTGTGACCCTGCGAGTCGAGCAGCGCGACGATGGCGTCTTCGATCCCGTCACCGGTGGTGGTGTCCTTGACCTTGCCGGACACCTGCTTGACCGACTGCTGAGCTGGATCTGGCTGTTTCGCTGCGACCGTCAGGGAGAAGTTCTTGGTGTTGGAGTCGCTTTCGGCTTGGACGCGGACCGTCACGGTCCGTCCATTGGCAGCGGCGGCTCCGTCGGCCGCCCGCAGCGTCAGCAGGTGGTTCTTCGGCTGGTTGGGATTGACCTCAACCTCGCCGCAGCCATCACTGCAGCTCACGCCGCCAGGTAGACCAGTGAGGCTCACGTTTACGCGGTCGTCCCCGTTGTCTCGCGTGGTGATGCGCACGGTGATGGTGGCGTCACCACCAGCAGCGATGCTCAGTGAGCCCGGGCTTACGTCCACATCGGGCACTTCCGCGAGGGCGGGTGTGGGGAAGGCGACGGCAGCGCCGACAACCAGCGCCCCGACCACACCGGCGCGAAGCATCCAGGCTCGTCGGTGCGTAGTCACGTCCACCGCCCTTCCGTCTCTATCATCCCGCTCACGGCCGCCGCAGCGCAGCAACCAGCCCGTGACAAGTACACCGTCGGCCACTATGCCTTGTTTGGGGGTACCGGCGCGACCCAGGGGCGGGACGTTGTGGCGAAACCCAGGGTCGTATCGTCCCGACGTGTCCCCTGCGCACAATAAGTCCGTCGTGTTGGAAGCGGTCCTGGCGGCCGTCGACGCTGGCCAAGAGCCCGAGCGATCGATGCTGCGTGACGCCGTCCGGGAGCTCCTCTCCGCCCTCGCGCGCCGCGCGCCGGGACGGTCCGTGGAAGTGCGCGTCCCACCATACGGTGCGGTACAGGTGGGTGAGGGTCCGCGACACACCCGGGGCACACCGCCGAATGTGGTGGAGATGGATCCGGTCACTTGGGTCCGTTTGGCCACCGGTCGGATGAGGTGGGACGAGGCGGTTACGCAGGGGCGCATCAGTGCTAGCGGCAACCGGGCAGACATATCCGCCTACATACCTATGTAACACCGTAGCAATTTAACGATCTCGGTAACGAGAGGAAGCCGAAAGGTGGCTCTCTGTTATCGGCTCCGCCTCGCGTACACTGTGGCGACAGGAAGTCCCGGATCAGCACTGAGGAGCGGCAGGTGCCCCGAGGCGACGGCCGGTTGAGCCACGACCTCGACCCCCAACGGCCCGGCCCGCAAGATGCTTGCGGCGTGTTCGGTGTCTGGGCGCCGGGGGAAGAGGTGGCGAAGCTCACCTATTTCGGTCTGTACGCGTTGCAGCACCGTGGCCAGGAGGCCGCGGGCATCGCGGTCAGCGACGGCTCGGGCGTGGTGGTCTACAAGGATCTCGGTCTCGTCGCCCAGGTCTTCGACGAGCCCACGCTGGCCAGCCTCCGCGGCCACCTCGCCATCGGGCACGCCCGCTACTCCACGACCGGTGGCTCGACGTGGGAAAACGCACAGCCCACGATCCGCGCTACGCCGGCCGGCACCACCATCGCGCTCGCCCACAATGGCAACCTTGTCAACACCGCTCAGCTCGCCCGGGAGGCGACGACCCGCGGCCTCAACTCTGACGGCGCCACGTCGGACACCGCGCTCGTCACGATGCTCCTCGCCAGCCGTCCCGACCTCTCTGTCGAGGCGGCCGCGCTGGAGGTCCTGCCCACCCTCCGCGGCGCGTTCAGTTTCGTGTTCATGGATGAGACCACCCTCTACGCCGCACGTGACGCACACGGCGTGCGTCCGCTGGTGCTGGGCCGGCTGGAGCGTGGCTGGGTGGTCGCCAGCGAGACGGCGGCGCTGGACATCGTCGGGGCCAGCGTCGTCCGCGAGGTGGAGCCGGGAGAGCTGATCGCCGTCGACGAGCACGGCCTGCGCTCGGCGCGGTTCGCCGCACCCGAGCCCAAGGGCTGCCTCTTCGAGTACGTCTATATCGCTCGTCCGGACACCACGATCGCCGGTCGCAATATCCACGCCGCCCGGGTGCAGGTCGGCCGCCAGTTGGCGATGGAGCACCCGGTCGAGGCCGACCTGGTGATCCCGGTGCCGGAGTCGGGCACGCCCGCCGCGATCGGCTATGCGGAGGGCTCCGGCATCACGTATGGCGCCGGCCTGATGAAAAACCCGTACGTCGGGCGCACGTTCATCCAGCCGTCGCAGACCCTCCGCCAGCTCGGCATCCGACTCAAGCTCAACCCGCTCCGGGAAAACGTCCGCGGCAAGCGGCTCGTGGTCGTCGACGACTCGATCGTCCGCGGCAACACCCAGCGGGCGATCGTGCGCATGCTGCGTGAGGCCGGCGCGCTGGAGGTGCACGTGCGCATCTCCTCCCCACCGGTCACCTGGCCGTGCTTCTACGGCATCGACTTCGCCACCCGGGCAGAGCTGCTCGCCAATGGCCTGGATATCGAGGGCATCCGCCGCTCGATCGGCGCCGACACGCTCGGCTACGTGTCGCTCGCCGGTCTCATCGCCGCCACCGAGCAGCCGAAGACGCGGCTGTGCCGCGCCTGCTTCGATGGCGAGTACCCGATCGAGTTGCCCGCCGGCAACCTGATCGGCAAACACGTGCTAGAGGGCGTCGGCAAGCGCGTCGGCGCCAATAGCGGCACCGCGGGGGCGCCGCATGACCACGAGGCCGGGGCCGACCGCTCCGCGCCTGGCGCACATCCACTCGTCGCCAGTCCTGGCGGCGGGGACGCGCTGCACCGTCCGTAGCCAGTTCGTCGAGAGATCCTCGATCGCTACCCGACGCGGCCCGCCGCGAATGCACAAAGGGGAGAACCGTGACGCACGTGACCGAGCGCGGCAGCAGCGCGGGCAGCAACGGGGCCGGAAGTAACCGTCAGCCGTGGAGTGCGGCGTCGAGCCGCTCAGGCCGCAAGCGCACCGTGACGTACGCGGACGCCGGAGTGTCGATCCACGCCGGTGAGCGGGCCGTCGAGCTGCTCAAGTCCAAGGTGCATCGGACGCTGCGGCCGGAGGTCATGGGTGATCTCGGAGGCTTCGCCGGGCTGTTCCGGCTCGACGTCAAGAAGTTCAAGAACCCGATCCTCGCCTCGTCCACGGACGGCGTGGGCACCAAGCTGGTGATCGCGCAGCAGCTCGACATCCACGACACGGTCGGCATCGACCTGGTCGCGATGGTGGTCGACGACCTGGTGGCGTGCGGTGCTGAGCCGCTGTTCCTGCTCGACTACATCGCGTGCGGCGAGGTCGTGCCGGACAAGGTGGCGGAGATCGGCGCGGGGATCGCCGACGGCTGCCGGTACGCGGGCTGCGCGCTCCTCGGTGGCGAGACGGCCGAGCACCCCGGTGTGCTGCGTCCGGACGAGTACGACCTGTCGGCCACCGGCGTGGGCGTGGTCGAGGAGAGCGACATCCTGAGCCGCGAGCGGGTCGAGGTCGGCGACGTCGTGATCGCCATGGGCTCCTCCGGCCTGCACTCCAACGGCTTCTCGCTGGTGCGGCACGTGCTGCTCGGCGCCGGCCGGATGCGCCTGGACACGGTGGTGGACGACTTCGGCCGGCAGCGCACCCTTGGCGAGGAGCTGCTCACGCCGACCAAGATCTACGCGCGCGACTGCCTCAAGCTGATCGAGGAGTGCGAGGTGCGGGCGCTGGCGCACGTGACCGGGGGTGGCATCCCGGGCAACCTGGTGCGGATCCTCCCCGAGCACGTCGACGCGGTGGTAAATCGTTCCACCTGGAAGCCGCAGCCGATCTTCGAGCTGGTGCAGGCCAAGGGCCGGATCGACGACCCGGAGATGGAGTCGACGTTCAACATGGGCGTCGGCATGTTCGCGATCGTCTCGGCCGACGACGCCGACCGCGCGCTGGCGTTCCTCGCCGGAAGGGGCATCGCCGCGTGGCAGGCCGGTGAGGTCATCGAGGGCACGGGCATGGTGCAGATGATCGGCCAGCACACGCGCGGCTAGTACCACGCCGCTGATCTGGAAAAATCGGCGCGGGTGGATTCATCGGCGCGGATATATCCTAGATCGACGGGGCGGCGGCGGAGGAGTTGCACGGTGGCGGGCCAGCGGCAGGCGTTCAGCGGCATGCGTGGCATCGCCCCCGTACCGACCTATGTCGTCATGCAGCCCACGACGCTGTGCAACCTCGACTGCGCGTACTGCTATCTCCCTTTTCGATCCGACGACCGCAAGATGCCCGCGGAGGTCGCGGCGGCGGTGGCCGGCGCGGTCAACGAGTGGTCCGCCGCCGGCCGGTTCTCGGTGGTGTGGCACGGCGGCGAGCCGCTCGCGACCGGCCGGGAGCGGTTCGCGGAGCTGCTGGCGCCGTTCGACCCCGGCGTCGAGCACCACGTGCAGACCAACGCGACGCTGATCGACGAGCGGTGGTGCGAGTTCTTCGCGGCGCACGAGATCCGGGTCAGCGTGAGCGTCGACGGCCCGCGCGAGCGCAACGCCGAGCGGGTCACCCGCGGCGGTCGCCCCTCGTACGACCGCATCATGGGCGGTATCGAGGCGCTTCGCCGGCACGGCATCGGCTTCTCCGCCCTCTGCGTCGTGGCGCGGCCGGAGCCGGGGCTCGCCACGGAGCTGTACCAGTACTTCCTCGACCTCGAGTGCGACGTGCTCGGCATCAACATCGAGGAGCTGGAGGGCGTGAACGCCCGCTCCAACGCGCGCGACCCGGTGGCCGTGGCCGGCTTCTGGTCCGAGCTCGTCGGTGCCTGGCGCCGCGACCCGCGCATCCACGTGCGCGAGGTGGAGTGGTCGCTGCGGTACGCCGCCGCGGTGCTCGACGGCACCGCCGACGAGGTGCTGCCCCGGCAGCTCGATCCCATACCCACCATCGGGTACGACGGCTCGGTGGTCCTGCTCTCTCCGGAGCTGGCCGGGTTCACCGATCCCCAGTACGCGGACTTCAGCAGCGGCAACGTGCTCTCCAGCCCGCTGCCCGAGATCATCGCCGGCGCGGCGGCGAGCACGCCGTGGGTGGCCGAGTTCCTCTCCGGCGTGGAGGCGTGCCGGGCCACCTGTGCCTACTTCGGCTTCTGCGGCGGCGCGCACGCCGCCAACCGCTACTTCGAGCATGGGCGTTTCGACGGTACGGAGACCGATCACTGCCGCAACAGCAAGATCCATCTACTAGAGGGAGTGTTGGACCATGCCCGAGACCACGAGCCACCACAAGCCTCGCGGCGGGGAGCGGGAGGATCGGGATGACGGTTCCAGCGATCCTTTGGCTCAGCGGGTGCACGACGCCCGGGCCGGGCTGACCGTGCTGCTGACCGAGGCCGAGGAGGCACGCCGCCAGCGCGCCGAGGCCGCCCCCACGGACTCCGGCGCGGTCTGCGCCTGGAACCACTTCGAGAACATCCCCACGTTCTACAACTGGAACAACCGTCCCCGTTGACGAACTGAGCCCCGGATCAGGGCGTCCCGACGAGAAACGGGGCGCCCTGATCGCGCTAGGCGGGTGACGTGGTGCGGGCACGCATGAGCACGCGGGCTCTTACCGCGTGCTCAAGTGTGACTACCGGTCAGTGGGCGCGGGGCGCCCAGTCGTCCGGATCGTCTGCGTCGTCGTCCTCGTCATCGTCGACGTACTCCTTGTAGTCGTCGTCGATGATGTGATCCGACTTGCCGCTGCCGGAGAGCTCTCGCTGCAAGGCGGCGAGGTCGGTGTTCGGGGAGTGGTACTTCAACTCCCGGGCCACCTTTGTCTGCTTGGCCTTAGCACGGCCGCGCCCCATGGCTCGACCCCCTCGCACAGAATTCGGGGCAGCCCGAAGGCGGGCCCCGATGACGTCAGGCATCTCTCGTGGCTCTTACGGTACATGGGGATGCCACGGTTCGGCACCTCGGGTTACCCGCGCCACCCCCGCGCGTCGCGCGAGATCGCCCGGATCCGGCCTCTGGGGCGGGTAAGGGTCGTTTTGCGGATTCGGTCATGACCCCGTCTATTGGTGAGCGAGCTCGCGCGCGAACCGTCGGGCTCAGTGACGGCGCGCGGCCTCGCCGGCGCCCCCGGACGGTCAGTTGAGATGGATCGAACGCAGCCGGCCGACCTCCGCCATGCGCCGCTCAGCGAGGTGATCGGCGGCCACGGCGGGTGGCACGCCATCGGCGTCGGCGAGCCGGAGGATGTCCCGCGTGGTCTCGTAGATCCGGCTGGCGCGCAGCTTCGCCCGCTCGAAGTTGAAGCCCTCGATCTCGTCCGCGACCTGGATCACGCCGCCCGCGTTGACAACGTAGTCCGGCGCGTACAGCACGCCGCGGTCGGCGAGCAGCTTCTCGATGCCGGGGTGGGCGAGCTGGTTGTTGGCCCCACCGGCGACCACCTTCGCGCGCAGGATCGGCACCGTGTCGTCGTTGAGCGCGCCGCCGAGGGCGCACGGCGCGTACACGTCGATGTCGGAGGTGATCAGGGCGGTCGTGTCGTCGACGATGTCGACCTGGGGGTGCTGCTGCCGCACGAACGCGATGGCCGACTCGTCGACATCGGTGGCGACCACCTTGGCGCCGTCGTCGAGCAGGTGGCGCACCAGCACCTTGCCTACCTTGCCCAGCCCGGCGACACCGACACGGCGCCCGGCGAGCGTGGGCGAGCCCCAGGTGTGCTCGGCGGCCGCGCGCATGCCCTGGAAGATGCCCCAGGCGGTGAGGATCGAGGAGTCACCGGCACCACCGTGCTCGCGGCTGCGGCCGGTCACGTAGCGGGTCTCACGGGCCACGAGGTCCATGTCGGCCACGTAGGTGCCGACGTCGCAGGCGGTGTAGTAGCGGCCGCTGAGGGACTGCACGAACCGTCCGTACGCCCGGAGGAGCGGCTCGGTCTTGATGCGCTCCGGGTCGCCCCAGATGACCGCCTTGCCGCCGCCGTGGTCGAGGCCGGCGAGCGCGTTCTTGTACGCCATGCTGCGGGAGAGGTCGAGCACGTCGCGCAGAGCGTCCTCTTCGGTGGCGTACGGGTAGAAACGGGTGCCGCCGAGTGCGGGGCCGAGCGCGGTCGAGTAGATGCCGATGATCGCCTTCAGGCCGGTCTGCCGATCCTGGCAGAAGACGACCTGTTCGTGAGCGGGAGCATCCTGGCCTTCGGCGCTGGTGAACACATGCATGGACTGCCTCCGGGTTGGTCGTTGTGCACCCTTGTGGGGCGCGGCGACTCCGACGGCCGGCAGGGTGTGGCCGGCTCGATTCTGAGCCTAGTGCGACCCGTGATGTCCCCGTGTACCGCCAGATTGGTGACGGCAACGTTGTCGGCGTACTTTTTCGTGGGAGGATCGCGCCGTGCCGTCGCTGTTCGCTTCGTATTTGCGGGTCTATGAGCCGTTGACCGCCTTCGACCGCGACCGTCAGATGTTCTGGCGGCGGTACGTGCGGGAGGGCCGTGCGGTCGCGCCGATCGAAGGCCCCGGCCGCCAGCGCACGGCAGTGCTGGAGGCGCTCGGCGCCGGTTGGACCCGCCTGCCCGACCTGCCCGACGAGGCGTACGTGCTGGAGGCCGACGACACGCTGCTGGTCTGCCCCTGGAACCTGCGCGTGCGCGTCGCTGAGGCGGCACTGAGTGCCCGGGACGGGGTGCCCTCGGTGCTGGCCGACGCGTTCGTGCCGCCGATCCTGGCGGGGCAGGCGAAGGCGATCGTCGAAGACTGGCGCAGCGGCGCCCGGGTGCTGGAGCACGGGGTGCCCCGCGTGCACGAGCAGATCGCGACGTGGGGCGTGCCGCTGCGGTGGTTCGTCTTCGTCGACGCGGATGAGCGCGAGCTCGTCACCCGGCGGGGCCGGCGGGCGCTGCGCTACCGCACGGAGATCTCCAAGGCGCGGCGGCGGGCCCATCGGGGCGTCTCGGTGCTCCGCAAGTCGGTGGGCGACGCGCCGATCACGGAGGCGGTCGAAGAAGGCGCGCGTTGGTTGGAAGAGTTTCACCCCCGGTCGGTCGTGGAGCTCGACTACGGCGGTCTCGTCGACCTGCTGTCGGACGACGTTTTGGAAGCGGATGATTCGCCCAAACTGGTCGCCGCTGGGCTCGCCGGGCTGTCTCGCGGGGACGCCGACGCGGCGACCGAGGCGTACGAGAAGCTGGTGTCAAGGTGGCGCGCGGTGCAGTTACTGGAACGGTGCAATTAAGGCCGATTTCGGCACAGTGGGCGCGCTCCCAGTAGGCCAAATGCACGTAGTTGGCTAATCACGAAGCGTGACATACCGTCCAAAAAAGACGGTCTCTGGCGTATAAAATCACTATAAATCGGTCATTGCTCATCCGTCCATCCAAGGACGTTAGGCCGTTCGGCCCATGTCGGACATCGGGGACTAGCCGGACCATGGGAGACGCGTCGGCCGGCGGGACCCCGGCCGATGTCTATAGGTATGTGGAGGAGTGACCGATGGCATCGCGTACGCACGAACCAGAGCCGCTACTCACGCCGGCCGAGGTGGCGTCGATGTTCCGTGTCGACCCGAAGACCGTGACTCGGTGGGCGAAGGCGGGCAAGCTTAGTGCGATCCGGACTCTCGGTGGCCACCGGCGTTACCGCGAGTCTGAGGTTCGTGCCCTGCTGCAGGGGCAGATTCCCCAGCAGCGCCAGGGAGACTGACGGACCGCTCTCCAGTTGAGCCTTTCGTGCGGAGGGCGGGACACCTGAAAGGGTGTCCCGCCCTCCGCCTGTGGGAACCAAGCTCACGAACACATGAGCGCTAGGCAGGCACGGGATCGGGGCTGGCCAGGGCGCCGTCGCGGAGCACGAGCACGCGGTCAGCCATGTCGATGAGGCTCGCGTCATGGGTGGCCACCAGGGCGGTCATGCCGCGCGCCCGCACGAGTGCCCGAAGAAGGTCCATAATGGACCGTCCGGTCTCGGAGTCGAGCTGGCCGGTGGGCTCGTCGGCGATGAGCAGCTGAGGATCGTTGGCCAGCGCCCGGGCGACCGCCACGCGCTGCTGCTGGCCACCGGAGAGCTCGTACGGCCGCTGCGCCGCGTGCGCGCCCAGCCCCACCATCTCCAGCAGCATCGACACCCGCTCCTCGCGCTCGGCCGGCGACACCTTGGCCAGCCGAAGCGGCACGCCCACGTTTTCGGCCGCCGACAGGATCGGGATCAGACCGAACGACTGGAAAACGAACCCGATCGTGCCACGCCGCAAGGACAGGAGCTCCTGCTCGCCAGCGGCGGTGACGTCATGCCCCGCCACGTGCACGGTGCCGGCGGTGGGGCGGTCGAGCCCGCCGATGAGGTTGAGCAGCGTGGTCTTACCTGCCCCGGAGCGGCCCCGGATCGCCACCAGCTCGCCCTTGCCGGCCGTGAAGCTCACGTCGCGCACGGCGTGCACGACCCGGCCACCACTGCCGAAATCGCGGCTGACGCCGTCGACCTGCACGATCATTTGTCACCATCCCCGCGGCGGACCTCGACGTGGTCTGGTTCGAGGTTGAGCTTGACCCGTTCGCGCAGCGCGAGCGTGTCGACGAAGGCGGCCGGCAGCTGCATCCGGCCGGCGCGGTCGAGCAGCGCGTACTCCTCGGTCACCAGCTCGTGCGAGCCGTCGTCGGCGACCCGCGCCGAGCGGCGTACCTCCGAGGCGGTGCGGCCGTCGCGGATCGCGACCGTGCGGCGGACCTGGGAGGAGACCTGCGCGTCGTGGGTGACGACCACGATCGTGACGCCGAGCTCCGCGTTGATCGTGCGCAGCGCGCCGAAGACCTCCCCGGCGGTGGCCTCGTCGAGCTCGCCGGTGGGCTCGTCGGCGAAGAGCACCTCCGGGTCGTTGGCGACCGCCACGGCGACCGCGCAACGCTGCTGCTCGCCGCCGCTCATCTGGGCCGGCCGCCGGTCCGCGCAGTACCCCACGCCGACCATCTCCAGCAGCTCCTGGGCGCGCGAGCCGACCCGGCGGCGGGCCAGGCGCATCGGCAGCTCGACGTTCTCCTTGGCGGTGAGGTACGGGAGCAGGTTGCGCGCGGTCTGCTGCCACACGAAGCCCACCATGTGGCGCCGGTAGCGCAGGCGGCGCTTCGCCGACATCGTGAGCAGGTCGACGCCGGCCACCCGGGTGATCCCGGCCGTCGGCACGTCGAGGCCGGAGAGGATGTTGAGCAGGGTCGACTTGCCCGACCCGGAGGCGCCCACGATCGCCAGTAGCTCGCCGCGGTCGACGACCAGGTCGAGGCCCTGGAGCGCCACGACCTCGATGCCGTCGGTCTTGAAGATGCGCACCAGGCCGTCGCAGACGATGTGGCCGCGCAGCCGGTCGGTGCCGCCGGCCCGCGCGGCGGCTCGCTCGGCCGCCCGCCGCTGCAACTCCGCCAGGCTCGGCGTGTCCGTGGTAGCCGTCACGACCCCTCCTCTCCCACCCGGAGCACCTCGCCGAGGCGCATCCGGCGGTTGATGACATTCTCAACGAAGACCGCGGCGGCCAGGGCGGCCACCACCAGCACCAGCACCGCGCCGACCAGGAGCGGATCGAGGGCGGTGCGTACGGCCGCGCCGCTGGTGAAGCTCGACAGGCCCAGCGCCGGCCCGATCACCTGGGGCAGGAAGACACCCACCAGGCCACCGGCCAGCACGGCGATGGCGACCAGGGGCACCAGCTCGTACACGAGCAGACCCCGACCCTGCCGACCGGAGAGGCCGAGCGTACGGAGGCGGGAGAGGACCTGTCCACGCACCCGGGCGCCGGCCAGCACGGTGAACCCGACCGCCAGCAGCGCCAGCGCGGTGGCGCCGACCGCCCCGGTGGTGAACGTGAAGCTGAGCACCTCGTTGGCGCCGGTCTGATCCAGGTCGCGACGGTGGTCAGCCCAGGTGGTGACCTCGACGTCGCCGGCCGAGCCACTCGCCGCGCGCAATGCCTCCGCTGTCGCGTCGCCGGCGATCAGGAACTGCTCCGGCACGACCACCGCGGGGTCCGGCAGCGCCTGGAGCGGCAGCACGATGAACCGCCCGGACGTCGAGCTCACGCCGGGGAACGCATCCCCGACCGCCGCGACCGTGAAGTCGAACAGCCGGCCGCGCATGTTCGCCGTCCCGCCGGCACCCGCCTCGGCGGCCACATCCGGAGAGACCAGCGCCGGCACCGGGCCGGCACCGGGACGGGCGTCGACCAGGGCGGGCGGCAGCGAGACGCCGGCTCCGCTCGCCGCGACCACCCGGTCGAGCGCGGCCGCGTCCACGACCGCCACCTGCACCGAGTTGGTGGTCCTGCCCGCGGTCGTGTACGAGGTCGCCGGGTCGACGGCCATCGGCGCGACCGCGGCCACGCCGGGCACGGCGGCGAGCCGTTCGGCGGTCTCCGGGCCGAAGGCGGACCCGGAGACCCGCGCGTCGGCCGGGATCTCCTGGTGGGCGGCGCGGTCGCGGGCGTCACCGATCGACGACATGACGACGCCGCTGAAGATCCCGGTGGCGATCGCGACCACCAGCACCGCCAGCGGCCCGATCGTGACCGGGGCACCACGGCCGGCGCGCGCCAGGCCGAGGAAGGCGACCGCGCCTCGGGCCCGCGCGGCGAGCTTGCCGAGCTGGCCCAGCGGCCACGGGAACACCCGCAGGGCGACGATGGCGGCGCCGACGGCGAGCAGCACCGGCACCGACGCGAGGTAGGGGTCGACGCCACGGTCGGGGCTCAGCCCGCGCTGCCGCAGCAGGTACGCGCCGAGGCCGGCGACGATAAGGAAGAACAGCTCGGCCGTGAGCCGGCGGATGGAGGGCCGGTGGCGTACGAGATCGTGGCGCCGCGCGGTGAACGACAGCCGGCGCTGACTCACCGCCGCGAGCACCGGGATCACCAGCGTGGCGACCGCGCCCGCGCCGACGACCAGCCAGCCGGTCGCCGCCGCGCGGCCCGGGGCGATCGTGCCGAGCAGCAAGCCGGCGGCAGTGGCCAGCGGGAGGACGAGCAGCGACTCGGCCAGCGCCCGCCCGCCGATCGCCGCGATCGTGGCGCCCCGGGCCCGCAGCAGCGCGAACTCCTCCCGCCGCCGCTCCACCGCCAGCGCGGCCGCGAGCGCGATCAGCCCGAGGAGCGTCGCGATCAACCCGGCCTGTACGACCGCCAGCAGCGCCGAGACCGCTCGCAGCTGCCCGTCGAAGCGCAGGAGCGTGGCGCCAAGGTTGGCCGATGTGGACAGACCGGGAGCGGGTGGCGTGCGCTGGACCTCGGCCAGCGCGGTGATGACCGGCTGGAGCATGCCGCCGTCGAGGCGCTTCTCGTCGAGCCGGTATCGCCAGGTGAGCCTCAGTGGCCCCAGCGTCCGCGCCGCGACACCGAGGCCCGGGCCGTCGGTCACGGCCATCACTGCCGGTGGCACCTCCGGCACCCCCGGCAGGCCCGGGAAGGGCTCCAGTGCGAGCCGCAGGGTGTCCCACGCGCGGTCGGTGCGATCGACCGGCTCGAAGATGCCGACGATCGCGACCCGCGGCAGGCCGGCGCCGACTCCGGCGGGCGGTGCCGGGGCCATCCTGAGGTTCGTGCCCACGGACGCGCCGAGCTGCTCGGCCGCGGCGGTGGAGACGGCCACCTCGACCGCGGCGGCACCCGGTCGGTTTTCCGGCCAGCGACCGCCCGTGATCCGGACCCGATCGGCCATGCCGCCCTGAGTGCGGAGGCTTACCTGGGTACGCGGCCCAGCCGGCGCGAGCGTGATCCCCTCCACGCCGGCGGCGAACCATGACTCGCTCACCAGACCAGGCAGCGGCTGCGGCATCCTGGCGCGGTAGGCCTCCAGGGCATCCTGCTCGGCGCTGATGATCGGACCCTCGCCGTCCGGCTCGGGCTGAGCATGGAAGGTGATGTCGCGAGCGGCGGACGGCAGCCGGGCGACGTCTTCGTGGAGCGCGCGGTCGGTGAGGTTGTTGGCCAGCCGGGGTGCCGCCGTGATCAGGAGCGCGGCGACCAGGGCGAGGGCGGCGAGCAGCCCGAACTGTCCGGCGAAGACCCGGACCCGCCACAGCACCCCCGTCATGCGTCCGCTCCGATCCGCAGCTGGGCCGCGATCAGCCGTTGCCGGGCGGCGAGGGCCACCGACGCGCTGAGCACGAGCGTGAGCAGGAGGAGGCCGCCCGCGGTCGCGCCGACCGGCGACCACACGACGGTGAGCAGCGGCTCGGGCACCGGCCGGCCCGCCGCCGGCGTGAGGATGACCAGCGGCGCCATGGTCGCGGCCACGCCGATGCCCACTATCAGCCCGACGAGTACGCCAACACCGGCGAGGAACGTCTGCTCGGCGACCAGCGAGCGGCCGAGCAGCCGCGGGCTCGCGCCGAGCGTGTGGAGCACCGCGAGCTCACCGACCCGGCGGCGAGCGGTGGCCCGGATGTCGACGCCGATACCCATCGCCGCGATGAGCACCGCGCCGAGGGCCGCGGCGAAGAGCGCGGCGCGGGCGCCCACGCCGTACGGGTCGCGGCCGGCCTCCTCCGCCGCCGCGCGCCGATCCAGCACCTCGATGCCGGAGAGGGCTGCGGCGGCGGTCGCGGTCGCGTGCGAATCCGCACCCGTCGCGAGCCACCACTCCTGGGGCTGGCGCACTTCGCCGTACCCGTAGAAGGCCTCCGCGGCCAGCGACGGGAGGTCGGCTAGCAGCGCGGCGGAGTCTTCGGTGCCGGGCACGGCGGCGACCGTCCCGGCGATCCGGACGCCGACCTCGCCCTGCCCGAGCGACATGCGCGTCTCGTCGCCGTCGCCCAGGCGCAGTGCGGAGAGGGCCGCCGGCGTCGCCACCACCGGCACGGGCGCGGACTTCCGGGCCCGGGTGACCACGAGCGTGACAGGCTGCTCGTAACCCCACAGGCCGGTGCTCGTCTGCTTGTAGTCCACAGTGGCCTCAGCACCGCTGGTGGCCTCGGCGCCGGACCGGGTGCGCGCCTGCCACGGCCCGGCGGCGCCCAGGTCGACCGGGGTGTCCCCGGCCACCAGCGAACGCACCCGCCAGCCCACCCCGAACCCCTCGGGCCCGCTGCTGCTGACCACGAACCCGGCCAGCCGCGCCGGCTCGAGGTCGGTGGGCAGGTCGAGGGAGAAGCGCAGCGGCTTGCCGTTGGTGCTGGAGCCGAGTAGCACCCGCCGGTAGCCGCCGGCCACCGCGAAGACCGCGGCGGTGTGCACGGGCGGCTCGGGTGGCGAGAAGTACGGGCTGGTCCAGTTGGCGACCTCGGTCTCCACCACACCGGAGATCCGCCGGGTCTCCGCCGGCAGGTCGACGACGGGCGCCTCGACCCGACCCTCGCTCAGCTTCGCGAACAGGCTCCGCGGGGAGCCGCCCGCCACGTCGTCCCGGATCCGCACCACGCCGGCCGCCTGCGCCGCGTCCAGCGACACGACCGAGGCGCTCTGGCCGTCGGCGCCCAGCCGCAGGCTGTCCCGCCAGGCCGGCAGGGCGGTCTGCGCGCCGGGCAGCGCGGCGACCTCGGCCGCCCGCCCCTCGGGCGCGAAGCGGGTCGACTCGACCAGCCGCAGGTCGGCGCCGACCTGATGGTTGGCCTGGTCGACGAGGGAACGCTCGGACGTGCCGGCCAGGCACCACGCGAGCGTGCTCACGGCGACGGCGAGCGCGAGCAGAAGCACGGGACCGGCCTGCGGCCGCCGCCCCGCCTGCCACATGCCGAACATCGTGGCGGTCCACGGCTTGCGGTCGACCGCCCGCTCGGCGAGCCGGGTCAGCGGCGGGAGCGCCCGCAGCGCGATCGCCGCGCCGGCCAGCACGCCGAGCGTCGGGCTCGCCGCGAGCAGCGGGTCGATACCGAGGTTGCCGCCGGCCAGCGGGGAGGAGTACTGCCGCAGCTGGAACCAGCCGAGCACGGCCAGGCCCACCAGCGCGATGTCGAGGCTGGCCCGCTGGGCGGCGGCGCGCCGGGTCGGGCGGGAGCGGCTGGCCATCTCCGCGACGTACGTGTCGCCGCGGCGCAGCGCCGGGCCGAGCATCGCCAGCGCGCAGCCGGCGGCGGCCACGGCGGCCACGATCCAGGTCAGCGCGTCGAAGCGGGGGGTCAGCCGCAGCGCACCGGCGGCAAGCATGGGTATCCGGTCGACGTACCGGAGGATCTCGCTGGCCAGCAGCGGTGCCAGCACCGCCGCCGGGAGCACGACCAGCGCGGCCTCGCGGGCGGCCAGGCCGGCGAGCTGCATCCGGGCCGCGCCGCGCGCCCGCAGCAGCGCCGTCTCACCGCGGCGCTGCTCGGTCATGAGTACGGCGACGAGCACGAGCGCGTACCCGCCGAGCACGACCATCAGCAGCATGGGCGTGATGAGCGCCGAGCGGCCCACCAGATCGGCCCGCTCCAGCCGCCCGGTGAGCTGGTCCAGACGGGAGGTGGTCAGGCCGGACGAGCCCAGCCCGATCTCGTCGGCCAGCGAGTCGACGGTGGCGGTGGTGGCCCGGCCGAGCCCGTCGAGATCGGAGAGCGGGGCACCGGCCAGATCCGGCTCGATCAGCCAGGCGGCGGAGGCGCTGGCCGCGAAGCCGCTGAGGAAGTCGGCCCGGTCGACCACGAAGGGCCCATATGTAGAGGACTGTGGGGCGGCACCGTCCGCGACACCGGGGGCGAGCCGCCAGTACGGCGCGGTCGGGTCGCGGGGGCGCCAGATGCCCGAGACCTCGATCTCGGAGGACTTGCCGCTCAGCCGGTCGCGGATCGTGACCCGGTCGCCCACCTCGACGTGCAGGTTGTGGGCGGCCGCCTCGGCCAGCGCGGTGCGCACCGGCGTCGCGCCCGGCTCCGGCCACGCGCCGCCGACCAGGTCGGCGTGCTCGGGCAGCCCTTCGAGGAAGGTGACCGACGCGAAGACCACGCCGTCCTTGTCCGGGCGGGCGTCACCGACGTCGCCGGTGAGCTGCCGCCCTACCGCGTACCCGGCGGTGGACACCCGCGCGGAGAGGCCGGCGAAGCCGCCCGCGTACTTGTCGTGGACCGCCGCGTCCCGCGCGGCGAACTCCCTGCCTCCAGCCGGGCCCTGGAGCAGGATGGAACGCTCCTCGGGCACCGCGGAGGCGATGGCGCTGCGCGCACCGGCGTCGACCACCTCGCGGCTGTAGTCGGCTAGGCCGGTGAGCAGGACGGTCGCGATCAGAGTCGCACCGGTCGCCGCGAGGAGAAGGCTCTTCACTCCACGGGCGCGACGAAACACCAGCCTCATGCGTCTCCGTCTCTACGCCGCCTACGAGTGATGGATGATCCAGGTCGCGGAGAAGGTTGGCACGGTTACCGGAACGTAATCTGCCAGGCCGCGGCGGGTCCGTCAGCGGACAGTAGTGAGAAACCTACACTCTGATTGGCTCGCGGCCGTTAGCGTCGATTCATGAGGGTCGCGCGGGGCCGGCTGCTCCAAAACGCCGCAGCCAGCCTGTGCATCCTGCTGATCCTCGTGGCCATCTGCGTCGGCCTGCCCATGGTCGACCGGACGCTCCCCGCCGAGCGGGCCGTCCCGCCCCACCTGCCGTACGAGGTGGGCGGCGGTGTGACCGTCGTTCCTCCGGCCGGCGCCGTGCTCGACGTGACCCGTACCCGCCCCACCGCCCGGCGGGGCACCGCGCTGTTCGTCCTCGGCCCGGTGCGGTACGTGGTCGTGGTCGCCCCTTTCGACGGTGACCTCGACGGCGCCGTCGACCGCCTCCGCCGCAAGGTGGCCAACGCGAACGGGCAGCTCGACGCGGGCCTGCCGGCGCTGACCGGCACCGGGCTGACCGGCCGCGAGGGCGCTTACACGACACCCGACCGGGCCGGGCGGTACGCGGTCTTCCTCGGCCCCGAGATCTCCATCGAGGTCACCGTCAGCGGCACCGAGACCGCGCTCGCGGAGGCCGAGCCGGTGATCGAGGCGAGCATCGCCACCATCGCGTACCAGGGGCGACTGTGACCACCACGGCCGGCTGCCCCGGCGGCCACGGGATTCCGCCGCGGAGCGCCCGCACGGCTCCCGTACACCCGACGCCGGCCTGGGCGGTGGCCCGAAAGTCGCTGCTGCTCCCGGCGTTCTGGCTGGTCGCGCTGCTGATGTCGGTCGGTGCCGCGCGCACGGTGCTGCTGGTCCGGCACGCGATCGCCGAGTACCCGGTGGCGACCACCACCGCGCTGGCGCTCTTCGCCGTGTACGCGGTGCCGTTCTGGCTCTTCGTCGCCGCGCTCGACTACCTCGAGCGGGAGCCGCCGCTGCTGCTGGCGACCGCGTTCGGCTGGGGCGGGCTGGTCGCCACGACGGTCTCCGCGCCCGGCAGCACCGCGATCCAGAATATGCTCGCCAAGACATACTCTCCGGGCTTCGCCGCCGCGTGGGGCTCGGCCATCGCCGGTCCCACGGTCGAGGAGATCGTGAAGACGCTCGGCATCGTCGCGATCGTGCTGATCGCCCGGGCGCAGATCAACAGCGTGCTGGATGGCGTCATCTACGGATCGCTCGTCGGGCTCGGCTTCCAGGTGATCGAAGACGTCGTCTACGCCGTGAACGCGGTCGCCGCCGCGGGCCGGGGCGACGACGTCGGGCCGGTGGTGGCCACGTTCTTCGTGCGCGGCTTCCTCGCCGGCCTCTGGAGTCACACCCTCTTCAGCGCGCTCGCCGGCGCCGGCGTGGCCTCGGTCATCGTGCGCACCGACCGCACGATGCGCTTCCGGCTGGGCGTCCTCGTGGTCTGCCTGCTCGGCGCGTGGGTCTGCCATTTCATCTGGAACTCGCCGCTGCTCGCGGTCGAGGTGGGCGACAACGGGTACGCCCTGATCGCGGTGCTGCTGGCCAAGGGCATCCCGCCGCTGCTGGCGATCCTGCTGCTGGTGCGCACCGCACGCCACCGCGAGGCGGACTACTACACGCAGCAGCTCGCCGCGCTCGACGATCCGGACATCGCGACGGCCGCCGAGCTGCGTGTGCTGAGCATGGGACACATGCGCGCCAACGCGCGGCGGTACGCGTACGCGCGGGTGGGCGTGCTCGGCCGGCGGGCGGTGCGCCGGCTCCAGCGGGCCCAGGCGCGGCTGGCACTGGAGCTGAGCCGGGCGCAGACGACGCACGATTCGGCGGCCGTGAGCCACTGGCGGGATGAGGTGCTGCTGCAGCGGGGGCGGCTGCGGGCACTCGGGCACCCGGAGGCGGTGACGCTCGACGACCGGCGCGGCTCGATGCGCCGCCGGATGCTGATCCTCGCCGGCACCCTGCTGGTGCTGACCGCGGCGTGCGCGGCGCTGTCCCTGTAGAGCCTCTGGACACACAACAAGGGCGCCCCTCTCACGGGACGCCCCTGCCTCTGATCGGTTATGGGGTCGGTGGGTGGCCGCCGTCGCCCTCCACCACCTGGTCCGGCGTGCCGTCTTCGTCCAGGTCGCTCATCGTGACGTTGACCTTGCCGTCGCCGTCCGTGTCGAACTGGTAGAGGTCGGTCTTGCCGTCACCGTCGGTGTCGGCGGCCCACAAGTCGGTCTTGCCGTCGTTGTTGGTGTCCATCTTCAACAGGTCGACACGCTCGTCGCCCCTGGTCTCGACCGTCTCTTGCGGCTCGCTCATTGTCGTCCCTCGCTTAGGGTGTCGTGGTGGTCCCAGGTCCTACGGCACCCTAAGCGGCGGTGACGATCCGTGCCAGCCGAGCGGGGAGTTAGCTGGCGGCGTACGGGTTGACGGGCTGCTGCTCGGGCGTGCCGTCGTGGTTGCTGTCGGTCACCGCCACGTCGGGCGTGCCGTCGTGGTTGGTGTCGACGAAGGCGACGTCCGGCTTGCCGTCGTAGTCGACGTCGGCGATCCAGGTGTCGGCCTTGCCGTCGTAGTCGGTGTCCAGCGTGACGTGGTCGACCTTGTTGTCGTCGTTGAGGTCGGCGGCGGCGTAGTCCACCCGGCCGTCAGCGTTGGTGTCGGCGAACGCGGCGTCGAGGTCACCGTCGTCGTCGTAGTCCTTCAGGATCGTGTCGAGGCGGCCGTCGTGGTTGCTGTCCACATAGGTCGTGTCGGCGTGCCCGTCGCTGTCGGTGTCGTGCTGCACGACGTCCGCGTACCCGTCACCGTTGAGGTCCACCACGACGTCGGTCGAGCCGTCGACGTTGTGCTGCACGATCGAGTCCGGGTCACCGTAGTGCGGCGGCTCCTCGTGCGGCTGGTCGTGGCCGTAGGGCGGCTCGTGCGTGGGCTGCTCGTAACCAGGCTGGTGGTAGCCGGGCTCGTGGCCACCGTCGCCGGCGTGGCCGAAGCCCTCCTGTCCGGTGTCCGGGGTGTCGGTCAGGGTCGGGTCGTCGAACTCGCTCATCGTGGGCTCCGTTTCGGTATCGCTTCCTTGATGAGGGAACCGTACGACCCGGACCCCACCCTCGGGATCCCGGAAACGTGCCACCCCCGGCGACTAGTGGCGGAGCTCCACACCCGCCGCGACGAGGGCCTTGATGACGTTCGCCGATTCGCCGAAGCCGATCACCAGTACCGCGTCAGCCTTGAAGTCCTTGATCTGCTTGGCCCCGGCGCCGAAGTCGAGTGGCGCGGCCGGATCCTCCGGCGGGTCGTAGGTCAGCAGCTTCAGCTTGCCCGCCTCGATGCCGGCCTTCTCCAGCTCGGCGCGGACGTTGCCCTGCAGGCCCTCGCCGTACGAGTCCTTGCGCGCCACGATCGCGATGTGCTGTGGCCCGTCCCGCAGGATCACGTCGGCGAGCGCCTTGCCCTGCAGCAGGTCGGAGGGAGCGGTGCGGAAGTACAGGCCCTTGTCGTCGATCTCGCTCAGCCCGGCGTCGGTGTTGCACGGCGAGAAGAGGATCAGGCCGGCCTTCACCACCTCTGGCAGCACGGCCCGCGAGATACCCGAGGCGCCGGCACCGATGATGACGTGCACGCCGGCGTCCACGTGCGACGCGACCGTCTGCTTGGCCTTCTCGGGGTTGGTGCCGTCGTCGCCGTCGATCCACTCGACCGGCTCGCCGAGCACCCCGCCGGCGGCGTTGACGTCGCGGATCGCCAGCGCCGAGCCGGCCGCTAGCGGCGGGTTGGCCAGGGCCAGGTCACCGGTCTGCGGCAGCAGGCCACCGATCTTGAGAGGCGCGCCGGTCTGCGCCGCGTCCCGGCCGTCGGCGGGACGCCCGGCCGGCGAGCGCTTGCTGGTCGTGGTCGACTCGTCGCCCGCGCCCACGAACTCGGTCTTGCCGTCGTCGAGCCGGTCGCTGGTGTCGAAGTGCAGCGTCGCGTAGCTCGCGGTGGAAGGCTCACCCGCGTCGGTGAAGCCACCGCGCTTGAGCGATACCCCGCGGTACTCGATGTCCTTGCCCGTGCGGGCGAGCGTGAGGCAGTCTCTCGCCGTGTCGCAGCGCTCACCCTCAGTGGTCACGCCGTTGATGTACTTCGCGATCTCGCTAGGCCTGGTGCTGCCGGCGAGCTCGGCGGCGAGCGCGCTGATCACCACGGCGTCATAGCTCTCGCCGGAGTACACGTAGTCGCCCAGGTCGGCGTCGATCGAGCGCAGGCGGTTCTTGAAGTCGTCGGAGAGCGGTGTCAGGGGCGTGGTGCCCTTCATGCCGGCGAGCAGGCCGGCCTGCTCTTTGAACTGATCTCCAAACGAGTTGATCATGTTGCCGTCTGAACCGTACAGGCGAACCGGACCGGCCGGGGTCTCCTCCGGTGTGTCGTCTGTCCTCCCGCAGCCCGCGATAGCGAGCAGGAACGCGGTGCAGGCGGCGATGGCGGCGCTGCGCGAGCGGTACATGGCGTGTCCTCCCTCCCCGGGGGTCGGCGGGGGTCCGCTGGGGACATTAGCGTGCCACCCGTACGCAGTGTGACTGCGGTCGCTGGCCATTCTCGTACGGACCGGTAACCTCCGCTGCGTGGAACCTGCGACAGAGGTCTCGATCATCCCGACCGCGGCCAAACCGGGCGCGCTCGCCGAGCGGATGGGGATCACCATCCTGGAGGTGTCCGCGGAGCGCGTGGTGGGCACGATGCCCGTCGAGGGCAACACCCAGCCCCTCGGTCTGCTGCACGGTGGCGCCTCGGCGGCGCTGGCCGAGACGCTCGGCTCGTACGGCGCGGTCATGCACGGTAGTACGGTCGGCCGTCCGCTCGCGGTTGGTGTCGATCTCAACGCGACCCATCACAAGGGCGCCCGGGCCGGCATCGTGACGGGAGTGGCGACGCCGGTGCACCGCGGCGGCACGATCGCCACCTACGAGATCGTTATCACGGACGAGAAGGGCGACCGGCTCTGCACCGCCCGGCTCACCTGCCTCCTGCGGCCTGCGCCGTAACAGCTTTTACCGAGCGCGGCTTGACCGGGCGGCATACCCTTCGGCTCGTGACGGATGTTCCGCCCGAGGCGTTAGACGATGCCGCCCAGGTGCTCCGCAGCGCGCTGGCCGGCGACAGTGACGCCGTCGTCGGAGCGTTCGACGCGGTGGTCGACCGGGCCGGCGTGGCGGGTGCCTATGACGTGGCCTGGTGCCTCGCGGCCACCATGGTCGGCGACAACGTGCAGCAGGGCCGCTGGACCCTCGACTTCCCCGGCATCGACGAGGCCCGCTATGACGCCCGCTGGGTGGCCCGGTTCGTAAGTGCGTACGCCAACGCCGACGCCTCCACCGGCGAGGCCCTCTTCGGCGCCGCGCTGGCCGACGGCCAGCTCCCGGAGTGCCTCCTGACCCTCGCGGGGTCGGCCGTCGCCACCCTGCGCCGCCGCGCCGCCTAGCCCCGTATTCCGCACGTGGCTGATCGTCAGCACCACTGTCGTGGGTCGATGTCGAGCAGGTCGAGTAGTCGTGACTGTAGGGGTGTGGGCTGAGCGATGATGGGTGGCTGGTCACTG
>Ga0214467_1000068_pt1 | contig 29483 bp, 24 predicted proteins | sample RVTome_8_FD_187339 | JGI IMG/M metagenome (GOLD analysis project Ga0214467, IMG submission 187339) | Soil microbial communities from uranium-contaminated site in the Upper Colorado River Basin, Wyoming, United States - RVT160D0 HiSeq ...
GTGCGCGGCGGTGGCCGGCGTGACGCTCGACACGGTGGGCACGCTCGTCGTGAGTCCACTGTGGTTCCTGCTGCCGTTCGTGGCGCTGCTGGCCCTCACCGGTCCGCTGCGCCGGATCGGCCCCGTGGCCATCCTCCCGGCGGTGGCGGCGGTCGGGCTCGCCGACGCCGGCATCGGCACGCTCCCGCTGACCGTGCTCGCCGCCTGGCTGGTGCCGTACACGCTGGGCATGGCGCTGGCCACCGGCCGCCTGGCCAGCCCCCGCACCGGGATCGCGCTCCTCGCCGGCGGCGCGGTGGCGATGGCGGTGCTGATCCGGTGGCTGGACTATCCGATGAGCGCCGTCGGCGTACCCGGTCAAGGCCGCTCCAACCTGTCGCCGCCGTCACTCTTCACGCTCGCGCTGGCCACCGCGCAGATCGGCGCCGCGCTGCTGATCCGCCCGTGGCTCAACCGCCGCGCCACGCCACCCTTCGTCGCGGTGCTCAACCGCACCGCGATGCCCATCTACCTGTGGCACCAGAGCGCGCTCATCGCGGTGGTCGCCGGCATGGCGTGGCTCACCAGCGGCACGCCCATCCCCGGCCTGCACACCGCGCCCGACAGCCTGACCTGGGTGGCCGCGCGGGCGCTCTGGTTCCCCGTGTTCGCAACGGTTCTGGCCGCCGCGTGCGTGGCTTTCCCGGGCACCGGCGGCCGGGTGGACACCGCACGCCGGCCGATCGGCCAAGTAGGTACGGCGGGTGCCCGGGGTGTACGATGACGGACGGTTCTGGCCCGGACTAGCTATGGAGGTGATCGCTGTGCGAGATAGCGATCCCCCTAGTCATAGCCGGGCCACGCGTCAGCTGAGCTGACCGGTCTCTCCTCTCCCTTTCGCGCTCCGGGTTTAGCGGCCCTGGGCGCACCGTCGCGCGTTACCGCCACCGGAGACCGCCATGAACCGTTACGCTGCCCCGCTGGGCTTCACCCTCGCCGCCGTGTGGGTCGTCGTCCTCTTCGTCCTTGTCTGAAGACCCGCCCTTGTCTGACGACCTGGTGCTGCGCACCGAGCGGCTGGACCTGCCACCGCTCGAGGCCACGCACGCCGCCATCTACGCCGATCCCGCCGTGTCCGCGTACATCGGCGGCTCCCGACTGTCCCTTGAGGGCACTCGCACACAGGTGGCCCTCTTCGAGGCCATCTGGCGCGAGCACGGCCACGGCCAGAGCGCCGTCATCGAGCGCGCCACCGGCCGCGTGATCGGGCGGGCCGGCCTCCACTACTGGCCCGACGGCATGCTCGAGCTCGGCTACGTGATCGCCCGCTACGCGCAGGGCAAGGGCTACGCGCGCGAGGCGGGCGAGGCCTGGCTGGCCTGGACGTGGGCCAACCTGCCCAACGACCACATCACCGCGGTCATCCACCCGGACAACGCGGCCAGCATCGGCCTGGCACTCCGCCTCGGCTTCCGCTTCGATCACCAGACCGACAAGCTCACCGGCACGACGGTGAGCATCTACCGCCTGGACCGCCCCGCCTGAGGGGTCAGATCCCACGCCGACACCGGCGTGGGCTATGGCAGGCGGGAGGTCCAGATCAGGCTCATGCCGCCGGCCGCCAGGGCGAAGAGCAGCGCGATGCCCGCGTACCACTGGGTCACCTCGCGCGGCTCCACCCGGTGCCCGATCGAGCTGCCCATGTCCTCGTACACCTGCTTGAGCTCGCTGACCGACGCCGCCTCGTAGAAGAAGCCCTGCGTGGTCTCGGCCAGCTCGGCCAGCGCGAGCCGGTCCACCGGCACCGGCTGGAGCTGCCCACCGATGTCGACCACGCCCGCGTCGGTGCCGAAGGCGATGGTGGAGACCGGCACGTTCGCCGCGGCGGCGGCCGACGCGGCCTCCTCGACCGAGCGGCCGGATGTGCGGTAGCCGTCGGAGAGCAGCACGATGCGCGCGGGCGGGACGCCCTGCGCGCCGTCGGCGGGCACCGACCGCACCGCCTCCAGGCAGGTGAAGACCGCCTCGCCGGTCGCGGTCGCCTCGGCGAGCGTGAGCCCGTCGATCGCCTGCTGCACCGCGAGCCGGTCCTTCGACGGCGGCACGAGCACGTTCGCCGACTTGGCGAACGAGACCAGGCCCAGGTTGTACGTCGGGGGCAGCTCGGTCACGAACTGCTTCGCCGCCTCCTGCGCCGCCTCGATGCGGCTGGGCGCCACGTCGTCCGCCTCCATCGACAGCGATACGTCGATCGCCAGCATGATGGTGGCGCGTTCGAGCGGCTCCTCGCGGTCGATCGAGGGGCGGGCCATCGCGGTGGCCAGCGCCAGCAGCGCGAGCAGGAACGTGCCGGCGGCCACGTGGCGGCGCCAGCCCAGACCCTTGGGCGCGAGGGTGCGCAGCAGGTCCAGGTTGGCGAAGCGGACCGCGTACTGCTTGCGGCGGAACTGCCGCCACACGTACACGGCCGCGATCGCGACCACCGGCAGCAGCGCGAGCAGCCACCACGGCTCGAGAAAGCGGATCATCGCGTCGTCCCTCGGGTGCGTGCGTGCCGCTGGGCGGCGACGAAGCGGACCATGTCCAGCAGCCAGTCGGAGTCGGTGCGCAGGCGCAGGTGGGCGGCGTTCGCCGCGCGCAGGGCCTGGGCGATGGCCGCGCGCTGCGCGCCGGCCGCTTCGGCGTACCGGTGGCGCAGTTTGGGGTCGGCGGTCTGCACCTCGTGCAGCGCGCCGGTTTCCGGGTCGATGAGCGAGAGCACGCCCACGTCGGGCAGCTCCAGCTCGCGCGGGTCGACCACCTCGATCGCCAGGACGTCGTGGCGCACGCCCAGCTTGCGCACCGGGCGGGCCCACTGCTCGACCGGCGCCAGGAAGTCGGAGATCACCACGGCCACACCCCGGCGGCGCGGCGGGCGGTTGAGCATGTCGATCAGGGCACCCAGGTCGGAGCGTCCGGGCCTGATCTGGGTACGGGCGATGGCCCGCAGCAGCCCCTGTGCCTCCTTGCGGCCGGGGCGGGCGGGCAGCCGCTGCAGGTGCGAGCCGGTGCCGACCACCGCGCCGATCCGGTTGCCGCCGCGGACGGTGATGTAGGACAGCGCGGCGGTGGCCGCGATCACCAGCTCGGACTTGAGGTGCTTGGCGGTGCCGAAGGCGAGGCTGGCCGAGAGGTCGACGGCCAGCCAGGTCTCCAGCTCGCGGTCGGCCACGGTCTGCCGCACGTGCGGAAACGTGGTGCGCGCGGTGACCGGCCAGTCCATCCGCCGCACGTCGTCACCCGGGCGGTACTCCCGGGACTCCCCCGCCTCGCTGCCCGGCCCCGGCAGCAGCCCCACGTAGTCGCCCTGGAGCAGCCCGTCGAGCTTGCGGGTGACCAGCAGCTGCAGGCGGGAGAGGACGGCGTCCGCCCGCGCCGTCGTCTGCGGGTCGAGGGGAGGGCTCACGGCAGGTTGGGCCACGCACCGGCGGGGGCGGGCTGCGGCGGACCGGCGGGCGGGCTGGAAGCCGGTGCGGCGGCCGGGTTGGCGCTCTGCCTCGGCGCCACCGTCGGCAGTGGCACCGAGGCCATCACCCGGGCCACGATGTGGTCGGCCGGCACGTCGTCGGCGAGCGCGTCGTAGCTGAGCACCAGGCGGTGGCGGAGGATGTCCGGCGCGACGTCCTGCACGTCCTGCGGCAGCGCGTAGTCGCGGCCACGCATCAACGCCAGCGCGCGGGTGGCCCGCACGATGCCGAGCGAGGCGCGTGGGCTCGCGCCGTACTGGATGAGCGGCGCGATGTCCGGGATGCCGTGCTCGGCCGGGGTGCGGGTGGCGAGCACCAGCCGCACCGTGTAGTCGACCAGCGCGTTGTGCACGAACACCTGGTCGGCCTTGCGCTGGAGCCCGATCAGCTCGCCCGGGGTGAAGATCGCGGACGGCTCGGGCGGGCTGACGCCCATCCGGTAGACGATCTCGCGCTCCTCGGCGTCCGTCGGGTAGCCCACGATGATCTTCATGAGGAACCGGTCGCGCTGGGCCTCGGGCAGCGGGTAGACACCCTCCTGCTCGATCGGGTTTTGCGTGGCCATGACCAGGAACGGGTGCGGCACCTCATGGGTCTCGCCGCCGATCGAGACCTGCTGCTCGGACATGACCTCCAGCAGCGCTGACTGCACCTTGGCCGGCGCCCGGTTGATCTCGTCGGCGAGCAGGAAGTTGGCGAACACCGGGCCGAGCTCGACGTCGAACTTCTCGCTCGACTGCCGGTAGATCCGGGTGCCGATGATGTCGGCCGGCACGAGGTCCGGAGTGAACTGGATCCGGGCGAACGTGCCGCCGGTGACCCTGGCCAGCGTCTCCACGGCGAGCGTCTTGGCGACGCCGGGCACGCCCTCGAGCAGGCAGTGGCCGCGCGCCAGCAGCGCCACGAACATCCGCTCGACCATCCGGTCCTGGCCCACGATCACCCGCTTGACCTCGAACAACGCGCGTTCCAGCAGCGTGGCGTCCTGAGCGGGGGTGCTGCCCTCGACGGACGAGGGCGGCGCGTCGGGGTGTTCGGGCGTGGTCGCGTTGGCCACCGGTCCTCCACTGCGGTACGGCGTCATCGACATTGTGGCTAGGTGCTGCCGCACCAAGCCTTACACGCCCAGCTAACCAGCCGGGGTCGCAGCGCCGGAAATCCGGTCCTTCCCGCGCGTCGTGGCTGCTCCCGGCCACCGAACGTCCGGACGCCACTACCGCTTCTGGCTAGAGGCCAAACAGGCACGAGCTACGGGTAGACATGAGGGGGTTTTCAGTGTGTACGATTCAGCCGTCGCCGGGCGGCTTCCCCCGTGGCCGCCCGGCGCTCTTCTTCTTCCCGTGCCCGTAAACTGCTGATCATGCAGTGCTCGGCGCGCGGATGCCAGGACCAGGCCGTGTGGGCCCTGCGGTGGCAAAACCCCAAGATCCACGAGCCCGAGCGGCGCAAGGTGTGGCTGGCCTGTGAGGCGCACCGTGAGTACCTGAGCGACTTCCTCGCGGCGCGTGGGTTCCTGCGCGAGGTTGACCGTAGCCTGGAGGCGTGACGCCCTCCCCCAACAGTGCGTTGGAGCCGTGGCCGGAGACGGTCGACTGGCGGCCCGTCTCCCGAAACCTGATCTGGGTCGAGCTGATCCAGTACGGCATGTTGATGATCTTCGTGTTCGGCGGGCTCGCCATCGGCTGGGCGCTCGTCGGGCACTGGCTGTTCGGCCTCGCCCTGGCGCTCGCGGTGGTCCAGGCCATGTGGCGGGTCTTCGTGATCTTCCGGGCGGTCAAGGCCTGGGGATACGCCGAACGCGACAACGATCTGCTCGTGCGCCACGGCCTGCTCGTGCGCCGGCTCTCGATCGTCCCCTACGCGCGGATGCAGTTCGTCGACGTGACCGCCGGCCCGCTGGAGCGCGCGTTCGGTCTGGCCACCGTCCAGCTGCACACCGCCGCGGCGGCCTCCGACGCCAAGATCCCCGGCCTGCCGCCGGAGGAGGCCTCCCGCTTACGTGACCGCCTGACCGCGCTCGGCGAGGACCGCGCGGAGGGGCTGTGAGCGAGCCTGTTGGCGCGGCGGCCTCTGTCGAGGCTGAGCCGAGGCGGCGGCTGCATCCCCTCACCCCGCTGCTGAAGGGCGCCCGCGCGCTCGTGGTGATCATCGCGGCGCTCTCCTGGCAGACGCTCGGGCGGGTCGGGCTGGGCTGGTTCGCCGCGATGGTGACGGCCGCCCTCATCGGCCAGGTGATCCTCTCCGTGATCAGCTGGTACTACACCGGCTACCAGGTCGTCGGCCGCGAGCTGCGGATTCACGAAGGGCTGATCTTCCGGCGCACCCGGGCGATCCCGCTGGAGCGGCTCCAGTCAGTCGAGGTCGTGCGCCCGCTGCTGGCCCAGCTCACCGGCCTGGCCGAGCTGCGGCTGGAGGTGGTCGGCGGCGGCAAGACCGAGGCGCCGCTCGCGTTCCTGACCGTCGACGAGTCCCGCGCCCTGCGCGAGCGGCTGCTGGTGCTGGCCGGCAAGGCGAGCGCGCCGGTCCCGGCCGAGGCGGGCGAGGGCGAGCCGGCGCCGGTCGCGCACACCGAGCACCCGATCCACGCGGTCGCCAACCGCGACCTGCTGATCAGCCAACTGCTCACCCCGCAGACGCTGTTCCTGCCGTTCGGCATCGCTTTCGTGGTGATCCAGTTCGCCACCGAGGCGACCTGGTCGTTCATCGGCATCGCGAGCACGCTCACCGCGATGGCCGGCGTGCTGCTCCAGCCGGCCCGCCGGATCCTCGCCGACTGGAATTTCCGGCTGGCCAGCCAGGAGGAGTCGCTGCGCCTGCGCGGTGGCCTGCTGGAGACCCGCAGCCAGACCGTGCCGCTCGACCGGCTGCAGGCGATCACCGCGACCTGGCCGCTGCTGTGGCGGCGCCGGCGGTGGCTGCGGCTGCGCCCGCACGTGGCCGGCGTCGCGGTGCCCAACTCGGGCAACGACTCCGGCGGCGGGCGGCTGCTGCTGCCGGTCGGCACGCCGGAGACCGCGCGGCTCGTCCTCGCGGCGGCGCTGCCCGGGGTCGCGCTGGACGAGGTCCCGTTCACACCGCCCTCGCGGCGCGCCCGGTGGCTGCACCCGTTCGCCTGGCGGGTGCTCGGCTTCGCGCTGACCGACCAGGTGGTCGCGCACCGGGACGGGCTGCTGACCCGGGAGGTGCTTGTCGTGCCGTACGCGCGGATCCAGAGCGTGCGCGTCGTGCGCGGGCCGCTACAACGCCGCCTGGGCCTCGCCACGGTCTACGCGGACACGGCCGGTGGGCCGAGCGCCGCCGCCCGTGACCGGGATGTCAGTGAGGCGTGGGGGCTGGCCGCGACACTGGCGGAGCGTTCGCGGGCGGCACGGCAGGCGCCTTCCGCCGCGCCCACCACCGCTCAGCCAGTCCCACTGCCAGGAACGTGAGCCCCACGTACGCCCAGCCGACCAGCACGTCGATCACGTAGTGCTCGCCGGAGTACACCAGGGTGAAGGTCATCGCCAGGGGGTACACGAGCAGCAGCGGCCACCACCGCTTGCGCACCGTGTTGAAGAAGAACACCACCACGAACAGCGCGAACGCGGTGTGCAGCGACGGCATCGCGGCCACCGGGTTGGCGGCGACCTGGCCCACGTTGAGCATGTTGCCGGCGCCGTGCATGCCGATCGCCTTCCAGCCCCGGGTGGAGATGCGGACGACCTCCTCGATGAGGCCGTAGCGGCCGGCCCACCACGGCGGGGCCGCCGGGTAGAGGAAGTAGGTGGCGAGGCCGGCCATGAAGAGGAACACCCACCGCCGCATGAACGCCGCCCACCGCGGCCGGGCGACCAGCCACAGCACCACCGCGACGGTGAACGTGACGACGAAGTGGGAAAAGTACACCCAGCTGACCACCACGTCGTACCAGTGGACCTGTCCGGGGTCGTAGAGGTGGTGCTGCAGCCACACCGTGGGCACCTCGCCACCGGTGGCCCAGCCGAACATCCACCGGTCGGCCACGACGAGCTCGAGCGCGTGCGGGGTGGCGTCGTTGTCGGCGAAGCCGCGGGACAGGTTGTACGCCACGAGCAGCAGCACGATCGGCAGCCAGTCGCGGGCGAAGCCCAGGTGGGAGCGCCACGGCCGCTCGATGCGCCAGGCGATGGTGGCGGTCCAGAGCCAGCCGAACGCGTACAGCGGGTCGGTGGGCAGGCCGATCACGAACCAGCCGGCCACGAAAAGCACCGTCCAGAGGCCCATCGCGATCATCTGGCGCCGCCGGTCGCGTCGTGGGTGCGGGGAGTCGGCGGGCGCGGGGGAGATCGTCACGGCCATCCGGTCCAGGTTAACCATGGTGGTACGCCGAACGGCCGGTGGGCACGTTCGGTACGCCGATACGTGGTCTGTCCGGTTCGGGAGCGCCTACGCTATGCGGCATGGAGCAGCAGCCGGATCCCGGGTTCACGCCGGGGTTGACCGCCCGGGTGGAGCTGACCGTCACCGACTCCGACACCGCGCAGGCCCTGGGCTCGGGCGACGTGCCGGTGCTCGGCACGCCCCGCGTGCTCGCGCTGGTCGAGGCCGCCACGGTGGTGGCCACGGCGCGCCAGATGCCGGCCGGCATGACCACGGTCGGCACGCGGATCGAGCTCGACCACAAGGCCCCCACACCGATCGGCCGCACGGTGGTCGCCCAGGCCCAGCTCGCCAAGATCGACGGCCGCCGCCTGCTCTTCGAGGTGATCGTGACCGACGGCTCGGCGACGGTCGCCGAGGGACGCGTCGAGCGCGTGCTGGTCGACCGCCACAAGTTCGTCGAGAAGGCTTTCGGCGAGTGAGCGGGCGCGTGCCCAGCTTCGCGGAGGTCGGCGACGACGTCTTCGTGCTCCGCTACCCGGTGCTCGACGTCAACGCCACCCTCATCCTGGGCGACGGCGTGGCCCTGATCGTCGACACGCTCGCCACGCCCGCGCAGGCCGCCGAGCTGGTCGCCGCCGCCCGCCAGGTGACCAACATGCCCTGGGCGCTGGTCAACACCCACCACCACTTCGACCACACCTTCGGCAACGCGGCGCTGGCCGGCGACCCGCCGTGCGACATCTGGGCGCACGAGGAGACGGTGTCGCAGCTGCGCACGCGGCCCGAGGCGGTGCGGCGGGAGGCCTACGAGGAGGCGCTGCGGCTCGCCCCCGACCTGGCCGGCGAGCTGGCCGAGGCGCCCATCCTCGCGCCCAACCGCGCGGTGCACCACGAGTCCACCGTGGACCTCGGCGGCCGCCTCGTCGTGCTGCGCCACCTGGGCCGCGGCCACACCGCCGGCGACCTGGTCGTGCAGGTGCCGGACGCGGACGTGATCGTCGCCGGCGACCTGGTCGAGGAGGGGGCACCGCCGTCATTCGGCGACGCCTACCCCCTGGAGTGGCCGGAGGCACTGGCCGCGCTGCTGCGCCTCACCACGCCCGCGACGGTGGTCGTGCCCGGCCACGGCGCCCCGGTCGGCCCCAACTTCGTGAAGGGCCAGCACGAAGAGCTTGCCGCGCTCGACTGGCTGATCCGCGACGGCCACCTCGACGGCGCGCCGGTGGCCTCGGTCGCCGCCAAGGCCCCCTTCGGCCCGGACGCCGCGCGGGTCGCCGTACGCCGCGGCTACGCCGAGCTCTCGGGCCGCACTCAGTAGCGCTCGACCAGGTGCTCCCGCCCAGCCGGCGGCTCGTAGGGCTCCGGCCAGAAGTCCGTGACCTTCACGATCAGGCCGGCGTCGTCGAACTCGAAGAAGCACAGCCCCGCCTGCTCCTCCCCGCCGACCACGAACCGGGTCCACGTCGCGGCGTGCCGCTCCTCGCCGACCGCCATCTCGACGGTCAGGTGCCAATCCCCCGGGTACTCCACATTGAACTGGACGTAGCGCTCCTTGCCGACGATCCGCTCCCGCGTCTGCGGCAGGTCGTAGACCACCCCGTCGGCGAGCAGCGCGGCGAAGCCGGACCAGTCGCGCGCCTCGGCCGCCGCCCAGTACGCCATCACCGCATCGTGTGACCTCGTCATGGCACCCCCCTCGTGTGCGCTCGGGTGGTCGTCTGGCGCGCCGGACGACCACCCGAAAGCTGGACCGCATCGTGACACCCGGGTCTGACAGAATGGGCCGCGAGTGCCATGGACGCCGAGGTCAAGACACCCGAGGAATACATCGCCACGCTGCCCGAGCCGCGCCGGGGCGAGGTGCGGACACTGCACGACCTGATCCGCCGCGAGGCTCCCGAGCTCGAGCCGCACATGCGGTCGGGCATGGTCGGCTACGGCAGCTACCACTACCGCTACGACAGCGGCCGCGAGGGCGACTGGTTCGTGGTGGGGCTGGCCGGCCGCCGGGCGTACATCTCGCTCTACGTCAGCGCCTCCGACGGCGACCGCTACCTGGCCGAGACCTACCGCGACCGCCTGCCCAAGGCGGACATCGGCCGCAGCTGCGTGCGCATCAAGCGCCTGGATGACGTCGACCTGGCGACGGTCGCCGAGCTGGTCCGCGCCGCCGCCGCCCGCCCGGGCTGACGACCGCCACGCGGCTCGCGCCGGGGCTTTGTTGTTCTGGGTAGTGGGCGCTTTCTGCGGATTTATCGGCTCACCGCACTCTCGTGAACACCTCACCTAAAAGATCGTGGTACGGAACTGCCCCTCTGGGGGCAGGTTCGTACCACGATCTACTGACGTAGCCGGGGACCGACCTGGTCGAGGTGATACCCCCACCACATCCGGCAACGCTGTGTCACGGACCGCCGTCTGGGTGGGCGTTAGAGCCCCGATCCGTCGCCAGGGCAGCGGATCAGTACCAAGATCTCCGGAGCACGGCGGACGTCGCGGTAGCTCGGATCTCTGCTTGTCAAGATCTTGAAGGAATGCTCCCAGCCGGCGACATAGACGGGCAGCTATTGCCCTGGATATCGATTCATGATGCAATGTCGATGCCGGGCGGCGCAGGGCTGACACGCGCCGTGGCGGTTTGCCGGGTCCGGGGCCATGTGAGCGGCGCGCGTACGTCCGAGATCGGACGGGTGTCGAGCCGACCTGCCACGATCCGTCTGCATCTCTCCCGAATTCCGGTGCGCGCCACCACGCGTCACCGGGCCCCGTACTGAAAGGGAGACCAAGGTGAAACTTCTACGCAGGGCAGCGGCCGCGGCCGCCGTCGCTGTGGTGGCCGCCGGCATCCTCACGGTGATCACGCCCGGCGCGGCTCAGGCGCACGGCGCCGCGATGGTGCCGGGCGCTCGTACCTTCCTGTGCTGGAAGGACGGCCTCTCGTCCACGGGCCAGATCATCCCCAACAACCCGGCCTGCTCGGCCGCGGTCGCCCAGAGCGGCACCAACCCGCTGTACAACTGGTTCAGTGTCCTGCGCTCCGACGCGGCTGGCCGCACGACCGGCTTCGTGCCGGACGGGCAGCTGTGCAGCGGCGGCAACAGCACCTTCTCGGGTTACAACCTGGCGCGCAACGACTGGCCGCTGACCCACCTGACGGCGGGCGGGAACATCGAGTTCCGCTACAGCAACTGGGCCCACCACCCGGGCACGTTCTACTTCTACGTGACCAACAACAGCTGGAGCCCCACGCGGGCGCTGGCTTGGAGCGACCTGGAGTCCACGCCGTTCCTGACGGTCACCAACCCGCCCCAGCGCGGTGCGGTGGGCACCAACGACGGCCACTACTACTTCTCCGGCAGCCTGCCGTCGGGTAAGAGCGGCCGCCACATCATCTACTCGCGTTGGGTCCGCTCGGACAGTGCCGAAAACTTCTTCGGCTGCTCCGATGTCACCTTCGACGGCGGCAACGGCCAGGTCACGGGCATCGGCCCCGGCCAGGGCACCCAGACGCCCGGCCCCGGCCCGACCACGGGCACCCCGGGCCCCGGCCCGACCACCGGTGGCCCCGGTCCCGGCACCGGCGCCTGCACGGCGACGTACCGCTCGGTCGGCTCGTGGAGCGGCGGCTTCCAGGGTGAGGTCTCCGTCCGCAACAGCGGCACGGCGAACATCTCCGGCTGGTCCGTCGGCCTGACCCTCGCCTCCGGCCAGAGCATCAACAGCCTCTGGAACGGTACGCAGTCGGGTTCGGCACCCAACCTGACGGTGCGGAACGTCAACCACAACGGCGCGCTGAATACGGGCGCGTCGACGACGTTCGGCTTCGTCGCCAGCGGGTCGAGTACGGCACCGACAGTCTCCTGTTCGGTCGCGTAACACCCGTACGAACATCGCCGGGCTCGGCGCCGACATCGGCGCCGGGCCCGGTTTCGTCGTACCGTGGAGGCGTGCTGATTCTGGGCGAGGTCCACACTGGATTCCTCCGCAACTCGACGTCGGTGCCCTCCGACCGCACCGCGCGAGTGCTCAGCCTGGCGGCCGGTGAGCGGGTCCGGCGCTCGGAGCGCCCGCTGCCCTACGCTGTCTCGCCCGACCGCCTCCGCGGTGTCGACTGCCGCCTGGTGGGCGCGTCCGGCGCGCGGCACCGGGCGATCGGCACGGTGGTCGCCCAGGCCGCGATCACGGGCGGGCACGTGCTGCAGGGCACGGCACACACGCGGGTGGTGAGCAGCCAGGTCGACCGCCGGCTGTCCTGGCCGCACTACCTGGCCAACCCGGGCGAGGTGGAGGTGCTCGGCAAGGTCGACCGGGTCGACGTCGCCGACTCGTTCCTGTCCGAGGCCTACCCCGCGGAGAGCCTCGACCTGGGCGCCATCTGCACCGAGGTCATGCACGCCGTCCAGGCGTCCGCCGAGCTCGACCAGAAGACGCCGCTGCACACCGCGCGCACCAAGCTGCGGTGGGTGGCCTTCACCGACGACGACGCCGGGGAGGTCCACTTCAGCATCGAGGAGCGCGACCTGCGCACCCTCCGCCTGACCGGCGTCACCCGGAGCGTGAGCGCGGTCGCGGAGGCCTGCGCCGACGTCGCGCTCCACGACTGGCTGCTGACCTGCCTCCATTCGCTCATCGAGCGCAGCGACATCGGCGCGGTGCCGAGGTCCCAGGTGGTCCGGCGGTTTGGCCCGGCCATCGACCACCTGCTCCACCTGTGGATGCCCGCGGCGCGGGTCGAGCGCAGCGTGTGGGAGGCGGTCGACCGCCGCCCCGGCATGACCCGGCAGTGGGTGGCCTCGGTCAACCGGATCCGCGACCAGGTCGCGGCCGGCACGATGGCCATGCTGAGCGAGTCGACCGCCAGCCGCTCGTGATCAGCGGCGCGAGGGCTCAGGCGAAGGCGTAGGTCAGGCGGTCGACCAGGTCGCCGGGCAGCGTCACGCCGTCGCGCTCGGCGGACTCGCGCAGCTGGCGGGTGACATCCTGGTCGGGCCACACCTGGCTGAGGATGGTGCGCACCGCGATCTCGATCGGCAGAAACCGCGTGGGCAGGACCGACATCGTCGCGTACGCGCTGAACGGCGCCGCCGACGGGTTGAGCTTGATCACCGCGGGCAGGTCGTCCCAGTCGTCGGGGTAGGGGCCGGACCAGGGCTGCGGCACGGCCACCGGCTCGCCCTCATTGCGCAGCATGCCGAGCCGCAGCAGCTGCCACACGGCGGCGAGGAACGGGCACGACCAGGTGCGGCCGCCGCGCCCCTCATCCCACAGCTCGACGTCGACGAAGATGGAGTGCCGGTTGGCGGCATTCTGCGCGGGCGGGTGCCACTTGATCACCGCCCCCATCGCCTCCGGCGAGCCGCCCACCGGCGACCGCTGCCCGTTGGAGAGCCAGCCCGTCTCGGTCACCGGCGGCCGGGAGCCGTTGGTGTCCGGGGGCGGGTCGGGCACGATGCGCCCCTCGACGAGGCGGGCGAGCGGCACGCCGTCGGCCTTCGCGCAGCCCGACTCGCGGGCCAGGTAGTCGATCTCGAGGCCGCACTCCTGCGCCGTCTCGATCACCATCGGGACCACCTCGGCCGGCGACTTGAACCGGGTGAAGTAGTCGTCGATGAGGAAGCAGGTGCTGATCCGCGGGCGCTTGCCCGGCAGGCCGTCGGCACACGTCTGGCGGGCCGCCCCGGCCCACGGCCCGACCCGGCGGAAGAGCTGCAGCAGCCGCTCGCGGCCCTGCACGAAATCTTCCATGTACAGGTGGCCGAGCTCGATCGAGAGGTGGGACAGCGGCACCCGCTTGACCCGCCGCTCCGCCGCGGCCTCGCGGAAGATGGCGTCGGCGGACATCAGAGGGTCACCCACGCGGCGTCTTCCACCAGCCGCTTGGCGAGCAGCTCGAAGGCGTCGACGGTCTCGCGGTTGGCGATCTGCCGCGCGTAGACGTCGTTGTCGGAGATGAGCTGCTCCCGCCACTGCAACACCGGGTCGAGCGGCACCGCGCCGAGCATCGCGGTGCGGCCGACCCGGCGGTCGCTGGCCAGCTCCTGCAGGTCGCGGTTGCAGTCACGCAGCCAGGCGACCTGGGACGCGCGCAGGCCGGCCAGCTCGTCCGAGTTGGGGTCGACGACGGCGGTGCGGACGAAGCGGATGGCGTCGGAGAGCTCCGCCGGGTCGTGCCCCCGCTCGGCGCCCACGTCGATGATCCCGCGCAGGCCGTGGACCAGGCCGTTGGCCGCGATGATGTGCTGGCGGGTCCAGCGGTGGAAGACCAGCCAGCGGGCGGTCACCGAGCGCATCTCGGGCGCGGCCGTGGCGGCCAGCACCATCTCCGCCGCGTACGACCGGCCGGCGCTCAGGTCGAGCAGGCAGATCTCGAACTCTTCGTCGAGCCGGCGCAGCAGGCGCACGCAGCGCCCCACCATCTCGTCGTCGATCGAGAACTCGCTGCCGCCCGCGTCGCCGGGATAGAGCACGAGCCGCCCGGCGCCGGGTGGCCGGTGCCGGAGGCTGGCCCGGTCGGACTGGGTCCAGATGTCCAGCGCTATCGGGTCCGAGACGCGACCGCGCAGGTAGGAGTGGAGGCCGGTGCCGGTGCGCACGCCGCGCGCGGCGTCATCCACGTTGAAGATCGTGCCGGCGGTGGGCGAGCCGAAGTCGAAGTCGAGATAGCACACGTCGCCGCCCTGCAGCGCGAAGCGGTAGGCCACGTTGCTACTGGTGACGGACCGTCCGGTGCCACCCTTGTCGGAGGTCGCGAAGACGAGCACTCAGTCCGCCTCGAACACGTTTTGCCGGGCGGCGGCGAGCCGGTCGAGCTCGCGCAGCACGTCGCTGGCCAGCACGTACGCCGTGCCGGGGCGGTCGCCGAGCAGCTGGCGGGCGCGGCGCAGGCTGGCCCGGGCGTTTTGCAGCGCGTGTCGCAGGGCGGGGCCGGCGTCGCCGCCACCGCCCATCAGCTCGCGGTCGAAGAGGTGGTCGGCCTCATTGAGCAGCTCGCCGGCGAGCTCGCTGAGCGGCTCGCTGCGCAGCGGTGAGCGGCGGAGCAGGTTGGCCGCCAGGACGAGGCACTCGACCACGCGCTCGCTGAAGTACCAGGAAGGGGTCTCGCCGGAGGACGCGAGCCGGGGGAAGACGTTGGAGGGCTGGTCCCAGAGGTCGCGGCCGGAGCCGTCGGTGAGCCGGCGCTGCACGAGGTGATCCCACACCAGGTCGGCCTGGGCCAGCAGCCGGCCGCGCAGGTCGGTGTCGCGGACCAGGCCGGCGACCTGCAGCGTGCGCTTGAGCAGCAGCGGCGAGAAGTCGGAGGCCGTCCAGGTCAGGCGGGGACCGCCCCGCGCGTCGCTGCCGACCAGCTCGAAGGAGAAGCCCGGGGAGTGCAGGGTGAGCGCCACGTCGTGCTGCAGGGGCCGGCGGGTGACCCGGCCGCGGTTGGCCAGCTCTTCCAGCACGCGGCCGACCCGCTCGAGGTCTACATCGGACCCGCGGCGGCTCTCCAGCTCCTGCACCGTCACCGCGGAGACGAGGAGGCTGTAGTAGTCGTTTTCCGTCTCGTCGGTGGTGCGCCAGGGAATGTCCTCCAGCGGCCACCGCTGCGGGTCGAACGACGCGATCGTCGCCCAGTACTGCTGGGTGAGGTCCCACCGGATCTGCAGCGCTCGGGCCAGCCGCTGCTGCTCCTCATTGAGCAGGCCGAGGATGCGGGTGCGCTCGGAGAACAGCGCGGTGATGCCGTCGAGCGCGACCACCGTGAAGTACAGGTACGGCGCGGGCTCGGCGACGCCGACCTTCTGCTGGCCGATGTCGATCGTCTCGTCTTCGAGGACGATCTCCGGCGCGTCCCGGACGGTGCCCCATGACCACCCGCACTCGAAGAGGCGGTTGGGGTTGTCGAGGTCGAGCACGGCCGCGGCGCCGGATCCGATCGTGACCTCGCGCAGGGTGGCACTGACCTGGCGCAGCGCCCGCCGCAGGCTCTCCACGACCTGGCGGGCCGGCTGGCCGCTCTGGTTGGCCGTGAGCACCATCGCCCGCCCGTAGGTGGAGTCGGCGTCGAACACGTTGACCGTGAAGCTGCGCAGCAGGCCGACCATCGCGGCGGTCAGCCGCCGGCTGGCCAGGGCCTCCAGCGCCTCGACCTCGGCGAGCAGGTCGGCCCGGCGCAGCTGGGCCTTGAAGACCCGCAGGAAACCGGTCGTGGCCAGCGTCAGGGTCACGGACATGGCGAACGAGTCGACCACGTCGAGCGCCGTCTGCGCGTCGGTGGGCTCCTGGTCGTTGTCGGCGCTGCGGAAGTAGCTGTCACCGGCGAAGATCGGCGTGCCCTCGGCGTCGGTGTAACGCTCCATGTACTCCGTCAGCACCCGGACCAGGCGGCGCGGGATCTCGACCGGGTCACCCAGCACGCGCAGCGCGCCGGCGACGTCGTCGTCCGTCGCGTTTGGCTGGTCGATCGCGAACGACTCCACGGCGGTGGCTGGCATCATCAGGCAGAGGAGCTGCTCGGCATCGCTGATCGAATTGGCTCGGTCGCGGCCGCCCCACACCCACTTGCCATCCTGCACAGAGGACCGGGCGGTCGCCCGCCACACCTCAAGAATCTGCTGGCGAGGCTGCATCCTCATTTGTCGCGACCACCGTCCCGCGAGGCATCGTCATGTGCTTTTTCGGTGTCCCCGATGGTAACCGCAACAAGCACCCCAGCGATACGTGCCCGGTCCCCCCGGACCGGGCACGCTCCACTTTGGTGATGATCAGCTGACGGGCGAGCCGAGCGCGGGCTTCGTGAGCAGGGCGGACGGGTTTCGCTGGATGCCCGGGTCGATGGAGTGATCGACGAAGACGCCGTACCAGACGCAGAAGACCAGGACCGTCCACACCTTGCGGGAGTGGTCGGCCTCGCCGCGCCGGTGCTCCTCCAGCAGGTTCAACGCGTAGCCGAGATCCAGCAGCTCGCCGGCGCCCGAGGTGGCCAGCATGTGCTTGGCCCACTCGTACATCTCGCCGCGCAGCCACACCCGGGTCGGCGTGGGAAAGCCCAGCTTGCGCCGGTTGACGATGGGCGGTGGCACGACACCGTCGAGCGCACGGCGCAGTGCGTATTTCGTGGCGTCGGAGCGCGGCGGCAGCTTGAGATCGACCGGCAGCGTGGACGCGACCTCGAAAACCTCCTTGTCGAGGAACGGCACGCGCACTTCCAGCGAATGCGCCATCGAGATCCGGTCCGCTTTGACCAGGATGTCGCCGCGCAGCCAGGTGTGCAGGTCGACATACTGCATCTTCGTCACGTCGTCGAGGTCGGTGCACTCGGCGTAGATCGGCGCGGTGACGTCGGTGTATCGCACCGAGCCGTCGTTGCGGCGCAGGAGCTCGCGCTTCTCCGCCTCGGCGAACATGCGGGCGTTGCCGTAGTACCGGTCCTCGATCCGCGTCGTGCCGCGTTCCAGGAAGCTCTTGCCCTTGACCCCGGTCGGGATCACCCGCGACACGGCGCGCAGGCCGCGCTGCATCGGGTCGGGCAGCCGCTGGACCGAGCTGAGCGACAGCGGCTCGCGGTAGATCGTGTAGCCGCCGAAGAACTCGTCCGAGCCCTCGCCGGAAAGCACCACCGTGACGTGCTCGGCCGCCTTCTTGGCGACGAAATAGAGAGGCACCAGCGACGGGTCGGCGACCGGGTCGTCCAGGTGCCACACGATCTTGGGTAGCGCGTCCATCATGTCCTGCGGACAGATCACCGTCGGGATCGTGGTGACGCCGAGGTGGCGGGCGGAGTCCTGGGCCACGCCGATCTCCGAATACCCGTCCACGTCGAAGCCGACGGTGAAGGTCAGGATGTTCGGGTTGAACTCGCGGGCCAGCGCCACGATCGCGGTCGAGTCGATGCCGCTGGACAGAAACGCGCCCACCGGCACGTCGGCCCGCATGTGCACCCGCACGCTGTCGCGCAGCGTCTCGCGGATCCGGTCGTAGAGCTTCTGCTCGTCGTCGACCGCCGCGGGCCGGAAGACCGGCCGGTACCAGCGCTCCACCTCGACGCCGCCGGCCGCCGTGTAGCGGAACAGCTCGCCGGAGCCGATGCGCGCGATGCCCTCGTGCATGGTGCGCGGCTCGGGCACGTACTGCAGGGTGAGGTAGTGGGAGAGGCTGGCCGCGTCGACGGGAAGCGCGCCGGCCAGCTCCAGCAGCGCCTTCTTCTCCGAGGCCAGGTAGACGCCGCCGGGAGTGTCCATGTAGTACATCGGCTTGATGCCGAAGTAGTCACGGGCACCGAACGCCCGCCGCTCCTCGCGGTCCCAGATCACGAAGGCGAACATGCCGCGGAGCCGGGTCAGCACCTGCTCGCCCCAGTGGTGGTAGCCGGCCACGACCACCTCGGCGTCGCCCTGGGTCGCGAAGACCGCGCCGCACTCGCGGGCCAGCTCCTCGCGCAGCTCCAGGTAGTTGTAGATCTCGCCGTTGAAGGTCAGCAGGTAGCGGCCGTCGGCGTACGGCAGCGGCTCGTGGCTCGACTCGACGTCGATGATCGACAGCCGCTTGTGGGCGAAGACCGCGTCGTCGTCGACGAGCTGGACGCCGGTCTCGTCCGGCCCGCGGTGGTGCAGGCACTCCAGCGCGCCCGCTACGGCGTCCCGGTGAGCGCCCGCATCGCCCCGGGTAGAGAAGAAGGCCAGAATTCCACACATATGCACCATTCTGGCACCGGGTAACGTCAGACGCTGGGAATCCGGGATTACGGGAGAGTCAAGAGATGAGTGACGAGAAGCCGCGGACGGAATCACACGACCCGGACTATCCGGAAAAACTCCTCGAGTTCATGCGCACCGGCTGGCGGGACGACGCCGTGCCGGTCCCCGAGCGGCCACAAGCCGCCCACCACGCCCGCCGCCGGGCGGCCGTCTCCGCGGCCTTCCCCGGCGAGATCATCGTCGTCCCCACCGGCCCCGAGCGGGTCCGGGCGAACGACAGCAACTACCCCTTCCGGCCGGGCAGCGACTTCGCCTACCTGACCGGCGACTACGACCCCGGCAGCGTACTGATCCTGCACCCGAGCGGCGACGCTGTCCTCTACACCAAGGTCCGCGCCAGCCGCGACAGCGACGAGTTCTTCCGCAGCCGCGACGGCGAGCTGTGGGTCGGGCGCCGCCAGACGCTCGACGAGAAGGCCACTGAGCTGGGCATCAGCACCGCTCCCCTGGCCGAGCTGCCGGCCGCGCTCGCCGACTGCCCGCCCGGGCGCACCCGGGTGCTGCGCGGCTTCGACCCGGTGGTCGACGCGGCGGTGCTGCCCTACGACATCGAGGAGGCCGGCGCCCGCGACGCCGAGCTGGGCCGGGTGATCTCCGAGCTCAAGCTCGTCAAGGACGAGTGGGAGATCGCCCAGCTACGCGCGGCCATCGACGCGACCGTCCGCGGCTTCGAAGACGTCGCCCGGATCCTCCCCGCCGACCGGGGCATCTCCGAGCGGCTCATCGAGGGCGTATTCGGCCTGCGCGCCCGCCACGACGGCAACGGCCTCGGCTACAGCTCGATCGTCGGCGCCGGCGCGCACGGCACGATCCTGCACTGGATCCACAACCACGGCACGACCCTCCCCGGCGAGCTGCTGCTGATGGACATGGGCGTGGAGAGCCACCACCTCTACACCGCCGACGTCACCCGCACGGTCCCGGTCTCCGGCACGTTCACCCCGCTGCAGCGGCAGGTCTACGACATCGTGTACGCGTCGCAGCAGGCCGGCATCGAGTTCATCAAGCCCGGCGTGCACTTCCGCGAAGTGCACCTGACCTGCATGCGGGTGCTCGCCGAGGGCCTCGACGCGCTGGGCATCCTGCCGGTGAGCGTCGACGAGGCGATGGACAAGGAGTCGACGCTCTACCGCCGGTGGTCGCTGCACGGCTTCGGGCACATGCTCGGCCTCGACGTGCACGACTGCGCGCGGGCCCGCAAGGAGAAGTACCGCGAGGGCGATCTCGACGAGGGCTACGTGCTAACCGTGGAGCCCGGCCTGTACTTCCAGCCCGAGGACGACCTGGTGCCGGCCGAGCTGCGCGGGATCGGCGTCCGCATCGAAGACGACATCCTGGTGACCGCCGAGGGCGCGGTCGTGCTCTCGGACGGCCTCCCGAGGCGCTCGGCCGACGTCGAGTCCTGGCTGGCCGCCCAGCGGGAGGCGGGCGGCCCCCGCCTCCCGTAGGGCTCACCTCACCCTCGGACGAACACCGCGACGCTGCGCGCCGGCACCGTGAAGGTGCCGGTCGCGCGGTCGAACGAGGCGGTACGCAGCACCGGGTCGGCGGACTGCTTCAGCACCGGGTGCAGTGCCACATCGGCACCACGCATGGCGGGCACGACCGGTGCGACCGTGCGCGGGCTGGCGTTGAAGACCACCGTGACCGCGCCGCGGCCGAGCTGCATCGTGATCACGCCCGGCACCTCCAGCGGCCCGGAGAGCGGAAACGACAGCTTCTTCTGCACTTCGGCGGCCGTACCCAGCGAGAACAGCGGCGACGAGGCGCGGACCCGGAGCAGCTCGGCGTAGCGGGCCTCGGCCAGCCCGACCGCCGCGCAGTCCGGCACCAGCGCCGGGTCGGCGAGCAGCGGGCGGGCGTACTGCCACTTGTCCTGGTTGTCCGCCGCCGGCGGCAGCCCCACGCCGAAGCCGTTGCCGGCCGCGCAGTCCCACCGGATCTGGTTGAACCAGTCTCCGGAGTTGTAGGAGTTGCGATCCAGCGACTTCGAGCGCAGCCGCTCCGAGCCGGCGGTGACGAAGCCGATGCCCTGGCCGAGCACGGCCGTGGCGAGCGCGAGCACCTGCATGCGGGCCCGGTCGGTCGGGTCGGTCGCCTGCGGCAGCTTGTACGCCAGCGCGTCGTACAGGATCTCGTTGTCGTGCGCGTCGACGTACGTGACCGCCTCGCCGGGCGCCGCCGTGTAGCCGGCCGGCGAGCCGTTGTAGTCGACCTGCGCGCCGGTGACGAGCCGGCCGGACGTGTCGGTGAAGCGGTAGCCGGCCAGGTTGCCGGTCAGCCCCACCTTGATCTGGTCGTGCTGGTGCAGCAGGCGGCGGCGCTGCTCGTCGGCGGAGCCGTTGACCGGGTCGCCGTTCGGGTCGGTGTAGAGCCCGGAGGCGAAGCCCTGCTGCCGCGGGTTGGCGTCGAACGGTCCACCCCCGCGCACGGCGTCCCGCAGCCGGTCGTTGAACGTGGCGATGCCGGTGCCGGCCATGTTGGCCTGGGTCGCCTGCACGAAGCGCGCTCCGCCGGCGACCTCGCCGAAGTCCCAACCCTCGCCGTAGAGCAGGATGGCTTTGCCGTCGACGCCGTCGCGCTTCATCGTGAGCCCATCCAGCGCCTTGCGTACCGCGAGGATGTTGCTTCGAGGGTGGTGGCCCATCAGATCGAAGCGGAAACCATCCACTTTGTACTGCCGGGCCCAGGTGACCACGGAGTCGACCACCAGCTTGCCCATCATCGCGTGCTCGGGTGCGGTGTTGCTGCAGCAGGTGGAGTTGGCGACCGCGCCATCCTCCAGCAGCCGGTGGTAGTAGCCGGGCACGACCTGGTCGAGCACCGAGCGGTCGTCCACACCGGACGCCGAGGTGTGGTTGTAGACCACGTCCATCACCACGCGCAGCCCGCTCCGGTTGAGCGCGGCGACCATCTGCCGAAACTCCAGCGTCCGGGCGTCGGGATCGACCGCGTACCCGCCCTCGGGCACGGTGTAGTGCAGCGGGTCGTAGCCCCAGTTGTAGCCGTCGCGGTCGGCGACCTCGGCCACGCAGGCCTGCTGCTTGTCCGAGTCCGGCGGCAGCGCGGCCAGGTCGCACGGTGGCACGGCCTGGTCGGCGCGGCGCTCGGGGATCGTGGCGAAGTCGAACGCGGGCAGCAGGTGCACGTGGGTCACGCCGGCGCCGGCGAGCTTCTTCAGGTGGGCGGCGCCCGCTCCCCCGCCGAACGCCGCGTACGTGCCCCGCTGGGCGGCCGGCACCGAAGTGTCGGCGATGGAGAAGTCGCGGACCGACAGCTCGGTGACCTGGGTCCGGGTCGCGGGCACCGCCGCCGGCTTGCGCAGCCGGTCCCAGCCGGCCGGGCTGAGCGCCGGGTCAGCGAGGTCGGCGACGAGGCTGTGCGTCGAGTCAGCCGCGAGGGCGACCGAGTACGGGTCGGTGACCGAGGCGGTGACGACCCGCTGGACGGCCGGATGCCACGCCTCGACCCGGTACTTGTAGTACCTGCCCTTCCACGGGCCGGTCGCCGACCAGACCCCGGACTTGTCGTCGCGGCGCATCGGCGTGACGCGCGGGCTACCCGACGGTGCGTCGTAGAGCTCCAGCGCCACCGAGCGGGCGGTCGGCGCCCACACCGCGAGCGTGGCCCGGTCGCCCTTGACGGTCGGGCCGAGCGCCACCTTTGTCGCCTTGCCCGCGTAGAGGTCGTCGAGCACGCCGGGGATCTGCACGGCGGTGGCGGCGAGCAGCTTGCCCTCCTGGTCGCGCTCGGTCACCACGACCTGCCCGCGCAGGGTCGCGGCGGCCCGCGCCTGGTCCTTTTTGGACAGGCCGAGCACCGTGTACTGCCACAGGTGCGGGAACCTCTCGCGCTGCTTCTCGGTCAGGCCGCCGGGCCGGGCGGTGAGCGGGATCGTGGTGTGCGCCCCGGCCAGCTCGCCGTCCACGATAGACAGCCCGCCGGCCGGGGCGGCCGCCAGCTCGTAACGCTTGCCGTCCGTGGACGGGATCTGCCAGGCGACGCTGCCCTTGTCGATCCAGTGCGCCCGCGCCTTGGTCAGGTCCTTGTCGCCGCCGGCCGTCACCGGTACGGGCAGCAGCCGCTGGGGCGTCGCGGCCAGCAGCCACGCCTCCCGCCCCGCGCCGCCGAAGTCGAGCCGCTGGTCATCCGGCAGGTCCTTCGCGTCTCCCTTATGGACGATGTAGCTGAGCCCGCTGGCGCCGGCCGCGAGCGGCACCCGGAACGTCACGCCGAACGCGTCCCGTGAGGCGGGCGGCAGCGGGCTGGCCCAGTCGGTCGGGCTGGCCGCGCCGTCCCAGACGTGCAAACCCCAGCCGTCATAGTCGCCGGCCGGCCGCCTGTAGTGGAGGATCGCCACGCCCTCTTCCACCGGCGGCTTGTCGTGGCTGGTCTCCACGGCCGGCTCGCCCTGGCGCACCCACACCTCACCGTGCCGGGTCACGTCGACGAAGCGGTCCGCCTCGACGTCCTTCACACCGGCCGAGTCGACCACGCTGAAGCCGACGCTCTTGGCGCCCGGCTTGAGCTTGACCCAGGCGAACCGCCCGTACGCGTCCTCGCCGGCGAACGGCTGCCCGGCCGGCCACCGCGTCTGCCACGCCGGGTCGATGTCGCCCCAGGTGTAGAGGCCCCAGTCGTCGTACCCGCCGGCGGTGCGGTCGTAGTGCACGACGAGCCAGTCCCGGCTGCCACCCTGCGGGGGTGTGGCCACGCTCGCCCGGGACCGCACCGACGCCGTCCTCCCCTCGCTGTCGCGGACGGTCGCCCGGTACTCCAGCTTCGCACCGGCGGGCAGGCCGTCCAGGTCGTGGTGGACGCGGTACGGCGCGCGCCGGGCCGTGCCGAGATCCGTCCACTCACCATCGTCCACCCGGGCGGCGAAGTCGACCGTGGCGGTCATTGCGCGGGTCACCGTTGGCGAAGCGGTCGGGCAGCATGAAGTAGAACTGCTCGGCTTTCGCGGTGATCTCGTGCTTGGCTGGTGGCGGTGCGCGGGGTGCCCGCACGCTAGCCCTTGCAGAAAGATTCTGCAAGATGTTGCAAGGAGCCTTGGATGGTCGAGTTGGTACTGCCCGTCGCGGGCGATGTCGCGGCGGCCGCCGGACGGATCAGGCCGTACGTGCGTCGCACTCCCGTCTTCCCCGCGGTCGTGGACGGCCGGCCCGTGACCTTCAAGCTGGAACACCTGCAGCTCACCGGCTCGTTCAAGGTGCGCGGCGCACTGAACGCCCAGCTCAGCTCGGGCGTGGCCGCTCCCGTGGTGACCGCGTCCGGCGGAAACCACGGCATCGGGGTGGCGACCGCCGCCGCCAGGCTCGGCGTCCACGCCACCATCTACGTGCCGGAGAACGTGCCACCGGACAAGGCCGCGCGCATCGCCGCCACCGGTGCCGACGTGGTCCGGCACGGCAGCCGGTACGCCGAGGCCGAGGCCGCCGCGAGGACGTTCGCCGCGAGCGAGGGCTTGCGCTACCTGCCCGCGTACGACGACCCGGACGTGGTGGCCGGCCAGGGCACGGTCGCCCTGGAGATCGCCACCCAGGCCCCCGAGTGCGACACGGTCGCGGTGGCCGTGGGCGGCGGCGGCCTGATCTCGGGCATCGCGCTCGCCTCCGCACCCGGCACCGCGATCGTCGGCGTCGAGCCCGAGCACTGCGCCTGCCTGCACGCCGCGATCGCCGCCGGCCAGCCCGTCGACAGCCCGGTCGACTCGATCGCCGCGTCCGCGCTGGGCGCGACCCGGCTGGGCCGCGTCCCGTTCGCCATCCTCCGCGACGCCAACCTGCACCTCGCCCTGGTCGAGGACAAGCGCATCCTCGCCGCCCGCGACCGGCTGTGGGACGAGTTCCGGCTGGCGGTCGAGCCCGCGGCCGCCGCACCCTTCGCCGCCTGGCTGTCCGGCGACGTCCCCGGCGACCACCCGTGCCTCGTCCTCTGTGGAGCCAACGCCCCCTGGACCCCGGCCTGATCCTTTGACCAAGACTTTGGGCTACCGCGACGTCCGCCGTGGTCCAGACCGCCGCTCCCGCGGCCTCACCCTGCATGGTTGGTTGCGGTTACTTCTTGGCCTCCGGCGCAAGCGCTCCGGACCATCAGGATGGCACTAAGCGGGCTATTTATGTGCTTACCACACCCTCGTGAGCACTCACCTAAAAGATCGTGGTACGGAACTGCCCCTCTGGGGGCAGTTCCGTACCACGATCTACTGACTAGCCGGGGATCGACCCGGTCGACGCGATACCCGCACCGCATCCAGCGACGCTGCGTCACGGACCGCCGCCTGGTGGGCGTCAGCCTGGAAGGTGCGTGACGCGAGCCCACGTGGATCATGATCCGGGGTCGCAATGGTGTTCCAGTCACGGCCGACCTGGGTCGTCCCTACGGCTCGGAGCGGTCCTGGCCCGGAGGGCGAGTCGGGGATCGCCGCGACCAGCGGCGGACGAGTGAGGCCGCGGGAGCGGCGGTCGGGACCACGGCGGACATCGCGGTAGCCCAATCATCGAATTGTCGCAAAAGGGCTGTCACGCAACCCCCGGGTGACCTCGCGCGCGAACCGAGGGTAAGGTAGGTCGCGGCAACAAGACGGACGTACGGTTTCTGAGGGTTGCCTTACCGCTGGGATGGGCACCCTGTGCGAAAGACTGGACAGTGACGACACGGCAGGAGGGAGTACGACGTGGCGAGTCTCGACAGTTTCGGTGCCAAGAGCCGGCTCGACGTCGGTGACGCGAGCTACGAGATCTTCACGGTCGACAAGGTGGACGGGCACGAACGCCTGCCGTACAGCCTGAAGATCCTGCTCGAAAACCTCCTCCGCACCGAGGACGGCACCAACATCACCGCCGATCACATCCGGGCCCTCGGCGGCTGGGATTCCGGCGCGGAGCCGAGCGTGGAGATCCAGTTCACACCCGCCCGCGTGCTGATGCAGGACTTCACCGGCGTGCCGTGTGTCGTCGACCTCGCCACCATGCGCGAGGCCGTGCGCGATCTCGGCGGCGACGCCAGCAAGGTCAACCCGCTGGCGCCGGCCGAGCTGGTCATCGACCACTCGGTCATCGCGGACCTCTTCGGGCGCCAGGACGCGTTCGCCCGCAACGTCGAGCTCGAGTACCAGCGCAACCGCGAGCGCTACCAGTTCCTTCGGTGGGGGCAGACGGCGTTCAACGAGTTCAAGGTGGTGCCGCCGGGCACGGGCATCGTCCACCAGGTCAACATCGAGTACCTCGCGCGCACCGTGATGGAGCGCGGCGGCCAGGCCTACCCGGACACGGTCGTCGGCACCGACTCGCACACCACGATGGTCAACGGCCTCGGCGTGCTCGGCTGGGGCGTGGGTGGCATCGAGGCCGAGGCGGCGATGCTGGGCCAGCCCGTGTCGATGCTGATCCCCCGGGTCGTGGGCTTCAAGCTGCACGGTCAGGCGCCGGCCGGCACCACCGCCACCGACCTCGTCCTCACGATCACCGAGATGCTGCGCAAGCACGGCGTGGTGGGCAAGTTCGTGGAGTTCTACGGGCCGGGCGTGGCCGCCGTGCCGCTGGCCAACCGGGCCACGATCGGCAACATGTCGCCGGAGTACGGCTCCACCGTGGCGATCTTCCCGATCGACGAGGAGACCATCCGCTACCTCCAGCTGACCGGGCGCTCGGAGCAGCAGGTGGCGCTCGTCGAGGCGTACGCGAAGAAACAAGGACTGTGGCACTCCGCTGACTTGGCACCAGACGCCGAGCCCGCCTACTCGGAGCGGCTCGAGCTCGACCTCGCCACGATCGAGCCCTCGCTCGCCGGGCCCAAGCGCCCGCAGGACCGGGTGCCGCTGGGCAGCGCGAAGACGCTCTTCCGGTCGGCGCTCAAAAACTACGTGGCGGATGAGGAAGGCGGCTCGGCCGACGAGGCGTCCGCCGAGTCGTTCCCGGCCAGCGACTCCCCCACCTACGGTCGCGCGGACGATCCGGCCGACCGTCCCTACGACATCGTCTCGGCCGCGGCCGGCGCCAACGGCCGCCCCTCCAACCCGGTCCGGGTGACCGGTGACGACGGGGCGGAGTTCGAGCTCGACCACGGCGCGGTGGTGATCGCCGCGATCACCTCGTGCACCAACACCTCCAACCCGCAGGTGATGCTCGGTGCCGCGCTGCTCGCCCGCAACGCGGTCGACAAAGGACTCAACCGCAAGCCGTGGGTGAAGACCACGCTCGCGCCCGGGTCCAAAGTGGTCATGGACTACTACGAGCGGGCCGGCCTCACCCCGTACCTGGAGAAGCTCGGCTTCCACCTGGTCGGCTACGGCTGCACCACCTGCATCGGCAACTCCGGACCCCTGCCCGAGGCGATCTCGGCGGTGGTCAACGAGGCCGACCTCAGCGTGGTGTCGGTGCTCTCCGGCAACCGCAACTTCGAGGGGCGCATCAACCCCGACGTGAAGATGAACTACCTCGCGTCGCCGCCGCTCGTCGTGGCCTACGCGCTGGCCGGCACGATGGACATCGACCTGGCCAACGAGCCGCTCGGCACCGGGTCGGACGGGCAGCCGGTGTACCTCAACGACATCTGGCCCAGCCCCACCGAGATCGAAGACGTGATGGCCAAGGCGATCGCGAGCGAGATGTTCACCCGCGACTACGCGGACGTCTTCACCGGCGACGAGCGGTGGCAGTCGCTGCCCACGCCGACCGGTGACACGTTCTCGTGGGAGGGCGAGTCGACGTACGTGCGCAAGCCCCCGTACTTCGAAGGCATGTCGCCGGAGCCGGAGCCGGTGGCCGACATCGCCGGCGCCCGGGTGCTGGCCCGCCTCGGCGACTCGGTGACCACCGACCACATCTCACCGGCCGGCTCGATCAAGCCGGACTCCCCCGCCGGCAAGTACCTGGCCGAGCGGGGCGTGGCGCGGCACGAGTTCAACTCGTACGGCTCCCGGCGGGGCAACCACGAGGTGATGATCCGCGGCACGTTCGCCAACATCCGGCTGCGCAACCAATTGCAGACGAGTCGAGGACCCCTACCAGAGGGTGGATTCACGGTCAACCACCTCACCGGCGAGCAGACCTCGATCTACGACGCCTCGGTCGCCTACCAGGAGGCCGGCATCCCGCTGGTGATCCTGGCCGGCAAGGAGTACGGCTCCGGCTCGTCCCGCGACTGGGCGGCCAAGGGCACGATGCTGCTGGGCGTGCGGGCGGTCATCGCCGAGTCGTACGAGCGCATCCACCGCTCCAACCTCATCGGCATGGGCGTGCTCCCGCTCCAGTACCCGACCGGGGAGACGGCCGAGACGCTGGGGCTGGAGGGCACCGAGACGTTCACCATCACCGGGGTCGAAGGGCTCAACGAGGGCACCACGCCGCGCACGGTCAAGGTGACGACCGACGCCGGGGTGGAGTTCGACGCGGTGGTGCGGATCGACACCCCCGGCGAGGCCGACTACTACCGGCACGGCGGCATCCTCCAGTACGTACTCCGGAAGATGCTGGCCGCCTGACGCGGAGAGGGAGAAGCGATAGGGCCCGACCGCGACGGCGGTCGGGCCCTCTCTCGTAGGCTCATGGTCATGGACGACACCACGATCATGTCTCAGATCCACAAGCTGGTCGAGGAGGAGCACAAGCTCCGCTCGCAGGTGCAGCACGGCCAGATCTCCTCCGATGACGAGCGGGTGCGGCTGCGCGAGGTCGAGGAGTCGCTCGACCAGTGCTGGGACCTGCTGCGCCAGCGCCGCGCCGCGCGCGATGCGGGCCAGGACCCGGAGGGCGCGCAGTCCCGGCCGAAGTCCGAAGTGGAGGGTTACCTTCAGTAGGGCGGAAGCCTAGGCGTAGCGGGCGACCCCGGCCGCGGCCAGCACCGTCGCCACGGCCGGGATGATGCCCTCGGCCGTGCGCGTCGGGCGGAAGCGGGACTCCATCCAGGTGCGCCCGCGGTGCAGCCACACGCTCGGCAGCCCCATCGCGGCCGCGCCGCCGATGTCGGCCTCGGGGCTGTCGCCCACCACCCAGGCGCCCTGCAGCCGCATGCGCACGCGCTGGGCGGCCATCGCGAAGATGCGCGGGTTGGGCTTGCTCACCCCGGCGTCCTCGGAGATCACCCAGTCGGCCACGTAGCGGTCGAGGCCGGTCCGCCGGATCTTGATGTCCTGCTGCCGGGTCGTCCCATTCGTCACCACGACCGGCACCCAGCCCGAATCGTCGGCGATCCGCAGCGCGCAGGCCACCAGCGGGTCGAGCGTGAGCCGCTCCACGAGGCCCTCGGTGAGCTCGTCGACGAGATCGATGGAGGAGACGCGCAGCTTGTAGCGGTCACGGATCGCGTCGGCCACGTCCCACCGGTCGGTCAAACCGTCGGCGTCGATGGAGAGCAGCCACTGGAGGTCTTCCGGCGGGGCCCCGATCTCCGCCAGAAAGTCTTCTGCCCACACGCGAAACGTCCCGGCCCGATCGAGCAGGGTGTTATCGAGATCGAGGAGCAGGAGGGGCACTCGCGCACCCTATGTGATCGGGCGCACCCCCGAACAGACCCGTTTCGTAAACAAGCCGTGTAGCTGATCAGCCGGTCAGAACCAGCCGGTCGGCGCCCAGGTCCGTGCGGTGTTCGGCGAGCATCTCGTGGGCGGCCCGGACCCGCTCGATCTCGGCCGCGTCGAGGGTCGCCACCACGACCGCCTCGCCCTCGTCGGCGCCGCGCGCGATCGGGCGTCCCTCCGGGTCGTAGACCGCCGCGCCGCCGTTGAAACGCCACGGCGCCGCGCCGCCGACCGGGTTGGCGAAGACGACGTACATGCTGTTGTCCAGCGCCCGGGCCGCGTAGTAGACGTCCCGCCGGTGGGCCGAGCCCACCACGTACGCGCTCGGGCACAGGTACGCGTGCGCACCCGCCACCGCGGCCGCGCGCGCGTGCTCGGGAAAGCAGCCGTCGTAACACA
>Ga0214467_1000069_pt1 | contig 29323 bp, 32 predicted proteins | sample RVTome_8_FD_187339 | JGI IMG/M metagenome (GOLD analysis project Ga0214467, IMG submission 187339) | Soil microbial communities from uranium-contaminated site in the Upper Colorado River Basin, Wyoming, United States - RVT160D0 HiSeq ...
CAACGTCAACGCGATGTTCGTCAACTTGGCCCGCCGCAGCCAGGTGCTGGTCGAGCGGCAGCTGGAGCTGCTCGACGAGCTCGAACGCGACGAGAGCGACCCCGACCAGCTCGGCAACCTCTTCAAGCTCGACCACCTCGCCGCCCGCATGCGGCGTAACGACGAGAGCCTGCTGGTGCTGGCCGGCACCGAGTCCAGCCGCCGCTGGAACGAGCCGGTCTCCCTCTCCGCCGTGGCGATGGCCGCCGCCGCCGAGATCGAGCAGTACCCGCGGGTGCGGCACGAGTCCGTCGACAACCTCTACGTGGTCGGCCACGCGGTCGCCGACGTGGTGCACCTGCTCGCCGAGCTGCTGGAGAACGCGACGAACTTCTCCGCGCCGTTCACCCAGGTGAAGATGACCACCCGCTCGTCCAGCGGGCGCACCGCCACCGTGGAGATCGTCGACGAGGGCCTCGGCATGAGCGACGCGGCGCTCGACGAGGCCAACATGCTGCTCGCCGAGCCGCCCGCCGCCGACGTCGCCGCCTCCGAGCGGATGGGCCTGTTCGTGGTCAGCCACCTGGCGGCGCGGCACTCGATCCGGGTGCGGCTGGTCGCCGCCGAACGCGGGCTGATCGCCACCGTGTGGCTGCCGCCGGGCATGCTCGCGCCGGCCCCACCGGCCCGCGCGCTGCCCGAGCCGGCCGCCCGGCCGGTGCTGGCCGCGGTCGCCGCCGCCGTGCCCGACTCGGTCACCCGCGAGCTGCGCCTGGCCGCCGCGCCGGCGAGCCTGGCCGGGGTAGCGCCACGGGCGCCCGCCAACCCCCTCCCGGCCCTGCCGGCCGCCCAGGCGCCCGCCGGGACCCGCGCCCGCCGCGGGCCGGCCCGCGCCGAAGACGTGCTCAAGTCCGCCGGCGCCACCGCGACCGAGACCGGCAGCACCTGGTGGTCACGCCAGGGCGGCGGTCGCGCGGGCAGCATCGCCAACGGCCCCGCCGCCACCCCGCCGGCCACCAGCGGCCCCGCCGGCCCCACCCCGCCGTCCGTGCCGATCACCGGCGGCACGATGGCGAACGGCCTGCCGCTGCGCGTACCCATGGCGCAGCTTCCCGACGTCGGTGAGGCGCCGCGGCCGGCGGCGCGGATCCCGACCGCCCGGGTGGAGCCGGACCCGGAGGCGGTGGGCAGCATGCTTTCCCGGTACTACAGCGGTGTCCGCCGGGCCGAAGCGGAGGACAGCGGCGACATCAGGCAAACGATCAACCAGGAGGCGAACCAAACGTGAGTGAGCTCAGTCAAGATGCCCGTGATCTGAGCTGGCTGGTCAGTGCTTTCGCCGATCGCACCCCGGGCGTGGCCCACGCGATCGTCGTCTCCTCCGACGGGCTACTCGTCGCGGTCTCCGACCACCTGCCCCGCGACCACGCCGACAAGCTGGCCGCGGTGACCTCTGGTCTGATGAGCATCACCACCGGCGCGGCCCAGATGTTCGACAACGACGTGGTCAAGCAGACCGTGGTGGAGCTGGGCCGGGGCTACTTCCTGGTGATGGCCATCCGGGACGGCTCGATCCTGGCCACCCTCGCCGCGGGTGACGCCGACATCGGTGTGGTGGGCTACGAGATGGCGCGGCTGGCCAAGCAGGCCGGCGAGATGCTGACGCCAGCGCTGCGCGCCGAGCTTCAGCAGGCGCTGCCCCGGTAGGTACGTGGCTCTTCGCCCGCGCTTCAGCGCCGCCCTCTACCCTCGGAGGAAGGTGCGAGCAAGGGGGATGTGTCGTGGCGCGTCGTTTGTTCACCTCCGAGTCGGTCACGGAGGGCCACCCGGACAAGATCGCTGACCAGATCAGTGACGGGGTCCTGGATGCCCTGCTGGCCCAGGACCCGCGTAGCCGGGTCGCGGTCGAGACGCTGATCACGACCGGTCAGGTGCATGTGGCCGGTGAGGTCACTACCAAGGCCTATGCGGATATTCCGGCGATCGTGCGGGAGACGATTCTGGGTATCGGGTACGACTCGTCGAAGAAGGGTTTCGACGGTGCCTCCTGTGGCGTGAGCATCAGTATCGGCTCGCAGTCGCCGGATATCGCGCAGGGTGTGGACAACGCGTTCGAGCTGCGTGCCCAGGGCTCGGAGTCCGCGCTTGACGCCCAGGGCGCCGGCGATCAGGGGATGATGTTCGGCTTCGCGTGCTCGGAGACGCCGGAGCTGATGCCGCTGCCGATCGCTTTGGCGCACCGGTTGGCTCGCCGGCTGTCCGCGGCGCGTAAGGACGGCACGATCCCGTATCTGCGTCCGGATGGCAAGACCCAGGTCACGGTCGAGTATGACGGGCTGCGCCCGGTGCGCCTGGACACGGTGGTGGTGTCCAGCCAGCACGCGGCGGACATCTCGCTGGAGTCGCTGCTCACCCCGGATGTGCGTGAGCACGTGATCGCCCCTGAGTTGGAGGGGCTGGGCCTGGAGACCGATGGCTACCGGCTGTTGGTCAATCCGACGGGTCGTTTCGAGATCGGTGGCCCGATGGGTGACGCGGGTCTGACCGGTCGGAAGATCATCGTGGACACCTACGGTGGTTATGCCCGGCATGGTGGTGGCGCGTTCTCCGGCAAGGATCCGTCCAAGGTGGACCGCTCCGCCGCGTACGCGATGCGGTGGGTGGCCAAGAACGTGGTGGCCGCCGGCCTGGCCGAGCGGGTCGAGACCCAGGTGGCGTACGCGATCGGCAAGGCCCAGCCGGTGAGCCTGTTCGTGGAGACCTTCGGCACCGAGAACGTGCCGGTGGATCGGATCGAGAAGGCGATCGGTGAGGTCTTCGACCTGCGCCCGGCCGCGATCATCCGGGATCTGGATCTGCTGCGGCCGATCTACCGGCAGACCGCGGCGTACGGCCACTTCGGCCGCGAGCTGCCGGACCTGACCTGGGAGAACACGGACCGCGCGGCCGACCTCAAGTCCGCCGCGGGTGCGTAAAGGCGGCAGAATGGCGCGGTGACGACGCGCAGGACGACGAGCGACCGGCAGCCGGCTACCCGGTTGCCGGTCGCTCGCGTTTGCGTCGATGTGCCCCTCGCCCACCTCGACCGGCCGTTCGACTACCTCGTGCCGGAGGCGCTCGACGAGGGCGCCGAGCCGGGCACGCGGGTCAAGGTGCGCTTCTCCGGCCAGCTCGTCGACGGCTGGCTGCTGGAGCGGGTGGACGAGTCGGGCCACGAGGGGCGGCTGGCATACGTCGAGAAGCTCGTGTCACCCGAGGTCGTGCTCACCCCCGAGGTGGCGCGGCTGGCCCGGGCGGTCGCCGACCGGTACGCGGGCAACCTCGCCGACGTCCTCCGCCTGGCCGTCCCGCCCCGGCACGCGCGGGCGGAGCAGGCCGCGGTTGCCCCGGATGATCCTGACATTCCGGACGTCAAGCTGGATGAGAGCGGGTGGGGGGTCTACGGCGCGACCGGCTTCCTCGCCGCGCTCGGCGAAGGCCGGCCGGCCCGCGCGGTCTGGTCGGCGCTGCCCGGGGAGGACTGGCCGGCCCGCTTCGCCGAGGCGGCTGCCGCCACCGTGCGCGCCGGTCGCGGTGCCGTCGCCGTCGTCGCCGACGCCCGCGACCTCGACCGCCTCGACGCCGCGCTCGCCACCGTGCTCGGGCCCGGACGGCACGTCGCGCTCTCCGCCGCGCTCGGGCCGGCCAAGCGCTACCGCGCGTTCCTCGCCGCCAGCCGGGGGCGGGTGCCGGTGGTGGTGGGCACGCGGGCGGCGATGTTCGCGCCGGTCGCCGACCTCGGGCTGGTCGCACTCTGGGACGACGGCGACGACCTGCACGCCGAGCCCCGCGCGCCCTACCCGCACGCCCGCGAGGTGCTGCTCACCAGGGCCCAGCTCGCCGGCGCCGGGGCGCTGCTCGGCGGGTACGCCCGCACCGGCGAGGCCCAGCTCCTGCTGGAGACCGGCTGGGCGAAGGAGATCGTGGCGCCGCGGGAGAGCGCCCGTGCCCGTACCCCCTCGATCAGCCCCACCGGCGACGACCCGCACATGGCCCGCGACGGGGCGGCCGCGACGGCGCGGCTGCCCAGCGTGGCCTGGGAGGCCGCCAAGTCCGCGCTCAGGGGCGGCGCGCCGGTGCTCGTGCAGGTGCCCCGGCGCGGCTACCTGCCGTCGATGGCGTGCGCCGACTGCCGCACCCCCGCACGGTGCCCACACTGCTCCGGGCCCCTCGCGCTCCGCTCCTCACACGCGGTGCCCGGCTGCCAGTGGTGCGGCCGGGTGGCCGCCGCCTACGCCTGCCCCTCCTGCGGCGGCCGGCGCCTGCGCGCGGCCGTGGTCGGCGCCCGCCGCACCGCCGAGGAGCTGGGCAGGGCGTTCCCCGGCGTGCCGATCCGCACGTCCGGCCGGGACGAGGTGCTGGCCGACGTGCCGGACGAGGCCGCGGTCGTGGTGGCCACGCCCGGCGCCGAGCCGGTGGCCGCCGGCGGCTACGGCGCCGTGCTGCTACTCGACACCTGGGCGCTGCTCACCCGGGCCGACCTGCGCGCCAGCGAGGAGACGCTGCGCCGGTGGATGAACGCCGCCGCACTCGCCCGCGCGGACGGGCGGGTGGTGGTCGCCGCCGACGGCTCAATGACCACGGTCCAGGCCCTCATCCGGTGGGATTCCCCCTGGTACGCCTCCCGCGAGCTGGCCGAACGCCGCGAGTTGGGCTTCCCACCCGCCGCCCGGATGGCCAGCCTCACCGGCACGCCCGAGGCGGTGGCCGACCTGCTCGCCACCGCCCACCTCCCCGAGGGCGCCGAGCTGCTCGGCCCGGTGCCCGCCGCGCAGGGCCAGGAGCGGATGCTGGTCCGGGTACGCCGCGCGCAGCAGGCCGCCCTGGCCAAGGCACTGCACGAGGCGGCCGGCGTGCGTACGGCGAGGAAGGCCGCCCAGCCGGTACGCGTCCAGGTAGACCCACTGGACCTGCTCTGAGCGGCGGTTGATCGGCCGGCTGCGATTGGCCGCACGGCCGACTCCGTAGAATGGTATGCCACCTTCTTTTCGGCAAGGAGCCCTTCTGTGACCGTGCAGCCCATCCGAGTGTTCGGCGACCCCGTGCTCAGGACGCCCGCCGAGCCGGTCGTCGACTTCGACGCGGAGCTGCGGCGGCTCGTCGCCGACCTGACCGAGACGATGCGGGAGGCGAGCGGGGTGGGGCTGGCCGCGCCCCAGCTCGGCGTGGGGCTGCGGGTGTTCACGTTCGACGTCGACGAGGTGCTCGGCCACCTGATCAACCCGGAGCTCAGCTTCCCCGACGAGGAGGAGCAGGAGGGGCAGGAGGGGTGCCTTTCCATCCCCGGCCTCTACTTCGACACCAAGCGCCGGCTCAACGTCGTGGCCAAGGGCGTCAACATGTACGGCGACCCGGTGCGGATCGTCGGCAGCGAGCTGATGGCCCGATGCGTCCAGCATGAGACAGACCACCTCGACGGCGTGCTCTTCATCGACCGCCTCGACACCGAGGCGCGCAAGGAGGCGATGAAGGCGATCCGGGCCGCCGAGTGGTACGAGGCGGGCGCCCCGCCCACCGTGAAGGTGAGCCCGCACGCCTCCAGCAGTCCCTTCGGTCTGGGTCGGTGACGGGTGCGCCTCGTCTTCGCCGGCACGCCGGCCGTCACGCTGCCCGCGCTGGACGCGATCGCCGCCTCCGGCCATGACCTCGCCGCCGTGGTGACCCGGCCCGACGCGCCCGCCGGCCGGGGCCGCCGCCTGGTCCGCTCGCCGGCCGGGGCGTGGGCCGACGAGCGGGGCATCGAGGTGCTCACGCCGGCCCGCCCGCGCGAGCCGGAGTTTCAGGCCCGGCTCCGCGAGATCGCACCCGACTGCGTGCCGGTGGTCGCCTACGGCGCGCTGGTGCCGCCCGCCGCCCTGGAGATCCCCAAGCGCGGGTGGATCAACCTGCACTTCTCGCTGCTGCCCGCCTGGCGGGGCGCCGCGCCGGTGCAGCACGCGGTGCTGCACGGCGACACCGTCACCGGCGCGAGCGTCTTCCAGCTGGAGGAGGGCATGGACACCGGGCCGGTCTACGGCACGCTGACCGAGGAGATCCAGCCCACCGACACCTCCGGCGACCTGCTCGAGCGGCTGGCGGTCTCGGGTGCGGGGCTGCTGGTCGCGGTGCTCGACGCGATCGAGTCGGGAGCCGCGCGGGCCGTGCCGCAGCCGGCCGACGGCGTCTCGCTCGCCCCCAAGATCACTGTGGAGGATGCTGAGGTGCGCTGGCGAGAGCCCGCGTTCGCGGTCGACCGGCGGGTGCGGGCGTGCACGCCCGCGCCGGGCGCGTGGACCACGTTCCGCGATGACCGGATCAAGCTCGGCCCGCTCCGCCCCGTGCGGTACGGTCCGGAGCTCCAGCCCGGCGACCTCCTCGTCGAGAAGGAACGGGTGCTGGTGGGCACCGCCACCGACCCGGTGGCGCTGGGCGAGGTCCGGCCGGCCGGCAAGAAGGCGATGTCCGCGCTCGACTGGGCCCGTGGCGCCCGCGTCTCCGCCGAGTCGTTCGCGTGAGGGGCACGGTGCGCACGCAGCGTCCCGACCTGCCGCGCCGCGCGGCGTACGAGGCGGTGGCGGCGGTGAATCGGGACGGCGCGTACGCCAACCTGGTGCTTCCGGCCATCCTGAGCGACCTGCGGCTGTACGGGCGGGACGCGGCGTTCGCCACCGAGCTCACCTACGGCACGCTCCGCCAGGAGGGCACCCTCGACCTGATCGTCGGGGAGGCGGCCGGGCGCGAGGTGGCCCGGATCGACCCGCCGGTCCGCGACGCGCTGCGCCTCGGCGCCTATCAGCTGCTGCACACCCGCGTGCCGGCGCACGCCGCGGTCTCCGCGACCGTCGACCTGGTGCGGTCGGTCGCGCCCGGCGCCACCGGCTTCGCCAACGCGGTGCTTCGTGAGATCGCCACCCAGGATCTGGACGCGTGGATCGCCAAGATCGCCCCGCCGTACGACCAGGACCCGATCGCCCACCTCGCCGTCGCCGACAGCCATCCACAGTGGATCGTGCGGGCGTTCAGCGAGGCGCTCGGCGGTGACCTCGACGAGACCACCCGGCTGCTGATCGAAGACAACCAGCGCCCGCCCGTGCACCTGTGCGCCCGTCCGGGCCGCGCCGACGCGGTCGAGCTCGCCGACGAGGTGGGCGGGGCGCCGGGCGCCTTCTCGCCGTACGCGGTCTACCTTCCCGGCGGCGCCCCCGGCGACCTGCGGGCGGTGGTGGAGGGGCGGGCGCACGTCCAGGACGAGGGCTCCCAGCTCGTCGCCGCGGCGCTCACCAACGCGCCGCTGGAGGGCTCGGACACCCGCTGGCTCGACCTGTGCGCCGGCCCGGGTGGCAAGACCGGCCTGCTCGGCGCGATCGCCGTCCAGCGGGGTGCCGAGGTGACCGCCGTCGAGGTGGCCGAGCACCGGGCCCGGCTGGTCGAGCAGGCCACTCGCGGCCTCCCCGTGACGGTGCTGCACCAGGACGGCCGGGAGCCGATGGACGAGGAGCCCTTCGACCGGGTGCTCGTCGACGCCCCCTGCACCGGGCTCGGCTCGCTGCGCCGGCGGCCGGAGTCGCGGTGGCGCCGCCAGCCCTCCGACCTGCCGCCGCTGACGCGCCTCCAGCGCGAGCTGCTGCGGGCCGCGTTCACGGCGGTGCGTCCGGGTGGCCTCGTGGCGTACGTGACGTGCTCGCCGCACCAGGTCGAGACCCACGTGACGGTCACCGAGGCGGCGCGGCGCAGCGGCCTGCCGGTCGACCTGGTGGACGCGCGGCCGTTTCTCCCGGCGGGCATGCCGGGCCTGGGCGCGGGCCCGACGGTCCAGCTGTGGCCCCACCGCCACGGCACCGACGCGATGTTTCTGGCCCTGCTCCGCCGCGGCTAGGCCACGCTTTCCTGCTGTTGATCAGGGACTTCGTGCGGCGACACGCCGTGCGCGGCGCCCATCATCTCCCTGATCAACAGCAGAGGGTGCTCAGCGGATGCGGAAGTAGCCCGGTCCAGCGCCCTTCCCGGAGCCGCGCAGCTTTTGGTCGCTGATCCACGCGAAGCACTGCACGCCCCGGTCGCCGTCGTTCCACTCTTCCTCGGTGGGGAAGTAGATGATCGTGCCGGTGCGGAACTTGAGGTTGCCGTCGTTGGGCACCTTGGCCCACTTGGCGACCACCCCGCGGCAGCCGTCGTGCGCCCGCTGGGTGTTCTTCTCGAAGTCGGCGTAGGTGGTCTCCGGCGCGGTCCAGACCCCGGCGTACTCGGCGCCGTGCGCCTGGCCGCAGGCCACCGCGTTCATCGCGCTGATCGCGTCGCTACTGCTGATCACGGCGCGGAAGCAGCCGAACGCGATGGGCGCGGCCGCCTTGAGCACGTCCTTGAGGTTACCGGAGCGGCGCTTGATCTCGTTGGAGTCGAGCGACTCGATCTCGGCGACGTCGCAGCGGAACCAGCGGCTGCCGCCCTCCCAGGCCGCCTTCGCCGGGTAGTAGACGTAGATGTCGAGGCGGCCGCCGCGCCAGTCGGCGCCGACGTACTCGTTGACCTTGGTGTTGCACTCCTCGAAGGCCGCGCGCGCGCCGGGCGAGCCGGCGTCGGGCGGCCCGCTCGCCTCCTTCGCCGTGCCGGTGAACTCGCCGACGAACACCGTCTCGTAATGGTGCTCGGTGGCACAGTCGAGCGGGTTGTAGAGAGTGCGGGAGATCAGCTGCTCATCGGGCAGCGACAGGTGGCACACGCCCGCCTCGGGCACGAAGGACGTCGCCTCGGGCTGCGCCTTCCAATCGTCGACCAGGTCGCCGTCGACACCCGCAGGATTGCCACAGGCTGCGAGGAGTGTCGCCACAAGTCCGCCCAGCACCGCCACGCTCAACACGCGCCGCATTTTTTACCCTCCCCAGGGTTTTGACCGGCGCAGCATACGGTACCGGGCGGGCGCCAATGGGGCCGCGCTGGTTGGCTCGCCGCGCGCGCCGAGCCCGGCCCAGCGGCCGGCGGCGTCCGGGCTCGGCGCGGCGCATCTCGCTTCAGCCGTTGCCATCCGCCGGGTCCGGCTCCGTACACTGTCGGGGGTGAGCGCACCATCGCCGGTCGTCGCGCCGAGCATCCTCGCCGCCGACTTCGCCCACCTCGCCGATGAGGTCCGCGCGGTCGAAGACGCCGCTGACTGGCTCCATGTCGACGTCATGGACAACCATTTCGTCCCAAACCTCACGATCGGCCTGCCGGTGGTGCAGAGCCTGCGGGCGGTGACCACGCTCCCGTTCGACGTGCACCTGATGATCGAGGATCCGCGTCGCTGGGCGCCCGCCTACGCCGACGCCGGGGCGTACAACGTGACGTTCCATATCGAGGCTTCGGACAATCCGGTCTCGCTGGCCAAGGACCTGCGCGCCGCGGGCGCCAAGGCGGGGCTGGCGATCGACCGCGACACGCCCGTCGAGCCCTACCTGGAGCTGCTGCCCCACTTCGACACGCTCCTGATCATGACGATCAAGGCCGGGTTCGGCGGGCAGAAGTTCCTTCCGGCGATGCTCGACAAGGTCGCGGCCGCCCGGCGGCACGCCCTCGCCGGCCACCTCGAGCTGCGCGTCGAGGTCGACGGCGGGATCGCCGAAGACACGATCGGCCAGGCGGCCGAGGCGGGGGCCGACGCGTTCGTGGCCGGCACCGCCGTCTACAGCGCGGAGGATCCGGCCGAGGCGGTGCGCAAGCTGCGAAGCATCGCGGCCCGGGCGATGGCCGGGCCGTGACCGTCGACCCGGCCGTCGAGCGGCCCGACCTGATCCTGGTCGTCGACGACGACCAGGACATCGCGCGCTTCGTGAGTGTCAACCTCAAGATCCACGGCTTCGAGGTGGTGCTCGCGGGCGACGGTCAGGAGGCGCTCGAGCTGGTCGAGGAGCGCCACCCCGACCTCGCCGTGGTCGACCTGATGATGCCCCGCATGGATGGGCTCGAGCTCACCCGCCGCCTCCGGGCCAACCCGATGACCTCCGCGCTCCCTGTGATCATGCTCACGGCCAAGGGGATGACTGTCGACAAGGTGGTCGGCCTCACCGCCGGTGCCGACGACTACCTGGTCAAGCCCTTCGACACGCTGGAGCTGATCGCCCGCGTCCGCTCCACGCTCCGGCGCAACCAGGAGTTTCGCGAGGTCTCGCCGCTCACCGGCCTGCCCGGCAACACCCGCGTGCGGCGGGAGATCCTCGACCGGATGCGCAGCGGCACCGACTACGCGGTCGGCTACGTCGACATCGACCGGTTCAAGAGCGTCAACGACGTGTACGGCTTCGAGCGCGGCGACGAGTTCATCACCGCCCTGGCCCGCAGCATGCACCGTGCGGTGGTGGCGGCGGGGCTGCCGCCGGCGTTCCTCGGCCACATCGGCGGCGACGACTTCGTAATCGTCTGCCACCCCGAGCAGATCCTGCCGCTCACCCAGCAGGCCGTGGTCGACTTCGAGCAGGCGGCGGACGAGCTCTACGACGCCGAGCACGCCAAGCGCGGCTACATCCTCGTGCCCGACCGCCGGGGCAACCTGCTCAAGGCCCACCTGGTGACGCTCTCGATCGGGGTGGCGCAGCACACCGAGACCGGTCGCCAGTACACCGACCCGCGCGAGGTCATCGCGGTCGCCTCGGAGATGAAGAAGGTCGCGAAGAACCAGCCCGGCTCCTACATCGCCGTCGACCGCCGCAAGACCGAGCCTGAAGACCGCCACAAGGTGTGATGTTGACCGCGTCCCATGGTGCGACCGGCTCACATGCGTGTAAGACTCGATGGGTAACCCACCACGCGCTGGCGGGGCTCGGTGAAATTCCGAACCGGCGGTAATCCGGGGCGAAACGCCCGGAAAGCCCGCGACCCGGTCGTTGCCAACGGCCGGTGGACCTGGTGTGACTCCAGGGCCGACGGTCAAAGTCCGGATGGGAGTTAGCGCGCGGGACGGACGCACCCCTGGACGGGGTCGGTTCACCGACGCCGCCGGATTCTGCCGCCCCCGGCGCCTCACCCATCTCCCTGCCCGCGCACTCGCAGGCATTGGAGAGGGACCCGCCCATGACGAGCGTTGACGAGGCGATGAGGCGCGCGACCGCGCTGGCCGCCCGCGGGCTCGGCACCACCAGTCCCAACCCCGTCGTCGGCTGCGTCATCCTCGACTCCGGGGGCGCGGTCGTGGGCGAGGGCTTCCACGCGTACGCGGGTGGGCCGCACGCCGAGATCGTCGCGCTGGCCCAGGCGGGCGAGCGGGCGCGCGGCGGCACCGCCGTCGTCACGCTGGAGCCCTGCGACCACACCGGCCGCACCGGCCCCTGCACGCACGCGCTCATCCGCGCCGGGGTGGCCAAGGTCGTGGTCGCCGTCGCCGATCCCAACCCGCTGGCCGGCGGCGGCGTGCACACGCTCCGCCAGGCCGGCGTCGACGTGGTCACCGGAGTGCGTGAGAGCGAGGCCGAGGCGGGCAACATCGCCTGGCTGACCGCCGTGCGCCGGGGCTGGCCGTACGTGATCTGGAAGTACGCCGCGACGCTCGACGGGCGCTCCGCGGCGATCGACGGCACCAGCATGTGGATCACCTCCGAGGCGGCCCGGATCGACGTGCACAAGCTGCGCGCCACCGTCGACGCGGTCATCGTGGGGGTCGGCACCGTCCTCGCCGACGACTCCCGGCTCACCGCCCGAAACCTGCGCGACGGCACCCTCAACATCCGGCAGCCGCTGCGGGTGGTCGTGGACACCGCCGGTCGTACCCCCGAGAAGGCCCGCGTGCGCGACGGCGCCGCGCCCACCTGGGTGGTGACCGCCGCGGACGTCGGGACGGGTCCGGACGGGCGGGTCGACCTGGCGGCGCTGCTCACGGACCTCTACGGACGCGGCGTCCGGGCCGCCCTGCTGGAGGGTGGGCCGACCCTCGCCGGCGGCTTCCTGGCCGCGGGTCTCGTCGACAAGATCATCGGGTACGTGGCGCCGAAGCTCCTCGGCGCCGGATCTCCCGCGCTCGCCGACGCGGGCGTGCACACCATCGCCGAGGCCATCGACCTCGACTACACCGAGATCAGCCAGGTCGGACCGGACCTGCGTTTCACCGCGACGCCGGTGCGTCCGCCAGCCGACGTCGCGGCGTCAGGACTGAGCCGTTCCGCGGGCGGGCAGACGAACCATGTGGCAGGGAAGAGGGAGGGCTAACCATGTTCACGGGGATTGTCGAGGAGCTGGGGGAGCTGGTCCGGCTGGACTGGCACGGGGATGGCGGGGTCGCCGCGCTGCGCGGCCCGCTCGTCGCGTCCGACGCCGGCCCGGGCGACTCGATCGCGGTCAACGGCGTGTGTCTCACGGTCGTGGAGGTCGGGGGCGACGGCTTCACGGTCGACGTGATGAAGGAGACCTTCGACCGCAGCGCGCTCGGCACGCTCGTGCCCGGCGACCCGATCAACCTCGAACGCGCGGCCACGCTCAACACCCGCCTCGGCGGCCACCTGGTGCAGGGGCACGTCGACGGGGTCGGGCGGATCGTGTCCCGCACGCCCGGAGATCGGTGGGAAGACGTCTCGATCGAACTTCCGCCGGGTCTTTCCCGTTACGTGGTGGAAAAGGGGTCGATCACCGTCGACGGGGTATCGCTCACCGTCGTCGCGGTGGACGACTCGACGTTCACGGTGAGCCTGATACCCACCACGCTCGCGCTCACCACTCTCGGGCGTAAAGGCGCCGGAGACCTGGTCAACCTGGAGGTCGACGTGATCGGCAAGTACGTGGAGAAGCTCCTGGCGGTGAAGGCATGAACACCATCGAGGAGGCCATCGCCGAGTTCGGTGCCGGGCGGCCAGTGATCGTCGTGGACGACGAAGACCGCGAGAACGAGGGCGACCTCATCTTCGCGGCCGAGCTCGCCACGCCCGAGCTCATGGCGTTCATGGTCCGATACACCTCCGGGTACGTCTGCGCGCCGATCACCGAGGCCGACGCCGACCGGCTCGAGTTGCCTCCGATGTACCACGTGAACCAGGACAAAAGGGGCACGGCGTACACGGTGACGGTGGACGCACGCGAGGGCGTGAGCACCGGCATCTCGGCCGCCGACCGGGCGCGTACCGTGCGGATGCTCGCCGACCCCGCCACCGACCCCACCCTGCTCAGCCGCCCCGGCCACGTGGTGCCGCTGCGGTCCAAGGCCGGCGGGGTGCTGCGCCGCCCCGGCCACACCGAGGCCACCGTCGACCTGGCGGTGCTCGCCGGACTGCGGCCGGCCGGCGTGCTCTGCGAGCTGGTCAACGACGACGGCACGATGATGCGCCTGCCGGAGCTGGAGAAGTTCGCGGTCGAGCACCACATCACGATCATCACGATCGCCGACCTCGTCGCGTACCGCCGCCGCACGGAGAGCCAGGTCGAGCGGGTCGCCGAGGCCCGCCTCCCCACGCCGCACGGCCTCTTCCGGGCGGTGGGCTACCGGGCCGACCTCGGCCAGGAGGCCGAGCACGTGGCGCTGGTGTACGGCGAGCTCGGCGACGGCGAAGACGTGCTGGTGCGGGTCCACTCCGAGTGCCTCACCGGCGACGTCTTCGGCTCGCTGCGCTGCGACTGCGGCCCCCAGCTGCAGGCCGCCCTCGCCCGCGTCGCCTCCGAGGGGCGTGGCGTGGTGCTCTACATGCGCGGCCACGAGGGCCGGGGGATCGGGCTGCTGCACAAGCTGCAGGCGTACGAGCTGCAGGACCTCGGCCGGGACACGGTGGACGCCAACCTGGAGCTGGGCCTGCCGGCCGACGCGCGCGACTACGGCACCGGCGCGCAGATCCTGTACGACCTGGGCGTGCGCTCGATGCGCCTGATCACCAACAACCCGGCCAAGCGGGCCGGCCTCTCCGGGCACGGGCTGCGCATCGTGGGCCGGGAGTCACTGCCCACCCGGCCGCACCCGGAAAACGTGCGCTACCTGCGCACGAAGCGTGACCGCATGGGCCACATCCTGGATGGCCTGGGAGACGTGGTGGAGGGTTCGGCGTAAATGGCAGGTTTTGGAGAACCCGGTGTGTCCACGGTGGACGCACGGGGGTTGACGGTCGGGATCGTCGCCGCCCGGTGGCACGGCGACCTGACCGACCACATGCTGGCCCGCGCCATCGAGGCCGCCAAGGCCTGCGCCGCGGCCGACATCGTGGTCGCCCGGGTGGCCGGCTCGGTCGAGCTGCCGGTGGTGGCGCAGGCCCTGGCCCGCAAGTGCGACGTGGTGGTCGCGCTCGGCGTGGTCGTCCGCGGCGCCACCGCCCACTTCGACTACGTCTGCGAGTCGGTCACCGAAGGCCTGACGAGGGTCGCACTGGACGAGGCGACCCCGGTCGCGCACGGCGTCCTCACGGTGAACACGATCGAGCAGGCCCGCGACCGCGCGGGCCTGCCCGGCTCGGCCGAGGACAAGGGCTGGTCGGCCACGGTCGCCGCCCTCGACGCGGCACTCGCGATCCGGGCGCTCTCCGCGTAGCGGCAACGGCGGCGGGGTCAGGCGTAGTAGCTCGCGCCGCCCCCGCCGGCGTGGCTCAGAGGCGACCCGCCTCGATGATGCGGCTCAGAAACTGTCTCGTGCGGGCCTCGGCCGGCTCGGCGAAGACCTTCTCCGGTGGCCCCTGCTCCAGCACCCGCCCACCGTCCAGAAAGCACACCCGGTCCGCCACCTGGCGGGCGAACCCCATCTCGTGCGTCGCGAGCACCATCGTCACGCCGTCCGACTTCAGGTCGCGGATCATCGTCAGCACCTCGCCGACGAGCTCCGGGTCGAGGGCCGAGGTCACCTCGTCCAGCAGGAGCAGCCGCGGCGAGTTGACCAGCGCGCGCACGATCGCCACCCGCTGCTGCTGGCCGCCCGAGAGGCGGTCGGGGTAGTCGCGGGCCTTCTCCGCCAGCCCGACCCGGGTCAGCCACTCCATGGCGAGGTCGCGGGCCGCGGCGGGCGCCATGCCGTGCACGCGCACCGGCGCCAGGACCACGTTCTCCAGCACGGTCATGTGCGGAAACAGGTTGTACGCCTGGAAGACGATCCCGATCCGCTGGCGCACCTTGTCCGGGTTGACCCGCGGGTCGGTGATGTGTTCGCCGTCGAGGTGGATGGTGCCGTCGTCGAGCTCCTCCAGCAGGTTGACGCAGCGCAGCAGCGTCGACTTGCCCGACCCGGACGCGCCGATCAGCGCCACCACCTCGTGCTCGGCGACGTCGAAGTCGAGGCCGTCGAAGACCAGGTGGTCGCCGAACGACTTGCGGACGCCACGGCACACCAGCAGGCTCACTGTGCCTCCGGGTTCGCTCGCTCATGCGGCGCTGAAGGCGACGTCTTCCTCCGCGGCCCCGAAACCCCGACTTCGTCGGCGGGGCCGCTCCGTCCAGACGCCGCCGCGCCAACTCGCTCGCTCACGACTGCCTCCGCGCGGCCCGTAGCGTCACCCAGTCGGTCACCGCGATCAGCGGCGCCGCCAGCAGCACGAAGAGCACGCCCGCCACGATGTACGGCGTGTAGTTGAAGGTCTCGGCCGTGTGGATCTGCGCGGCCCGGACCGCGTCGATGGGGCCGGCCAGCGACACCAGCCCCACGTCCTTCTGGAGGGCGACGGTGTCGTTCAAGAGCGGGGGCGCCACCCGCCGCACGGCCTGGGGGAGCACCACGAAGCGCATCGTCTGCCGGTAGCTCAGGCCCAGTGACCGCGCCGCCGCGAGCTGGCTCGGGTGCACCGACTCGATGCCGGCGCGAAACACCTCGGCCAGGTAGCCCGAGTAGGTGATGACCAGCGCGATGCCGCCCAGCACGAGCGTGCTCGGCATGCCCTGGAGCCGCAGCCCGGGCAGGCCGAGCGTCATCACGTAGAGCACGATGATGAGCGGCAGCCCGCGGAACGTGTACGTGTACCCGGTCGCCAGCAGCCGCACCGGGAAGAAGACCGGACCGCGCAGGGTGCGCAGCAGCGCGACGACGAGGCCGAGCGCGAGCGCGCCGATCGCGCAGAAGAAGAGCAGCCGGATGTTGAGCCACAGCCCGCGCAGCACATCGGGGAGCGCGTCGCGGGCGACTTCCGGGTCGAGGAACGACTCGCGCACGCGTTCCCACCCCGGCGCCCCGGTCACGGCCACGACCAGCAGGACACCGAGCACCAAAGTGGACGCCGCCGCGATCAACACCGACAGCAGCGTCTGGCGCCGCCGATACGCGATCCGGTCGAGCTGGGCGGGACTGGGGCTGACGCTCACGTCAGTTCGCGGGCGCCCGCCGCCTGGGCGAGCCACTGCTGCTCCAGCCGCTTGAGCTCCTCGGAGCCGCGCAGCTGGTCGACCGCCTGGGTCACGCACCCGGTGAGCGAGGAGCCCTTGTCGAGCACCAGCCCGAACTGCTCCGGCACGCCCACCTGCGGCAGCTGCCCCACGATGACCCCGTTTTCCAGCTCGGCCGCGGTCATGAAGAACGCGGTCGGCAGGTCCACCACGAGCCCGTCGATCTGGCCGTTCTGGAGGGCCTTCTTGGCATCGTCGTTGGTGTTGTAGACCTGCGGCTGGCCGGTCGGCTTGATCACGTCGGTGACCGCCTGGTAGCTGGTGGTGCCCACCTGCGCGCCGAGCTTGGCGCCCTGGAGCGCGGAGACCGAGGTGGCACCGGCGATCTTGGAGGACTTGAGCGCGATCACGGTCTGCCGCACCAGGTAGTACGGGCCGGAGAAGTCGACCGCCTGCTTGCGGTCCTCGGTGATCGAGAACTGGTTGATGTCGAAGTCGAAGTCCTTCGGCCCCGGCGCGATCGCCGTGTTGAACGGCACCCGCACCCAGGTCACCTCGCCCTGCGTGTATCCCAGCCGGTCGGCCACCGCGTAGGCCACCGCCGACTCGAAGCCCTGCCCGTTCTCCGGCTTGTTGTCCTTGAACCACGGCTCGTACGCCGGGTTGTCCGTCCCGATCGTCAGCTTGCCCGGCGTCTTGGTCTGGAGCTGGGCCTTCGTGCAGGTGGTGAGCCCGGTGGCGCCGGGTGGGGCGGGCGACTCCTCGTCCGCGGGGGCGCAGGCGACGAGCCCCGAGACCAGTAACAACACGGGCAGCAAGCGGCGAGCCATGCGGGTCAGCATATGCGCGACTTGTAAACCTGATAATGACCTGGCGCGTCGTAGCACCGTGGCAACAACCGGGAGCGTGGTCGCCGTGACCCCGACGGCAGAGGTGTGGGCCGCCGATGAGGCGGTGACGCGCCTCTTCACGGCCCACTACCGGCCGCTGGTGCGCCTCGCCACGCTCCTGCTGCACGACAGCGGGCGGGCCGAGGAGATCGTCCAGGACGCGTACGTGGCGCTGCACGGCCACTGGCGGCGCCTCCGCGACGCGGACAAGGCGCTCGCCTACCTGCGGACCACCGTGGTCAACCGCTCCCGGTCGGCGCTGCGGCACCGCACGGTGGTCGACCGGTACCTCGCCGTGGTCCGCCGCGAACAGGACGCGCCGAGCGCCGAGTCGGGCGCCCTCGAGACGTTGCGGCACGAGGCCGTCGTCGCCGCGCTGCGCGCCCTGCCCACCCGCCAGCGCGAGGTCGTCGTGCTGCGCTACTACATCGACCTTTCCGAGGCCGACATCGCGGCCACCCTGGGCATCAGCCGGGGCGCGGTGAAGAGCCACTGTTCGCGGGGGATGGCGGCGCTGCGAGAGACGCTGGAGCGATACTCATGAACCGCAATGAGGACGTACTCCGCCGGATTTTGGAGGCCGAGGCCGCCAAGGTCGAGGTGCGGCCGGACGCGCTGAGCTCGATCCGGGCGCGGACCGCACGGCGCGCGCGGTGGCGGCCGTTCGGGGCGATCGCGTTCACCGCCGCCGCCGCGGCCGCCGCGACCCTCGTCGTGGTCGCCCTCGCCGCGCGCCCCGCGCCCAACAACACCGCACCCGACCCGGGCGCGGTCACCGCGCCCGCGACAACCCCGACCCCAGCCCCGGCCACGTCCGCCGCCCAGGTGCCGCCGGCCGTGACACCACCGTCGAGGTCCAGCCCATCCGCTGGTACGAGCCCCGCGTCCCTGGCCATCTACTACGTGAGCGACGACGGGGGCAAGCCGCGGCTGTACCGGGAGTTCCACCGCCTGCCGGCGGGCTCCGCCCCGGCGGACAAGGTGCGGGCGGCCGTCGCCGGCATGCTCGCCCAGGAGAGCGCCGAAGACCCGGACTACACGAGCGCCTGGCCGTCGGGCACCGGGGTGCGCGAGGTGTCCGTCGACGGGAGCACCGTCACGGTCGACCTCACCACCGCGCCGCCCGACGACCTGGCCCGCCAGCAGCTCATGTGGACGGTCGCGGCGGCGGTCGGCGGCGACCCTTCGTTGCGGCTGCTCGTGGACGGCCAGCCGGCCGGCACGCTACGCAAGGCGCCCGCGGTCGACACCCTCGGCGCGCTGTGGCTGATCGACCCGCAGCACGGGGCGACGGTGGCCCGCACGTTCGAGGTGCACGCGGCCGGCGCGGTCTTCGAGGCGACCGCCCGCCTGACCGTGCGCAAGGGCCGCACGGTGGTGACCGAGGAGACCATCACGCTCTCCGCCGGCGCGCCTGCCCGGGGTGAGGCGAGGATCACGCTCACGCTCGCGCCGGGCACGTACGTGCTGGAGCTGTACGCCATCTCGGCCGCCGACAGCAGCGTCCAGCATCTGGACGATCACACCGTCACGGTGCGCTGACCGGGGCTGGGCTGGCGGCGCTCGCTCCGCTCGCTGGCGCCCTGGAGCCCGGCGCCGTCCGTCCTCGTCGCTCCGCTCCTCGGACCGGACGTTGCCCGTACCAGGGCGGATGACAGAATCTCTGCTCGTGAAGACCTTCGAGGAGCTGTTCGCCGAGCTGTCCGCCAAGGCGGCCGCCCGCACCCCCGGGTCGGGCACCGTCGAGGCGCTGGAGCGCGGCGTCCACGCCATCGGCAAGAAGGTCGTCGAAGAGGCGGCCGAGGCCTGGATGGCGGCCGAGCACGAGGGGCCCGAGCGGGCGGCTGAGGAGATCTCCCAGCTGCTCTACCAGGCACAGGTGCTGATGCTCGCCACCGGACTGGAGCTCAAGGACGTGTACCGACATCTCTGACCGTGCCCTCCCTCGTCCCGTTTCCGCTTGAAGGAGCACGTCCAGATGTTGCGTATCGCCATCCCCAACAAAGGCACCCTGTCCCGACCCGCCACCGACATGCTGCGCGAGGCGGGCTACCGCCAGCGCGCCGACGACCGTGACCTCGTCTGCCGCGACGAGGGCAACGCGGTCGAGTTCTTCTACCTGCGCCCCCGCGACATCGCCACCTACGTCGGCTCGGGCGACCTCGACCTCGGCATCACCGGCCGCGACCTGCTCGTCGACGCGGGCAGCCCGGCCGAGGAGATCCTCGACCTCGCCTTCGGCGGGGCCACGTTCCGCTACGCCGCCCGCCCCGAGACGCTCGCCTCGGTCGACGACATCGGCGGCCGGCGGGTGGCCACCGCGTATCCGGGAGTGGTCGAGCGTCACCTGGCCGAGCGCGGCCTCAAGGCCGACGTGATCCGCCTCGACGGCGCGGTGGAAAACGCGGTGCGGCTCGGTGTCGCCGACGTCATCGCCGACGTGGTCTCCACCGGCGCCACGCTGCGCCAGGCCGGCCTGATCACCGTGGGCGAGCCGATCCTGCAGTCGTCCGCGCTGCTGATCCGCCGGGTGGGCGCGCCGGCCGACGGGCAGGTGGGCCAGCTGGTCCGCCGCCTGCAGGGCGTGCTGGTGGCCCGGCGATACGTGATGCTCGCCTACGACGTGCGCGCCGACCTCCTCGACCGCGCCACCGCGCTCACCCCTGGCATCGAGTCGCCGACCATCTCCCCGCTGCACCGTGAGGGATGGGTGGCCGTGCAGGCGATGGTGCTCCGCGGCGACGTTCACAACATCATGGACGAGCTCTACGACCTGGGCGCCCGCGCGATCCTGGTGACGGACATCCACGCCTGCCGCCTGTGAGGGTGCGCGGGCGGCGGTCGCGCGCTCGCGTGCCCACCCAGCGCGGGCCGCGGCCCGGCGGCGGGGCCGAGCGGTCGGCGTCCGCGCTGCCCGTGTGGGCGGCGCTCGCCGTCGCCTCGGTCGGTGGCATCTCGTCGGCCGTGCAGAGCGCGGCCAACGCCGAGCTCGGCGAGCGGGTGGGCAGCGCCTCCTTCGGCGCGGTGGCGAGCACGCTCACCGGCAGCGCGCTGATCGTCGTCGGGCTGGCGGCGATGCCGTCGATGCGCCGCGGCCTGCGCGCCCTGCCGCACGCGAAGCTGCCGTGGTGGGCCTACCTGGGCGGGATCTGCGGCGCGCTGTTCGTGACCGTCGCGACCTATGTGGTGCCGGTCGTCGGCGTCGCCGCCTTCACGATCGCCCAGGTGACCGGCGGGAGCTTCGGCGGGCTCGCGATCGACCGCGCCGGCCTGGCCCCCGCCGGGCGGCTGCCGCTCACCGGGCCCCGTGTGGGCGGCGCGCTGCTGGGCGTCTGCGCGGTGGTGCTGGCCCAGGTGGACCGCCCGATCGGCGACCTGGCCGTGGACATGCTCGCGCTGGGCATGCTCGGCGGAGCCGCGGTGGCGATGCAGGGCGCGCTCAACGGCCGCGTCTCGGCGGCCACCACCAACGCCGCCGGCACCGCCGTCAACTTCGCCAGCGCGACGCCGACCGTGCTGGTGGCGGGCGCGCTGCTGGGTGCTTTCGCGAGCGGCTGGTCCACCCGGCTGCCCACCGAGTGGTACCTCTACACCGGCGGCCTGCTCAGCGTCGTCATCGTCGCCTGCCTTCTGATCAGCGTCCGCGCCGTCGGCGTGCTGCGCACCGGCCTGTCGGTGGTAGCCGGCCAGCTAGCCGGCGCCCTCCTGCTGGACGCCCTGATCCCCGGCGGCCGCCATGCCAGCCCCGCCCTACTGGCAGGCGCCGCCCTGACGGTGGCCGCCGTGGCGGTGGCCGGCCGCGCCGCCCGCCCCCGCCCGGTGAGTTGATCAGGGAGTTGGTGGGCGTGCTCCGGCACCAACTCCCTGATCGACGGCACGGGCTACGGCAGCAGGACCAGGCGGCCGCGGACGCCGCCCTTCGCCAGCACCGCGTGGGTTGTCGCTACCTCGGCCAGGTCGTAGGTCTGGGCTACGCGCAGCGTCAAGTCGCCGCGCTCGGCCAGGCTGACGAGCTCGGCCAGTTGGGTGGCGTTCGGCTCGACCTCGACGCCGGTCGTGCGGATGCCGCGCTCGGGTTCGGGCGCGAGCGGGCCGGCGCCGGCGACGAAGGTGCCGCCGTCGCGCACCGCGCCCAGCACCGGGGGCCCCGATGAAGGCCGGGTCGTACACGGCGTCGACCGGGCCGCCCGCGACGTCCCGCACGGCGCCCGCCACGTCCTTCGCGCGCGGCACGAACACCGCGCCGAGCCCGCTCAGGAACTCCTCGTCCTGCGGGCCCGCGACCGCGTACACCGTCAGTCCACGATGGACGGCGAGCTGCGCCGTGTAGGCACCGACCGCGCCGGCCGCCCCGGTGATCGCGACGCTGCCGCCGGACAGGCCGGTGAGGTCGAGCGCCTGGGCGGCGGTGAGCGCGTTGAGCGGCAGGGTGGCGGCCGCCGCCGGGTCCACCCCGGCCGGGGCGGCGGCGGTGCCGGCGGCGTCCAGCAGGGCGTACTCCGCCTGGGTCCCGGCGCCGCCGCTCATGAACCAGTGGCGCATCCCCACGACCTCGTCGCCGGGCCGGAACGCGGTGACTCCCGCACCCACCGCGTCGACGGTGCCCGCGAGGTCCCACCCGAGGACGAACGGCGGTCGCCCGCCCACCACGTCCGCGAAGCCACCCGCCCGGATGGCGAGGTCGACCGGCTGCACGGCGGCGGCCCTTACCCGTACGCGCAGCTGGCCCGCCCCCGGCTCGGGGACCGGCCAGTCGGCGACCGCGTTCATGGCCGAGTGCCCGACCCGGCAGCTGCTGGCCACGCTCAGCGACAAGTGGATGGGCCTGGTGCTCGCCCTGCTCGGCGACGGGCCGAGGCGGCACAGCGAGCTCGCCCGGCGGATCGCGGGTGTGAGCCAGAAGATGCTCACCCAGACGCTGCGCACGCTGGAGCGCGACGGCCTGGTCACCCGCACCGTGACCCCGACGGTGCCGGTCCGCGTCGACTACGAGCTCACCCCGCTCGGCCGCGACCTCGCGCCGGTGATGATCGCCATCAAGACCTGGGCCGAGGCGAACATGGACGAGGTGCGTGCCGCCCGCCTCGCGTACGACGAGAGGCAGCCCGTCTGACGCGAAAGCCCGGCCCTCCCACGAGTGGGGAGGGCCGGGCCTTTTCCTGGGGGTGTGAGTGTGGCTTGTTACGCCTGCTCGATGGCGGGCGCGTCGGTGCCGGAGGTGACGGCGATCCGCGTGGCGGCGGTCCCCGCGTACGCGCCGGTCACCCGCACGCTCAGCACGCCCGCGTCGTACGAGGCGCTGACCGCGTCGGCGCTCACGTGCTGCGGCAGGGCGAAGGAGCGGCGGAACGTGCCGTAGCGCACCTCGCGCAGGCTCCGGCCGTCCTTTTCCTCGGTCCGCTCGTCGCGCCGCTCACCGCGCACGACCAGCTGGCCGCGGTCGACCTCGACCGTCACGTCCTTCTCGGCGTCCAGGCCGGGCAGCTCCACGCGTACCACCGCGTCGTCCCCGTCCCGTGCCACCTCGGCGGCCGGCACGAAGCCACCGCGCCGGGTCGCCACCGGCCCGGACACCTGCCGCACCAGCGCGTCAAACTCCGCGAACGGGTCGCGACGGGTCCACAGCGACAAAGTGCTCATCATGTACTCCTCGAGTCCATCCGCGCCGACCCCAACCGGCCGGCACACGATGCATAACTTGAGTCGGGTCGACTCAATTCCGCCGAGCCGGTGTGACGAGTAGCGTATGACGATGTGTTACGGTGCTTGGCGTGGTCGAGCGGGAGTACCTCTGGACCGACGAGGGCCTCGCGGAGGCCCGGCGTCGCAAGGTCGCGCTCGAAGAGGTGGATGACGCACTGCACGCGCTGCCGGGCCTGCGGTTCGAGCGACACATCGGCGATCTGCTGCTGATCGTCACGGGGATGGCGGCCAGTGGCCGGGTGATCCTGGTCGTCTGTGAGAGCGTGGAGCGTACGACCACCTATCGGATTTTGCGGGTACGGGCCCTGGCCGGCCCGGAGCTGGATGAGTGGCGGAGGCGACTGGGATGAGCGGTCCCGATTTTGAGCGGATGAGCAAAGACGAGGTGCTCGCCTGGTTCGACCACGCCGACGACATCTCGCCGGTTGTCGCGACGATGGACGCCGCTGCCGAGCCGGTCCGCCGGGCACCGAGCGACGGCCCCATGATGCTGGCCAGCATCCGGCTGCCGGTGGCGACGGTGGAGCAGCTCGACGCGCTGGCCGAGCTCGACGGCGTGCGCCGCTCCGACGTGATCCGGGACGCGCTGGCGGCCTACTTGCGTGATCGCACTTCGCCCATCGGGCGCGACGAGGCGGAGCGTGCGCTGGACGTGCTCCGCCGGGTCGTCGCCGGCGGCACCGGGCCAGAGGGCGAGGCTGCCCGAGACCGGGCGCGACGCAGGTGGCAGACTCGGGAAACGTGAGCACCTCTGTCGTACGCCTGCGTCCGCAGCGGGCCCGGGTCGTGGCCTGGATCCTCGCGGCCGCCATCATCGTGGTCTTCACGCTGGTCGCCACCGGGCTGAAGGGCTCGACCGGCGACGGCTACGGCACGTTCCAGCGCGGCGACCAGTTCGCGATGGTGGGCCTCGGCGTGCTCTTCGCGCTCGGCATCCTGCTCTTCACCCGCCTGCGGGTCGAGGCGGACGACAAGGGCATCCGCGTGCGCAATCTCGTGGGCGGCTACGACCTGCCGTGGGACATGGTGCGCTCGATCCGGTTCAACCGGGGCACGCCGTGGGCCACCCTGGAGCTGAGCGACGAGGATCTGCTGCCGATGATGGCGCTGCAGGCCGCCGACAAGCAGTACGCGGTCGACGGCGTGCGCGCCCTCCGCGCGCTCCTCGAGGCCTCCCAGCGCGAAAGCCAGCCGGGCACCGTCGAGTAGCCGGCCCCGCCTTCGCGTTTGGAATGACATGCTGGTAACCTTGCTGCGTCGACCAGCTGTCACTGCACGTGCGGCGACAGCCACGAAGCGGAGCGCCTGCTCCCACCCGAGTCGCACCCGATGGGGCGGCCGGGTCCGGTCAACCGGCATTGGGGAATTCCCCGGTGCCGGCGGCGCGTTGTAATGTGACGCGCCCGACCGGTCGAGCGGGCCCTGGCATCTTCGCCAGGGCCTTCTGCTTTGGGGGCGGCGCGTCCGGCGCAAACCGCGACCGGATGAGGAATCGCAATGAGGAGGCCCCATCAGCGTCGAACCACGCGTGAACGAACAGATCCGGGCACGTGAGGTCCGACTGGTCGGCCCTGAGGGTGAGCAGGTGGGCATCGTCCCGCTGGAGCGCGCCCTTCAGCTGGCCGCGGACGTCGACCTGGACCTGGTCGAGGTTGCGCCGATGGCGCGCCCGCCGGTGTGCAAGCTCATGGACTTTGGCAAGTACAAGTACGAGAGCGCACTCAAGGCGCGCGAAGCGCGGCGTAACCAGCAGCAGACCGTCATCAAGGAGATGAAGCTCCGGCCGAAGATCGATCCGCATGACTACGAGACCAAGAAGGGTCACGTCGTGCGGTTCCTGAAGGCGGGCGACAAGGTCAAGGTGACGATCATGTTCCGGGGTCGCGAGCAGAGCCGACCGGAGTTGGGCTACCGGCTCCTGCGGCGGCTCGAGTCCGAGATCTCGGACCTGGGGTACGTGGAGGCCGCTCCCAAGCAGGACGGCCGCAACATGATCATGGTTTTGGCTCCGCACCGGGCCACCAAGGCTGCCGCCGTCGCCGCCACCGCGGCGAAGGGCGGAGGGGTGCGCGAGCGGGAGCCCGGTGCCGGTGAGGCGCCGCCGGCCGAGGCCGGACCCGCCGGACCTTCCGGCGAGTAGCAGGGGAGAGACGTTCCACATGCCGAAGATGAAGAGCCACTCGGGGACGGCCAAGCGGGTCAGGGTGACCGGCAGCGGCAAGCTGCTCAAGCAGCTGGCCGGGATGCGACACAACCTTGAGGGCAAGGCCTCCACCCGCACGCGCCGGCTGTCCGGCACGGTCGAGGTGGCGAAGGCTGACGTCAAGCGAGTCAAGAAGCTGCTGGGCCGCTGACGCGCGCCACTTGACAGAGAGAAGGAGTTGAGATGGCACGCGTCAAGCGGGCTGTGAACGCCCAGAAGAAGCGCCGCACATTGCTGGAGACCGCCAGCGGATACCGCGGTCAGCGCTCCCGCCTTTACCGCAAGGCCAAGGAGCAGGTGCTGCACTCGATGCAGTACGCCTACCGGGACCGCCGCGACCGTAAGGGCGACTTCCGGCAGCTGTGGATCACCCGGATCAACGCGGGGGCCCGCGCCAACGGCCTCACCTACAACCGCCTGATCCAGGGCCTGCGCCTCGCCGGCGTCGAGGTCGACCGCAAGATCCTCGCGGACCTCGCGGTCAACGACGCGCCGGCCTTCGCCGCGCTCGTCGAGGTGGCCCGCGCGGCCGTCGCTGCGGAGGGCACCGGCGGCGCCCAGGCCGCGTGACCCAGCAACACCCACGACCCGGGGAAGGTCCGTACACAGTGCGGACACCCCGGGTTGTTGCTGCCCGGCGACTACAGCGCCGCCGCGAGCGCGACGCCGCGGGCCTTTTCCTCGCTGAGGGACCCCAGGCCGTCCGGGAGGCCGCCGCCGCGTCCGTGGTCCATGAGATTTTCGGTACGGGCGACGGGCTGACCCGGTTCGCCGACGTCATCGAGAGGGCGCGCGAGGGCGGTGCCCGCGTCTCCGAGGTCACCGGCGAGGCGCTGGCGGCGCTCACCGAGACGGTGCGCCCGCAGGGCCTCGTGGCGGTCTGCGCGCAGCGGCCGGTACCCCTGGAGAAGGCCATGGAAGGCGGACCGCGACTCGTCGCGGTGCTCGCGGAGATCCGGGATCCGGGAAACGCCGGCACGGTCCTGCGCACCGCGGACGCCGCCGGCGCCAGGGCGGTGGTCTTCGCCGGCGACGCGGTCGACCCCTACAACGGCAAGTGCGTGCGTGCCTCCGCCGGCAGCCTCTTCCACGTCGACGTGGTGCGCGCGCCCGGCGCCGGGGCTGTCGTGGAGGCGCTCAAGGCCGGCGGCGCCACCGTCTACGCCGCCACCGGCTACGGCGAGACCGACCTCGACGAGCTCGCCGACGCGGGCGGGCTGGCCCGGCCCACCGCCTGGCTCTTCGGCTCCGAGGCACACGGTCTACCAGCCGATCTGCTCGCGCTCGCGGACGCCCGGGTGCGCGTCCCCATCTACGGCGGCGCGGAGAGCCTCAACCTCGCGGCGGCAGCGGCGGTATGCCTCTACGCCTCCGCGAGAGCCCTGCGAAGGACCAGTGAATGAGCATCGCGGGGAGCGCGGCGACCGAGGAGCGGAGCGAGCGTGGGGCCGAGCTTGAGGCTCAGTAGACTCTGATGGCTGTGACGTACCGCAACGATCCGTACGACCCGAAGCAGGTCGCGCTCCTCGCCCCGGAGGCGCTGGGTGACGCCGTCGCGAAGGCGGAGGAGGCGTTCGCCGCGGCCGCCGATCCGGACGCGCTCACCGGGCTCAAGCACCTGCACCTCGGCGACCGGTCGCCGGTCTCGCTGGCCCGGCGGGAGATCGGCGCGCTGCCGCCGGCCGCCAAGGCCGACGCCGGCAAGCGGGTCAACCAGGCCCGCGCGGCGATCCAGGCGGCCTTCGACGCGCGCGCCGCGGAGCTGGAGAGCCGCCAGGCCGAGCGCATCCTCGCCGAGGAGCGGGTCGACGTAACGCTGCCCTGGGACCGCCGCCCGCGCGGGGCCCGCCACCCGCTGACCACGCTGATGGAGCGGATCGGCGACCTCTTCGTCGGAATGGGGTACGAGATCGCCGAGGGCCCCGAGCTGGAGCTCGAGTGGGCCAACTTCGACGCGCTCAACATCCCGCCGGACCACCCGGCGCGCGGCCTGATGGACACCTTCCATGTCGCGGCCGGCGAAGCCGGTGCCGCGACCCGTGGCGCTGCGCAGGAGTCCGGTCTGGTCTTGCGCACCCACACCTCGCCGGTGCAGGCGCGCACGATGCTCACCCGCCAGCCGCCGATCTACGTGGTGGTGCCCGGCCGGGTCTACCGCACCGACGAGCTGGACGCCACCCACACGCCGGTCTTCCACCAGGTCGAGGGGCTCGTGGTCGACGAGGGCATCACGATGGCCCACCTTCGCGGCACGCTCGACCACTTCGCCCGCGCGATGTTCGGGCCTGCGGCGAAGACCCGGTGGCGGCCGCACTACTTCCCGTTCACCGAGCCGTCGGCGGAGTTCGACGTCTGGTTCCCGCAGCACCGCGACGGTCCACAGTGGGTGGAGTGGGGCGGCTGCGGCATGGTCAACCCCCGGGTGCTGCGCGCCTGCGGCATCGACCCGGACCGGTACTCGGGCTTCGCGTTCGGGATGGGCATCGAGCGCACGCTGATGTTCCGGCACGGGGTAAGTGACATGCGGGACATGGTCGAGGGCGACGTGCGGTTCACCCGCGCGTTCGGCATGGCGGTCTAGGGGGCCACGGTGCGGATTCCACTTTCCTGGCTGCGCGAGTACGTCGACCTGCCGGCCGGCGCCGACGTCGCGGACGCACTCGTCAGTCTCGGCATCGAGGTGGACGGCGTCGTCGACCAGGGTGCGACGGTGAAGGGCGACCTCGTCGTCGGGCGGGTCGCGGAGATCGAGGAGCTGACCGGCTTCAAGAAGCCGATCCGCTTCTGCACGGTGGACATCGGGCGGGAGCAGCCACAGGAGATCGTCTGCGGGGCCAGCAACTTCGCCCCCGGCGATCTCGTGGCCGTGATCCTCCCCGGCGGCGTGCTGCCCGGCGGTTTCGAGATCGGCGCCCGCAAGACGTATGGGCGGATGTCCGCCGGCATGATCGTCTCCGCCCGCGAGCTGGGCGTCAGCGACGAGCACGCGGGCATCATCGTGCTCCCACCGGATACGCCGGCCAGTCCGGGCGACGACGCGCGGCCGCACGTGGGGCTCGACGACGTCATCTTCGAGCTGGAGATCACCCCCGACCGCGGGTACGCGATGTCGGTCCGTGGGATCGCCCGTGAGCTGTCGCACGCGTTCCAGGTGCCGTTCCGCGACCCGGCCCTCGCGCCGGCGCCCGGTGTCACGCCCGAGCCGGCCTACCCGGTGATCGTGGAAGACCCGGTGGGCTGCGACCGCTTCGCGGCGCGGGCCGTGCGCGGCATCGACCCCGACGCGCCCTCGCCGGAGTTCATCCGGCGGCGGCTGACGACCGCGGGCATCCGCACGCTCGGCCTCGCCGTCGACATCACCAACTACCTGATGCTCGAGCTGGGCCAGCCGATGCACGCGTTCGACATGGCGCGCTTGCGGGGGCCGCTGGTGGTGCGCCGGGCCACACCGGGGGAGAAGCTGACCACACTGGACGGTGTGGCCCGCGTGCTCGACGCGGAAGACATGGTCATCTGCGACGACACCGGGCCCATCTCGCTGGCCGCCGTCATGGGCGGGGAGAGCAGCGAGGTGCAGCCGGACACGGTGGACGTGCTCTTCGAGGCGGCGCATTGGGATCCGGTGATGGTCAGCCGCACCGCCCGCCGGCACAAGCTCTTCAGCGAGGCGGCCAAGCGGTGGGAGCGGGGCGTCGACCCGGCCGTGCCGCTGGCCGCCCTCGACCGCGCGGTCGCGCTCCTCGTCGAGTACGGCGGCGGCGCCACCGACGGCAACGTGCTCGACATCGACAACGTGGTGCCGCGGCGGCCGCTCACGATCGACCCGGCGCTGCCCGGGCTGCGGGCCGGCGTGCCGTACACGGTGGCCCGGGTCGTCGAGACGCTGCAGGCGGTCGGCTGTGACGTGTCCACTGTGGATGACGTGCTGGCGGTGACGCCGCCGACGTGGCGGCCCGACCTCACCGACCCGGCCGACCTGGTCGAGGAGGTGATCCGGCTCGACGGGTACGGCAAGGTGCCCAGCGTCCTGCCGGTCGCCCCGCCCGGCAACGGCCTCACCCCGGCGCAGCGCCGCCGCCGCGCGGTGGCCTACGCCCTGGCCGAGAACGGCTACGTCGAGGTGCTCTCGTACCCGTTCGTCGGCCCCGCCGCCGTGGACGGGCCGGCCGTGCGGCTCGCCAACCCGCTCTCGGACGAGGAGCCGTTCCTGCGCACCTCGCTCCTGCCGCCGCTGCTCGCCACGCTCAAGCGCAACATCGGCCGCGGCCACCGCGACACCGCGCTGTACGAGATG
>Ga0214467_1000070_pt1 | contig 29131 bp, 20 predicted proteins | sample RVTome_8_FD_187339 | JGI IMG/M metagenome (GOLD analysis project Ga0214467, IMG submission 187339) | Soil microbial communities from uranium-contaminated site in the Upper Colorado River Basin, Wyoming, United States - RVT160D0 HiSeq ...
TTCGGCAGCGTCCGCCCCCTCGGCCTGCGCACCCTCGACCGCGTCGCCGCCGGCGGCGTCACCCCGACTCCCGAGACCCCCGAACCGGTCGACGGCCCCCCAGCCATCCGCACCGAGATCCTCCTAGCGATCTAGCGACTGCCTTCGAGGACCCAACCCAAGAAAATCCGGGCTACCGCGATGCCCGTCGTGGTCCAGACCGCCGCTCCCGCGGCCTCACCCTGCGTCGTTGGTCGCGGTCTTCAGGACCCCGGCAAGATCCACGCAGAAACCAGGTTTCTGCTGGCTCAAACCGCGATTGAGGCAGCAGAAACCTGGTTTCTGCTGCCTCGGCGTCGGCGGCACGGCCCGTGGGCCGGATGGGGGCATGTCTCAGCTCTCGCATCGGCATCACGCCATCGAGCTCGCCGTCACTGACGTCGCGGACGCCAAACGTTTCTACGCCGAGGCGTTCGGCTGGCGGTTCACCGACTATGGCGCGGCCTACGCCGGCATACAGAGTCCGGCGGGCGGGTCCGCGCCCGAGGTCGGCGGCCTGCGCCAGGAGCGGGATGTGCCGAAGGGTGGTGGCCCGCTGGTCCTGCTCTTCTCCGACGACCTCGACCGGTCGGTCGAGGCGGTGCGGAAGGCCGGCGGCGAGGTGGTGGCCGGGCCGTATGGGTTTCCCGGCGGGCGGCGCTTCCACTTCACCGACCCGAGCGGCAATGAGCTGGGCGTCTGGGCCGAGGCTTAGCGATCGTCGCGGCGGCGTTACGGTTTGCGCCGATCGCTGCTAGCTTGCGGCGGTGGACCTCTTCTCGGGCTCGTGGGCGGCGTTGCGTGCGGCGGTGGCCGCGCTCCGGGATGAAGACTTCGCGCGGCCGTCCGGCTGTGCCGGCTGGCTCGTGCGGGATCTGGTGTGCCACCTGGTCATCGACGCGCAGGATGTGCTGATCACGCTGGTCACCCCGGCCGAGACGCCGCCGACGCGGGACGCGGTGACCTACTGGGAGGTCGCCGAGGCGGCGCCGACCGGCGACGACCCGCTCGACGCGCTGATCGTCCGGCTGGCCGCCGCGTACCAGGAGCCGTGGCTGCTGAAGTTTCACCTCGACGACGTCGGCTCCGCCGCCGGTCGGGCCGCCGGGCTCGCCGACCCGCGCCTGTGGGTCGGCACCCGGGGCGAGGTGCTGACCGTGGCTGACTACCTCGGCGCGTACGTGCTGGAGTGGACGCTGCACCACCTCGACCTGACCACGCACCTGCCGCACGTGGCCGGGCCACCCGCCGAGGGCCTGGCCCGGTCGCGCGAGCTGCTGGAGCGGATCGCGGGCGGGGCGTTCCCGGCGTCGCTCTCCGACGAGGACGCGCTGCTGATCGGCACCGGACGGCGCGCGCCGAGCGGCGCGGAGAAGGCCGATTTGGGGGAGCTGGCGGGGAGAATCCCGATGGTCCTCGGATGATTGCGATGGTCAACTACCGTCGGTGCCGGCGTATCCAAGGGAGCGGCTGATGAGGCGATCCAATGCCGTACCGCTGGGGCGGAGCTACCTCGCGCTGGCGGCCCTGGCCACCACGGCCGGGCTGACGGCGTGCCAGAGCAAGCAGGAAGAGGGCCAGGTCTACTGCGCGGACGCGTCCGGCGTCATCGTCGAGGAGGACCGGTGCGACGACAATGACGGGCGCTACTTCCTCTGGGCGGGGGCGTTCGGGCGTGGTCTGCGGCCCGGCCACAAGCTCACCGGGGGCACGAGGTTCGGGTGGGGCGACACGGCCGCCCGGGAGCGCTACGGCCTGCCCGCCACGGGGAAGGTAGCCAACGGCACGGTGCTCTCCGGCGGCTTCGGCAGCGACTCCGGGCGCGGTAAGGCGGGGGGCTGAGGTGCGTCGCGTCGCCAACGGCGTCGTGCGGCCGGGCTGGCGCGAGGCGATCGCCGCCCAGGGGCTTGTCTACAACGAGACGCCCGGACCCGGTGGCGAGATCGTGTCGTACTGGCGGGACGGGCCGTTCTACGACTTCACCGCTGGCGAGGTGGAGGCGCTGCACACCGACGCCGAGACCCTCTTCGAGATGTGCGTGGCCGCGGGCGACCACATCCTGGAAAACGGGCTGCTCGGCCGGCTCGGCATTCCCGACTTCACGTGGGAGCAGGTGGCCCGCACCTGGTACGACGACGAGACCGGGCCGGGCGGCCGTTCACGGGGCGACTTCTCACCGAGCGTCTACGGACGGTTCGACCTCCGCTACGACGGGGCGAGGCCGCAGCTGCTGGAGTTCAACGCGGACACCCCGACCGCGCTGCCCGAGTCCGCGGTGACCCAGTGGTATTGGCATCAGGAGACCGGCCAGGGCAAGGACCAGTGGAACGCGGTGCACGAGCGGCTCGTCGACGCCTGGCAGCGCAACATGGGCCGCCTGCGGATGGCCCGGCCACACCTGCCCACCCCGCTGACCGTCCACTTCGCCTGCGACGGCGCCGACGAGACGGGCGAGGACCTGTTCAACACCGAGTACCTGATGGAGACCGCGCGCCAGGCGCTCGAGCCGCAGGGGTACCGGGTCAAGTTCGTGTGGATGAGCCAGATCGGCGCCGGCGATCCGGCCACCGACGACCACTTCTACGACGCCGACCTCGAGCGCGTCTACGTCATTTTCAAGCTGTACCCGTGGGAGTGGATGAACAACGAGCGGTTCGCCCGGCGCTGCTTCCGCGACATGGGCGATCCGCTGCGTGACAGCACGGTGTGGATCGAGCCGCCCTACAAGATGATGTGGAGCAACAAGGGTCTGCTCCCCGTGCTCTGGGAGCTGTTCGGCGACGACCCGGCGCGCCGTGACCTGCTGCTGCCGGCCTACTTCGAGGCGGACCGCCCGGCGTGGCTCACCTCGTACGTGCGCAAGCCGCTGCTCGGCCGCGAAGGCGCCAACGTGAGCATCGTCGTCGACGGCGAGACGGTGGTCAGCAACCAGGGGCCGTACGGCGGGCCGTTCGTCTGCCAGGCGTTCGCGCCGCTGCCCGAGTTTCCCGACGAGAGCGGCACGGGGTGGCATCCGGTGCTCGGTGTCTGGATGATCGACGGCGAGCCGGCCGGGCTCGGCATCCGGGAGAGTGCCGGGCTGGTCACCGACGACCTGAGCCACTTCGTCCCGCACACCATCGACTACAGCGGCTGACCGCCAGCGCGCGAGAGAGAGCTGACGACATGGATGATCCGGCGCCCCTGATCGCGGTGCTCCAGGTGCTCATCGTGGTGGTGGGCGTCGGTGCGGGCTGGTGGCTGGTCAACAGGCTGACCGCGTTCGACGACCATGCCGAGCTGTGGTTGGCCAACAACTGGGCCTATCTGGCCCACCGGGTGGGGTTCGTCTTCGTCCAGGTCGTCGGGGTGTCCAGCCTCGTCGGCCAGGACGTGTCGGACTGGAGCTCGCTCGCCTGGGTGGCCGGCGGGTTGGTGTGGGCGACGCTGCTCGCCGCGGCGGCCCTCCCGCTGACCGACTGGATGATCCTGGGCACGCGCACCCGACTGTCCACACTCGACCAGGTGCCGCTCTCCGTCGGGCTGGTCCGGCTGGGGTTCTACATCGGACTCGGGATGGTGGTGCGGGCCACGTTCGTCGGTGAGGCGCCGTCCGTGGGCACCGGCCTGCTCGCCATCCTCCTCTTCACGGTGGCCGGGATCGCCGCCCTCGTCGTCGCCTTCTACCTGCACAGCGCGGTGACCCGGGGCCACCTGCGCGCCGGGGTGGCCGCCGGCGGGGTGACCGAAGGGCTGGAGAGCGCCGCGGTGCTGGGCTCGGTGGGGCTCATCCTGCACGGCGCCACGGCCGGCGACTTCACCACCTGGGCCGACAGCCTGCGCGGGTTCGGCATAGCTCTCGGCGTCTCCTACGTCGGCCTGTACGTCGCGCGCTACGTCATCGACTGGTTCGTCCTCACCGGCGACTGCACGCTGAAGACGATCCACGAGCGGCAGCAGAAGGGCGCCGCGGCACTGCTGGCATTCCTCCTCGTGATGGTGGCGATACCAATCAGCGCCGCGGTCAACCTCTACGTCGAGTAGTACGTCTGGCTGCGTGAACCTGGCCCGGGCTCTGCGATCCTCGTGAGATGACCGCACAGGATCCGAAGGCCGACCTCCACCGCTACCTCCGACTCGCCCGCGAGGCGCTGGTATGGAAGCTGGACGGGCTCTCCGAGTACGACGTCCGGCGGCCGCTGGTGCCGACCGGCACCAACCTGCTCGGCCTGGTCAAGCACGTGGCCAGCGTCGAGTCGGGTTACTTCGGCGAGACGTTCGGCCGCCCGTTCGACGAGGCACTGCCGTGGCTGGACGACGACGCCGAGCCCAACGCCGACATGTGGGCGACCGCCGAGCAAAGCCGGGACCAGATCGTCGACCTGTACCGCCGCGTGTGGGCGCACTCCGACGCGACGATCGAGGCGCTGCCGCTGGACGCCCCCGGGCGGGTGCCGTGGTGGCCGCCGGAGCGCGCCGAGGCCACGCTGCACAAGATCTTGGTGCACATGATCGCCGAGACCAGCCGGCACGCCGGCCACGCCGACCTCGTCCGGGAGCTCATCGACGGGGCGGCCGGGTGGCGGCCGGACAACGACAGCCTGCCGGGGGTCGACGCGGCGTGGTGGGAGGGCTATCGCGACCGGCTGGAGAGCGTCGCGCGGGAGGTCGCCGGCTAGGCGCCGAAAGCTCGGTCCTTACGAGCGGCCCTGGGAGCCGGGCTGTCCCAGCGAATTGACACTGGTCAACATCGATATGGCGGGCGCCGGAGCGTGGCCGGTCGCCCGCCTGGCGTTTTCGGCGTTGGTTTCGGGATCGCCGTCACGGCCCCGTCGATGGGCATCCGCTGGTGTAGCCTTCGGTGCCAACGTGGGGTTGAGAGGGGCCGTGACTGTTCTGAAACATTGCCGAAAAGGATTTCAGGAACTGTACTGTCGTAAGGGAGTGGTTGGTCAAGGCGCTTCCGGGAGCGGCTTGTCGCAGGCGCGGCACGCGCCGGTCGCGGAGAGGGAGCCCCGCATGAACACCGAGCCAGAGATCCCGGCCAACCGGGCACCCACGCTGACCGACGTCGCGAAGCTCGCCGGGGTGTCGGTGGCCACCGCGTCCAAGGCCATCAACGGTCGGGACGAGGTCAAGGCGGCCACGCGGGAGCGCGTGCTCAAGGCGGCCGAGCTGCTCTCCTTCGCGCCGAACGCGCTCGCCCGCGGGCTGCTGCGGGGCCGCACCGGCACCGTCGGCCTGCTGACGAGCGACCTGGAGGGGCGCTTTTCGATCCCCATCCTCATGGGCGCGGAGGACGCCTCCGGGGCGGGGCAGGTCTCGGTCTTCCTGTGCGACGCGCGCGGCGACGCGATCCGCGAGGTGTACCACGTCCGCGCGCTGCTGTCCCGGCGCGTCGACGGCCTGATCGTCGTCGGCTCGCGCACCGACCCCCGGCCGCCGCTGGCCGGCCCCATCCCGGTGCCGGTCGTCTATGTTTACGCTCCCTCGGCCAATCCGGACGACATTTCGATAACGGTCGACAACGTGGGCGGCGGGCGGCTCGCCATCGAGCACCTCCTGGCGTGCGGCCGGCGCAACATCGCCCACATCACCGGCGAGGCCAGCTTCCAGGCGGCCCGGGATCGCGCCGACGGTGCGACGGCCGCGCTCGCCGACGCCGGCCTGACCATGCTCGGCGGCAAGCCGTACTACGGGTCGTGGGACGAGACCTGGGGGAGGGCCGCCGCGCACATCGTCGTCGAGCAGCATCCCGAGGTCGACGCGGTCTTCTGCGGCAGCGACCAGATCGCCCGGGGCGTCCTCGAGACGCTGCGCGACCTGGGGCGCGACGTGCCGGGCGCGATCTCGGTGATCGGCTTTGACAACTGGGAGGCCATCGCCGCCCACTCCCGGCCGCGCCTGACCAGTATCGACATGAACCTCGAACGCCTCGGCGCGGCCGCCAGCCGGCGCCTCTTCGCGGCCATCGACGGCGGCGCGCCACCCACGTCGGAGCAGTTTCCCGGGCGGGTCATCATGCGTGACTCGACGGCGCCCGCCAGCTGACGCGCGGCCGCACTGGCCCAGCCGGCGCGCCGAAAACTTTTCGGCGTTTCCGGATGTCGCTCACGCGGGTCGATGACTCGCCGGGGTGCTACCGAAATCAACTGTTGACACGGCTGTAATGGGCGGCCAGAATCCCCGAAAAGGTTTTCGGAACCGGAGGGGAGGTGGGCGCTCATGGGCATGGCGCGAGAGCCGGCGGAGATCTGGTTCCTGACGGGGAGTCAGTCGCTCTACGGCGAGAGGGTGCTCGAACAGGTCGCGGAGCAGTCTCGCGACGTGTGCCAGGCGGTCGCCGACGGTCTCCGGGTGGGTCCGCGCGTGGTGTGGAAACCGGTGCTCACGACCGCCGACGCGATCCGCCGGACCTTGCTGGACGCCACCGCCGACGACACGGTGGTTGGTGTCATCGCCTGGATGCACACGTTCTCGCCGGCGAAGGCGTGGATCGCCGGCCTCTCCGCGCTGGGCAAGCCGCTGCTGCACCTGCACACCCAGGCCAACCGGTCGCTGCCCTGGGCCGAGCTCGACATGGACTTCATGAACCTCAACCAGGCCGCGCACGGCGACCGCGAGTTCGGCTACGTGCAGTCGCGCCTGGGCGTGGCCCGCAAGACCGTCGTGGGGTTCGCCGCCGATCCGGCGGTGCTCGGCCGGATCAGCGAGTGGTCGCGCGCGGCCACCGGCTGGCAGGCGGCCCGCTCGCTGCGGCTGGCCCGCTTCGGCGACAACATGCGCGACGTGGCCGTGACCGAAGGCGACAAGGTCGGCGCGCAGGAGGCGCTGGGCGTCTCGGTCAACGCCTACGGCGTGAACGCGCTGGTGGAAAGCGTCGGAGAAGTTGACGACGTTAACGTGAACAAGCTGGTCGCGGAGTACGAGGAGCGCTACGACGTGGCGCCCGAGCTGCGCCGCGGCGGCGAGCGGCACGACTCCCTGCGCTACGGCGCCCGGATCGAGATCGGCCTCCGCCAGTTTCTCGAAGACGGTGACTTCGGCGCCTTCACCACCAACTTCGAAGACCTGGGCGGCCTGCGGCAGCTCCCCGGCCTGGCCGTGCAGAACCTGATGGCCGACGGCTACGGATTCGGCGGGGAGGGCGACTGGAAGACCGCGGCGCTGTTGCGAATCCTGAAGGTGGTGGCCGGCGACGAGCCCGGCGGCACCTCGTTCATGGAGGACTACACCTACCACTTCGGGCCCGGCGAGCCGAAGATCCTCGGCGCGCACATGCTCGAGGTCTGCCCGAGCATCGCGGCGGGCCGGCCGAGCCTCCAGATCCACCCGCTGTCGATCGGAAACCGCGAAGACCCGGTGCGCCTGGTCTTCACCGCCGCGCCCGGTCCGGGGATCGTCGTCGGCCTCGCCGATCTGGGCGGCCGCCTCCGCCTGACCGCCAACGAGATCGACGTGGTGGAGCCGGACGCACCGCTGCCCCGGCTGTCGGTCGCCCGCGCGGTCTGGAAGCCACGCCCCGACCTCGCGACGTCGGCCGAGTGCTGGCTGTCCGCCGGCGGGCCGCACCACACCGTACTCAGCACCGCGGTCGGTCGCGGGGCACTCGTCGACTTCGCCGAGATGGCGGGCATCGAGCTAGCCATGATCGACGCCGGGACCGATCACCAGTCGTTCGCCAACCACCTCCGCTGGAACAGCGCCTACTACCGCCTGGCGCAGCGGCTGTAGTCCCGGCTCATCGAGAACGAACCGAAGATCCGATAAACCTAGGAGGACAGTCAATGAGAGGAATCGTGGGCAGACGCGCTGCCGTGCGTTCACTGGCCGGCGTCCTTGTGGCGACGCTGACTCTTGGCATGGCGGCCTGCGGCGGCGACGACGAGCCAAGCGCGGGGGCGGCCAGTGCCGGCCCCAACGGCGTCGACGACGGCAGCGAGCTCACCCTGTGGACCCGTGCCCCGCTGGAGAAGCAGGCCAACCTTCTCGTCGAGGCATACAACGCCAGCCACCAGAACAAGGTCAAGCTCACCGTGGTACCCAACGACGACTACGTCGCGAAGGTGGGTGCGGCGGCTGGCTCGGGCGGCCTGCCGGACCTCTTCGCCGCGGACATCGTCTACGTGCCGAACTGGGTGAACCAGGGCCTGTTCCAGGATCTGAGCAGCAACATCAACGGTCTCAGCTTCAAGGATCAGATCAACAAGGGGCACCTCGCGGCCGGCACGGTCGACGGCAAGCCGCACGTGCTGCCCTTCGTGCTGGATCTGTCGATGATGTTCTGGAACAAGCAGCTGTTCAAGGACGCCGGTCTGGACCCGGAGAAGGCGCCGGCGAACCTCGACGAGTACGCCGCCGCGGCCAAGAAGATCCAGGGCCTGAAGAAGCCCGGCGTCTACGGCACGGCGACCGGCCTCAACTGCGGCGGCTGCCTGGTCTTTACCTGGTTCCCCTCCATCTGGGCCAGCGGTGGCGAGGTGCTCAGCGCGGACGGCAAGTCGTCCGAGCTCGCCAGTGACACCGCCCAGAAGGTCTACAGCACCTGGAACGACCTGTGGAAGTCCGGCGCCGTGCTGCCCTCCTCGGCGGGCGAAACCGGCCCGACCTGGACCGCCGCCTTCACCGAGGGCAAGGTGGGCCTGATGTTCTACCCGGCCACGCTGCTCTCCTCGACCCCGTTCGAGGCCGGTGTCGCCGGCATCCCCGGCCCCACCGGGGGTGCCTCCACCTTCGTCGGCGGCGACGGCATCGGCGTGTCGAAGGACTCCAAGAAGGCGGCCCAGGCGTGGAACTTCCTGAGCTGGATGATGTCCGAGGACGCCCAGGTCGAGGTGCTGGCGAAGAACAAGGACGTGGTGTCCCGCGCCGACCTCGCCAACAACAAGTACGCGACCACCGACCCGCGCCTGGTCACCATCAACGAGGTGGCCGGCAAGGGCGACACCCCCGTCGCGATGAACTTCCAGCAGGCGTTCAACGCGCCGAACAGCCCCTGGCTGACCCTGGTACGCAACCAGGTGCTCAACGGCAGCGGTGATCTACAGAAGGACAACGGCGAGATCACCGCCGTGCTCGGACAGTAGCTATCCCGCCGTGGGCGTGTGCCGACCGACGGTTCAGGCCGGCGCCCGCCCGCGGCACCGACTCGACGAGAGAGGTGCCTCATGACCGTCAAGGCGCCGCGCCCCCGTGGCCGGAACGCCCTGCTCGGCTGGCTCTACGCGACACCGACCGCGGTCTTCGTGGTGGCGCTGTTCCTCATCCCGCTGGGCCTGGTCGTCAAGATGTCGCTGTCGAAGTGGCCGCTGCTCACCGGCGACCAGGGCGTAAACGCCCCGGAAAACTTCGACAAGGCGGTCAACCACCGCTTCTTCACCGACTCCGTGATCTTCACGGTCAAGTACACGGTGCTCGCGACGGTTCTCCTGCTGGTCCTGGGGTTGGGGTTGGCCCTGCTGGTGCAGGAGTCGAGCCGGTGGAACAACCTGCTCCGGGCGTCGTTCCTGATCCCCAGCGCGCTCGGGCTGGCGTCGGCGTCGCTGCTGTTCTACGTGTTCTACTCGCCGTACGCGAGCCCGCTGAAACCACTCATGGACAGCTGGGGCTTCACGTTTCTCGGCTCGCCGAACGCGGCCCTGTTCTCGACGACGTTCCTCATCGTGTGGCGCTACGCCGGCTTCTACATGGTGCTCATGCTCGTCGGCCTGCAGGGCATCCCGGCGGACGTGTTCGAAGCCGCCCGCTCCGACGGCGCCACCCGGTGGCAGACCTTCTGGCGGGTCACGCTGCCTCTGCTGCGACCCACGCTGGCGCTGACCACCGTGCTCTGCGTGACCGGCTCCCTGCTCGCCTTCGAGCAGTTCTACATCCTCACCAAGGGCGGGCCGGACAACAGCACGATCACCGTCGTCCAGCTGATCTACAGCGTGGCGTTCCAGGGACAGAACGACCTCGGTGTCGCCGCGGCCATCTCGGTCATCGTGCTCATCGCCCTGGTCGTCATCAACGCGCTGCAGCTGCGCGCCTTCCGGTCCGAGGAGAGCTGACCGATGGCCGTCGATTCCCGCTCCACCTCGACCGTCGCCACCGAGGAAGCACCGGCGTCGAAGGGCGTCACCCGCTCGCGTGGTATGAGCTTCTACGGCGTCGCGCTCCGCATGCCGTACTGGGTCTTCACCGGCGCGCTGGCGCTCATCTTCCTGGCACCGCTGCTCTGGACGGCGGTCGCCTCGTTCTCCCCGCACGCCGGCACCAACCAGACCGACGGCTGGGGCTTCGGCAACTACGAGACGCTGACCAACTACCAGGCCGGCGTCTGGCGGTACCTGGCCAACTCGGCGTTCGTCTCCCTGCTCTGCACCGCGCTGACGCTGGTGATCTCGTTCTTCGGCGGCTACGCGTTCGCGCGGTTCCGCTTCCCCGGCAAGAACGCGCTGTTTCTGCTCACACTCGCCATCCTCATGGTCCCGTACGCGACGCTGCTGATCCCGCTCTACGTGCTGCTCAACGAGGTGGGGCTGGAAAACTCGCTGGTCGGCGTGGCGCTCGTGCTGACGATGTTCCAGCTGCCGTTCTCCACGTTCCTGATGCGCATCTCGTTCGAGGCGGTGCCCCGCGAGCTCGACGAGGCCGCGACGGTCGACGGATGCTCGTCGTTCGGCGCGCTGTGGCGGGTGCTGCTGCCCGCCGTCAAGCCGGGCCTGGTCACCGTCGGGCTGTTCGCCTTCCTCGCCGCGTGGAACGACTTCTTCGCGCCGCTCATCCTCATCAACGACACCGAGAAAATGACCCTCCCGCTGGCCGTTTCCAACCTGCGCGGCCAGGTGCAGGGTGTCGTCGACTACGGGGCGACCGAAGCGGGAGTCGTGGTGCTCGCCCTGCCGTGCATGGTCCTGTTCCTCCTGCTTCAACGACACTACGTGCGCGGCTTCATGTCCGGCGCGCTGAAAGGCTGAGCATGAAAGGCACCCCACCCACGGCCGCGCCTGTCCTGCCCATCCGGGGCCGGTTCCGGCCGCTCGGGCTCGGCGACGTCCAGATCACGGGCGGCTTCTGGGCCGAGCGGCAATCGGTCAACGCCGGGGCGAGCCTCGCGCACATCGAGCACTGGCTCGAGCGCGAAGGCTGGATCCGAAACTTCGACCTCGCCGTGCGGGGAGACCTCGCCAGCGAGCGCCGCGGGCGGGAGTTCTCCGACTCCGAGGTGTACAAGTTTCTCGAGGCGATGGCGTGGGAGATCGGCCGGAGCGGCGACGCGGGACTCGAGTCGAGGTTTCGCGCGGTCGTGTGGCGGGTGGCCGCGGCTCAGGAGCGCGACGGCTATCTCAACACGAAGTTCGGCCGGCCGGGGCAGGGGCCGCGCTGGTCCGACCTGGAGTGGGGCCATGAGCTCTACTGCGTCGGTCACCTGCTGCAGGCCGCGGTGGCCCGGGCCCGCACCCGGCCGGGCGCGGACGACGGGCTGCTGGAGGTCGCCCGCCGGGCCGCCGACAACGTGTGCGAGACGTTCGGGCCGGACGGCATCGACGGCCTCTGCGGGCACGCGGGGATCGAGACCGCGCTGGTGGAGTTCGCCCGGGTCACCGAGGACGAGCGCTACCTCAGCCAGGCCGCGCTCTTCGTCGACCGGCGGGGCCACGGCCGGCTCAGCGACGTGGAGTACGGACGGGAGTACTTCCAGGACGAGCTTCCGGTCCGGCAGGCGACCGTCCTTCGTGGACACGCGGTGCGCGCGAACTATCTCGCCGCCGGCGCCGCCGACGTCGCGGTCGAGCTGAAGGACGCCAGCCTGCTCGACGCGGTGCGCGGCCAGTGGGCCAGCGCGGTGACCCGCCGCACGTACATCACCGGGGGGCAGGGCTCGCGCCACCAGGACGAGGCCTTCGGCGAAGACTGGGTGCTGCCGCCGGACCGCGCCTACTCCGAGACCTGCGCCGGCATCGGCTCGGTGATGCTCGCGTGGCGGCTGCTGCTCTCCGACGGCGACGCCAAGTACGCCGACCTCATCGAGCGGACGCTCTTCAACGTCGTGTCGACATCGCCCTCGGCGGACGGGCGCAGCTTCTTCTACACCAACACCCTGCACCGCCGCGAGCTCGGCACGCTCCCCGACGCCGACCGGCCCAGCCTGCGCGCGGCCGCCTCGCTGCGGGCGCCCTGGTTCGAGGTCTCCTGCTGCCCGACCAACGTCGCGCGCACCCTCGCCAGCCTGACCGCGTACGTGGCCACCTCCGACGACGAGGGCCTGCAGCTGCACCAGTACCTGCCGGGCAGCGTGGCGCACCGCCGCGCCGACGGTCGGGAGCTGGGCGTGACCGTCGCGACCGGCTACCCGTACGACGGGGAGATCCGGGTGCGTATTGATACGGGCGACGAACGCAGCGACACCGATGATCCTTGGTCGCTGTCGCTGCGGGTGCCCGGCTGGGCGGCCGAGGGCGCGACTGTGACCATCGACGGACAGACCCGGCCCGTCGCACCGGGCTACGTCACCGAGCTGCGGACGTGGCGGCGCGGCGACGAGGTGGTGCTGTCCCTGCCGATGGCGCCCCGGTTCACCTACCCCGACTCCCGCATCGACGCGGTCCGCGGCTGCGTCGCGGTGGAGCGCGGCCCGCTCGTGTTCGCCGTGGAGTCCGTGGACGCGCCCGGCGTCGACACCGTCGACGAGCTTCGGGTCGACACCGGCCAGCCGCCCCGCCTCGTCGACGGCCGGGTCGTCGTGCGCTGCCGGCGGGTGCACCCGCACGAGCACGACTGGCCCTACCTGGCCAGCGCCGCCGAGTCGGCCCCCGTCGCGGATGAGGAGCCGGTCGAGGTGCCGCTGGTGGAGTACCACGCGTGGGCCAACCGCGGCCCGTCGACGATGCGCGTCTGGCTTCCAACACTGTCCCCAGTGGACTGAAGACTTTCCCTGTGTTAGCGCTCACACCGGGCGGTGGGCGGCCCCACGTAACAAGGAGGAAGGCAACATGAAACGCAGACGCGTGCGGAGAGCACCCGTATGGGTCGCTCTAGCCACGCTCATGGTGGGAGGAGCGGCCGCCATACCGTCTCCGGCCTACGCCGACAGCCCGATCCTGCCCGGCAACGAGGGTGACGTCGGGGTCTACACCGACGGCCTGCACCACGTGATGGAAATCGGCGACCCGGCCTACAGCAACGTCGGTGACGTCGCCAACCAGCTCAAGCCCGGCGTCCCTTTCACGGCCGGAAGCATGCACCAGTCCATCTTCGACAAGGACCTCGCCGCCGGTGGGACCGACTACTACCTCGACCGCGTGCTCGGTGTCTCCGGCCCGATCGGGTCCGCCGTCCTGATGACCCGCGGCCGCTCCCTCTACATGCGCGGCGCGAGCAACAACAACTTCACCACGATGGGCTTCGCCGGCAGCGCGTTCGTGGGCGGCCCCAACAACCTCGGCAACCTCTACACCGTGACCGTTCCTGGGCAGACGGTCACGGAAGTGAACGCCAACCGGTTCAACGCGCCGAGCCACGCCAAGACCCGGTACGCGATCGGCACCACCGGCGTCACCGCCGACCAGACGAAGTTCATCACCTACGACAACGTCGCGGTCAGCGCGATCACCTTCACCAACCCCGGCGAAGCCGCGGCGACGTTCACCGTGCGCGCCGCCTCGCCGATGGCCACGCAGGCCGGCGAGGGCACGGCCGAGCTCACCGGCACCCGCGTCATCACCAGCGGCGCCAACAACGGCCTCATCGACACGCCGTGGGAGACGATCCGGACGAGCCTCACCGGCACCGGGTTTACGCGCTCCGGCGCCAACCTCGACCGTGAGGTCACCGTGCCGGCCGGGGGCTCGGTGTCCCTGTCGGTCGTCGGCGCGGTCTCCTCGGCCACGCTGCCGAAGACCGTCGAGGCCTACCACCAGTACGCCGGCCTGGCGCCGGCCGAGGCGGTGCGCACCGGCATCACCGCGTTCAACCGCCAGTGGGCGCAGGACGTGCCCTACATCGACCTGCCCGACCCGGCGCTGGAGAAGGCGATCGTCTACCGCTGGTGGGGCGAGCGCTACAACAGCCTCGACGCCAACTCCTCCGGCTACGTCTACCAGTACCCCACGACGATCGAGGGGGTGAACCTCTACCAGAACTCCGTGGCGCTGACCCAGCCGATGCACCTGCAGGACACCAAGTGGCTGCGCACGCCGTACCTGCCGTACGGGCAGATCCTCAACATCGGCGAGCTCTCCGGCTCCTCGGCGTTTCTGGACAGCCCCGGCCACACGAGCTGGAACAACCACTACTCGCAGTACCTCGGCACCGCCGGACTCGAGGCGTACAACGTGCACGGCGGTGGCAAGGAGATCGCCAGCAAGTTCGCGCACTACTTCGAGGGTGACGGCGTCGGCCAGCTCGAGCACTACGACGGCAACGACGACAACCTCATCGCGTACGACACCAACTTCATGCCGGGCAACGACGCCGACGCGATCAGCTTCGGCTTCCCGAAGGCCAACGCCGGTGCGCCCGGCGCGCGGACCATCGAGCGTCCGGAGTCGGCGTACGTGTGGGGCGCGCTCGACGCCGCCCGGCAGCTCTACCAGCTCGCCGGTGCCGACCCCGCCAAGGTCGACGCGATGGCGGCCGGCGCCAACGGCATCCGGGACGCGATCCTGGAGGAGCTGTGGAGCCCGGAGACGCGGATGTTCCTGGCCGGCACCTCGCATGGCGCCACCAGCGCGGCGAGCTCCAACGGCCGGCCCAACCCGCTGCCCGAGTCGGCCCGCGACCACATCCCGGCCAAGGAGTCGAACCTCTACGACGTCTACGCCGAGAACCTGATCCCCTTCGACCAGTGGCAGGACTACGTCGACGGGTTCCGCTTCCTGACCTACGGCGACAACTTCCCGATCTTCCCGTTCTACACCGCGAACCAGTACGACCGGGCCGCCTACGGGATCGGTGGCTCAAACAACTTCTCGAACATCAACTTCACCGTGCAGTACCGGGGTGTCCGCTCGGCGCTGCGCCACTACGACCCGGAGCAGAAGTACGTCAACCCGGCCTACGCCAAGCGGCTGCTGGACTGGATGGCGTGGAGCATCTACCCGGGCGCGGACCTGCGGGCCCCGAACCAGGCGGAGTACTACTCCAACTGGAACCCGACCGCGAAGACCTTCAACCGCAACAACCCCAACCACGTGATGCTCGGCAACATGAACTACATCTTCATCGAGGACATGGCCGGCCTCCAGCCGCGTTCCGATGACAAGGTCGAGCTGTGGCCGATCAAGTTCGGGTACGACCACTTCATGGCCAACAACCTGCGCTACCACGGCCAGGACGTGACCGTCGTGTGGGACCCGGACGGCAGCAACTACGGCCTGGGCGCGGGCTACAGCCTGTTCCTCAACGGCCAGAAGAAGGTCAGCACCGACAAGCTCGGTAAGATCACCTTCGACCCGAAGACCAACCAGGTCCAGGTCGAGGACGGCCTGACCGTCACCTTCACCGCCTCGACCGGGAGCGACTTCCCGAGCGCGGTGGACACCACGATCCAGGACGACCGCGTGGTCTCGTACCTCAAGACGGCCGGCGTCGACCTCACCGAGGACGCCCCCAACCTGGCGAAGGGCGCCACCCTCAGCTCGTCGTACACCCAGCAGGGTGTCCGGCCGGCGCCGTGGCGCCAGTTCCACACGCCGGGCTTCAGCACGAGCGCGATGAACTACACGCCCGGGGCCATCAAGGAGACCGAGCGCCCGGTGGCGCTGGCGGCCGTGAACGACGGGGTCACCGCCAATGAGCCCTACTGGGGCAACTACGGCACCGCCGACAAGAACGGCTACGTCGAGCTCGACCTGGGCGCGGCGAAGAAGTTCGACAACGTGAAGGTGACGTTCGTCAGCGACCGGCAGGCCGGTGGCTACCGCGAGCCGGCCCGCTGGTGGATCCAGGTGCCGGACGGCGACGGCGGCTGGAAGGAGGTGCCGGGCCAGTTCAAGAACCCGACCGTGCCGGCCGCGAAGTTCAACGAGGCGCTCTTCAACGGCGTCACGTCGGACAAGGTGCGGATCGCGTTCACGAACAACCCGACCTACTTCACCGCGATCTCCGAGATCCAGGTGTTCGAGTCGGGCCGGGACGTGCCGGAGGTCACCAACCAGGCCCCGACCGTCACCGCTACCCGCGACGGCTCGCAGGACGGCAACCTGTCCACCCGGCTGGTCGCCACGGCCACCGATGACGGCGTGCCGTACGACAGCGAGCTCACCTACGGGTGGGAGACCGTGACGAAGCCGGCGAACGCCGGTGTCATCTTCGCCGACCAGAACGCGCTCGCGACCCGGGTGACCGGCACGGTCGCCGGCGACTACGTGTTCCGGTTCTTCGCGGACGACGGCGAGAAGCGGACCGAGGCGACGGTGTCGGTGACGCTCGCCCCGAAGGCGATGACCGCGGAGTTCGGCTCATCGGCGGCGGTCACCACCAGTGGCACCGTGGCGTGGGAGAACCACCAGCGGGTCAACGAGCCGACCACGCCGAGCAGCTCCAACCCGGGCTCCGGCAACGGCTGGGGCAACTGGAACCTGCCGCAGAACGGCACCAGTGTCGAGCGGCAGGCGTGGATCCAGTACAAATGGACCGCGCCGGTGCGGCTCTCGTCGACGGACATCTACTGGTACGACGACAACGGCGGCACCCGGCGGCCCACGGCCACGACGTACGTGATCGAGTCCTCGAACGACGGCACCAACTGGACTCCGGTCACCCTCTCGGGCGGCTCGACGTACGCCGACGGTCTGGCCACCAACACCTACAACCGCTTCAACTTCGATCCGATCACCACCACCCACCTGCGGGTCCGCATCTTCGGTCTGATGACCGGCGGCGCGGGCACGGGCGTGCTGCGCTGGCGGGCCAACGGCGAGACCGTCGACTCGGTCCGCTCGCCGGTGCTGATCCGGACCACCGAGGGCGTGGTGCCGACCCTGCCGAGCGAGCTCGACGGCGTGTACGCCAGCGGTGCCCGCGGCAAGGTCGGGTTCACCTGGCAGCCGATCACGCCGGAGATGGTGGCGGAGACCAATGTGGACCCGTTCGTGGTCTACGGCACCAACGACGGCTACGGCCTGATCGCCGAAGCGCGGATCTACGTGCGACCGGAGACGGCCCAGGACGGCATCTCGATCCAGGGTGCCGAGACCTTCCAGCAGAGGGTCGAGGTGGGCCAGCTGCCGTACCTGCCGGACAAGGTGGAGGTCTCGTACAACGACGGCTCCCGCGACAACCAGGCGATCGGCGTCGACTGGGAGTTCGACCCCAGCATCGTCAACACGCAGGGCCGCTACACCATCGTCGGCAACCTCATCCTGCCCGACTACGTCAGTGAGGCCGGCACCACGCAGACCACACTGACCCTCACGGTCGGCGACCCGCCCTCGTGGGAGGTCACGGTACAGGCGCGCAGCCAGTGCACCGGTACCAACGCCTACGTTTCGCTCAACGCGCGCAACGACGACGATGTGCCGCTCACCATCGAGCTGGTCACGCCGTACGGCACGCGCACGGTGTCCAATGTGGCGCCCGGGAAGTCCGCCTACCAGGCGTTCAACTCCCGCGCCAAGTCGGTGCCGGCGGGCACCGCGACGGTGAAGGTGACCGGCACGGTCAACGGCCAGCCGGTGACCGCGCAGATCCCCGCGCCGTACGGCGCGATCACCTGCGGCTAGCTCCCGTCGGGGGTGGCGACGCGGCACGGCGCCGCCACCCTCCAGCCCAAGAGTGGGGAAATCGTGAGATTCTTCGTCAGACTCTTGGCGGCCACCGGACTCTTCGCCGGTGGGCTGGTCGCGATCGCCGCGCCGGCTCAGGCCGCCGACTCGTACACCTTCACCAACACCACCAACCCGATCCTCGGCGACGGGAGCTACTACTCAGCCGACCCGGCGCCGCTCGTCGTGCCGGCCGGCGCCCCCGGCAACGAGAGCGGGCGCGACGAGCTCTACATCTACACCGGACACGACCAGGCCGGACCCTCCACGAACGACTTCGTCATGAACGAGTGGGGTGCCTTCCGCACCACGGATGTCCAAGCTGGACAGTGGACGCACTACCCGTCGCTGATGCGCCCGGAGCAGGTCTTCGCCTGGGCCACGGCGGGGCGCGCGTACGCCGGCCAGGTGGTCCGCGGCGTCGACGGCCGCTACTACTGGTACGTCCCGATCAACGAGCGGGACAGCCCGGCGTCCGACAAGTTCGCGATCGGCGTGGCCGTCTCGGAGAGCCCGACCGGCCCGTGGACCGACCACGCGGGTGGCCCGATCATCTCCCAGCGGGTGCCGGCGACCAACAACATCCACAACATCGACCCGACGATCCTCGTCGAGGGACAGCGGGTCTTCGTGTGGTGGGGCTCGTTCAGCAACCTGCGGATGCTGGAGTTTCAGGCGGACATGAAGGCGCCGGTGGGCACCCAGCGCACCGTCACCGGCCTGACCGGCTTCTTCGAGGCGGCCTGGATCTTCAAGCGGGGCGCGACCTACTACATGGCGTACGCCGGTAACAACGCCGGCCCGACCTCGCAGTGCACGCCGGCGAACTACCACGCCTGTATCGCCTACGCGACGGCCGCGGCGCCGGAGGGCCCGTGGACCTACCGGGGCACGATGCTCCGGCCGGTCTCCTCGACGACCAGCCACCCGGGCATCCTGGAGTTCAACGGCCAGTGGTACATCGCCTACCACACCGCGGACGCCGTCGGTGGCGGTCACTTCCGCCGCTCCGTCGCGATCGACAAGGTGGAGTGGGACGACACCCTGACCCCGCCGCGGATGAGGCTCGTCACGCCGACGCCGGTCAAGGGACGCGACCTCACGCCCCGGCCGAACATCGCCCAGGAGGCGAAGGTCACCGTCTCCAACGAGCCGGTGCCGACGCAGTACTGGGTCAAGGCGCTCAACGACGAGATCGTCCGGTCGAACCCGCTGCCGCCGGACATGTGGGGCACCTGGACCGGCAACAACCCGCCCCAGCAGTGGGTCCAGTACACGTGGGACCAGCCGATGCGGATCGCCGGTTCGCAGATCGAGTTCTGGAACGACCAGCCGCAAGGGACCGGAGTCGGCGTCGCGGCGCCCGCCCGCTGGCGCATCCAGTACTGGAACCTTGACAGTGGACAGTGGGCCGACGTGCCCAACCCGAGCGGTTACCCGATCGGCACGCAGGGCTTCCAGGACACCACCTTCGACCCGGTCACGACGACGCAGGTCCGCGCGACGTTCGACGCGTCGACCAACGGCAGCACGTACTCGGCGGTGGCGGTCGAGGAGTGGAAGATCCTCGCCGCGCAGCCCACGTCCGTCCCCCCGCCGTCGATGACGGTCGAGGTGGGGGAGCGGGAGCTGCCGGGCACGGTCGCCGCGGCGTTCGGTGACCAGACGTCGCAGGTGCCGGTCTTCTGGGATCCGGTGACGGCCGAGCAGGTCGCGGCGCCCGGCACGTTCACGGCGCGGGGCACGGTGCTCGGCTACGCCGCCGGCCGCGTCGCCGCGGAGGTCCGGGTCATCTCGCCGGGCGACACCGAGGGCGACGTGACCGCGCCGGCGCTGACGCTCACGCCGAGCGGCAGCGCGGGCAGTGCCGGCTGGTTCCGGTCCGCGGTGCGGGTGCGGGTCGCCGGCGTCGACGACCGGGGTGGCCGGCTCACCATCGAGTCCAAGGTGGACGATGGACAGCCGGTGGTCGCGCCGGAGGTCCGGTACACCGACGTCAACGTCTCCGGGGACGGCCAGCACGCCGTAACGGCGACCGCGACCGACCGGGCCGGCAACGCCTCCGCGCCGGCCGACCTGGCGGTGCGGATCGACGCCACGGCACCGGCCAGCGCGGGCACCGTCAGCGCCACCCGGGCGGTCACGGTGACCTCGACCGACGCGACCTCCGGGGTGGCGCGGATCGAGTACGCCATCGACACGGGCGCGTGGACCGCGTACACCGGTGCGATCGGGGCGCCCGACGGCGGCAAGCACACCGTGTCGTTCCGCGCGACCGACGTCGCCGGAAACCTGGAGACCGCCAAGACGGTGACCATCCCGGCGGACATCTCCGGGCCGCTCACCGGCAACATCGGACCGATCGGGACGCCGACCGCCTCGTACACGGCCGGCTGGAACAGCGTCACCGCGCTCAACGACAACGCCGACCCGGAGAGCCCGAGCCAGGCGCAGATCTGGGGCACCTGGTCGGGCACCCGCCCGGAGACCGAGTGGATCCAGTACGACTGGGCCCGCCCGGTGCGCGTCAACGGGACGGAGCTGAAGTTCTGGCGGGACTCCGACCAAGGGAGCGGCGACGGCGTCGCCGCGCCCGACGGCTGGGTGCTGCAGTACTGGGACGAGGCCGGCGCGGCCTGGCGGGACGTGCCCGGCGCGTCCGGGTACGGCACGAGCACGACCGCGTTCAACAACGTCACCTTCGATCCGGTCACCACGTCTCGGGTGCGGGCCACCATCCAGGCCAACGGCAACGGCTCCACGTTCTCCGCCGTCGCGGTCACGGAGTGGCGGGTCTTCGCCGACGATCCGGGCACCGAGCCGGCCGAGGTGCCGGTGACGGTGACGGTCACGCCGCGGTGCGTCGCCGGCAAGGCGTTCCTCGCCGTGCGGGCGGGCAACGACCACGACGCCCCGGTGGCGATCGGGGTGGAGACCGCGTACGGCGAGCGGTCCTTCCCGACCGTCGCGCCGGGTGCCAGCGCCTACCAGTCCTTCGCCACGCGGGCGGCCTCAGCCGCGGCGGGCTCGGTGACCGTCCGGGCCACCGGGACCGTGGACGGCAGAGAACGCTTGCCTGGTCCCATTCCGACAGGCTTCACGGGAGGCGAGGTGACGACTGTCTACACCGCGGAATACCCCGGCGTGGCCTGCGCCTGACCTTCGGCTTTTGATCAACTACGAATGACGATGGAGCATTTCATGAGCACAGCGAATCGCAGACGGCTGGCCGCGATCGCGGCCGCCACCGCGGCCCTGACCGGGGCGATGACACTGCCGGCGCCGGCCTTCGCCGCGCCGGGAGACAGCGACGACGTCCGGGTGACGGTCGACATCGAGGAGATCCAGGAGCCTGGGGTACTCGCCATGTCGATCGCCGGCGACTCCGTCGCCCTGGCCGAGGACGGATCGACCCTCCTGGTCCGCCAGTTCGTCGGCACCCTGCCGACGGTGACGGTCACCGACACCCGCACGGCCGAAGAGGTGCCGGACGGCGCCGCGTGGGCGGTCCTGGGCAGCGCGACCGACTTCGCCGGCGACGCCGGCCAGGCACCGATCAGCGCCGGCCACCTCGGCTGGAAACCCAACCTCATCGACGGCGGTGACACCGGGTTGGTCACCGAGGGTGAAGAGGTCGTGACCGTACTCGACGAGCCGACCCAGCCGGGCAACAATGTGGGTCTCGTCGACCAGGAGCTGCTGGTGTCGACCTTCGACTCCGAGGCGGTCACCGGCGACGCGTACTCGGTCAACGCCAACCTGTACCTGCGCGCCCCGGCGGAAGTCGCCGCCGGCTCGTACACGTCGACGCTGACCCTGTCCCTGTTCGAATAGCGCAGTCGGAGGGGGGCCGCTCTGCCGCGGCCCCCCGCCACACCCGGGCCGAAGGACGTCGCCATGATCCGCACCTTGCCTCGGCTGCTCGCCGTGCTGGCCGCGACGCTCGTCGCCGTGCCGATCGCGCCCACGATGGCGGGGGCGGCGGGTGGGCCATGGCTGACCGCTGCCATGGCGGCGCCGACTCCGACCACGCCGACGCTCACCTGGGCGGTGCAGCCGGCCAACCAGCAGGGCCCGGACGGCCGCCGGTGGGTCGAGCACACCCTCGACCCGGGTCAGGTGGTGACCGAGCGCCTGGCGGTGCGCAACTTCAGCGACCGTAACGCGGTCTTCTCCCTCAAGGCCGCCGACGGCTACCTCACCGACAAGGGCCGCTTCAACATGCTGCCGTCCAACCAGAATTCGGTGGACGGCGGCACCTGGATCAAAGTCCAGGACAAGGTGACGGTCGGTCCCAAGGGGACGGTGATCGTGCCGTTCACCATCACCGTGCCCCGGGACGCCCGGCCGGGCGACCACCCGGCCGGCATCGCCGCGACGGTCACCGCCACCGGCGGCACGGTCGCCGTCGAGAGCCGGGTCGGCTTCCGGGTGATGATGCGGGTCAGCGGCACCGTCACGGCGTCGCTGGCCGTCGACGGCCTCACCACCACCTACCGGCACTCGTGGAACCCGTTCTCCGCCGGCACGATCCGGGTCAGGTACACCACCACGAACGACGGCAGCGTCGGCGTGACCGGCACCGGCCGCGTGACCACCGACGAGCTCTTCGGCCTGACCGAGCACGGCGCCCGCGACGAGGTCCAGGAGACGCTCCCGGGCGGCACCCGGGAGGTCGACATCCGCGTGTCCGGAGTCTGGGCACTGGGCCCGCTCCGCACGACCGTCGAGCTGACCCCCGCCCTCCTCGACGGCGACACGAGCGGCGCCGAGATCCGGCCCTCCTCGGCCACCGTGACGGTCTGGACGCTGCCCTGGCCCCAGCTGATCCTCGCGGCCGTCATCGTCGCCCTGTTCCTCACCCTCCGGACCACGCTCCGGCGCCGCCGGCGGCGGCTCGAGCGGATGCTCGCCGACGCCCGGGACGAGGGCCGCGCCCAGGCACGCGAGTCCACCCTCGTCGGCAGCCCCGCCAAAGAGCCCACCGAGTAGCGCGGCCGTCCCGATCTATTCCAAGCTTTGTGCTACCGCGACGTCCGCCGTAGTCCAGACCGCCGCTCCCGCGGCCTCACCCTGCTTCGTTGGTCGCGCTTGACCTTTGCCTCCGGCGGCAGCGCCCCGATGCGCGCGTCACAGATCCCCGCCCGCGTAGGGCGTCAGCCCTGTAACACGCGTGACCCGGGCCGTTTGGTGATCGTGGTCCGAGCCGCGCCGGGGGCTCGTTTCATGACGACCGACCGGACGCGAGAGCGCCAGCAAATCCGTGACTGCACGGCTTCGAAGCGCCCACGAAGGGCTGTCTCCTAACTCTGCTGAGGAGTTGCCCGCTGGGGTGGGGCGGCGTTAGCCGGTGATGATGACGTTGTACAGGTGGGCGATGCCAGCAGTAGTCGTAGCCAATGTGGTGGCGGCGCGGCGGTAGTCGCGCAGGATCTTGTATTCCTTCATACGGGCCAAGGCGTGCTCGACCCGGGCTCGGATGCCGCGATGGACCGGGTTGGCGTCCTGTTTCCACTGCGGCAGTTCGGTGCCGTCGGCGGGTTTGCGGTACGGGATGGTCACTTCCGGCCCGCGAGCTTCTGGTTGATGGCGCCGGTGCGGTAGACGAGGGTGTCGTTGCGGTTGCCGGGCTGGGGGTCGTCCAAGGCGACCACGAGGCGGGCCAGTCTGTGGTCGCGGGTCGGGATCAGCGTGCCGTCGACGGTGGTGACCTGCTCGACCGGGCGGCGTCGGAACGGCGCCAGGGCCAGCAGTGGTCCGAGGGTGTCGATGACCCGGTGCCGAACAGTGGCGCGATCTGGCGCATGGTCAGGTTGGTACGCCGGTAGGCGGCGACCAGGCCGACCAGCTTGCGGAACCGTCTGGGCTGAAGCCCGTGAACGGATGGATCCGCTGCTCGTCGGCCGCCGAGATCACCTGCACCACGGCAGCATCGACGAACACCCTCACGCAGGCCCGCAACGACACGCCAGTTACGAGACAGCCCTGAGGCAACGAATCAGGGATTCGTTGGGATCCTGGGGGCCGGGATTTCGTCGGTCGAGGATTCGCCCGATGGCATGGAAATTGGCATGATCAGTCGTCGTTCGGGGCAGCGGATTCTTTATTGGTCGGGGACAATTATCGACATGCGGCAGCTTCAGTTATTCACCCGGGCCGCGCTAGCCGAAATGCGTGACCGCACCGCAGCACGTAACTATTCTCCCGCGCGTGAAGAGTTTCGCCGTGAGCATGCGCGCCACCGCGCCTGGGGCCTCACCCAGCGCCATGGCGAGCGCCTACGCCGCCAGCGCGGCCAATCGTGCGCGCACGATCCCGCACTTCGTAGTGAGCGGGCAGCGGCTGACGTCACGCCACCTGCGCAGATGAGCCAGCCCGCCCATCCTGAGCACGGCAGCGGCAACCACCACGCCGAGACCCCGCGACCGACCACGCCTGCCAGAGTGCCGCCACGTCCGCCAGCATCGACACCACACCGGCGCGGCCACGCCCTCGGACCTCGACCGCAGTCGATATCCCGTCCATCGAAACGCCATTGCCGACCGCCATCCACAATACGGGCGGAAGATGTGACCGGCGGGCCACGACGATCGACAATCCGTCACTCGGGCAGGTCCCCGATAAGAGCCGGGAAAGCGCGAGCCAGCCCCAGATCGGCTGCATGTCCGCCCCTCATATCGACTCCGGATTCCGGATTCCAGTCAGCATCTTCGCGCACAGCCGCGGGGGTGTGAAATGGGGTGAGCTTGACCAGACGCGCAGGGTGAGGCCGCGGGAGCGACGGTCTGGACCACGACGGGCGTCGCGGTAGCTCCCATCTTCGATGTGGTCTTCGAATTTGAAGCTGCGGCTCCGGCGCCCTTCGGTCCCGAACAGGATCGGACGGTTGCTGCTTCGCGCCTCCGGCGTCGGCTAGGCCAGGAGGGACTCCAGATTGGCTAGGGGCCGGGTCTGGGCTGAGCCAGCCGCCGCGCGGCCTCGTCGAGGTGGTCGGCGGCCAGGCGAAGGTGTTCGGTCCGCAGCAGCACCGCAGGAGTATGGCAGGTCCCGGTCCGGCCATATGCTCGCGCCATGAAGTTTGACCAGCACACCCTTGTCCTGCTGGTACGGCCGCCGGACGCGCCCGAGCTGAGCGACGAGGAAGCCGACGCGCTGCAGGACGCCCACCTCGCCTTCCGCGCCGACCTGCGCGACCAGGGGTACCTCCTCGGTGGTGGCCCCCTCGTCGACCAGGACGACGAGAGCCTGCGCGGGATCTCGGTGATGTCCGTCGACCCGGCGACCGCCCGCGAGCTGTGCGCCGCCGACCCGGCGGTCCGGGCCGGACGGCTCGCGGTGCGGGTGATGACCTGGATGGTGCCGGCCGGCAACGTCCATTTCGAGGCCGTCGCCGCGCCCCGCTCGATGCGCGAGGTGGCCGGCGACTGAGCGGTGCCGGCCGGCCACCGATCGGCAGGATCGGCTCGATCTGGACTTCATCTGGCCGAAACCCAGGACGGCCGCGCTCTAGGTAATGTCCGACCATCCTCGACGACATTGATCCGTTCATCGGCACCGCAGCGACCGACCTGCCCCGGGCGACTGGTCTGGCCGCCACCTGGTGGCGCCCGAAACCTCAGGTGGGCAACACCCACCCGGGCGCCACGTCGCCGCTGGGCATGGTGTCCGCGTGCGCCTACTCGGGCGCTTACCCGACCGGATACGGGCGGTATACGAAGAACACCGAGGGCGTGCCCGAGGAGATGTTCGGCCAGCTGCAGGCGTCCGGATTCACCCACTTCCAGCAGTCCGGCACCGGGGCGATCCGCAAGTACTACAACTACGTCCGGGTCACGCCCATGGTGGAGCCGCTGGACGTGCTCGGGCAGGCGTGGCCGCTGCACGAGGAGATCGCCGAGGCCGGCTACTACGCGGCCACCCTCGACACCGGCGTGCGGTGTGAGATCACCGTCGGCGCGAAGGTGGCGGTTCACCGGTACACGTTTCCGGAGCACCGCAGCGCGCGCGTGGTGATCGACCTGTCCTGCGGTGGCCTCGACATCGAGCTCGGTCGCACGGTGCCGCTGCGGGCACAGGTGGAGAGCATGGGGCACGGCCGCGCCCAGGGCACCGTGGTGATGGAGGGCGTGCCGCTCTCGGTCTACCTGGAGGTGGACAGCCCGGGCTGGCGGCAGATGCTCTGGTACGACCGGCGGCTCATCGACGGCGGCAGCCGCCTCGACTTCCAGAGCATCCGGCACACCACGCTGCGGCCGTTCGGCATGCTCTTCATGGGCCCGGTGAGGGCGGGGGAGACCGTCGAGGTGCGGCTCGGGTTCTCGCTGCGCGGGTGCGACCAGGCCCGGCGAAACCTCGAGCGCGAGTGCTGGCCCGGGCAGCCGGCGTTCGACACGGTGCGCACCGCCACCCGGGCACGATGGGCGGATCACATCGACCGCGTCCAGGTCGACGGCGGCACCCCCGCCCGGCGCAGGGTGATGGCGACGGCGCTCTACCACTCGCTGATCAAGCCGTGCTTCGCCGACGACGAGAGCCCCTTCTGGCCGACCTCCGGGCCCTACGCGTTCGACATCTGCACGATGTGGGACATCTACAAGACGCAGCTGCCGCTGCTCGCGGCCATCGCGCCGGACCGCTTCGTCGACCTGCTGGAGTCGCTGATCCGGGTCTGCGAGGAGGAGGGCAACTTTCCCAACGGGTACCGGATGGCACGCGGCGCCGACCGGTTCTTCCGCCAGGCGAGCGCGCTCGCGCACACCGTGCTGGCCGACGCCCACGCGCTCGGCCGGGCCGGCATCGACTGGAGCTGGGCGCTCGTGCACATGGTCGACGACCTACGCCGGCTGTACGGCGAGGACTTCTTCGAGCACGGCCTCGTGCACCCGATCAGCCACACCCTCGACCTCGCGTACGCGCACTACTGCACGGCCCAGGTGGCCCGCGCGTTGAACGACCGGCACCTCGCCGACGACCTCGAGCACCGCAGCCGGCAGTGGGCCAATGCCTTCGACCCGGCCACCGGCCTGCTGCGCGACTCGGACTTCTACGAGGGTGGTAAGTGGAACTACTCGTTCCGGCTGCTCCACGACATGGCCGCGCGGATCGCGCTGGCCGGCGGTGACGCGGCGTTCGTCGGCAAGCTCGACCGCTTCTTCGGCTACGGCGCCGCGCCCGTCACCCAGCCCGGCCTGTGCCCGTCAGCGGCCGAGATGGCCGCCGGCTTCGCGCTCAACCGCTTCGAGGGGTTGAACAACGAGCCCGACATGGAGGCGCCGTGGGCGTACCACTACGCCGGCCGGCCCGACCGCACCGCGCAGGTGGTGCATTCGGCGTTGACCTGGCAGTTCGGCACCGGGCCGGGCGGCCTGCCGGGTAACGACGACTCCGGCGCGCTCAGCTCGTGGTACGTGTGGGCGTCGCTGGGGCTGTTTCCGGTGACCGGGCAGAGCCTGTTCCTGGTCAACACGCCCGCGTTCGCGCGGGCGGCCATCCGCGTCGCCGACGGGGAGTTCGTCGTCGAGACCAGCGGCCACCGCGAGACGCCGGTCGGTGTCGACGGCATCGACGCGGACCCGCCGCCGCAGTACGTCCAGTCCGCCACGCTCAACGGCACGCCACTGCACGCCACTCACCTGAGCGCCGCCGATCTGCACCGCGGCGGCCACCTGCACCTGCGGCTGGGCCCACAGCCGTCGTCCTGGGGATGCGACATCCGGCCACCGTCCCACCCCGCGCGCAGCGCCATCCCCTGAGGGAGCCTCATGATCCAGCCCTCTCGCCGTCTCGTCATCGTGGTCCGAGCCGACCCGGTCATCTGCGGTCACTCCGGTGAGGCACGTAATCTCGCCGAGGTCGCGTTGACCCGGGGGTTCGACGACGTCCGGCTGCTGACCTGGCCGATACCCACGCTGCAGGCGGCCGGCCTGCCGCTCAAGCCGCTGGACCGGCTCCTGCCCTACAGCCCCGGGATCACCGTGGAGCGGCCGGACGCGGTGGGCGACTACCGGGTGCCGGACGGGCGGCACATGGCCGGCCTCACCGGCCGCCTGGTCGAGCTGCTCGCCGAGCGGGTGCCCACCACCTGCCTGTCCATGTACCTCGTTCCACACACGACGGTCGTCAACGACGCGGTCACCGCCGCGCGGGCGGCCGGCTTCGCGCCGGACGTCCGCACCGTCGCCAAAGCGGTCGGCTCCGACGTCACCAACGTGATCAGGTCATGCCTCCGGGAGGGGCGGTTCGGGGCGGCGACCGTCCTGTTCACCACGTTCCTGGCCAACGACGGGGTCGTCGCGGTGTCCGAGTACACCCGCGAGGAGATCGTCGCCTCGGCCGAGGAGGTCGACGCGCACTGCGGCACCCGGTTCGCCGAGGAGTGCCGGCGCCGCGTGACCGTCAGCTACCCGCCGATCGACGCGTCCGCCTACCTCGATCCCGATCCGGCCGCGGTCGATGCCGCACTGGCGCGCCGCGGGCTCGAACGCGGCGGGTACATCCTCTTCCTGTCCAGGGTGGCCCGGGCCAAGGGGATCTACGACCTGGTGATCGCCTACGGCCAGATGCGGTGCCGAGACCGCGTCAGGCTGATCGTCGCGGGCACCGGTCCGGCGCTGGAGCACGTGCGGGCGATGTCCAAAGAGGACGACCGGATCACCTTCCTCACCGACGTGGACGACCGGGAGAAGCCGCTGCTGATGGCGGGGTGCGCGGCATACGTGCTGCCCACCAAGCCCGAGCCCGACTTCGTCGAGACGTTCGGCATCGCACTGGCGGAGAAGATGCTCGCCGGCGGCGGGCCGATCGTGACCACGCTGACCGGCGGCACCGGCGAGGCGATCGGCGACGCGGCGGTCATCACCGAGCCCGGCGACATCGCCGCCCTGGCGGAGACCGTGGACCGGGTGGTGCTCGAGATGCCGGAGGCCGAGAAGCGCGACCTGGAGCGGCGCGCCCGTGACCGCGCCATGCTGTTCGACCGGGGCGTCGTGTTCGACAGCCTGTTTCCGTCGGCGGCGCCCGCGGCCGCGATGGGCTGACGGCGCCATCCGGTCGGCGGGTGCGAGAGGGCGCGCGGCGAAGCGGCGCGCCCTCTTCGACGTCGACGTGCGCGGACCGGCCCGCGCGGGCCCACCGGTCAGCAGGGCAGGAAGTTGCTGAAGTAGATGATGTCCGGCCAGGCGTTGTTGGAGCACTGGTCGTCGCCCTGCCCGCCCTCCATCACGTCGTTGCCGCCGCGGCCGCCCAGGCTGTCACCGCCGTTGTTGCCGAACAGCCCGTCGTCGCACTCGCCGCCGATCAGGATGTCGTAGCCCGGACCGCCGACCAGCACGTCCCGGCCGCCGTTGCCGTAGATGGTGTCGTGTCCCTCGCCGCCGAAGATCAGGTCG
>Ga0214467_1000071_pt1 | contig 29050 bp, 25 predicted proteins | sample RVTome_8_FD_187339 | JGI IMG/M metagenome (GOLD analysis project Ga0214467, IMG submission 187339) | Soil microbial communities from uranium-contaminated site in the Upper Colorado River Basin, Wyoming, United States - RVT160D0 HiSeq ...
GTTCAACCTGGGCTACTGGGTCTGGTCGTTCCTGGCCGCGCCGGAGCCGGTGCCGGAGCAGCTGATCGGGGCGGCGCCGCACGTGCTGGTCGACTTCATGCTCGACGACTGGACCGCCAAGCCGGGCGCGTTTCCGGACGAGGTGCGGGCGGCCTATGTCGCGGCCTTCCGGGACCTGGCCACGGTGCACGCGATCTGCGAGGAGTACCGGGCGGCGGCCACCCTCGGCGTGGCCGACGACGAGGCCGACCGGGGCCGCCGCCGGATCGAGTGCCCGACGCTCGTGCTGTGGGGCGCGCACGGCTCGGTGCCCCGCTTGTGGGACCCGCTCGAGGTCTGGCGGGCCTGGGCGCCGGACGTGCGCGGCGAAGCGGTCGAGTCCGGTCACTTCGTGCCCGAGGAGGCTCCCGAGGAGACGCTGCGCCAGCTGCGGGAGCTGTTCAGCCGCCGACCTCGCTGACCTGGGCGACCGGTTTGCCCTGCCAGACCGCGTGGATGACGAAGTAGTGGTTGAGCTCGGTGAACTGCACCGCCAGGTTGCCCGGCTCGTTCTGCACCGTGTCGACGCTGTAGCCGGGGTTGGGGGTCGCGGTGACGAGGTGCACCCGGCCGGGTGTCATCCGGATGACCGCCGTACCGCCGTCGACGCGGAAGGTGCGCGTGTACGTCGTCTGCCCGTCCGTCCCGTTCGTCACCGTCCACCCGTCGATGACCGTGGGAGGGCTGGGGGTGGCGCTGGGGCTCGCGGTGGTCGGCCGCGGCGAGGTGGGCGACCTGGGCGGCGCCGGCGACGGCGACGGTGAGGGCGAAGCCGGCGGGGTCGGGACCGGAGCGGACGGCAGCGGCTGATCGGGGGGAGCCGCGCTGAGTGGCGCCGAGGCCAGGTCCGGCGTGGCCGTGCGCAGCACGGGCTGGAGCGCCACCGTCGCCAGGCCGATGCTGGCGAGCGTGGCCGCGCACCATCCCAGCACCGGGACCCAACCGCGCAGCCGCATGTGGGCCATTGAACCATTGGCCCTTATGGTGAGCCGCATGGCCATGATCCTGCTGGTCGAGGACGACCGCATCGTCGCGGCGGCGCTGACCCGCGCGCTGGTCGACGCCGGTCACGTCGTGCGGGGGGCGGCGCAGGCGGTCGACGCCCTGCGCATCGTCGCCGACGACCGGCCCGACCTGGTGATCCTCGACCTGGGGCTGCCGGACATCGACGGCGCCGACGCGCTGCGGATGATGCGGCGGGTCTCGGACGTGCCGGTGATCGTGGCGACCGCCCGCCGCTCCGAGGTCGACATCATCAACCTGCTCAACGCCGGTGCCGACGACTACGTGACCAAGCCCTTCTCCAGCGGCCACCTGCTGGCCCGCATCGCGGCGGTGCAGCGGCGCGGCCGCCCGGTGGCGGAGGAGGCGCCGAGCATCACCGTGGGTTCACTGGTGATCAACCCGCAGCAACGGGAGGTGCGGCTTGACGGCGCGCCGATCCGGCTGACCCGGCGGGAGTTCGACGTGCTCGCCTACCTGGCCGGGCGGGTCGGCCGCGTGGTGAGCCGGCGGGAGCTGCTCAGCCAGGTGTGGCAGCAGGACCGGATCGGCGAGGAGCAGACGATCGACGTGCACATCTCCTGGCTGCGCCGCAAGCTCGGCGAGACGGCCGCGCGCCCGCGGTACCTGCACACCGTGCGGGGCGTCGGCGTGAAGCTGGTCGAGCCCGAATGAGGCTGACCCTCACCCGGCTCGCGCTGGCCATCACGTCGATGGTGGCGCTCGCGTTCCTCGTGCCGCTGGCCATCCTCACCCGCCAGATCGCGCATGACCGGGCGGTCGGCGACGCGCGGCAGCAGGCCACCGCGATCGTGGTCGCGCTCGCCGTCGAGACCGATCCCGCGCTGCTGGACCAGGCCGTGGCGAGCACCGCGGCGGGCAGCGACGGCCGGCTCGCCGTGCACCTGCCGGATCTTCAAGCGATCGGATCGCCGCGCGCCGCGCCCTCCGATGTCGCCGCGGCCTCGCGTTCCCGGCGGCCTTCCATCATCGAGTACGAAGGAGGCCTCGCTTACCTGCAACCCAGTGTCCTGGATGGTGGCCGGACGGCGGTGATCGAGGTGTTCGTGCCGGACGACCAGATCTACCGTGGCGTGTGGCCGGCCTGGCTCGCGCTGGCCGGCTTGGCCGTGGTGCTGGTCGCCGGGTCCACATTGGTCGCCGACCGGCTCGGCGCCCGCCTGGTGCGCGCTACGCGCGAGCTCGCCGCCGGCGCGCGCCGCCTCGGCGCGGGCGACCTGAGCGTGCGGGTGGAGCCGGCCGGGCCGCCGGAGCTGAGCGACGCGGCGCGCTCGTTCAACACCATGGCCGACAACATGCGGCAGCTCATCGACAACGAGCGGGAGCTCGCCGCGGACCTCTCGCACCGGCTGCGTACCCCGCTGACCGCCCTGCGCCTGGACGCCGAGGCGCTCCCGCGCGGGCAGGTGGCGGACCGGATGGCGCAGGCGTTCGACATGCTCGACGACGAGCTCGAGGCGATCATCACGGGCGCGCGCGTGAGCTCGGGCACCCGGGCCAACCACGCCACCGACCTGGTCGAGGTGCTGGCCGACCGGCTCGCCTTCTGGTCGGTGCTCGCCGAGGACCAGGGCCGACCGACCACAGTGGTCGGTGGCGACCACCCGGTGCCGGTGGCGCTCCCCCGCGGCGAGCTGATCCTGGCGATCGACGCCTTGCTGGGCAACGTTTTCGCGCACACTCCAGAAGGGACTGCCTTCCTCGTCGACGTCTCCCCCAAGGGCCTGGTGGTGGACGACGCCGGGCCGGGCATCGCCGACCCGGCCACCGCGGTGCGGCGCGGGATGAGCGGCAGCGGCTCGACCGGCCTGGGCCTCGACATCGCCCAGCGCATCGCCCAATCGGCCGGCGGCCGCCTGGACATCAGCCGCGGCCGGCTGGGCGGGGCGAGGGTGGCGCTGCTGCTGCCACGGCGCGATTTATAGGGCGTTTAAGGTCCGTTTATGGTCACCGTCCGTAGCGTCCCTCGGCATGCGTAAGGTTTTCGTATATCCCCTGGTAATCGCCGGCACCGCCGCCGCGGGCCTGGTCGCGACCGGCACGGCCGCCTCCGCCCACGGGTACGTCTCCGCCCCGCCCAGCCGCCAGGCGCTCTGCGCGTCACGGGCCGTCGCCGACTGTGGACAGATCCAGTTCGAGCCGCAGAGCGTGGAAGGCCCCAAGGGGCTGCGTAGCTGCGATGGCGGCGTCGCCCAGTTCGCGGTGCTCAACGACGACAGCCGCGCCTGGCCGGCCCGCGCGGTCGGCTCGTCGGTGACGTTCATGTGGGTCTTCACGGCCCGCCACCGCACCTCCAACTGGGAGTACTTCATCGGCGGCACCCGCGTGGCGACCGTCGACGGCGGCAACCAGCAGCCGGAAGCGGTCGTGTCGCACCAGATCGACCTCGCCAAGTTCCCCGGCCGCCGCACGGTGCTGGCCGTGTGGAACATCGGCGACACCGCGAACGCCTTCTACAGCTGCGTCGACCTCAACGTGGGCGGCGGCGGCACCCCGGAGAACCCGCCGGCGACCACCGCGCCGCCGTCGACGCCACCGGCCACCCGCCCGCCGGCCACCACCGCCCCACCCCCGGCGAACAACGCCGGCGGCACGTGGGCGACCGGCACCGCGTACAAGATCGGGGACGAGGTCACGTTCCAGGGCAAACGCTTCCGCTGCCGCCAGTCGCACACCTCGCTGGCCGGCTGGGAACCCTCGATCTTCACACTCGCGCTCTGGCTGCCGGTCTGACGCCATGCGACGCATCCTCTTCGCGACCGCCGCGGCGCTGCTGCTCGCCACGGGCTGCTCGACGGCGCCGTCGCCGACTGACCCGCCGGCGCAGGCAGTGCCGGCGGCCGACACCATCCCGGCCGCCGACGCGGAGCACAACGCCGCGGACGTGATGTTCCTCCAGATGATGATCGCGCACGACGGGCAGGGGCTCGAGCTGACCGGCCAGGCCGCCGACCGCTCGGTGAGCGAGGAGGTCAAGCTCCTGGCGGCCGCGATCGACACGACGCAGCGCGAGGAAGTCAAGATCATGGAGTCGTGGCTGACCGGCTGGAAGGAGGCCACGACGGCGAGCCAGGACATGTCCGCGCACGCCAGCCACGGCGGCCTCCCCGCCACCGGCCCCGAGCAGGTCAAGGCCCTGCGGGACACGTCCGACGCGGACTTCGAGGCGACGTTCCTCAACCTGCTCACCGGTCACCAGAACAGCGCGGTCGAGCTGACCAACCTGGCCGGCGACGGCGTCAACCCGCAGACCAAGGACCTGGCCAAGCGGATCAAGCAGTCGCGCAGTGACCAGGTGGCGCAACTGCTCCGCCTGATCGGAGGGCAGTCATGAGAGTGTCGGATCCGCGGGTAGCCGTCGTCACCGGCGGCTCCCGCGGCATCGGGCGGCAGGTCGTGCGCTGGCTCGCCGCCGAGGGTTTCGCGGTCGTCGTCGGCTACGCCAACGACCAGGACCAGGCCGCACTGGCCGTCAAGGAGATCGTCGAGGCCGGCCGGCGGGCCATCGCGGCACGGGCCGACGTCTCCGACGAGGCCGCGGTGGCCGCGCTGTTCGACCGCGCCGAGCGGGCGTTCGGCGGCGTCGACGTGGTGGTGCACGCGGCCGCCCGCACCAGCGTGTCCCCGATCGCGGAGCTCGATCTGTCCGAACTGGACGAACTGCACCGGGTCAACATCCGGGGCACGTTCGTGGTCAACCAGCAGGCCGCCCGGCGCGTGCGGGCCGGCGGGGCGATCATCAACTTCTCCTCCTCGGACGTGCGGCTCGCCACCGAGGGGCACGGCGCGTACGCGGCCAGCAAGGCGGCGGTCGAGGCGATCACCCTGATCCTCGCCCGCGAGCTGCGCGGCCGGGATGTCACCGTGAACGCCATCGCGCCCGGCCCGACCGCCACCGACCTGTTCTTCGACGGCAAGGACGACGAGACGATCGCGCTGCTCGCCGCCCGGCCGCCGCTGCAACGGCTCGGCACGCCCGAGGACATCGCCGACATCGTCACGTTCCTCGCCGGCCCGGCCGCCCGCTGGGTCAACGGCCAGGTGCTACGGGCGAACGGCGGCATCATCTGAGCGCTCAGCAGTGCCACACCCGCGGCCCGAGGTTGTCGTCGCCGAGGCCGTCCTGCCTCTCCACGATCGCCTGCCCCACGACCAGTCCGGTGCCGGCGACGTCCCAGGCCTTGCCGGACTGGCCGTCGGGTGCCACCAACTCGGGGTCGGCACCATCGCGCACCAGGCGGCCGAGGGCGTTGACCACCCAGCCCGAGGCGTTGACCGCCGATCCCACGTCCGCCGACTTCAGGTCGGTCAGCGCCCCGGTGCGGATGTTCCACAGGGCGGTGAACCCGTTGCCGTCGCGCCACAGGCCGCCGGTCGCCCAGTCGCCCGAGATCGCGTGGGCGGCGGCCGCCTCCGCGCCGGCCGGCCGCTCCAGCTTGCGCGCCTTGCCCTGCTGGTCCCAGACGTAGGCGTCGGTGGCCGCCCCGTTCTCGTACACCGCGCCGACCAGCGTGCCGTCGTCGCCGATGTCGAGGACATCGGCCTCGGCCGGGAGCGGCAGCCGGGTGGCGGTCGTCGTGCCGGCCTTCCACAGCAGCACGATGCTCCCCTCCCCGGCGGAGCCGCCGCTCGGTTTGGCGTTGATGACGATGTCACCGGCCGCGTTGATCGCCGGAGTCGGGTAGATGTGCCACTGCTCCGCCGGCGTGCGGAGCCTGGTGAGGGTGCCGTCGTGGTACCTGAAGGCCTGGTTCTCGTTTCCTTCGGCCACGAGGCCGACCACCACGCCGCTGGCGTTGACGGCGGTCGCCTGCACCGATTCACCCACCACCGGCAGTGCCCGCGGCCGGCCGTCGGTCCAGAGGACCGCGCGGAAGTTCTGCCCCACGACGTCGTTGCCCACGATGTACCGGCCGGTCGGATCCACGGCGGCGGGCGTGACGTCCTTCATGCCGTCAGGCACGGGCAGCTTCTCCATGGCGCACCGGTTGGCGCGCGTGGTCGGCGAGGACGAGGGGGTTGGCGAGGCCGGGCCGGTCGGCGCGGGTGGGGTGGTCGGCGCGGCGCTGTCACCGAGCGGCGGCGGCACCACGGGCCCGGCCTTGGCGGCGTTCAGGACCCACGGGACCGCGAGCAGCACGGCGGCGACCAGCGCCACACCGCCGACCGCCTCGACCGAGCGGCGGCGAAAGATGCGGCGGCGCCCGGCGTCGACCAGCATCTCCACGTCGACCTGGCTCGGCGGCGTCTCGACGGATTCGAGGCGGTCCCGCAGGTTGTCTTCCAGGTTCATGCCCGACCCTCTGCCTCTTTGGTGGTGGTGACCCGGGACGGGGCTTCGAGCACCACGCGGAGGGCGGCGAGACCGCGCGCGCACTGGCTCTTGACCGTCCCCACCGAGCAGCCGAGCGCCGCGGCGGTCGCCTCGACCGACAGGTCGCCGAAGTAGCGCAGCACCACGACGGCCCGCTGGCCCTTGGGCAGCTCGCGCAGCGCGGCCATCATCTCGTCCCGCTCCTCGAAGCCCGGGCCGTCAGGCGCGGCGCGCTCCGGGAGATGGCCGTTGAGCAGCACCTTCGACCACGCGCGCCGCCGCTCGTCGATGTAGCGGCGCACCATGATCCGGTGTACGTAGGCGTCCAGGTTGTTCGCGCCGCTGGCCCGCTTCCAGTTCACGTACAGGGCGGTGAGCGTGGTCTGGACGATGTCGTCCGCCGCGAACGAGTCGGCGCAGAGCAGGTACGCGAGGCGGTGCAGCCGTGGCAGCCGCGCCCTCACGTACTCGACGTACTCCCGCTCGTGGTCGGGCCGCATCCCGCTCCGTCCTCGGTGCTCCGGTTCTCCTCTATGTCGGAGCGGGGGCGGCGAAAGGTTGCGCCACGCGCGGGTGGTTTTTCTGGCGCGGAGCGGCTACGCCTCGACCTGCTCGCGGCCGCCGTGGTCGCGGAGCTGGCTCTCGATGTAGGCGGTGAGCCGCTGGCGGTACTGGCGCTCGAACTGCTCCAGCTCCTCGATGTGCCGCAGCGCGGCGGTCCGCTTGGCGTCCAGGCCGCCCATCGCCTCCTGGTGGCGCTGGCGGGCGTCGCGCTCCAGGGCGTCGGCCGACGCGCGTGCCTCGGTGGTGACGTCGGACGCCCGGGTCCGGGCCTCGGTCAGCAGGCTGTCGGCCTCGCGGCGGGCGTCGCCGACGTGGTCGTCGGCGGTGCGCTGGGCCATCATCAGCACCCGGGTGACCTGCTCGTCACCGTCGGCGCCGCTCATCGGGGCGCCCTGCGAGTGGGCCCGCTCGAGCTCGATCTGCATGGTCCGGGCGTTTTGCTCGGCGGCCGCCCGGTCACGCTGGGCCCGGTCGAGCTGGGCCCGGATGTCGCTGATCTCGGCGTCCATCCAGCGGTCGGGCGCGGCCTCGGCGCGGCCGCCGCCACCGCCGCCGCGCTCAAGCTGGGCGCGCAGCTCGTTGTTTTCCTCGATCAGGCGGGCCAGCTCCTGCTCGACCTCGTCGAGGAACGCGTCGACCTCCTCCTCGTCGAAGCCGCGCTTGCCGATCGGCGGCTTCTTGAAGGCGACGTTGTGCACATCGGCCGGCGTGAGCGGCATTGGAACCTCCCGTGGTCATGTGCCGCCAGTACAGCGACCGGGCCAACGACCGTCGACCGATGATCACACCAGTGTGACGAGTGCGGGCTGGCATCCGACAGTACCAACCCCGGCTGGACGCTCCCGAGGGGAGGGCGGATGGCGGGTCGACGGATCCAGGTGTTCACACTAATCTATCTTGTGAACGAACCTCGACGGGGAAGGGACGCTCGGGCGGTGGGCACGGCCGCGGGTCCCGAGGGGAGACCGCGTGTCCATCACAGCCTGGCGCCAGCTACGCGCCGGATCCGATGCCGTGCTCCGCGCCGGCCTCATCCAGGCTCAGACGGGAATTAAGGCGGCATTTGCCCGCTTTGCCCTGATATCGCCGAGTTACCCTTCCCTCGCTCGATCCGGTGGCGAGGCTTCTTCTGTGTCCCCTTCTGGAGGTATGGCGCGATGACCGCGGTCGAGTCAGTGCTCCGCAAGCACCCTGACGTGATCGACGTGGCCAGCACGGTCGTCGACGGCCCGCCGGCACGCCGCGTCGTGGCGGTCACCGCGCGGGTCCACTGTGCACCGATCGACCTGCGCGACCACGTCTGGGACACCGTCTGCGAGCCGGACCTGCCGGACGTGCTCGTGGTGCTGCCCCGACTCCCCCGCGCCGACGACGGCGTCCCGCTGATCAACTGGGATGCGGTGGCGACGGGCGAGGGCTGCTCGTTCGTACCGCTGGAAACCCCGACGGAGCAGGCGATCGGCGACATCTGGAGCGAGGTGCTCGGCCGCACGTACATCTCGGCCGAGGACGACGTCCGCTCCCTCGGCGGCGACTCGACGACCGCGACGCTGCTGCTCGACCTCACGAACGACCGCCTCGGCACCGCGCTGACCGCCGAAGACCTGCCCGCGGTCGGCAGCCTGCGCGAGCTGGCCCGCGCGGTCGACGCCCGCCGCTAGCCCCGCTCGGCGGGTGTCCACAGGCGACAGTGCCGCCGGGTGCGACTCGCCCCGCACAGCGAGGCGCCGAGGAGCAGGCCGCGCATCCGCCGCCTGCGCGGACCGCCCCGTACCATCACTTCCGCCCCACCGAGCAGGACGCCGAGCCGCCGCCGAAGGCGCACGTCCCACAGTGGACAGATCGGCGAACGATAGCACCAGCGGGACGGCAGCGACAGTGGCTGTCCCGGCGAGCAGGACCTGACCGACTGAAATCCGTTGCGGGACGGGCCGGCCAGGCGCGAGACTTCCCGGTCATGAGCGGACATGTCGCGATCGTCACGGGCGCCAACCACGGCATCGGCGCGGCGACGGCCAGAGCACTTGCCGCCGCCGGTGAAGCGGTGCTGTGCGCCTACTGGCGCGTCCACGACGCCGAGGACCCGGGGGTCCCGCAGGCATACCGCGACAGCCGCCTGCGCGACGCCGACCACGTGGTCGCCGGGATCGAGGCCGCCGGCGGCCGCGCCCTGGCCGTCGAGGCCGACCTCACCGACCCGGCCGCGCCCGCCCGCCTCTTCGACCTCGCCGAGGAGCGCCTCGGCCCGGTCGACATCCTCGTCAACAACGCGACGGGCTGGGTCCAGGACACCTTCACCCCCGCCGACATCGACGGCCACGGCCGCGCGATGCGGCCGGTGAGCCACGCGACCTGGTCCCAACAGTTCACTGTGGACGCGATGGCGCCCGCCCTGCTGATCGGCGAACTCTCCCGCCGCCACGCCGCCCGCGGCGCCACCTGGGGCCGCATCGTCGGCCTCACGTCCGGCGGCGAGCTCGGCTTCCCGACCGAGGTCTCGTACGGCGCGGCCAAGGCGGCCCAGAACAACTACACGATGTCCGCGGCGGTCGAGCTGGCCCCGCTGGGCATCACCGCCAACATGGTCCACCCGCCCGTGACGGACACCGGCTGGGTGACCGACTCGATCCGCGAGGGGGTCGCGGGCAGCGGGAGCCTGATCCACATCGCCACCGCGGCCGAGGTCGCCGACGTGGTCGCCTATCTGGCCTCCGACGCCGCCCGCCTGATCACCGGCAACATCGTCACCCTCCGCTGATCCCGACGCGGGCGGCCGCGGGTTCGGCGCGGCCGGCCGTGAGAATGCTCACGTGCGCGGCGACGGCGGTGGGCGTGCGTCAACCTCTATCGATCGAGCGCGGCGCAGCGGAAATCGTTGCCTCGTCAAGGAAAGCGCGGCGTTGGACCCGCCACGGGCCGCCGCCCCTGCCGCTCATGATCGGCGAAAAGCTGCCTGAGCAGCCTCTTTATCCTGGACTGGAGTCTGGAGGCGGGCGCGGGGGCGCCCGGAGCGCCGCGCCGGCTGCCCGCCGGACGCACGCGGGCTTCAGGTGCGAATGGGGGGTTGTTCCTATCGTGAGCGGTTTCGCCACGCGGTCCTGGGAAGGTCTGATCATCCCGGCGCCGGGGTCCTACGTGCTGGATCCGGCCCACAAGCGGATCGGCTTCGTGGCCCGGCACATGATGGTGAGCCCGGTGCGGGGCGAGTTCGAGAGGGCGACCGCCCAGATCGACGTGGCCGAGGACCCGCTGGAGTCGTCGGTGACCGCCACCATCGAGGCGGCGAGCATCAGCACCGCCAACGCCGACCGGGACGCGCACCTGAGCAGCGCGGACTTCCTCGACGTCGCCAACTACCCCACGCTGGAGTTTCGCAGCACCGCCGTCAAGCGGTACGAGGCCGAGGACCCGATCTTCTTCTGGGCGCGACTGAAGGCGTACAAACAGGGCATGCGGGATGAAAACGGCAGTGCCCCGCGGCGCGCCGCGGGGCGGTTCGTGCTGGCTGGTGAGCTGACCGTCAAGGACGTCTGCCGGCCGGTGGACCTGCGGGTGGAGTTCGGTGGCGCGAGCCGCGATCCGTACGGCAACGAGATCTTCGGGTTCAGCGCCAGCACGGAGATCGACCGCGAAGACTACGGCCTCCTCTGGAACGTCGCGCTGGAGAGCGGCGGCGTCCTCGTCGGCAAGACGGTCCGGATCGAGATCGCCGGCGAGGCGATCCGCCAGGTCTGAGGCGTGCCGTGGTCGTTCCGGGGGCGGCGGTGTCATGCTGCACTGACGACGAACGAGGAGTGCGCACGTGACGGTCAGTGAGGCGGTGGAGGCGGCGCCCACCCGGCGGTGGGGGCGCGCCTTGCGGTTCGGCGCGGTCCTGACCGCGATCCTGCTCCTGCTCTTCGGCGTCCCCTGGTGGACGCTCGTCGCCTCGGGCGCGGGCTGGCCCACCGGCGTCGCCGCCGCGGGCACGGTCCTGTTCGCGGCGGCGCTCGTGGCGTTCCCGGCGCTGATGGTCCTCGGCCACGGGCCGCGCCGGCTCGACGCGGCGGCGGTGGCGGGCGACACCATGCTCGGGGTCATCTGGGTGCTCTTCGTGTGGGCGATCGCGGGCAACGTGCTCCGCCTGGTGCTGGCGGCCGCGGGCGTCGCCGACCCCGGCCGGTCGCGGATCGTCGTGGCGGCGGTCCTCGGCGTCTCGGTCGTGCTCGTGGCGTGGGGGTATGTCGAGGCGATGCGGGTGCCGCGGGTCAAGCGGCTCGACGTCGCGCTCCCCCGGCTGGGCGCCGGCCTCGACGGCCTGCGGGTGGTGCTGCTGACCGACACCCACTACGGCCCGATCGACCGGGCCCGGTGGTCGGCCCGCGTGGTCGAGGTGGTCAACGGCCTGGACGCCGACGTCGTGTGCCACACCGGCGACATCGCGGACGGCGGCGTCGAGCAGCGGCGGGCGCAGTCGGCGCCGCTCGGTGAGGTGCGGGCGCGGTTCGCGCGGGCGTACGTGACCGGCAACCACGAGTACTTCGGCGAGGCCGAGGCGTGGATCGGCCGCATGTCGGAGCTGGGCTGGGACGCGCTGCACAACCGGCACCTGGTGGTCGAGCGGGGTGGTGACCGCCTGGTCGTGGCCGGCGTCGACGACCGCACCGCCGCCGGCTCGGGCCTTGCCGGCCACCGGGCGGACCACGCGGCCGCGCTCGCCGGGGCGGACCCGGCGCTGCCGGTGCTGCTGCTGGCGCACCAGCCGAAGCAGGTGAGCGCCGCGGTCACCCACGGCGTCGACCTGCAGATCTCCGGGCACACCCACGGCGGGCAGATCTGGCCGTTCCACTATCTCGTGCGGCTCGACCAGCCGACCGTGAGCGGGCTGAGCCGCCACGGCGAGCGGACCCAGCTCTACACGAGCAACGGCACCGGCTTCTGGGGCCCGCCGCTGCGGATCTTCGCGCGCAGCGAGATCACGCTCATCACCCTCCGCTCGGCCTGAGAAAAGCGGTCGCCCCGCCCTGCCGGTGGCGGCAGAGCGGGGCGACCTCCCCAGAACCCCGGACTAAAGCTCCCGCACCCGAACGTTGCGGAACTCCATCAGGTCGTTGGTGCCGTGGTTCTGCAGCCCGATGAAGCCACTGACGAACTGGCGCATGTCCGTCGGCGGGTCGCCCGCGCGGGACGACTGCTTGCCGGGCGTGTTGTCGAACTCGTTGATCACCACGCCGTTCCGGATGATCGTGTAGTGCTGGCCCTCCACCTTGATCTCGTAGTCGTTCCAGACGTTCTTGGCGGAGGCGCCGGACTGGGCGAGGTTGTTCGGGTCGAAGTTGTACACCGACCCGGTCTTCTGCGGTTCGCCCGTGTCACCGTCGTACAGCTGGATCTCGTGGCCGCAGAAGATCGCCACCCAGGCCGGCGAGGACGCGGCCGAGCCGACCGTGCCACAGCTGCCCGGCGGTCGCTGCGCCAGCGGTGTCCGCGGGTCCGGGAAGCGGACGAACACACCACTGTTGGCTCTCGTGCCCTCGGGTGAGACGTCCCGGAACTGCAGCTTGATCGAGTAGTCGGCGAACTGCTGGTCCGCGTACCAGAGCATGCCGAGGCCGCCCTGGGTGCGCATCGTGCCGTCCGGCCGCACCTGGAACGACCCGCTCGGGGCCTGGCGCCACCCGGAGAGCGAGTACGCGGTGCCGTCGAAGATGGACTTGTAGCCGGGTATCGAGCCGATCGCCGACTGTGCCCCGGCCCGCCGGAGCACGCCGGCCTCCCGGTTGTCGATGACGTGGGCCGCGGTGAGCTCGGCCAGCACCTCGTCGAGGTGGTTGACGAACTCGTTGTGGTTCGGCCAGTTGGCCTCGTCGTCGATCAGGTCGTTGATCGTGCAGCCGCCGCCGGCGACCCGGTTGGCGACGCCCGTGTCGATCTCGAGCAGCTGCACCGTGGCGCGGGCGTCAGGCGCCGCGCACCCGGCGTTGACCGGGATCTTCGCGGAGACCACCTGGCCGTCGGCGTACGTCACCTTCAGCGTCGCCTCGAAGGTGCCGTACCGCTTGTAGGTGTGGGTCGGGTGCGGCGCCGTCGACTTGTTGGTGCCGTCGCCGAAGTCCCACTCCCACGCCACGCCGCCGGCCTTGTTGGCCGAGAACGAGACCGTCCGCGGCTGGGCCTGTGCCACCGAACGCGCCGTCGCCAGGCTCGGGTGCGGGGTGGCCGGGCCGCCCTGGTACACGACGCGGTTCAGCTTCTGCCGGGCGTGCAGGCTGAAGAAACCGTCCGCGTAGTCGAGCAGGTACAGCGCGCCGTCCGGGCCGAACTTCGCGTCCATCCAGGAGTCGACCTGGTTGTCCGCGTTGCCCACCTGGATGATCGGCTTCAGGTCCTCGGCGAACGCGGGCGCACCGGCCTGCGGCACCGTCGCCGGGTCGACCGTGATGGCCACCCGGTTCTGGCCGTTGGACTGGTCACCGATGAACCACTTGTTCTCCCAGTACTCCGGCCACGCCACACCGCTGCTGGCGTCCACTTCGGACCGGTGGTAGGTCGGGCCGTCCATGACCGCCTGGCCGCCACCGGTCAGGTACGGCTGCGTGTAGGTGCTCTCGGACTGCACGTACGTCGGGAGGCCGCTGCCGTCGCTCCGCTTCGGGAAGACCGGGCCACCGCCCTGCGGCGAGTACCAGATCATGTTGTCCCGGACCGGCGGCAGGTTGACGAGACCGGTGTTGCGCGGCGACTCGTTCTTCGGGTTGTCGCAGTCGTACCAGCCGGTCAGCACCGTGGCGTCGGTGTTGGACCGGTCGCGGTACGGCTGGCGGTTGCCCATGCAGTACGGCCAGCCGTGGTTGCCGGCGGACGTGATGATGGTCGCCGTCTCGTACTTCGCCGGGCCCAGCTCCGGGCTCGGCGCACCCGCGTCGGGTCCGACCCAGGCCGCGGTCAGCCAGTCGTTCTCCTTGTCCCAAGCGATCCGGGCGATGTTGCGCACGCCCATCACGTAGATCTCCGGACGGGTCTTGCCGCCGCCCTGCTCCTGGCCGGTGAAGAGGTTGCCCTGCGGGATCGTGTACGTCCCGTCGGCCTCCGGGTGGATCCTGATGATCTTGCCGTTGAGGTCGTTCGTGTTGCCGGCGGTGCGGCGCGCGTCCTGGAACGAGATGCCCGCGAACTCCTGCGTCCAGTTGTTGCCGGAGTAGCCGTCCGAGCCGCCGGAGGAGTTGCTGTCACCGCTGCCGATGTAGAGGTTGCCGGACTCGTCGAACGTCATGCCGCCACCCGCGTGGCAGCAGCTGTGGATCTGGACGTCCCAGGAGAGCAGGTCCTTGCGGCTGCTCATGTCGAGCGTCGAGGCGGCCGCGTCGTACGTGAGCCGCGAGACGGTCCGCTTGCCGATCCGCTTCTCCCGGTCGATCGAGGCGTGCGGCATCCAGTAGACGTAGATCCAGCCGTTCTCCGCGAACTTCGGGTCCAGCGTGATGCCGAGCAGGCCCTCCTCGTTCTTGACCAGCTCGCTGCCGCTGCCCCGGTTGCCCATGACCTCGAGCGTGGTCAGCAGCTTGACCTGCTTGGTCTGCGGGTCCCACTGGTGGATGGTGCCGCAGCCCTTGCCCACGTTGGGGTCGGTCCAGGGCTCGATCGGCCCGCTCGGGCAGGCGGCCTTGCCGACGTAGAAGACCCGCCCGTTGTTCGGGGCGATGGTCAGGCCGTGCGGCTCACCGATCTGGTCGAGCTGCCCGGCGGCGTTGGTGGTGGTCAGCCGCTCGGTGCGGTAGTTGGCCGCGATGGTCGCCTGGCAGTCGCCGCGCACCAGACCGGTCGTCCACTGTAGAGCACCGAGCAGGTGCCCCTGGAACTGCGTGTCGGTGGTGTAGCTGGCCTCCGTGCGGCCCATGCCGGTGTAGAAGGAGCGGCCGCCGTCGTAGTCACGGCACCACGCGATCGGGTGGAACGCGCCGTTGCGGCTCAGCCCCGGGTTGTACGTGTGCTCCTGCACCTGGGCGATCGTGTGCACGCGGCCGACCGGGCTCGGGTTCCAGTTGATCCACTGGTCGGAGCGCTTGACCGTCAGCGGCAGGCCCTTGTTGGCCGGGTGCTGCCGGTCGGTGATGCTGACCGTCGCCTGCTGCACGGTCGCCTCCGGCGGCGGGCCGGCGTCCGGCCCGATCAGCCACAGCTCGGCGAGCTGGATGATCGGCTCACCGCTGTTCGCGGTGATGTTCAGCCGGTAGTACTGGTACGCCGTGGTGTTGGTGAAGGTGTACTGCTTGGTCTCGGCCCGTCCGGCGAAGGTCTCGCCGCTGCGGGTGTCCAACGTGGTCCAGTTCTGCCCGTCGGTGGAGCCTTCGAGGGTCCAGTCCCGCGGGTCCCGGCCGGGTACGTCGTTGGCCGAGGTGAGCGCGTACCGGGAGACGACGACCGGTGCACCGAGCTTGGCGATGACCCAGCCGGTGCGCGCGAAGGCCAGCCACTTGGTGCCGGTCGAACCGTCGATGAGCTGGGCGACCGTCTCGTTCGGCGGGTTGTTGGCGCTGGCCGTGGCTTCCGCGATCTTCTCGGCGTTGGGCAGGCCCGCGGCCGGCCGGGTGCCGATCAGGCCGGTGAACCACTCCGAGCTCGGCTGCGCGCGGGCCGCGTCGTGCACGCCCACGAAGCCGCCGCCGCCCTTGATGTACGCCTGGAACGCCGCCTCCTGCGTGTCGTTGAGCGTCACGCCGTTGGCGGAGAGGAAGACGACGGAGCGGTATTTGGCGAGGTTGGTGGGGTTGAAGACCGCCGGGTCGGCGGAGTCGTGCACGAAGAAGCCGTTGTCCCGGCCCAGCTTGCGGATCGCGGCGACGGCACGGGTGACCGGGTCGTCCTGCTCGGCCACGGGTCCGTGGAACACCAGCACGTTGACAGCGTTCTTGCCCCAGGTGGGCGGCAGGTCGACCGGGGCGGGTGCGGCGGACGCGGACGTGGGTACGGACAGCACGCCGAGCACTAGTGTGGCGGCTGAGGCGAGCGCTGCCGCGCGCCTCCAGATGGGTCTCATCTCGTCTCCTCCGGGATCAACCGTGGTTACCGTGGGCGGCCGGTGCCTGGCCACCCTTTGCCGGTGCGGCCTGGACCGGGTTTCCCGGTGCGTGGCCGGCGTGCGTTGTCATCGCGCCGTTCTCGTCCAGGACGTGGAACGTCGTGGACATGCCGAGGTCGGAGTGGAACTGCATGTGGCAGTGGAGCATCCAGTGGCCCGGGCCGACCGACTCGCCGGCGATCACCCGGGCGCCGAAGGTGTCGCCGGGACCGACCGTCTTGTTGTCGATGATCGGCACCGAGTTGGCGAGCGCGCCGGTGCCGTCGACCACGCCCGTGCGGTTGTCCGCCCAGGAGTGGCCGTGCACGTGGAACGTGTGCATGTCGTCGCCGATGCCGATGACGAGAAACTCGACCTTCTCGCCGACCTTCGCGACCACGCAGGTCGGTCCGGGTACCGGGTTCGTCTCGTCACAGGTGTCGGCCTCGCTGCTGCGCCGCAGGTTGATGGTCTGCCGGTCGCCGAACGCCAGCACGTACGTGCGGTCCGGCCGGGGGTCGCCCTGCCGGCGCACCACGACCCCGCCGAAGAGGCCGGAGCGGATGCCCACGGTGCCGTGCGGCCCGCCGACGACATGGTCGTGGTACCACCAGTAGCCGGCCGTGCCCTGGGCGCCGGTTGCCGTGTTGCGCGGCTGGGCGTACCAGAAGTAGGTGTACGACCCGCCCGGCGGCACGAACGAGTCGCTGTGCACCGTGCCGTCGGACTTCTGGGTGTACTTGACCCCGTGCGTGTGCAGTGACACGCCCAGCGGATGGTCGGGGTTGGTGCTGGTGCGCAGCGCCTCCAGCGTCGCCGCGGGCACCTGGTTGTACAGGGTGATCGCGAAGCACTGGCCTTCGATCATCTCGATCAGCGGCCCCGGGTACGAGGCCGACTCCGGTGTCAGGCCGTAGCCGAGCCGGACCTGGTTGGTGACCGGGTCCTTCGGCAGCTCGACCGCGTACAGGTTGACGCGGCGGTCGATGGCGGTGCAGCCACCGGGCCGCTCGGCGCCGGGTGCGGCGGCCACGTTGGCCGCCGTCACCCCCTCGTTGCCCGCGACGCTCTGTTCGCCGGCTCCCCGGTCGGCGCCACGGGCCAGTCCGCCCGCCGCGGCGAGCGTCATGGCCAGCACCGCGAGGACCAGCACCCTTCTGGCTTTCACAATCCCGTCCAATCTCACAGGGCCGCGATCCGGATGTTGCGGAAACTCACGATGTCGCTGGCACCGTGGTTCTGCAGTCCGATGTAGCCGGTCGGGTGCTCGCGCCCGGCCCCACCCGGGTCGTCGGCCCGCGGCGGGTCGAAGACGGCGGTGGGGTCGTTGACGTACTCGTTGATGAGCACGCCGTTGCGGAACAGCGAGTAGTGCTGGCCCACGACCCGGATCTCGTAGTCGTTCCAGGTGCCCTTCGGCGTGACGCCGGCACCCGCGATGTCCACCCGGTCGAAGCCGTACACCGAGCCGCTCTTGTACATGTCGCCGTCGGTCCGGTCGAAGATCTGCAGCTCGTGGCCGTACTTGATGGCGACCCACTCGGGCCGGGGCTCCTGCGGGTGCTGGTGCACCTGCGGGAAGCGGACGAACACGCCGCTGTTGACCCGGCCGTCGCCCGGCGCGTCGTCCCGCCACTGGAGCTTGAGCGAGAAGTCGCCGTACTCCCGGACCGGGAACCACAGCATGCCGAGCCCGTCGACCGACTGGCTGGTGATCGACCCGTCGGCGTTGCGCCGGAAGCCGCCCGCGCCGACGTGCTCCCAGAGGTTGAACGAGGCCGGTGTGCGGTCGAGCAGCGGCAGGTAGCCCTGCTTGTCGTCCGCCTTGCCGACCCCCGACTCGCGGGCCGTGCGGACCAGCGTGTTGCGCTGCGCGTTGGTGATCAGGCCGCGGTGGTGCAGGTGCTCGGCGACCTCCTGGACGTGGGCGATGAAGTCCGCGGGGGTCGCCCAGGGCTTCTCGTCCTCGATCAGGTTGTTGATCCAGCAGCCGCTGGAGACCACGCGGTTGGGCACGCCGCTGTTCTTCGTGCCGATCCAGACGGTCGGGCGGGTGTCCGCCACGGCGCAGCCGGGCGGCCGCGGCCCGCTCTCGACGACGTTGAACGTGGTCGAGCCCGGGCCGGAGACGTTGCCGGCTCCGTCCGTGGCCCGGTAGGTGAACGTGTGCTGGCCCGGAGTGTTCACTGTGACCGGTCCCGTGTAGACGATGTAGCCGTGCCCGTCGAGGGCGTACTCGACGCGCAGCAGGCCGGACCCGCCCGTGTCGGCGGCGTTGAGCGTGACGGTCGCGCTGCCCACATAGGACCAGCTGCCGTCCTGCTGCCCGGCGATCACCGCGGTCACCGTCGGCGGCGTGGTGTCACCCGGCGCCGCGACCACGGTGAACGAGGCCGACTGCGCCGTCGACGTGTTGCCGGCCTTGTCGGTGGCGCGGTAGCTGACGGTGTGCGGGCCGGGCTGGTTGACGGTCACCGGAGCGGTGTACGCGGCGTACGGCTGGCCGTCCAGCGAGTACTCGATCCGGTCGACCCCTGATCCGGCGTCGGTGGCGGTCACCGTGACGGTGGCGGCGCCGACGTACGCGCCGTCGCCGTCGCGGTTGCCGGCGACCGTGGCACTCGCCGCCGGCGGCGTGGTGTCCTGCGGCGGCGCCACGACCGTGAACGACACCGACCGCACCGTGGAGGTGTTGCCGGCGGCGTCGGTCGCGCGGTAGCTGACCGTGTGCTGGCCGGCGGTGTTGACCGTGACCGGGGCGGTGTAGGCCGTGTAGGCCCCGCCGTCGAGCGCGTACTCCACACTCTCCACACCCGACTCGGTGTCGGTCGCGGTGAGCGTGACGGTGGCGGCGCCGACGTACGCGCCGTTGCCGTCCTGCTGGCCGGTGAGCGCGGCGGTCACCGTCGGCGCGGTGGTGTCCGGCTCGGACTCGTCGATCACCGTGAACGACACCGTCTGCGGCGCCGAGGTGTTGCCGGCGTTGTCGGTGGCGCGGTAGCTGAGCGAGTGCTGGCCGGGCTGGTTGACGACGACCGGCGCGGTGTAGGCCGCGTAGGGCTGGCCGTCGAGCGAGTACTCCACCGTGTCCACACCGGAGTCGGCGTCGCTGGCGGAGATCGTCACCGTGGCCGTGCCGATGTAGTTGCCTTCCCCGTCCGGTTCGCCGGCGATCGTGGCGGTCGCGGTCGGCGGCGTGGTGTCCGGGTCGGGCTCGTCGACGACCGCGAAGGTCACCGCCTGCGGCGCGGAGGTGTTGCCCGCGATGTCGGTGGCCCGGTAGTTGACCGTGTGCTGGCCGGGGGCGGTGACGCTGAGCGGTGCGGTGTACTCCGTGTACGCCTGGCCGTCGAGCGAGTACTCCACCGTGTCCACACCGGACTCGGTGTCGGTGGCGGAGAGCGTCACCGTCGCCGTGCCGATGTAGGCGCCGTTTCCGTCCCGGTCGCCGGTCACCGAGGCGGTCACCGTGGGCGCGGTAGTGTCCGGATCCGGCTCGTTGACGACCGTGAACGACACCGTCTGCGGCGCGGAGGTGTTGCCCGCGACGTCGGTCGCGCGGTAGCTGACCGTATGGTTGCCGGGCGCGTTGACGGTCACCGGGCCGGAGTACGTGCCGTACGCCCCGCCGTCGATCGCGTACTCCACCTTGGACACACCGGAGTCGGCGTCGGTGGCGTTCAGCGTCACGGTCGCCGCGCCGACGTAGTTGCCGTCCTCGTCGCGGTCGCCGGTCACCTGTGCGGTGACGGTCGGCGGGGTGGTGTCCGGGTCGCCGCCGGTGACCACGAGCAGGCCGTTCATGGTGCCGTGCCCGGGGATCGAGCAGAAGTAACGGTACGTGCCCGGGGTGAGCACGACGTCCACCGTGTGCCGGCCCTGGTTGGCGTCGAACGGGTCGGCGAGGATGTTGACGTTGACGTCGTTGTTGTACCGGGGATCGCCCGTCTCGAACGTCAGCGTGTGCTGCATTCCGGTGGTGTTGCCGGTGGCCCGGCTGTTCTCGAAGACGAGGGTGGTCGGTCCCGCGACGGCGGTGGTGGGCGCGGAGGTGTAGGCCTGGGTGCTGTCGCCGGCCGTCCAGGTGAGCGTCTGGGCCAGAAGCTGCTGCGGCGACGCGGCGCCGCTGGGCGCGGCGTCCACCGGGCGGGCGCTCACCGGGCCCGACGACAGTACTGAGCTCACCAGCAGGACGGCGACCGCCGCGACCACCGTGAGCGGCCGGCTGGGCCCCCGGGGTGGTCTCTGGCGACCGCGCCGCACAAGGAGGAGTGGCATGTCCGACACAACCTTTCGCGAGTCTTCTGCCGGCGGACGCGCCACAAAGGACGGTGGCCGTGGCGCGCACGTGGGCAGGCAGCGTCAGCCGGCCCACGGTGCCGAGCCGGGCGGTGTCAGCCGCCGGCCCGAGCGCGGGCAGGGGTGTCTTGGGTCAGGGGGTGGAACTCGTCGGCGTTGGAGAGCCAGCCCGGTGAGAGCCGCCCACCGCGTGGTGGGCAGGGCTGACGTGTTGCGGCCAGGGCGCGCGCCGACGCGCCAGATCGACAGCAGGCTATGCCAGCGTCAAGGAGGTGCCACTCCCCCGGCTAGGACACAACCCTCGGACTTCGAGGCCACCGCGCCGCCGGTCACCCCGATGAGACTAACGTTGTCAGACCCTAACGGACTTGGCATCGAGATGTCTACATCTTCCGCTAGGACTGAACACACTTTTGTTTCTCCCGGCGAAAGGCTTTGTCCAAAGGCTCGCCGGCGAGCGGCTCAGCGCCCGTCGAGATAGCGGAGCACAGCGAGCACCCGGCGGTGATCCGTACTGGCCGGAGCGAGGTCGAGCTTGGTAAATATCGAGGTCACGTGCTTCTCCACGCTGCGGCCGGCCAGGTGCAGCCGGTCGGCGATGGCGGTGTTGGACCGGCCCTCGGCGAGCAGGGCGAGGATCTCCCGCTCCCGGGCGGTGAGCCGCTCGAGGCCGGTGTCCGGCCGGGGTCCGGTGAGCAGCTGGCGGATCACCTCCGGGTCGAGCGCGGTGCCGCCGGCCGCCACCCGGCGCAGGGCGTCGATGAAGTCGCCGGTGCTGACGATGCGGTCCTTGAGCAGGTAGCCGACCTTGGTCGGGCTGTCCCGCAGCAGCCGCCGGGCGTACGTGGTCTCGACCCACTGGGAGAACACCAGCACCGCGGTGTCCGGGTGGTCGCGCCGGATGGCCAGCGCCGCCCGCAGGCCCTCGTCGGTGAACGTGGGCGGCATCCGCACGTCGACGATCGCGACGTCGGGGCGGTGCTCGGCGACCGCGGCGTACAGGTCGTCGGCGCTGGCCGTCGTGGCGAGCACGGCCACGTCGAGGTCGGCCAGCAGTGCGGCGATGCCGTCGCGCATCAGCGGGTTGTCCTCGGCGATGACGGTACGCATCGTTCATCCTCTGGGGAGCGTCATGGTGACGGTGGTGGGGCCACCCGGTGGACTGTGGATCTCCAGATGCCCGTCGAGCGCGTCGGCGCGGCCGGCGAGCCCGGCCAGCCCGGTCCCCGTCCCGGGCGCCTCCGCCCCGCCGCGGCCGTCGTCGGTGACCGCGAGCCGCAGCGCCGACTCGTGCTCGGTGAGCCGCAGCGCGACCTGGTGGGCGCCGGCGTGCCGGGCCGCGTTGGTGAGCAGCTCGGCCGCCGCGAAGTACACAGTGGTGGCGACCGCGTCGGACGGCGGCTCGGTCAGCGCGACGTCCACCTCGACCGGGAGGCCGCTGCGCGCGGCGAGCGTGGCCAGCGCGGTAGCCAGCCCGTCGTCCAGTGCGGGCGGATGGATACCGCGGATGATGTCGCGCAGCTCGGCCAGGCCGTCGGTGACGCTCGACCGGGCGGCGCCGACCAGGTCCCTGATCTCGCCGGTCTCGGCCGGGAGCCGATCCAGCCGCTGGTCGATCCGGGACAGCGTGACGCCGAGCGACACCAGCCGGGCCTGCGTGCCGTCGTGCAGGTCGCGTTCGAGCCGCCGCAGGGTCGTGGCGGCGTCGGCGGTCAGCACCGCCCGGCTCGACTCCAGGCGGGCGATGCGCCGCGCGGCCGGATCCGGTGCCAGCAGCGCGTCGACGAGCAGCCGGTCCAGCCGCACCAGCAGCCAGAGCAGCCAGGGAAACACCATCAGCACCACCGCGCCGCCGGTGGCCACGATCCAGCTCTCCCGCCACGTTTCCACCTCGATCGGCCCGGCGCCGGGCGGCCGGAGCGGTGACCACGCCGGGCAGGTCAGGCTGACCAGCCCGATCCCGAGGGCGGCCACCGTCAGGTAACCGGTCACCGCCGCCAGCGGCAGGCGCAGGAAGCAGTACGCCAGCGCCCGCCACGCCTGGCCGTCGGCGAGCACCGCGCGGGCCCGGGCGACGGGGCCCCGCCCGGCCAGGGGTGCCGGGTCCGGCCAGGACAGGCCCAGCGCGATCCGCGCCGGCCAGCGAAACCACCGCACCGCCGACCGGGCGCCGGCCAGCACGGCGACCAGCAGCGGCAGGCCGACCAGTGTCACGGAGAGCGCGCCCGCGACGACACCGGCCAGGGCCATCAGAAACGCCGGCACGGCCGGCACCAGGCTCAGCAGCGTGTACGCCACCGAACGCCAGGTGCCGGCCGCGACCGGCCCGCGGACCACCGCCCGGGCGACGGCCGTCCCATCGCTCACGGCGGCCCCTCGATGGACTCGATCGCGGGCCGGCGGGTGAGCACGGCGGCGGGCAGGACCGTGCCGGCGCCGACCACCGCCGCGCCCGCGAGCACCGCGAAGGCGAGGTGGGCCGGTGGGACGTGCGGCGTCCAGGTGTGCAGCGCGGTGTGGATCAGCGGGACCAGGGTCGCCAGGGCGACGCCGGCCGCCAGTACGAGCGCGGTGCCGAGCACCATCCCAGCTTCGCAGGTCAGGACGGCCAACACCCGCGCTCGCGTCGCACCGGCGAGCCGCATCAGCGCGAGGTCACGCTGGCGGCCGACGCTGACCGCCAGCAGCGTGTTGAGCGCGCCCACCGCGGCGAATGCCACGAACACGGCGGTGCCGGCGTAGTCCAGCCAGATGTCGGCCGCCGGGTCGCTGACGCCGGTGACGTGGGCGGCGGTGGTGTGCGAGGCGACCTTCACGCCGGCGAAGCTGCCCGCGAGTACCAGCGGGATCAGCGCGGACGACAGCGCGCGGGACTGGGACACGAGCGTGTCGCCGGCGAGCCGGCCGGTCCCGCCGGCCGCGCGCAGCAGCGGGCGGGCGAGCCGGGCCGCCGCGCCGAGCAGCACCGGTCCCAGCAGGCCGACGCCGATACACATCGCCAGGATCACGAAGAGCGCGGCGTCGTCGGCCTGGTCGGCGGCCAGGCCGGACACCACGGCCGAGAGCACCGCCCCGCCGGCCAGCAGCACAAGACCGACCGTGGTCCGCACGGCCGAGCCGGCGGGACGGCGGGTCGCCGACTCGCTCATGGCCGTGGCCGGCGGCACCCGGGACGGCCGGATCGCGGCGACCAGCGCGCCGACCACCGAGGTGACGACCTCGATGCCGATCACGATGGGAAGCGCGAGCAGCGCCGGCTCGTAGCCCACGGCCGCTGGCACCAGCCCGTGGTCGGTGAGTGCCGCCAGCCACGCCCACCCGGCGGCGAGGCCGAGCGGGAAGCCGAGCGCCGCCGCCGGTACCGCGACGATCGCCGCCTGCCGCGCGACGGACCGGCGGATCTGGCCCGGCGTCGCGCCCACCGCGCGCAGCAGAGCGATGTCCCGGGCCTGCCGGGCGATGGCGGCGGTCATGGTCACGCCGACCATCAGGATCGACAGGTACACCGCGTTGCCGGTGAAGACGCCGGCCGCGTCCGCGATGTCGGTGGCGGCGAGGGCGTGCCGCTGGTCGGGCGTGAGCCGCGCGGCGGACAGCGACCACGACGTCGTGAGCATCGCGGTGATGACCGTCGCCGCGAGGCACTGGGTGGCGAACGGCCCGAGCAGCGCCCACCGGTGCCGCCGCAGCGCCTGCCGGGTCAGCCCCGCGCCGCGGGGCCCCGGGGGAAACGTGGAGCGAGGCGGAGCGTTCTCTTGGGGTGCTTTCACGCCGGCACCGCCAGGCCGGCCTCGTCCGGGGCGGAGACGGCGGCGAGACGGGCGGCGATGCCCGCCACGTCGGGCGTGGCGGTGTCGGCCACCAGCCGGCCCGACCGGAGCAGCAGCAGCCGGTCGCTCACCCGCGCCGCGGCCGGGTCGTGGGTCACCATCACCACGGTCACCCCGTCGCGGTCGACCGCGTCCCGCAGCAGCCCCAGCACCCGGGCGCCGGTGGTCGGATCGAGTGCGCCGGTCGGCTCGTCGGCGAAGACCACCGCCGGGCGGGTGACCAGCGCCCGGGCCACCGCGACCCGCTGCCGCTGGCCGCCGGAGAGCTCGCCGACCGGCCGCCGCCCCATCCCGGCCAGACCCACCGCCTCGAGCGTCGCCTCGAGCTGGGCGGCCGGCACCCGGGGACCGCCGAGCCGGCTCGGCAGCAGCACGTTCTGCCGCACGGTCAGCTCGGACAGCAGGTTGTAGGACTGGAACACGAACCCGATCCGGTCGCGCCGCAGCCGGGTCACCGTCGCCTCCCGGGCCCGCGTCACGTCTCGCCCCACGAGGCGCACGCTGCCCAGCGTGGGGCGGTCCAGCCCGGCCGCGCAGTGCAGCAGCGTGCTCTTGCCCGAGCCGGTGGCGCCCATCACCGCCACGTACGAGCCGGCCCGCACCCGCAGCGACACGTCCCGCAACGCCCACACGCCGCCCCTGTCCGGCCCGTAGCGCCGCCCTACCCCGTCCATCTCCAACACGTCGTCGCCCACGGCTCCAGGCTGGCCCGCGCGCGGCGCCCGCTCCACCAGGCCAGCCGCCCAACCGAGGTGCGGTCAACCGCACCTACCAGCGCCTCGACCGAGCCTCAAGCGATCCTTTAGGCGGTGGCCCCGGCCGCCGTCCGCCCCCGCCGGAGAATGATCGCCACGTGTTCGACACAAACGGGGGTCCGGCCTTGACACACCGCAGCGCGCGCGTCGCATCATCCATAGTGGCGGGTCTGCTTCTGGCCCTGTCCACCGCCTGCTCCGGCGACACCGAGCCGGCCGCCCCGGCGGCCGAGCCCAACCTGGCCGGCGCCACCTGCGTCGGCGAGGCGGCGGGCGGCACGAAGGTCGAGTTCACCTCGGGTGACGGCGCCCGGCTGGTCGGCATCGAGCTGGGCCAGGGGCGCACCGGGGTCGTCCTGGCCCATCAAAACAGCTCCGACCTGTGCGAGTGGTTGCCGTACGGAAACCAGCTCGCGAAGAAGGGCTACCGGGTGCTCGCGTTCGACTTCGCCGGCGAGGGCGGCTCCGGCGACCCCGAGAGCCCGGCGGCGCTCGACGGCGAGGTGGTGGCCGCGGTCGAGCACATCCGCTCGCGCGGCGCCTCCGACGTGGTGCTGATGGGTGCGTCGAAGGGCGGCACGGCGATCCTCACGGCCGCGGCCACGATCACCCCGGCCCCGAAAGCGCTCGTCTCGCTCTCCGCGCCCGGCCGCTTCGACGCGATGGACGCGCTGGCGGCGGCGCCGAAGCTCCAGTCGGCCACGCTCTACCTGGCCGGCAGGACGGACGGCCAGTTCGCGATCAGCGCCCAGCAGCTGTACGACGCGACACCGGCCGCGTCGCGCACGATCCTCGTCGTCGACGAGGGCGCGCACGGCACCGCCCTGCTGCGTAGCGGGAGCGGCGACAAGGTCACCCAGGCGATCGAGGCTCTGCTGGCCGAGAGCGCCCCGCCGGCCGCGTAGCCGCGTAGACGTTCACGCAGGTCACGCCGTCGCACCGGATCGGCCCGCCACGCAGCTCGTGGCACGGGATGACGACGTACGACGGGTACCTGGCCGGCCCGCCGCGCACCGAGACGGCGGAGAGGGTGCGGTCCAGGTTGCAGCGGACGGCGGCCGCCCGCACCTGCTCCGTCCACCGTGGAGCGTCGTGGCGGTTGGTGTCGTTCGACCGGAAGTTGGCGGCGCCGGTGACGAGCAGGAGCGCGGCGAGCCCGGCCAGCGGCAGCGTGCCCAGGCTCGTCGCGGTCTCCGTGGTGGGGACCGGGAGGGCGACCAGCGCCGCGAAGAGCAGCATTGACGGGGCGAGCAGGTAGCGCTGGGAGACCCATCCGTTCGCCATGATCTGCAGGGCGAGCAGCCCGACGCTGTGCGCGGCGAGCACGGCGGCCAGCGCCCAGCGCGGCCGCAGCAGGCCCCGGCGGGCACCGACCACCGCCACGGCCACCGCGAGGAGCACCACGAGCCAGGCGGCCACGACGACGAAGACGTTGCTGGACAGCGCGTCCGCGAACCGCGCGTCCGATACGTTCAGCTCCCTGGTCGCCCGGAAGCCGAGGATCGACTCCGGCAGCGCCCAGCCGGCGTACCGGCCCACTGCCCACAGTGGATCCAGCCGCGGGCCGGTACCGCTCGTACGCAGCAGGCTGACCACCGCCGCACCCGCGACGGCGGCGGCGCCGAGCGCGACCGCGCGCCGGCCCACGGACCCGGATCGGTTCGTGGGCCCGTTTTCGGGCATGGCGAAGAGGCGTGCGAGCACGCGGATATCTCCTAGGGCCGGAAGGCTGTCGGATCCGTCCGGTGTGGACGGCGAGGGCGCCGATCGTTACCTACAAGACACGCCAAGCCCGTGCTTTGTTGCATCGGATCCGTTGCGGAAATTAGCCATGCCGCCCGCACCTGGGGTTTTCCACACCCAACCGGGCGGTCGGCCGCATGGTCCGGCGGCGCGCGCGTCCATAGCGTCGAGTGCATGATCCTGTCGACGTACGCCGGTGTCCTGGCCCAGCGGGCCGAACCCCCGGAGGGCGGCCTGGCCGGGCTGGTCACCGACCTCGTGGAGCGGCTCGGCGGGCCCGGCGCGGGCCTGGCCGTGGCGCTGGAAAACCTCTTCCCGCCGATCCCGAGCGAGGTGATCCTCCCGCTGGCCGGGTTCACCGCGAGCCAGGGGGAGATGAGCCTGGTCGGCGCGATCGCCTGGACCACGCTGGGTTCGGTCGTGGGCGCGCTCGCGCTCTACTACATCGGCGCCGCGCTCGGGCGAAAGCGGGTCCGGGCGATCGCGGCGAAGCTGCCGCTGGTCAAGATCAGCGACATCGACCGCACGGAGGCGTGGTTCGCGCGGCACGGCGGCAAAGCGGTGTTCTTCGGGCGGATGATCCCGATCTTCCGCAGCCTGATCTCGGTGCCGGCGGGCGTCGAGCGCATGCCGGTCGGCCGGTTCCTGCTCTACACGGCGTCCGGCAGCCTTATCTGGAACACGGTGTTCGTGATGGCCGGCTACACGCTCGGCGAGAACTGGCACTCCGTCGAGGGGTACGCCGGCGTGTTGCAGAAGCTCGTGATCGTCGCCTGCGCGCTGGCGGTCGGCTGGTTCGTCGTCTCCCGCCTGGCCCGCCGGCTCAGAGCAGGAAGCCGCCGGTGACGCGGATGTTCTGGCCGGTGATCCACCGGCCGTCCGGGCCGGCGAGGAAGGCGACCACCGCGGCGATGTCCTCCGGCGTGCCCAGGCGGCCCAGCGCGGTCAGCAGCGGCGCCTGCGTCAGGTTTTCCGGCGGGTTGGTGGCGCGCAGCAGGTCGGTGTCCGTGGCGCCGGGCGAGATGGCGTTCACGGTGATGCCGCGGCCGCCCAGCTCGCGGGCCGCCACCATGGTGAACTGCTCCAGCACCGCCTTGCTCGCCCCGTAGAGCGCGTGCCCCGGCGCGGGCAGCACGGTGTTGAGCGTGGACATGTTGACGATGCGGCCGCCGTCGCGCATCACCGCGGCGGCCACGCGCATCGCCAGCACCGGAAACTTGGCGTTGACGGTCATCACGTGGTCGAAGTCGCCTGCGGTGAGCTCGGCGAGCGGGCGGCGCGGGTTGATGGCGGCGTTGTTGACCAGGATGTCGAGGCCGTCGCGGACCGGCGCGAACATCCCGTCCACCGCGCCGATCTCGGCCTGGTCGGCGCGGACCGCCACCGCGCCCGGCACCTCGGCCACCAGTTCCTTGGCCGCGGCCTCGCTGTCGCGGTACGTGAACACCACCCGCGCGCCGTCGCGGGCCAGCCGCCGCACGACCGCCCGGCCGATCCCCCGCGTGCCGCCGGTCACCAGCGCCGTCTTGCCGGAAAGGCTCATGGGCCGGACGCTAGCGGGGCGCGAGCTCCCGGTATTGAAGGAATGCGCACAGCCGCGACGGGGTCAGGCCGGACATCGCGCGGACATCGCGGTTGAAATGTGGCTGGTCGGCGTATCCGCTGTCCACGGCCGTGGCGGCCAGGTCGCGGCCGTGGGCGAGCATCCACACCGCCCGCTGGAACCGGGCCACGCGCGCGACCGTCGCCGGCGAGAGCCCGATCTGCCGGCGAAACCGCACCTCCAGGCTGCGGCGGCTGACGCCGAGGCGGGCGGCGAGCGTGCCGACCCTGGGCGGCTCGGGCCGCTGGAGGCGGGCCCACGCCCGCAGCGCCAGCCCGTCCGCCTCCCCGTCGCGGCCGTCGAGCCGCGCGGCCAGCACCTCATCCAGCACGGCGAAGCGCGACGGCCAGTCCGGCGCCGCGTCGAGCCGCTCCGCCAGCTCCTCACCGTCCCGGCCGAGCAGGTCGCCCAGTGACACGGCCGCGCCGGCGAGCTCCCGCACGGGTACGCCGAGCAGCGCGCTCACCCCGAGCGGCGTGAGCCCCACCGAGACGCCGTGCCCCCACTGGGTCCGCTCGAACACGGCGGGGTCGCCGCGCGGCCCGGTGACCACCCGCCCGCCGGCCTCGTAGTCGACGATCATGGTGGTCGCGTTGACCGGCAGGATCCGGTGGGCCATGGCGGCGCCGTCGCCGGAGCGGAAGCCCGCGTAGCCGAGCACGTAGGGCCGCAGCCGCGGGTGCGCGCCCCCGCTGAACGTCTCGCACGGCCGGGGCGCGGGCCGCGCCGGTACGGAGTGCAGATGGGCCACGAGCCCCATCATGCCCCGGCTAGGCCCGCATTCCGCGAGTGCGGGACTGTGGGCGGGTTCGGCGCGGCGGGTTGGTCGTGGGTATGAGTAGT
>Ga0214467_1000073_pt1 | contig 28847 bp, 29 predicted proteins | sample RVTome_8_FD_187339 | JGI IMG/M metagenome (GOLD analysis project Ga0214467, IMG submission 187339) | Soil microbial communities from uranium-contaminated site in the Upper Colorado River Basin, Wyoming, United States - RVT160D0 HiSeq ...
ACGCCGTGCCGCTGCGGCAGTGCACGCTGCGCCTCTCCACCCGCACGAAAACGCCGGCGTGCGCGCTGGCCGAGCTGGGCAAATGCCCCGCGCCGTGCGAGCACCGGATCTCCACCGAGGAGTACGTCGCTCGCGCCGCCACGCCGTTCCGGGATGCGATCACGGGTGACCCCACGCCGCTCGTCGACCCGCTCCTCGAGCGCATCCGAAAGCTTTCCGACGCTCATCGATACGAGGAGGCGGCCGTGGTCCGCACCCGCATGGCGGCCCTGCTCCGGGCGGCCGTGCGCATGCAGCGGCTCTCCGGCCTGACCAGCATCGCCGAGCTCGTGGCCGCGCGCCGCCACCAGGCCACCGGCGGGTGGGAGCTGGCGATCGTGCGGCACGGGCGGCTGGCCGCGGCCGGCGTGTCCCCACCGCGGGTGCACCCACGGTCCACGATCGACATGCTGCGGATCACCGCCGAGACGGTGGTCGAGCCCTCCGCGTCCACAGAGGAGAGCGAGCGGATCTTGGCGTGGCTCGAGCGTGCCGACACGCGGCTGGTGCAGATGTCCGCCGGTTGGGCGTCACCCATCCGAGGGGCAGCCCGGTTCCGTGATCTGCTCATCCGCGCGGAAAAAGCAGCTTCCGGTAAAGACTCGACCGAAAGCTCATGACTAAGTAACCATTCGTATGACCGAGACTCACTTAGGCTGTTAGGCAAGTGCATTCCTGGGAGCCAACGCCCGTTTTACGGCGTGATCGCGTGAGGGAGGTGTCTCGGTGGACGTCGACGCCGGCCACGGCGCCGCTATCGGACGCGCCCTGCCGACACAGACCTCCGACCTCCCCCTCACGACTCGGTTGCGTTCCTACCTGTCCTGGACCACGTCCTCGGACGACGACCCGGTGACGTTGCTGACCAAGACCCACCGCAGCATCCACCCGTATGCGGACGCCGGCGTGCTCCGCCGCGGCTACGCGATCGCGGAAAACATGCACCGGGGGCAGTTCCGCAAGAGCGGCGAGCCCTACATCACCCACCCGCTGGCCGTGGCGCAGATCTGCGCCGAGCTGGGCATGGACACCACCACGCTGGTCGCCGCGCTGCTGCACGACACGGTCGAAGACACGACCTACACGCTGCAGGCGCTCGACGGCGACTTCGGTCCCGAGGTGGCCCACCTGGTCGACGGCGTGACCAAGTTCGACAAGTCGTTCTACGGCAAGGCGGCCGAGGCCGAGACGATCCGCAAGATGATCGTCGCGGCCGGCAAGGACGTGCGGGTCCTGATCATCAAGCTCGCCGACCGCGTGCACAACATGCGCACCCTCGACGCCCGCTCCCCCGCCTCCCGCGCCCGCATCGCCCAGGCCACGCAAGAGGTGCTGGTGCCGCTCTGCGACCGGCTGGGCATCCAGGCGCTCAAGCGCGAGCTCGACGACATCGTGCTGATGCACCTCCACCCGGAGGAGTTCGAGCGGATCGACGACCACGTGCGTAACCGCCCCGACTGGGGGAGCTACCTCGACACGGTGGTCGGCTCCGCCCGGCTCGCGCTCAAGCGGGGCAAGGTCACCGCCGTCGTCGCCCCCCGCCCCCGGCACTACTACTCGATCTGGAAAGACACCGTGGCCGGCGACCACCGCCTGCCGTTCGACCTGCCCCGCATCGTGGTGGTGGTCGACGGCCCGGAGGGTGACTGTTACGCCGCGCTCGGCGCGATCCACGGGCAGTGGCGGCCGGTGCCCGGGCGGTTCAAAGACTTCATCGCCTCCCCGAAAAACAACCTCTACCGCTCGCTGCACACCACGGTCATCGGGCCCGACGAGCGCACGGTCGAGGTGCTGATCCGCACCGAGGCGATGCACCGCGCCGCGGAGTACGGTGTGGCCGCCAGCTACCGCTACAAGCGCGCCGACCGCAACGAGCTCGACGAGCTGTCCTGGCTGCGGCGGGTGCTCGACTGGGAGCAGGAGACCTCCGACGCGGCCCAGTTCCTCCAGTCGCTGCGGTGCGACCTGTCCGAGGCGCAGATCCTGGTCTTCGCCGAGGGACGGCAGGTGCTCCTTCCCGCCGGGGCCACCCCGGTCGACCTGGCCTACGAGCTGTCCGCCGAGACCGGCGACCACTGCCTCGCCGCGAAGATCAACGGGCGCCTCGCCCCGCTGGCCTCCGAGTTGCACGACGGCGACGTGGTGGAGATCTTCACCGAGGCCGCGCACGGGCCGCAGCGCGAGTGGCTCGACTTCGTCAAGTCGCCTCACGCGCAGATGCAGATCAACAGGTGGTTCTCCGACCACCAGGAGCCCGGCATCAGCATCTCCGACAAGGTGCGGCTGGGCCGGGCCACGATCGGGCTGGCGCTACGCAAGCACAACAGGGGCCTGGCCAGCGAGATGCCGCTGCGCACGCTCGCCGACGACCTCGGCTACCCCGACCTGGAGACCATGCTCGTCGCCGTCGTCGACCGCACCATCGCCCCCGACGACGTGGTCGACCAGCTCATCGCCCTAGTCGACCGGCGCGAGTAGACACACGGCTAACCTGGGTCCGTGAAATCCCTACGCGCCGCCTCTTACGGGGTCTTCTACCGGCTGCCCATCGGCGTGCGCCGGTGGCTCGTGCGGCGCGCCGTCCCGAAGTACATCGTGGGCGCGGTCACCCTGGTCCGTGACTCGGAGGCCGGCGGCGAGCGGCTGCTGCTGCTCCGCCAGCCGCCCGGCCACGGGTGGAGCCTGCCGGCCGGCCTGCTGGAGCGGCGCGAGCCACCGATCGTGGGGGCCGCCCGCGAGCTGGCCGAGGAGTCCGGCATTCGCCTGCGCCCGGAGGAGCTCCGCCCGGCGGTGCCCAACGCGGTCGTACACGCGCGGGGCTGGGTCGACGTCGTCTTCGAGGCGTCCGTGCCCGCCTCCACCACCACCCTCGAGGTGGACGGCGGCGAGGTCTGGGAGGCGGCCTGGCACCGCCTCGACGACCTGCCCAAGCTGACCAAGGCGACGGCAAAGCTGCTCGCGTACTACGGCATCGGTCCGCTCGCCGACCAGCCCGGCCCGTGGGCCGCCCTGGAGCGATGAGCTGCCGGCCGTGAGCGACGTCTGCGCGGTGATCCTCGCCGCCGGTGAGGGGCGGCGGCTGCGCCCGCTCACCGCACACGTGCCCAAGGCACTCTGCCCGGTCGGCAACGTGCCGCTCCTCGATCAGGCGCTCGCCCGCGTCGCCCGCCTCGGCTTCGCCGATCCGGCGACGGTCGCGGTCAACGCCAGCTACCTCGGCGACCAGGTCGTCGCCCACGCCGGCGGGCGGGCGCACCTCTCACCCGAAGACCACCCGCTGGGTACCAGCGGAGGGGTGGGCAACCTCCGGGCCTGGATCGACGGCCGCGGCGCCCTGGTGGGCAACGCCGACGCCTACCTCGCCGGTCCCGGGGCGGATCCGGTGGCACTGCTCGACGGCTGGGATGGCGAGACAGTGCGCCTCCTCGGCCAGCCCGCTCCCGGCGAGCCGTACGGCTTCTCCGGCCACCGCTTCGCCGGCTTCTCGCTGCTGCCCTGGCGGTACGTGCGCGACCTCCCACCCGACCCCGCCGAGCTCGTGCGCACCGTGTGGCGTCCGGCCGAGGCCGAGGGCGCGCTCGAGGTGGTGCCGTTCGCCGGCACGTTCCTGGACACCGGCACCCCGCGCGACTACCTGGCGGCCAACCTGCACGCGGCCGGAGGTGGCAGCCTCATCGCCGCGGACGCGACCGTGACCGGCCCGGTCGAGCGGGCGGTGGTCGGCGCCGGCGCGCTGGTGGCGGGCGCGCTGACCAGGGCTGTCGTGTGGCCCGGCGGGCAGGTCGCCGCCGGGGAGCACCTGGTCGACACGATCCGGGTCGGGAGAGACCTGACCGTGCCCGCCTGAGCACAAGAGCGTCAGGACGACTTGACGTCAGGTGCACTTGACGCGATAGTGGTCGGCATGTCGACGCCGGACGAGCTGGAGCGCCAGCACACCCTGCAGACCGCCGTGGCCCGCTACGACACTCTGCGCACCCACGACGCGCTGGCCTCGCCAAACGACGAGGGCGAGCCGCCCACCGCCCCGCCGCTGTCCAAAGAGGAGGCGCTGGAGATGCTCGCCCTCGGCGAGCTGATCGCACGCAAGGCGGGCTACGGCCGCCAGCTCGGTGTGCGTTCGGCGCGGGCGGCCGGCGCCTCCTGGTCGCGGATCGGCGCCTCCCTCGGCACCACCAAGCAGGCGGCCTGGGAGGCACACACCCGGTGGCTCGACGAGCAGGCCGGCGAGCCGGCCGCGGATGCGGATAGGGTTGGCGCGTGATCACCGCGATCGTCCTGATCGACTGCGATACCGACTCGATCCCCGAGGTGGCCGAGACGCTGGCCGCCCTGCCCAACGTCAGCGAGGTCTACTCGGTGGCCGGGCACGTCGACCTCATCGCGATCGTGCGCGTGCGGGAGTACGAGCAGATCGCCGAGGTGATCGCCGGGTCCATCAGCAAGACACCCGGCGTGATCGACACCGAGACCCACATCGCGTTCCGTGCCTACTCCCAGCACGACCTGGAAGGCGCGTTCGCGATCGGCCTCGACGATGCCGACTGAGGAGTACCTCCAAGAGCACCTCGACCGGGGCACCGACCGCCTCGGGCTGCAGGTCCACCCGGAGCCCGAGGGCGTCACGGACGCGCCGGTGGTCGTGGTCTGGCCGGCGATGGGCGTGCGCGCCCGCTACTACCGGCCGCTGGCCGCGTCCCTCCGCCGGGCCGGCATGGCCGTCGTCGTGGCCGACCTCCGGGGCACGGGCGCCAGCACCCCGACGCCGAGCCGCGCCTCGCGATACGGGTACGCCGACCTGGCCGACGACGTCGGCGCGGTGCAGGAGGCGCTGAAGCCGAGGCTCGACGGCCGGCGCTGCCTGGTGCTCGGCCACTCACTGGGTGGGCAGGCGGCCCTGTTGCACCTGGCGACGCACCCCGGCGAGTCCACCATCGACGGCGTCGTGCTGGTCGCGGTCGGCCTGCCCTACTGGCGCGCGTACCCCCGCCGCCGCGGCGGCGTGCTGGCGATGACCCAGGCGATCGGCGGCACGAGCACGCTGCTGCGGCTGTGGCCCGGCTGGGGCTTCGGCGGCCGGCAGGCCAGCGGCGTGATCCGCGACTGGGCGTACACCGCCCGCACCGGCCGATTCCCCCGCATGGACGGGGTGGATGTCGAGGCGGCGCTGCGCGGCGTGCGGACGCCGGTGCTGGCGATCAGCGTCGACCACGACCAGTACACGCCGCACGAAACGCTCGACCACCTGTGCGCCAAGCTCGACTCGGCACCCGTGGTGCGGGAGCGCCACACCATCCCGGGCGCCGACCACTTCACTTGGGCACGCGACGCCGACGGCATCGCCGCCCGCGTAGCCGAATGGTCCGCCACCCTGCCCTAGACGATCCATTTTCAAGGCCCTTTGAGCTACCGCGACCTCCGCGGTGGTCCGGACCGCTGCTCCCGCAGCCTCACCCGTTCGCCGCTGGTCGAGCTCACCCCATTTCACACCCCGTGCGCCTGGCTCGCGCTTTTCCGACCATTTTCGGCGGCCTGTCCGAGCGGCGGATCGTCAATCTTCGTGGCACGTTAGCCACATCTTCCGCCCATATTGTCGACGGGGGTCGGTGACGGCGTTTCGATAAGTAAGATATTGACGGCGGCCGAGGTATGAGGGCGTGGGCGCGCCGGCGTGGTGTCGATGCTGCCGGACCTGGCAGCACTCTGTCCGGTGCGGGTCCGGCCGGTGTGGGCGGTCGCGGGGTCTCGGTGTGGTGGTCGCGGCCGCCCTGCTCGGGATGGGCCGGCTGGCTCTCCTTCTGGGCAGGTGGCGTGAGGTCAGCCGCCACATGCTCACGGTGGGACGCGGGATCGTGTGCGCACGATCGGCCGCGCTGGCGGTGGAGGCGCTCACCATGGCGTTGGATGAGGCCCCAGGCGCGGTGGCGGGCATGCTCGCGGCGGAACTCTTCACGCGCGGGAGAATAGTTACGTGATGCGGTGCGGTCACGCATTTTGGCTAGCGCGGCCAGGGCGAATAACTGAAGCTGCCGCATGTCGACAATTATCCCGCATCCACAAACTACCCGCTGCCCCAAACGACGACTAATTGTGCCAACATCCGCGTCATAGGCAAATCCCCAACCAACGAAAGCCGACCAGGATGGCAGCGGACATGAACCAAATCCGGCTGGTCGGTCTCACCCTGGCGGGCCGGTGTCCGTTGCCCGGGCGCGCCGAAGCCGGGCATCGGGCAAGGCCGCCCGCGGGGCGCTCTCGCCCAGGAGGAAAGGGGTGAACGTGAACCAACGGCGGACGGGTGAGGCCGCGGGAGCAGCGGTCCGGACCACGACGGGCATCGCGGTAGCCCAAAGCTTGGAATAGATCCTGTGGGCCCTAAGCGGCGGCGGCGGACTTGGCGACCTCGACCCAGCGGTCGAGGGTCTTGGCGGCGGCGCCGGTGTCGACGCTCTCCGCCGCGCGGGACAGGGTGCCGCGCATCGCCTCCAGCGGGTGGCCGGGCAGTCCGGCGTGCGCGGCCAGGGCGGCGGCGGCGTTGACCAGCACCGCGTCGCGGATCGGGCCACGCTCGCCGGCCAGGAATCGGCGGGTGGCGTCGGCGTTGAACGCGGCGTCGCCGCCGCGCAGGTCGCCCGGTGCCGAGCGCGCGATGCCCAGGTCGGCCGCGTCCAGGACGAGCTCGGTGACCGTGCCCTGGCGAACGGCCCACACCCGCGTCGGGGCGGCCGTGCTGAACTCGTCGAGGCCATCCTCGCCGCGCATGACCAGCACCGAGTCGCCGCGCCGCGCGAAGACCTCGGCCATCACCGGCGCCATGCGGGTGTCGAAGCAGCCCACGGCACCGGCGCGAGGGCGGGCCGGGTTGGTGAGCGGGCCCAGGAAGTTGAAGATCGTGGGCACGCCCAGCTCGCGCCGCGGCACCGAGGTGTGGCGCATGCCCGGGTGGAAGCGGGCGGCGAAGCAGAAGGCGATGCCGACCTCGGTGAGGCAGTGCGCGACCTGCTCCGGGCCCAGGTCGAGCGGGATGCCCATGAACTCCAGCAGGTCGGCCGCACCACATGCGGAGGAGGCGGCGCGGTTGCCGTGCTTGACCACGCGCACGCCCGCACCGGCGACCACCATCGCGGCCATCGTCGAGATGTTGACCGTGTGCGCGCGGTCGCCACCGGTGCCGACCACGTCGACGGCATCGGCGCGGACCTCATCGGGGAGATCGACCAGCGCGGCGTTGGCCAGCATCGTCTCCACCAGGCCACCCAGCTCGGCCGGGGTCTCGCCTTTGGCACGCAACGCCATCGCGAAGCCCGCGATCTGCGCCGGCGTCGCCGTCCCGCTCATGATCTCGCCCATCGCCCAGGCGGTGTCCGCGGTGGAGAGCTCCTCGGCGCGCAGCAGCGCAGCGATCAGGTTGGGCCAGGACCGCTCGCCCACGGTGGCCTCCAGATTGTCGAGATCCTCGCCCGCCTCCAGGCGAGGCTCAGCTGACGTCAGGCAGCGGCGTGCGAACGCAGCAGCCCGGCGACGGTCTGCCCGGTGGTCACCGGGTCGAGCGGGTGCAGCAGGGTGCCTTCGACCTGCGCGTACGCCGCGAGCCAGCGATCGGCTGCCCGGGCGATGACGATGCAGACCGGCGGTGAGTCCTCGTAGTCGTCCTTGATCTGGCGCGCGATGCCGATGCCGCCGCCGGGGGTCGCCTCGCCGTCCAGCACCATGAGGTCGATCTCGTAGTCGTCGACCAGGCGCACGCAGGCCGCGTAGTCACTGGCCTCGACGAACTCCACCGTGAGGTCGGCCGCCGGCCGCGGCCCTATCGCGAGGCGCATGCGGTCACGCACCTGCGGGTCGTCACTGTAGAGCAGGACGGTGTACGTACGGTCGGTCATCGCGCTCCCACAATCCCCCTGCGCTGTAGCTGCGGGCTGATCGTACCCGCCGGCTCTAAAGGCTTTCGGCCCCGGTGCGGGCCGCCGCCGCGGCCGCGGCGGCCTCCTGGCGATCGAGCTCACGGTCGATGCGCCGCGCCTCCCGCTCGGACTGCTTGAACCACTGCGTGACCAGCACGCCGATCATCGTGATCGAGACGAACTCTCCGCCGGCCCACAGGATGCCGCCGGCCACCTTCTGGTCGGCCCACGGGTCGGACCAGGAGAGGCCGAGCGAGGGGTACCAGTCGCCGCCGAGCAGCGTGGTGCTCTGCATGATGGTCAGCCCCAGCACCGTGTGGAACGGCACCGACAGGACCATGAGCAGTGCCCGCCCGGGGTACGGCCACCGGCCCGGCAGCGGGTCGAGCCCCACCAGCGGCCAGAAGAACAGGCACCCGCTGAGGATGAAGTGCGCGTGCACCACCTCGTGCGCGAGCGAGTTCTCCAGCGTCAGCCGGTACAGGCCGGTGAAGTAGAGGATGAACGGGTTGGCCACGAAGATCGCGTACGCCACCAGCGGAAACGAGAGGACGCGGGCGACCCGGCTGTGCACCAGGGCCAGCAGCCGCCGGCGGGGGGCGCCGCGCAGCACCCGGAGGGCGAGCGTGATCGGCGCGCCGAGGGCCAGGAAGATCGGCGCGACCATGGAGAGCACCATGTGTTGCACCATGTGCACGGAGACCAGCGTCGTGTCGTACGCGTGCAGGCCGCTCACGGTCACCGCGGCGATCGAGCCGAGACCCGCGCCGAGGAAGAGCAGGGTGCGGGAGAGCGGCCACTTGTCGCCCCGGGCCCGCAGGCGGTGCACGCCGTACAGGTAGAGGCCGGCCGCCACCACCAGCATCACCGCGATCCAGCTGTCGAGGCTGGCCTCGGTGAAGATGGCCGAAACGGTGAAGGGGACCACGTTTCGAGGCTAGGCCACGCGGCTCCGGCAGCGGTACGCGGCCCACGACACACCGTCGTAGGTGACCCCGACGCAACGTCGTACTACGAGGTGGCGATAATGACCGCGTGACTGCGGCCTCAGCAATCGACAAGAGCCGGATCCACTCGCTGACGCGGCCAAACATGGTCAGCGTCGGGACGATCGTGTGGCTCTCTAGCGAGCTCATGTTCTTCGCGGCGCTCTTCGCGATGTACTTCTCGATCCGCGCGGCCGCGCCCGAGCAGTGGGAGCACCACACCGAGGTCCTCAACCTGCCGTACGCGACGGTCTTCACGCTGATCCTCGTCGCCTCCTCGGTGACCTGCCAGTTCGGCGTCTTCGCCGCGGAGCGGGGCGACGTCCACTCGCTGCGGCGCTGGTTCACCCTCACGTTCGTGATGGGTCTCATCTTCGTGCTGGGCCAGGCCAACGAGTACCGCCAGCTCGTGCACGAGGGCGTGAAGATCAACGGTGACGGGTACGGATCGATGTTCTACCTGACCACCGGCTTCCACGGCCTACACGTGAGCGGTGGCCTGGTGGCGTTCCTCATCTTCATGGCTCGTACGACCATGGGCCGGTTCACGCCGGCGCAGGCGACCTCGGCGATCGTCGTGTCGTACTACTGGCACTTCGTCGACGTCGTCTGGATCGCGCTGTTCTCGATGATCTACCTGCTCCAGTGAGCAGGCTGTCACGTTCCGCCCGCTCGGTTCGTCCCATAGTTATGAAGGACATCTGGCATGACTTCTGACACCCCCGGCGGCCTGATGGCGCGGCTGCGCCGCAGGCGGTCACAACCGCGCGGCCGGGTGCGGCGGCGCCTGGGCACGGTGGTGCGTCTCACCCTCGCGCTGACGCTCGCCGGCGGTGTGTACGCCGTGTTCGCCCCGGGCCTGTCGGCCGACGACACGCCGCAGCTGTCGACGGCGGCCGAGGAGGGCAAGGCGCTGTTCGACCAGAGCTGCCTCTCCTGCCACGGTCGCAACGCGCAGGGCGTGCCGGGCCGGGGTCCGAGCCTGATCGGCGTGGGCGCGGCGGCGGTCGAGTTCCAGGTCAGCACCGGCCGCATGCCGCTGGCGCGGCAGGAGGCGCAGGCGCCGCGCAAGCCGGCGGTGTTCGACGACGACCAGACCCGCCAGCTCGCCCAGTACATCCAGGAGCTCGGTGGCGGCCCGCAGGTCCCCGACGGCGACCTGCGCGCGCCGGCGAGCGACGACGAGGCCATCGCCCGCGGTGGCGACCTCTTCCGCATCAACTGCTCCGCGTGCCACGCCTTCAGCGGTGGCGGCGGCGCCCTCTCCTCCGGCAAGTACGCGCCGCCGCTGAATGAGGCGACCGACCGGCAGCTCTACTCCGCCATGCTGACCGGCCCACAGAACATGCCGGTCTTCGGTGACAACCAGCTCACGCCGGAGCAGAAGAAAGAGGTCATCTCCTACGTCCAGGAGTCGCTCAACAAGGACAAGGACCCGGGCGGTTGGGGCCTCGGCCGGTTCGGTCCGGTGACCGAGGGTCTCGCGATCTTCCTGGTCGGCATCGTCGCATTGGTGTTCGCGGCTCTCTGGATTGCGGGGAAGTCATGACCACGGATACACACGCCCACGGCACCGAGCCGGAAGAGGTCGACATCTACGACCCGCGGCTGTCGCGGTTCGAGGTCGTCCGCGAAGGCGCGCGGCGGGACGGTGTCGAGATCGTCCACTACGAGGACCCGTTCCCGGTCAAGGGCACCAAGGCCGAGCGCCGCGTGGTCCGCTCGGTGTCGGCGTTCTTCCTGCTCACCGGCATCGCGGCGACGGTCTTCATGGTCGTCTACATCTGGTGGCCGTGGGAGTACGAGCTGGGCGCCAACAACAGCAAGCTCTACACCCCACTGCTTGGGCTCAGCCTCGGCGTGGCGCTGCTCGGCATCGGCTTCGGCATCCTGACCTGGGGCAAGAAGCTGATGCCGAAGGAGATCGCGATCCAGGACCGGCACGACGGCCCGTCCGAGCGGGCGCAGCGCAAGCTGACCGGCGAGACGATGGCCTACATCGTCGACGAGCTGGGCATCAAGCGCCGCAAGACGCTCGGCTTGGCCGCGCTGCTCGGTCTCGCCCCGGTCGGCCTGGTCGCCGCCGCACCGCTGATCGGTGGCCTGATCAAGAGCCCGACCAAGGACCGCATCCTCTTCCGCACCGGCTGGGACCCGGCCGCCAACGGGGGGCGCCTGGTGCGCCTCACCCGCGAGGACGGCACGCCCATCCGGCCGGAGGACGTGAGCGTCGGCGGGCAGATGACGGTCTTCCCGGGCATCCCGGAGGGCGCGACCAACGAGCACGCCGACTCCCCCACCCTGCTGATCCACCTGCGGGCGGCGGACGGGGAGAAGGCCCTGGGCAGCGCCAAGCCGGTCAACGAGGGCGCCCAGTGGGAAAACTTCGTGGCGTACTCGAAGATCTGCACCCACGCCGGCTGCCCGGCCAGCCTGTACGAGCAGCAGACAAACCGCCTGCTCTGCCCGTGCCACCAGTCACAGTTCCTGATCACCGACAACGCCCGACCGATCTTCGGTCCGGCCACGCGGAGCCTGCCTCAACTGCCCATCACGGTGGACGAGGAGGGGTTCTTCGTGGCAACGTCCGATTACAAGGTGGCTGTGGGGCCAGCATTTTGGGAGCGGCCATGAAGCGCCGGAAGGTTGATGTCAGCGCGGTGCCCGCCAAGGTGGCTGGTGGGCTGGATGATCGGTTCCAGGCCGCCACACCGCTGCGTAACATCCTCAACAAGGTCTTCCCGGACCACTGGTCGTTCCTGCTGGGCGAGATCGCGCTGTTCTCGTTCATCGTCCTGCTGCTGACCGGCACGTTCCTGACCTTCTTCTACGACCCGTCGCTGAGCACGACGACGTACGACGGCAGCTACGCGCCGCTGCGGGGCGTCCACATGTCGCAGGCGTACGCGTCGAGCCTCAACCTGTCGTTCGACGTGCGCGGCGGCCTGATCATGCGGCAGATGCACCACTGGGCCGCGCTGACGTTCATGTCAGCGATCGTGGTGCACATGTTCCGGATCTTCTTCACCGGCGCGTTCCGCAAACCCCGCGAGACAAACTGGATCATCGGCTCGCTGCTGTTCTGGATCGGCTTCCTGGCCGGCTTCACCGGCTACTCCCTACCCGACGACGCCCTCTCCGGCACCGGCCTACGCATCGCCTCCGCGATCATGCTGTCCATCCCGGTGATCGGCTCCTGGGTGACCACCTCGATCTTCGACGGCGAATTCCCCGGCCACGTCATCATGGGCCGCTTCTACATCGCGCACGTGCTGCTCATCCCGGGCGCCCTGCTCGCCCTGATCACCGTCCACCTGGGCCTGGTCTTCAAGCAGAAGCACACCCAGTGGCCCGGCCCCGGCCGCACCGAGCACAACGTGATCGGCGAACGCTTCGTACCCCGGTACACGATCAAGCAGGGCGGCTTCTTCATGATCGTCTTCGGCGTGATCGCGCTGATGGGCGGTCTGTTCCAGATCAACCCGATCTGGCTCTTCGGCCCCTACGAGGCATACGCCGTCTCCGCCGCCAGCCAACCCGACTGGTACGTGATGTTCCTCGACGGCTCGACCCGCCTCTTCCCCGCCTGGGAGATACGGTTCGACCTCTGGGGCTGGGGCGACGGCTATACGATCCCGCCGATCTTCTGGCCCACGGTGGTGCTGCCCGGCATCCTGACGATGCTGCCGCTGGCGTATCCGTTCATCGAGGCCCGGCTGACCAAGGACTACAAGGCGCACAACCTGCTGCAACGCCCCCGCGACGTGCCCGCCCGCACCTCCCTCGGCGCGATGGCGATCGCCTTCTGGATCGTCCTGACCCTGTCCGGCGGCAACGACGTGATCGCCGACAAGTTCCACATCAGCCTCAACGCCATGACCTGGGCCGGCCGCATTCTCCTGCTGGTCGCGCCGCCGCTGGCGTACTACGTCACCTACCGGATCTGCCTCGGCCTGCAACAACACGACCGCGAAGTCCTCGCACACGGCGTCGAGACAGGCATCATCCGGCGGCTGCCGGACGGGCGCTTCATCGAAGTGCACCAACCACTCGCGCCGGTCGACGAGCACGGCCACGGCAGCCTGGAATACGCCGGCTGGGTAGTCCCGAAGAAGATGAACCGGCTGGGCGCGCTCGGCCCGGCCATCCGGGGCTTCTTCTTCCCGATCGAGAAGCCCGCCGAGGCACCGGTCTCGCCCGGCCACCCGCCGGTCACCGCGCACCCGGAACGCGAGGAGATCACCAAGTAGGGCGCCGCTGCACACGGCAGGAGGCCGCGGTCCGCTGAGGCGGGTCGCGGCCTTCTCCGTCCGGCCGGTCGGGCATGATGGATGGCACAGCGACTGGCGGCACGGGATGGGTGAAACCATCGGGGAGCCTCCTCGCGGGCGCCGACCGCCTGGGTGCCCGCGGCGAGGAGCGCACATGCCCACGACCACCGCCCGGATGTTGCCCGGTGCCCCCGTCGCCGAGGCCGTCCTGGCCGGGACCGCCGCCGCGGCCGCCGCCCTCCGCGCCCGTGGGGTCACGCCGAGCTTGGCCACCATCCTGGTCGGCGACGACGACGCCAGCGCCGGCTACATCCGCATCAAGCAGCGCCAGGCGGCCGAGCTCGGCTTCGCCTCCCCGCACGAGCACCTCCCGGCCACCGCCACCCAGGCCGACCTCAGCCGGGCGATCGACCGCTTCAACGCCGACCCCGCCGTGCACGGGCTGCTCGTGCAGTACCCCGTCCCGGCGGGCCTGGACTACGACGCCGCGCTACAGGCCATCGACCCCGACAAGGACGTCGACGGCATGCACCCGCTCAACATGGGCCGCCTCGCGGTCGGCCTGCCCGGCCCGCTGCCGTGCACGCCCGCGGGCATCGAGGCGCTGCTGGCGCACTACGAGATCCCCGTCGCGGGGCGTGAGGTCGTGATCCTCGGCCGCGGCGCCACGCTCGGCCGCCCCCTCGCCATGCTGCTCGCGCAGAAGCGCCCGACCGCCAACGCCGCCGTGACCGTGGTGCACACCGGCGTGCCGGACTGGCCCCGGTACACCCGGCGCGCCGACATCCTCGTCGCGGCCGCCGGTGTGCCCGGCATCATCCAGCCGGAGCACGTCAGGCAGGGCGCGGTGGTCATCGGGGCCGGCGTGCGGTACGAGGGGCGGCGCCTCCTCCCGGACGTGGACGAGGCGTGCGCGGAGGTCGCCGGCGCCATCACGCCCCGGGTCGGTGGCGTCGGCCCCACGACGGTCGCGATGCTCTTCCGCAACGCCGTCCGCGCCGCCGAGCGCGCCAGCGCCTGACCGCTCCGGCGTTCGAACAGGTGGGCGACACGCCGGGCAGCCTCCGACGTCCCGGGGCCGGATCGTGGCAGCGTGGAAACTACACCCGGGTAATTCCCGCTTCCCTAGAGCAGAGGAGAGACCCGTGCGAGAGCTGCACTGTGCCACCTGTCAGGCCGAGATGCCCTTCGAGGCGCTGCCCGCCGACGACGAGGGTGCGGACGAGTTTCCTGAGCTGCTGTGCACCGGCTGCGGCACCGCCGTGGTGGTCGCGCCCTTCACGCTCCGCGTCTGGCTCCGCGGCCGCGGCACCGCCATCGCCCCGCAGCAGCGCCGCGCCGCCTGACGCTATATCGGTAGACCCCGAGCCGGTCCGCCGGCCACTGTGGCCTTGTGAACGACGCTGAGCGGCGGGTCTGGGCCCGGCTCCCCGAGGGCACCCGCGAGTCGCTGGCCGCGCTCTCCGCCTCGGACCTGCAGACGTTGCTGCTCTCCGTGGCCCGGACGCGTGCCTCCCGGGTGCGCCCGGCCGACCTGCTGCGCCGCTGGCGCGAAGACCGCTTCGTCCGCCCCGCCCCCAGCGACCCGCGCACGCTGGCCGCCTTGGAGGCGCGGATGTGGCAGCTGCTCCCCGCCGACGTCGAGGGCGTGGAGCTGTCCCCGGTCGTCCCGCTGGGCACGTGTTCGGCGGTCACCCCGCAGAGCCAGGACCGGATCGTCTCCACCGTGCGGACCGCCGAGGTGGTCAGCGACTCCACCAACGCGCTCGCCATCGAGGCCGCCGACCGGCGGCTGCGCCAGCCCGCCAGCGGCGAGGTGCACCTCGCCGCCTGCCACCGCATGCTGCGGGCGCAGCGCTTCCCGGCCGGGTTCGGGTCGCACTTCCGCCTCTTCACGCTGGTCTCCAGCGCCCGCGACACCGGCTCCGGCACCACCGAGGCGCGGCTGCTGATCCGGCACCTCGGGTACTGGCAGCGTGTCCTGCCCCCGGCGGTGGCGCCGCGGCTGCTGTACACCATCTTCGACAGCCCCGTGCTCCGCGAGCGGGTCGTGGACACGGTGCTGCCGGTGGTCCCGGTCGTCGAGCAGCCGGAGCGCGAGCACGGCCGCGGCTACTACGTCGACGCCGCCATCCGGATCAGCGCCGGTGGGGACGAGATCGGGGACGGCGGCTTCACGACGTGGACCGCGCAGCTGATGGGCAACGCCAAGGAGCGCTGCCTGGTGTCATGCGTCTCGACCGAGCGGCTGGCCGCCGCCCCCCGTTCGTGATCAAAGCTCCGCCCAAGCAGTTCTAACTGCTTGGGCGGAGCTTTGATCACGAACCAGAGGTCAGTGCTCGGCGGTGCGGCGGGTGCCCGTGTAGTACTCGAACAGCAGGCCGCAGGTGGCGGCCGTGACCGCGATCATGCCGGCCGCCAGCAGCCACACCATCCAGAACACCAGGCCCAGCCCGGCCACCGTCGCGGCGAGCGCGAGGCCGAAGGGCCAGTAGCTGCCCGGGCTGAAGAACCCGATCTCGCCCGCGCCCTCGGCGATCTCGGCATCCGGCCGGTCCTCGGGGCGCGGGTCGATACGGCGGGAGACGAACCAGAAGAAGCCGCCGCACATGGTGGTCAGCAGGGCGGAGAGCAGGAGCGCGATCGTGCCCACCCAGTCGAGGCCGATGTCGTACCAGGTCCACCACGCGTACACGGCGCAGGCGACGTAGAGGAACACCGACACGACGCCGAAGATCCGCCACTCAGTCTTCATCGCGCTGTCCTCATTCTCCGCCGGACGGATTGAAGTTCGACACGCCGCGCTTGGTGTCGAACGGCTCGGTCGTGGTCGCCAACGGCGCCTCACCGATCGAGCTCAGCGCCTCCTGCGTCGTGGCGCCATCCCGCTTGGCCTGCAGGAACTGCTCGTACTTCTCCGGCGACACCACGCGCAGCTCGAAGTTCATCATCGAGTGGTAGGTGCCGCACAGCTCGGCGCACCGCCCGACGTACGCACCTTCCTGGTCGATGCTCTCGACCTCGAAGACGTTGCGCACGTTGCCCGGGAAGACGTCGCGCTTGAAGAGCAGCTCGGGCACCCAGAAGGAGTGGATGACGTCCTTGCTGGTCTCCTCGAAGCGGATCCGCCGGTCGGTCGGGAGCACCAGCACCGGGATCACGTCACTCGAGCCGAGCGTGGAGGCGACGGTGTTGGCGTCTTCACCGGCGCCGTCGCGGTAGTTGAACTGCCAGTTCCACTTGAAGGCGACGACCTCGACGGTGACCTTGCTCGAGTCGTCCCTGGTCTCGTCCACATTCGTCTGCACGACTGCCGTGTAGTAGAAGAGCACGCACACGACCAGGATCGGGGCGATCGTGTAGAGGAACTCCATCGGCATGTTGTAGCGGGTCTGCACCGGCAGCTCGGAGCCGCGCTTGCGGTAGCGCACCACGCACCAGAAGATCAGGCCCCACACCAGCGCGCCCACGGCCAGGGCCGCGATGACCGAGCCGATCCACAGGTCGTACATCCGGTTGGCCTGCGGCGTGATGCCCTTTTCCGGCCAGCCGAAACCGTCGAACGCCGAACCGACGTCACAGCCCCCCAGCAGGGTCACCAGTGCCAGAGCGCCGGCGCCGAGCCCGGCGAACCGGCCAACCCGGCCCTTCTGGCCGTGCGTACCCCTTGCGATCACCTGGTCCTGCCTCCCTAGCAGTGCCGTAGCGAGCAACCGGCACATTACTCGACCATGCATCTACTACACGTCGTGGGGGTGGGTAGCGTCGCTGTCATGCAGGCCTTCTTCGACGCGGCCGCGGGCGCGCCGCTCCACCCGGTCGCGCGCCAGGCGCTGCTCGCCGCCCTCGACGACGGCTGGGCCGACCCGGGAAAGCTGTATACGCAGGCCCGCCGGGCACGCCAGCTGCTCGACGCGGCACGATCCGCGACCGCCGAGATTATCGGGGTACGGCCCGACGAGATCGCCTTTACCCCGAGCGGCACCGCCGCCGCGCGGTTGGCGATCGAGGGCACCCGGAAAGGGCGAGCGAGGGTCGGCTCGACCGTGGTGCACTCGGCGATCGAGCACTCCGCCGTGCTCCACGCGGCCGGCGACGGCGGGGTGAGCGTGCCGGTGGACCGCCTCGGGCGGCTCGACCTCGACGCCTGGCGCGCGGCGGTGGGCGGCGACGGTGTCGCCCTCGCCGCGCTCATCAGCGCCAGCCACGAGGTGGGCACGATCCAGCCGGTGGCCGAGGCGGCCGAGGCGTGCGCCGCGCGTGGGGTACCCCTCTATGTGGACGCTGCCCAGTCGGTGGGGCGGGTGCCCGTACCCGATGGGTGGTCGCTGCTCACCGCGAGCGCCCGCAAATGGGGTGGCCCGGCCGGCGTGGGGCTGCTGGTGGTGCGCAAGGGGACGCGCTGGGTCTCGCCCTACCCGCAGGAGGATGGCCCCGACACGGGCCGCGACCTGCCCGCGATCGTGGCGGCCGCGGCGGCCCTGCGGGCGGTGGCCGCCGAGCAGGCGGCCGAGGCGGCGCGGCTGGGCCCGCTGATCGACCGCGTCCGGGCGGTGGTCGCGGGTGTGCCGGACGTCGAGGTGGTCGGCGACCCGGTGGGGCGGCTGCCACACCTGGTCACGTTCTCCTGCTTGTACGTGGACGGCGAGGCACTCCTGCACGCGCTGGACCGGCGTGGGTTCGCGGTGTCCTCGGGCTCGTCGTGCACGTCGTCCACGCTGCGTCCCAGCCACGTGTTGGAGGCGATGGGCGTACTGTCGCACGGCAACGTGCGGGTCTCGCTGCACCGCCAGACCACGGAGGCCGAGGTGGACCGCTTCCTGACCGAGCTGCCCGGCATCGTGGCCGACCTGCGCGCGGAGGCGGGGGTGATCGGGCTGTGAGCGAACCAGGAGACGCTGCGACGGTGCTGGACTGCCTTGGCCAGCGGTGCCCGCTGCCGGTGATCATGCTGGCCCGCCGGCTGCCCGAAATCGAGGTGGGCGCCGTGGTGCGGGTGCTCGCCGACGACCCGGCCGCGGCCAACGACATCCAGGCCTGGTGCCGGATGCGCGGCCAGGATTATCTGGGCGCGGCCACCGCCGTCGACGGCTCACCCGCCTACGACGTGCGCCGCGCCCGCTGAGGCCGTCAGGGCAGGTAGGGGCGGACCTCCTCGGCCGCCTCGTCGCCGTACGCCTCGCCGAGACGCTTGAGGAACGCGTCCGTCCTGATCTCGTACTCCTGGGGGCCGACCGTCTCGAGCACGAGCGCGGCCACGAGCGAGCCGACCTGAGCGGCCCGCTCCAGGCCCAGCCCCCACGAGCGGGCGGAGAAGAAGCCGGCGCGGAAGCCGTCACCGACACCGGTGGGGTCCTCGGTGCGCACGTCCGGCACGACCGCCACGTGGATGCGCTCGAGGCCGCGGCCGGTGATCTCCACACCGTCCTTGCCCAGCGTGGTGACCCGGATGCCGACCAGGTCGAGCATCTGCTCGCCGGAGAGGCCGGTCTTGTTTTCCAGCAGCGACTTCTCGTAGTCGTTGGTGAGCAGGTAGGCCGCGCCGTCGATGAGCTTGCTCAGGTCGCCGCCGTCCATGCGGGCCATCTGCTGGGAGATGTCCGCGACGAACGCGTAGCCCCGATCCCGGCACTCCTGCGAGTGGCGGATCATGGCGTCCGGGTCGTTGGGGCTGACCAGCACGAGGTCGAGCCCGCCCACCCGGTCGGCGACCGGGGCGAGCTCGATGCTGCGAGCCTCGCTCATCGCGCCGGCGTAGAACGAGGCGATCTGGCACAGGTCGTTGTCGGTGGTGCAGACGAAGCGGGCGGTGTGCGCCACCTCGCTGACGTGCACCGACTCGCAGTCGACGCCGTGCCGCTCCAGCCACGACCGGTAGTCGGCGAAGTCGGCGCCCACCGCTCCCAGGAGCACCGGACGCAGGCCGAGCTGAGCCATGCCGAACGCGATGTTGGCGGCGATGCCACCCCGCCTCACGACCAGGTCGTCGACCAGGAACGACAGCGAGACCTTGTGGAGCTGGTCGGCGATGAGCTGGTCGGCGAACCGCCCAGGGAAATGCATCAGGTGGTCGGTGGCGATCGAGCCGGTAACGGCGATCTTCATAGCGCCCTCGCGATCGGGGAACGGGGGTGTCCGGTGCGCGGACAGCCTACCCATACCGTTGGTGAGCAGGTCGCCGCCTGGTCATCATCTGGACACAAAGAGGGGCCACCCACGACGGGTAGCCCCTCTTCGGATGCTATTTAGCAGCGGCTTAGTGGAACGAGTCACCGCACGCGCACGAACCCTGCGCGTTGGGGTTGTCGATCGTGAAGCCCTGTGCGTCGATCCGGTCGGCGAAGTCGATGGTCGCGCCGGCCAGGTAGGGGGCACTCATCCGGTCGACGACGACCTCGACACCGTCGAAGCCGGTGACCACGTCGCCGTCGAGCGAGCGCTCGTCGAAGAAGAGCTGGTAGCGAAGGCCGGAACAGCCGCCCGGCTGCACGGCGACCCGCAGGCGCAGGTCGTCACGCCCTTCCTGCTCGATCAGAGCCTTGACCTTCTGCGCCGCGAGGTCGCTGAGGACAACGGTGGTCGCGGCCTTGGCCTCGGTCGACTCGGCCTGCGTCGGAGTGGTCACGTGGAAGTCTCCCTGTGCCGGTGCGAATGGTTCGGTACTTAACTGGCAACGCTAGCCCGCCGGCCAGCGATTCCCAATGGACTGTCATCCGAGTCTAGGCCAGTTTCACCCAGAATCTCGCTGAGCACGGCACGCTGTGTAGGCCCTGCGGCCTGCTGGCGGCGCCGGCCCTCGTCGGTAAGTGTGACGAAGACCCCTCGGCGGTCCTGCTCACACAGGGCCCGGCAGACGAGGCCGGCACGCTCCAGGCGGGCGACCGCCCGGGAGAGCGCACTCTGGCTGAGGTAGACCTGCTCGCCGAGCTCCTGCATGCGGAGCTTGCTCTCCGCCGCCCCGGCCAGCCGGTCGATGACCTCGAACTCGCTCATGCCCAGCCCGTGCCGCTCCTGGAGCTCACGCTCCAGCGCGCACGAGGCATCGTGATAACGCTGCGCCAGCGTGCGCCACACCACGACGATGCCGGGTTGCTCGGACACGCCGAACATCTTATCAGATGTGTGTTAACACAAATATTGCGTATGCATTAGATGCACGCGCACGCCGAGCCGCCGGTCAGCGGCTCCACTGGCCGGCCAGGCGGGTGGCGATCTCGCGCAGGCCCGCGGCGGGGCGGGCCATCGCCTCCTCCTCGCTGCCGAAGTGTTCGGTCAGCGACCACGACTCGGTCACGCCCGCCGCGGCGCTCTCCCGCCGGCCCGCGCTCACCCGCCCGGCGACCACCAGGCAGGGCAGACCGCGCTCGGCGGCGGCCCCGGCCACGCCGGCCACGACCTTGCCGCGCAGCGACTGGAAGTCGAACGAGCCCTCACCGGTGATCACCAGGTCGGCGCCGTCGAACGCGGCGTCCAGCCCGATCAGGCTGTTGACCATCGCGATACCCGACTCGCACCGGCCGCCCAGCGCCAGGATCGCGGCGCCCAGCCCGCCCGCGGCGCCCGCGCCGGGCAGGTTGGCCACGCCGGGCGGGCAGGTGGGAAGCCCCTCCAGCACGCCGGCCCACCGCTCCAGGGCGGAGTCGAGCAGCATGATGTCCTCGCGGGTGGCGCCCTTCTGCGGGCCGTACACGTTGGACGCCCCGTGCAGCCCCAGGAGCGGGTTGTCCACGTCGGTGGCGGCGACCAGGCTCACCTCGCGCAGCCGGGGCTCCCCGCCCAGCCCGCCGACCGCGACCAGCGCCGCACCGCCGTAGGGCAGCGCGTACCCGGAGCCGTCGACCGGTGGCGCGCCCAGCGCGGCGAGCATGCCGGCGCCGCCGTCGTTCGTCGCCGAGCCACCCAGGCCGACCACGACGGTGCGCGCGCCGCTCTCGACCGCGTGTGTGATCAGAATCCCGAGGCCGTACGAGGTCGCCGTCCGCACGTCGCGGTCGGCCGGATCGACCAGGTGGAGGCCGCACGCCTGGGCGCTCTCCACGTACGCGGTGTCGCCGGCGACGAGCACGGCACCGGCCGCCGGGCGGCCCAGCGGGTCGACCGTCTCCACCGGCACCACGCGGCCAGGCAGGGCCGCGGCCAGGACCTCCACGAAGCCCGGCCCCCCGTCGGACAGCGGCCGGGCCACCGTCTCGTCGCCCGGCGCGGCCTCGTGCCAGCCCTCCGCGACCGCGGCGGCCACCTCGGGTGCGGAGAGCGTGCCGGCGAACTTGTCCGGGCAGATCAGTACGCGCATGAGTCCGCAGTGTGGCAGGACACAGCGTCCAACCTGCGCGCGGGCGCAAAATGGGTGGCGTGACTTCAACGTGGATCGAGCCGTCGAGCACCGGTGCCGCCCTCCTGCTGCTCGGCCGGGGTAGTGACCCCTCCGCTGAGAAGGGTGTCGAGTGTCCCGGCGAGCTGCCCTCGCCAAGCGACCCCACACTGGTCGAGCGGGCGCGCCGCGCCAAGGCCGCGCTCGGCGACCGCCTCTTCGTGCTGGGGCACCACTACCAGCGCGACGAGGTGATCCAGTTCGCCGACGTGACCGGCGACTCCTTCAAGCTGGCCCGCGAGGCGGCCGCCCGGCCCGAGGCGGAGTTCATCGTCTTCTGCGGCGTGCACTTCATGGCCGAGAGTGCCGACATCCTCACCACCGAGGCACAGAAGGTCGTCCTGCCCGACCTCGGCGCCGGCTGCTCGATGGCCGACATGGCCGCGCTCCCCCAGGTGGAGACCGCGTGGGAGCTGCTGGAAGACCTCGGCATCGCCGGGTCCACGGTCCCCGTCACGTACATGAACTCCTCGGCCGACATCAAGGGCTTCGTCGGCCGCAACGGCGGCGTGGTCTGCACGTCGTCCAACGCGAAGCGGGCGCTGACCTGGGCGTTCGAGCGGGGAGAGAAGGTGCTCTTCCTGCCCGACCAGCACCTGGGGCGCAACACGGCCGTCCTCGAGATGGGTTTCGACCTCGACGACTGTGTGCTCTACAACCCACACAAGCCGGGCGGCGGCCTCACCCCGGAGCAGCTGCGCGACGCCAAGATGATCCTGTGGCGGGGGCACTGCTCGGTGCACGGCCGCTTCACTCTGGAGTGCGTCGAGCAGGTGCGCGAGCGGGTGCCGGGGGTCAACGTGCTGGTGCACCCCGAGTGCCGCCACGAGGTGGTCACGGCGGCCGACCAGGTCGGCTCGACCGAGTACATCATCAAGGCCATCGACGCGGCGCCGGCCGGCTCGTCGTGGGCGGTGGGTACCGAGCTCAATCTGGTGCGGCGGCTCGCCAACGCCCACCCCGACAAGCAGATCATGTTCCTCGATCGCAACGTCTGCTACTGCTCCACGATGAACCGCATCGACCTGCCGCATCTGGTGTGGGCCCTGGAGGAGCTGGCCGCGGGACGCCTGGTCAACCAGATCACCGTCGACCCCGACACCGCGCACCACGCGCGCGTCGCGCTTGACCAGATGCTCGCCCTCCCGTAACGCTGTGTAGCTCGACGTTTACGGCCTCCCCGTTTCGTGCCACCTCATACGGTGTGCACCCCGCTCGGCAGGTCACAGAGCGCTATGCTCCTCGGGCGGCAAACGGGGCACAGTGCCGCGCTGGGGCCATCTGGTGGAGGGTTGTGCGTTGACCGTGAATGACGTCCTGACCGTGCATGGCGGCACACCGCTGCACGGGCGGATCCGGGTCCGCGGTGCCAAGAACCTCGTCTCCAAGGCGATGGTCGCGGCGCTGCTTGGCGACGCGCCGAGCCGGCTCTACGACGTGCCGCGCATCCGCGACGTCGAGGTCGTGGGTGGCCTGCTGGAGATCCACGGCGTCCGGGTCACCGATGGTGCGGAGGACGGCGAGCTGGTGCTCGACCCGGCCAACGTCGCGAGCGCCACCTTCGACGAGATCAACGTGCACGCCGGCTCCAGCCGCATCCCGATCCTGCTCTGCGGGCCGCTGCTGCACCGCCTCGGGCACGCGTTCATCCCCGACCTGGGCGGCTGCCACATCGGGCCGCGGCCGATCGACTTCCACATCCAGGCGCTGCGCCAGTTCGGCGCGGTCGTCGACAAGGCGCCCGAGGGCATGCACCTCACCGCGCCGTCCGGGCTGCACGGCACCAAGCTGGAGCTGCCGTACCCGAGCGTGGGCGCCACCGAGCAGGTGCTGCTCACCGCGGTGATGGCCGAGGGCGTGACCGAGCTGCGCAACGCGGCGGTGGAGCCGGAGATCATCGACCTCATCTGCGTGCTGCAGAAGATGGGCGCGATCATCAAGGTGCACACCGACCGGGTGATCGAGATCCAGGGCGTGCCCCGCCTCGGCGGCTATACGCACCGCCCGATCCCCGACCGCATCGAGGCGGCCAGCTGGGCGGCGGCCGCGCTCGCCACCGGCGGCGACATCGAGGTGCTCGGCGCCGAGCAGGTCGACATGATGACGTTCCTCAACGTCTTCCGCTCGGTCGGCGGCAACTACGAGGTGACCGACACCCGCCCGCCGCGCAACGGCTCCCCCGGCCAGGAGGGCGGGATCCGCTTCTGGCACCCGGGCGGCGAGCTCAAGGCCGTGGCGCTGGAGACCGACGTGCACCCCGGCTTCATGACCGACTGGCAGCAGCCGCTGGTCGTGGCGCTCACCCAGGCGCGCGGGCTGTCGATCGTGCACGAGACGGTGTACGAGCAGCGGCTCGGCTACACCGAGGCGCTCAACTCGATGGGCGCCACGATCCAGGTCTACCGCGACTGCCTGGGCGGCACCCCGTGCCGCTTCGGCCGGCGCGACTTCAAGCACTCCGCGGTGATCGCCGGGCCGAGCAAGCTGCACGCCGCCGACCTGGTCATCCCCGACCTGCGGGCCGGCTTCAGCCACCTGATCGCGGCGCTGGCGGCCGAGGGCACCTCCCGGGTGTACGGCGTCGACCTGATCAACCGGGGGTACGAAGACTTCGAGGCGAAGCTGGCCGCCCTGGGCGCGCACGCCGAGCGCGCGTGATCCCGGTACCCTCGTGAGCGTGCCGTCACTGTTCCGCCGCAAATCCACCGAAGTTGTCGAGTCCTCGCCTGACGAAGAGCTGTCCGGCGAGGAGGTCGAGGCTGACCGCCCGAAGGGGTACACGCCGAGCAAGAAAGAGCTCGGTGTGGAGACGCCCAAGCGCGGGAGCAGCAATAGGCGCCGCGCGACCGAGCCGGCCCCGGCCAACCGCCGCGAGGCGTACAAGAAGATGCGCGAGAAGCAGCGCTCCGAGCGTGCGGAGGCCGCGGCCGGCATGCGGTCCGGCGACGAGCGTTACCTGCTCGCCCGCGACCGCGGCCCCGAGCGGCTGCTCGCGCGCAACGTCGTCGACTCGCGGCGCACGGTGGGCACCTGGTTCTTCGGCGGCGCGCTGATCGTGCTGATCGGCTCGTCCGGCGCGATGCCGCCGGCCATCCGCCTGGTCTCCAACGTGCTCTGGGCGGCCCTGGCGCTCGGCGTCATCGTCGACTCGGTGCTGATCTCCCGCAAGGTCAAGCGCCTGGTCCGCGAGCGCTTCCCGAAGTCGACGCAGCGGATGGGCTCGCTCTACCTCTACGCCATCACCCGCTCGATCACCTTCCGCCGGATGCGCATGCCGAAGCCCAAGGTGCAGATCGGCGACGCGGTCTAGGCCGGTGGCGTTCGCCGGCTTTCCCGCCGAGGCCTTCGCGTTCTACGAAGGGCTCGAGGCGGACAACTCGAAGACCTACTGGACCACGCACAAGGACGTGTACGACACCTGTGTGCGCGGGCCGATGGGCGAGATCGCGGCGGAGCTGGCGGCCGTCGCGCGCGCCGAGCCGAAGCTCTTCCGCCCGCACCGGGACGTGCGCTTCTCCAAGGACAAGTCGCCCTACAAGACCCATCAGGGCGCGTTCTTCGAGGTGGCCAGCGGCATCGGGTACTACCTGCACGTCGACGCCGAGGGCCTGTTTACGGCGGCCGGGTTTTACGCGCACTCGCGGGAGCAGACGGCCCGCTTTCGGGCCGCGGTCGATGCCCCCGCCACCGGCGTCGAGCTGGAGAAGATCGTCCGGACGCTCACCCGCCACGGCTTCACCCCCGGCGGCGACCGGGTGCGGACCCGGCCGCGCGGCTGCCCGGCCGACCATCCGCGCCTCGAGCTGATGCGCCATGAGGCCCTGACCGCCGGGCGACGCCACGCCGCGGGCCCGGAGCTGGAGGGACGCGCCTCCTACGACCTCGTACGCACCGACTGGCGGCGGCTGCGCCCGCTCGTCGACTGGGTGGAGGCCAACGTCGGCCCCTTCGAGGCGGAGTAGCGGGGCGCTCCAGGGGACTGTGCTCGGGCGGCCGGCCGCGCGCTCCGCACCCGCTGCGGGCGCCGCGGGCCAGCCGCCCGAGGCTTGTGTGCCACCCGGCGCGCTCCAGACCATCGGGCGGGGCCAGGTGTTGACCCGCAGCACCTTGGCCAGCGCCGAGGCGGCCGACCAGTGCCGGGCCCGAGCGGCGGGCTGGCCGGGCTGGAGCGCGACCCGCCAGTGGTGCCCGGCCCGCACGGCGCGCGGCAGTCGGGCGTAGACGACCTGGCGCACGGCCGGGTCGGCGAACGTGTACCCCACGCCGGGGCGCCGCACCAGCAGGTCGCCGAGCCGCGCGAGCGCCTCCCGTGCCGCGGCCGGCTCGTCGCCCAGCAGCGCGGCCAGCGCATCCGCGCAGATCGCGTCACCGAGGATCGCGGCGGCACCGAGCACGGTGCGATCCCGCTCGTCCAGCCGGCCGAGGCGGGCCGAAGCGATGCCACGCACGCGCGGGGGCAGCGGCGGCTCGCCGCGCTCGGGCAACCCGTCGTCGGCGACGGCGCGGACGTACTCCGCGGCGTAACCGGGGATGCCGCCGCACAGCGGGGCGAGGCGGCCGCCAAGCCGCCGTGGCTGGCCGGCCCGGTCGAGCAGGTGTCGCAGCAGCCGGCCGGTGTCGGCCACGCCGAGCGGCTCCAGCGCCACCGCCCCGGTGCCCTCCGGGCAGGTCCGGTCGGTGACCACGACCGCCAGCGGCAGCGGGCCGAGCCGCGCCGGGAGCTCCGTCGCGAACGCCCGGGTCACCGGATCGGCCAAGTGCAGGTCGTCGAGGAGCAGCGCCAGCGGCTGGCGGGCCGCGGCGCCCCGGAAGGCGGCCACGAGCGCGCCCTCCACCACCCGGTCGCGGCCGGCCGGGCCGGTGCCGCTGACCAGCGTAGACAGTCCACCCAGGACGGTCGACAGGTCGGCTGGAGGCACCAGCTCCGCGGCCCACGCGCGGAGGCGGCCACGCACCTCGGCCGGGCCGCTGGACTCCCCCACCCCGGCCTGGCGGCGCACCAGGTCGGCCAGCGGTGAGTACCGCCCGCCGCAGGGCGTGCCGTATCCCACCCACCACCGCGTGCCGGCCGCGCCGAGCGCCTCCCGGGCCAGCCGGGATTTTCCGACGCCGGCGGGACCGGTCACCCGGACGAGCGCGGGCGCCCGCCCGGCGAGGGCCCCGGCGACCGCACCCGCCACTGTGGACAGCTCGGTGGCGCGGCCGACGAGCGGTACGTTGCGGTCCGGCGCGACCGGCGGCGCCGCGGCGACGGCCCGCCACACGTCGACCGGTGCGGGCTTGCCGGCCGGGGTGATGGCGGGGAGCGGCGCGTAGCGCACCCACGGCCCGGTGGCACCCCGCGTCGCGGCCGTGACCACGACCGTGCCCGGCGCCGCGTGGGTCTGCACGCGGGCGGCGGTGTTGACGACGTCGCCGCAGACCAGTGCCTGCCCGCCATCGCGCACGGCGGACAGGTCGACGACCACCTCGCCGGTGGCCACGCCGACCCGCGCCCGCACCGGCGTGCCATCCGGCCACGCCAGGCCGGCGAGCTCGCGCTGCACGTGCAGGCCGGCGAGCACGGCCCGGTAGGCGTCGTGCTCGTCGGAGTCGGGCGCGCCGAAGACGACCAGCACCGCGTCGCCGATGTACTTCTCCACCACGCCCCGCCACCGGCGGACCGCTCGGGTGACCCGGCTGAAGTACTCACGCTGGAGGGCGCACACGTCCTCCGGATCGAGCTGGCCGGCGCGGCGGGTGAAGCCGACCACATCCACGAACAGAACACTGACCCAGCGCCGCTCGTCCCGGACAGCCGGCACGGCGGCGGTCGGGGAGCGGAAAGCCTGGCTGCGGTCGCCAAGGGACCACGTCATATGAATCATGATCGGGCCGAAGCTGTCCCGAATCGAAGGTACCGATGTCCCGAACCACGTGCCCGGACGGCGCCAATAACCCGCCGTATCAGCAGCCGGTTTTCCGCCTCAGTCCCATGACGACCCGCGGCCGGACAGACTCTTCCACAAGACGTTCTTGAGCTGCCGCGATGTCCGCCGTGGTCCAGACCGCTGTCGAGAAACGGCATTTGACGTGAAGTCGCCGCGCTCCAGTAGATCGTGGTACTTGGCTGCCCCTATGGGGGCAGTAGAAGACCACGATCTCTTGGGTCGAGCGCTCCCGCACCGGAGGCGCCCGTGAGGGGTGACCGTGACCAGCGGCGGACGGGTGCGGCCGCGGGAGCAGCGGTCGCGACCACGACGGACATCGCGGCAGCTCAGAAAATACCGCTTTGGAAAGATGACCATGCACCATGCGGCACTCTGCGGAAGCCGGGTTGCCCCAATGAGGGGCTCCACGGGCAGAAACCTGGCGTCGTGTCAGCCCTCGATGCCGGCGTCGCGGGCGCGGAGGGCGGCCTGCACCCGGCTGTCCACACCGAGCTTTTCGAACACGGCCGTGAGGTAGTTGCGGACCGTCTTCTCGTTGAGGCCGAGGCTGCGGCCGATCTCCGCGTTGGTGGCGCCACGCACCAGGCCGGCGAGGATCTTCCGCTCCTGCGGGGTCAGCTTGTCGAACGGCGGTGGCAGCTGGGTCGGTGTGCCCTGGAGTGTGGTCAGCACCTCGGGCCCCACCTTCGGACCGAGCACGACGCCACCGTCGGCCACGGTGCGGAGCGCGTCGACGATCGTGTCGGGCTCGGTGTCCTTGAGCACGTATCCCCGAGCGCCAGCCTTCAGCGCGCGGGCCACCCGGTCCTTGTCGTCGTAGAGCGTGACGATGAGGACCTTGATGCCGGGCACGAGGCTCACGATGCGCCGGGTCGCCTCGATGCCGTCGCCGTCGGGGAGGTTGATATCCATGGCCACGACCTGCGCCTTGGTGCTCACCGCCGTGCGCACGGCTTCGTCCACAGTGGCCGCCTCGGCGACGCTCGCCACCCACTCCTCGTCTTCGAGCATCGCCCGGAGCCCGCGCCGCACCACAGGGTGGTCGTCGACGATCAGCACCCGGCAACGTGGCAGCACGTATCACCTCGGCGTCAAGGACGGCAAATGGCCGCCCGCATGCTATCGCCGGGAAAGCCGGAATGCGTACCCTCAATGGGGAGAATCGTCGGTCTTTCGGGCGTGTCGCCCCAACGGGATCGGCAGCCGCACGCGAACGGCCGTGCCACGCGGCTCACCGGGTCGGACCACGCACTCACCGCCCAGCTCCGCCGCGCGCTCCCGCATGGACTCCAGGCCCACGCCGATGTGGCCGTTGCCGCTCGACACGATGCCGATGCCGTCGTCGA
>Ga0214467_1000074_pt1 | contig 28589 bp, 28 predicted proteins | sample RVTome_8_FD_187339 | JGI IMG/M metagenome (GOLD analysis project Ga0214467, IMG submission 187339) | Soil microbial communities from uranium-contaminated site in the Upper Colorado River Basin, Wyoming, United States - RVT160D0 HiSeq ...
CGAATCTGTCGTTTGGAAGTGGGTCCTTAGCTGAGGACGTACTCGATGTTGACCATGCGGTGGTCGGTGATCTCGGCGGCCGGCGCCCACGCCTCGTAGACGCCCCGCTCGTAGCACTGCGCGCCGAGCGCGGCCACGCTGTCGGGGTCGGGCCGGCACAGGCGCAGCCGGGTCCAGCCCGACTCCTGCCGCAGCACCAGGCAGTCGGCGCCACGCCACCTCGCGTACGCCGCGCGGCGGGCCAGCGCCTCCACCGGGTAGCGCGCGGCCCGGGTCATCGCCAGCACCCGGAACTCGCCGGGCGGGTCGGCCACCGCCTCGTACTCCTGGCCGCGGTAGCGCCCCACCAGGCGGGTGGACTTGGTCTTCTCGTCGCTCGGCACGTACTCCTGCTCGGGCGCGATGTCGGGCACCCCGTGGAGCAGGTGGCGCCACTGCGGGCCGACCATGCGCAGCCAGCCCCGCTGCTCCGGCTGATACGTGTACAGCACGACCTCGGTGCCGTCGGGCGTGTAGGCCAGCAGCGTGGCGTTGGACGGCAGTGGCAGGTCGGCGAGGTCGGTGGTGACGAACTCGGGGATCACGAACCGCCCACTCGGCGTGAACCCGGTGCCCAGCACCGGCGCGCCCATCCGGTCGTGGGACGGCATGCCGGTCAGACCGCCCTGATTGTCACCGAGCGGGATCTCGAAGTCGTACGGGTCGATGGCTCGCCACCGGATGGCGAACACCACGTCTGGGTCGTCGCGCGCCGACTCGCTGTCGGTGCGTAGCAGCGCCAGGCTGGCCGGGGTGCGCAGGTGGGCGATGTCGTGCTCGCGGTAGCAGAAACCGTGCGGCAGCCACCCCCGCAGGTAGCCGGAGAGCTGCCGGGCCGACAGCACCTTGAACATGCGGGTGCCGCGGCGGATCGCGGCGGTGCGCCGGATGCCGCTGACGGTGGGGTCGTGCGCGAACGCCGGGGACTGGCTGAGCGCGTGGATGTCGCGCCACCCGCGGGCCCGGTTGAGCGGCACCATGAGCGGCGACTCCAGCCCGTCGGGCGCGGTGGCCCGCACCCCCTGCACGGCGGTCACCTCGGTGACGTGCACGAACCGGTGCCACGGGTGCGCCGCGCCGGGGCGAGGGTTGCGCTCGAAGCCGTCGGCCGGATCGGTGCTGAACAGCTCGTAGGCCGCGCCGTGCGCGAGCTCCTCGGCCGCGTAGACGACGCCCTCGTAGGTGACCTGCAACCCCGCGTCAGCCATGTGCGGCTGCGTGTGCGAGGGGGTCACTGTCACCCGCCCGAGAATAGGCCGCAGCCCGTGCTCGCGGGTGAACGCAGGGTTACGCCTACCTGTGACCCCTGGCACGACACGCCCGTGGGATGCTGGGCGCGATGAGGAGTTCGCGACGCCAGCGCCAAGGGGAGTTCCCGCCGGCACCGGAGCCACTGGCCGTCCCCGTGATCGACAGCCACACGCACCTGGACATCACCGTGGCCGAGGAGGGGGCACCGGGCGGGGTGGCCGAGCTCGTCGGGCTCGCCGCCGCCGCGGGCGTCGACCGGCTGGTGCAGGTGGGTGTCGACGTGGAGTCGTCGCGCTGGGGGGTCGACCTCGCCGCCCGGCACCCCGCGATCGTCGCCACCGTGGCGCTGCACCCCAACGAGGCGCCGCGCCTCCGCGACCTCGACGAGGCCCTCCGGGTGATCGAAGGGTTGGCGGCCGACGGGCGCGTGCGCGGCATCGGCGAGACCGGGATGGACACGTTTCGCACCGGCGACGAGGGGCGGGCCGCGCAGGAGGCGAGCTTCCGGGCGCACATCGCGATCGCCAAGCGGCACGGCAAGGCGCTGGTGATCCACGATCGGGACGCACACGCCGACATACTCCGCGTCCTGGACGACGAGGGTGCTCCGGAGACCGTGGTGCTGCACTGCTTCTCCGGTGATGCCGACTACGCCGCCGAGTGCGTGCGGCGGGGGTACGTGCTGAGCTTCGCCGGCACGCTCACCTTCGCCAACGCGGTGCCCCTGCGCGACGCGGCCCGGGTCACCCCCATCAAGCAGCTGCTGGTCGAGACCGACGCGCCGTACCTGACGCCGATGCCGTTCCGGGGCCGGCCCAACGCGTCGTACCTGATCCCGCTGACCGTCCGCGGCCTGGCCGAGGCGACCGGCGCCGACCTCGACGAGCTCTGCGCGGCGATCTCCGCGACCGGCGACCGCGTCTTCGGGCCGTGGTAGCCGACCTGCTCGGCCCCGCGCAGATCCGGGACCTCGCCGCGCGGCTGGGGGTGGCGCCGACCAAGCGGCTCGGCCAAAACTTCGTGCACGATCCCAACACCGTGCGGCGCATCGTGTCGGCCGCCGCGCTCGACCCGGACGACATCGTGGTCGAGGTCGGGCCGGGCCTCGGGTCGCTCACCCTCGGGCTGCTGCCCGCCGCCCGCCACGTGCACGCCGTGGAGATCGACCCGGCGCTGGCCGGCGCCCTCGCCGAGACCGCCGGCCACCCCGCCAACCTCACCGTGCACCACGCCGACGCGCTGCGGATCACCGCCGGCACGCTCGACCCGCCGCCGACCGCGCTGGTGGCCAACCTGCCGTACAACGTGGCCGTGCCCGTCGTCCTCCACCTGCTGGCCGAGCTGCCCTCGCTGCGGCACGGGCTGGTCATGGTGCAGAAGGAGGTCGCCGACCGGCTGGTGGCCGGCCCCGGCTCCAAGGTGTACGGCGTGCCGTCGGTCAAGCTCGCCTGGTACGCCAGCTCCCGCGCCGCCGGCCGGGTGCCGCCGAGCGTCTTCTGGCCCGTACCCAACGTCGACTCCGGGCTGGTCGCCTTCACCAAGCGCGAGCCGCCGGCCGCCCCGCGCGAGCGGGTGTTCGCCGTCGTCGATGCCGCGTTCGCCCAGCGGCGCAAGACCCTCCGCGCCGCGCTGGCCGGCTGGGCGGGCGGCCCGGACCGCGCGGCAGCGGTGCTCAAAGCCGCCGGCGTGGACCCGGGCGCGCGCGGCGAGGCGCTGACCGTCGACCAGTTCGCCGCCATAGCGCTTGCCGCGCCCGTGCCCAGCCGGGCCGCCGAGTACTCTGACGGCGTGCGAGCGCGAGCGCAGGACATCACTCCGTGACCGAGGCTTGGCGGCCGGACGAGGAGCTGGACCGGCCGCGCCTCGCGGCGTCCGGGCCGGTGAAGGTGCGCGTCCCCGCGAAGATAAACCTCCACCTCGGCGTCGGGCCCGCGCGGCCCGACGGATACCACGAGCTCAGCACCGTCTACCACGCGATCTCGCTCTACGACGAGCTGACCGCCCGCCGCGGCGACACCCTCACCCTCACCATGGAGGGAGAGGGGGCCGGTGAGCTGGCCCTCGACGAGAGCAACCTGGTGATCCGAGCGGCCCGCGCCCTCGCCGCCCACGCCAAGGTGCCCGCCCACGCCCGCCTCCACCTGCGCAAGCAGATCCCGCTCGCGGCCGGCCTCGCCGGCGGCAGCGCCGACGCGGCCGCCGCCCTCGTCGCCTGCGACGCGCTGTGGGGCATCGGCCTCTCCCGCGACGAGCTCGCCGCGGTCGCCGCCGACATCGGCTCCGACGTGCCCTTCCTCGTCTACGGGGGGACGGCCCTCGGCACCGGCCGGGGCGAGGCGGTCAGCCCGGTGCTCGCCCGCCCCAACTCGTGGCACTGGGTGGTCGCGATCGCCGACGGCGGCCTCGCCACCCCCGACGTCTACCGGGAGCTCGACCGGCTGCGGGAGGCCGGGCAGGCGCCGCGCCTCCCCGGCCACGCCGGCAGCCAGCTGCTCGGCAGCGCCGACCAGCTCCTCGCCGCCCTGCGGCAGCGCGATCCCGCGGTGCTGGGCGCCGCACTCGACAACGACCTGCAGGCGGCCGCCCTCTCCCTGCGACCCGGCCTCGCCGACGTGCTCAAGTCCGGCCATGCCGCCGGCGCGCTCGCCGGCCTCGTCTCCGGGTCCGGTCCCACCTGCGTGTTCCTCGCCGCCGACAGCCAGCACGCCACCCAGATCGCCGAAGACCTGACCGCGGCCGAGGTGTGCCGCGTCGCCCGCACCGCGCACGGCCCCGTCGCCGGAGCCCGCGTCGTCTGATGGCCAACATCGTCAACCTGGACCGGGTGTCCAAGGGGTACGGCGCGGCCGGAGCCCTGCTCACCGACGTCTCCCTCGGGCTCGACGACGCCGACCGGGTGGGCGTCGTAGGCCTCAACGGCTCCGGAAAGTCGACCCTCCTCCGCCTGCTCACCAAGATCGAAGAGCCGGACTCGGGCCGCGTCACACACCGCCGCGACCTGCGCGTGGCATGGCTGCCGCAGTCGCTCGACCTGGCCGCCGACGCCACGGTCCACGACGTCGTGATCGGCACCGCCTGGCTGGGCGAAGGGTTCACGGCCGAGCACGAGTGGGCCGGCGACGCCGGCGTCCGCGCCATCCTCGACGGCCTCGGCATGCCCCACCTCGGCCTCGACCAGCCGGTCGGGCCGATGTCCGGCGGCGAGCGGCGCCGCGTCGCGCTCGCCGCGCTGCTGGTCCGCGTCACCGACCTGCTCATCCTCGACGAGCCCACCAACCACCTCGACGTCGCCGGCGTCGACTGGCTCGCCCGCCACCTCACCAGCCGCCGCGGCGCGCTCGTGGTCGTCACCCACGACCGGTGGTTCCTCGACGCGGTCTGCACCGACACCTGGGAGGTCGCCGACCAGACCGTGCGGGCCTACGAGGGCGGCTTCGCGGCCTGGACCCTCGCCCGGGCCGAGCGCGACCGGGTCGCCGCCGCCACCGAGGCGCGCCGGCAAAACCTCCTCCGCAAAGAGATCGCCTGGCTGCGCCGAGGCCCGCCGGCCCGCACCTCCAAGCCGCGCTTCCGGATCGACGCGGCCAACACGCTCATCGCCGACGTCCCACCGCCACGCGACACCGTCTCCCTGCGCAGGCTCGCCACCGCGCGGCTCGGCAAGCAGGTGTACGACCTCGCGGACGTCACCCTCTACGCCGGGCCGAAGCAGATCCTCGACCGGGTCACGTGGCAGGTCGGGCCGGGCGACCGAATCGCCATCCTCGGCGCCAACGGAGCCGGCAAGACCACACTCCTGCGGCTACTCGCCCAGCGGCTCGCGCCGACCGGCGGCACGCTGCGGGTGGGCTCCACCGTGCGCACCGCGTTCCTCTCCCAGGAGCTGGCCGAACTCCCCGGCCACCTGCGCCTGCTCGAGGCCGTCGAAGAGGTCGCCAAGCGGGTCAAGCTCGGCGACCGGGAGCTGTCGGCCGCCCAGCTCGCCGAGGTGTTCGGCTTCACCGACCGTCGCGTGTGGACACCCGTCTCCGACCTCTCCGGCGGCGAGCGGCGGCGGCTCCAGATGCTCCGGCTGCTCGCCGGCGAGCCCAACGTGCTCCTCCTCGACGAGCCCACCAACGACCTCGACACCGACACCCTCGCCTCGCTGGAAGACCTCCTCGACTCCTGGCCCGGCACCCTCGTCGTCGCCAGCCACGACCGCTACCTCGTCGAACGCGTCACCGACACGGTGTACGGCCTGCTCGGCGACGGCAGCATCCGCCACCTCGTCGGCGGCGTCGAGGAGTACCTGGCGTCGGTGTCAGCCCTCAGCGCCGGCCCGCCGCCCGAGCGGGCCGAAAGAGGCCGGTCGTCCGCGGGTGACGTGCGAGCCGCCCGTAAGGAACTGGCCCGCCTCGAACGCACCGTCGCCAAGCTCGAACAGCGGGAGGCGGCACTGCACGACGAGATGGCTCGCCACGCCACCGACTACGCCCGGATCGCCGAGCTCGACGCGCAGCTCAAAGCCGTACAGGCGGAACGGGCCGAGGCGGAAGAAGCCTGGCTCGCCCTCGCCGACGAGGTCCCAGATCACGGCTAACGGGGCCGCCCGGCGGCCGGCCAAGGCGATGGTCCACAATCAGCGGCCATGGCGCACTTTCCCGTCAACCACCCGCTGCGGCCCACCTACCGGGCGCTCGGCGGGCTGGCCGGCCTCTACCTGATCGTCTTCGGCGTCCTCGGGCTCATCGAGACCAGCGGCGACGAAGTCTTCGCCCAAAACGACGCCGAAGCCCTCTGGCAGGGCACCAACCTCGGCCACTCGGTCATCTCGATCGCCGTCGGAGTGATCATCCTGATCGGCGTCGGCGTCGGCCGCAACATCGACGCGGCGATCCACAAGTGGTTCGGGTACGGGCTCGCCGCGCTCAGCCTCGCCGGCCTCGCCGTCATGCGCACCGACGCCAACTACCTCAACTTCACGATGCCCACCGTCATCGTCACGATGGTGCTGGCACTCGTGCTGCTGATGGCCGGCATGTACGGCAAGCTCGGCACCGACGAGCAGGCCCAGGCGTCGCGGGAGGCCAGGCTCTTCCTCGAGTAGCCGTTGCGGCTGCGGAGGCGACGCCCCCGGGTGACAATCCAGGTATGGCGCACATCCCGGTCAACCACCCAATGCGACCGCTGTACCGCACGCTCGCCGGCCTCATCGGCCTCTACATCCTGGTCTTCGGCATCATCGGCGTGATCCAGACCGCGGGCGACCCGCTCTTCGACCGGGGCGACGTGTGGGTGCTCGGCCTGCGCACCAACCTGGCCTTCGCCATCCTGTCGATCATCTACGGCGCCGTGCTCCTCATCGGCGCCGTGATCGGCGGCAACCTCGAACACATGATCAACCTTGGCGCCGGCGGAGTCTTCATCCTGGTCGGGCTGGTCATGATGACGCTGATGCAGACCGACGCCAACATCCTCAACTTCTCGATGGTCAACAGCATCGTGTCGTTCGTCTTCGGACTCCTGGTGATCACCGCCGGCCTGTACGACAAGGTCGGCACCCGCGAAGACGTCGAAGCCGAAGAGGCCTACCGGCGCAACGTCGTACCCGTACCTACTTCGCCCGGCGAGTGAGAAGCGTCGGCTTCGCCTCCAGGTGAGACAGGCCATTCCACGCCAGGTTGACCAGGTGTGCCGCCACTGTGTCCTTACGCGGCTTACGCACCTCCAGCCACCAGCGGCCGGTCAACGCCACCATGCCCACCAGCGCCTGCGAGTACAGCTCCGCCAGCTTCGGGTCGTAGCCGCGCGACTTGAACTCGGCACCCAGGATGTGCTCCACCTGATGCGCGATGTCATTGAGCACACTGCTGAAATTGCCCGTCGACGACATCAGCGGCGACTCCCGCACCAGCACCCGGAAACCATCCGTCTCCGACTCGATGTAGTCGAGCAACGCCAGCGCCGCCTGCTCCAGCAGCTCGCGAGGATGGCCGGCCGTCAACGCGTTCGTGATCCGATCCAGCAACGAGCGCACCTCGCGGTCGACCACCACCGCGTACAAGCCCTCCTTGCCGCCGAAATGCTCGTACACGACGGGCTTGGAGACCTTCGCGCGAGACGCGACCTCCTCGATGGAGGTCGCGTCGAAACCACGCTCCGCGAAAAGCTCGCGGCCGATCGAAATGAGCTGCTCGCGGCGCTGCGCCGCGGGCATCCGCACCCGGCTACCGGTCTTGGCCGGCGCCGCCCCGTTGGCGCTCAGGCTGTCAGTCACGACGACGGCTTTACCAGCTTCGCCGCGATGCGCTCCGGCTTCGGCCAGCGGACGTCAGACGCCGCCCCGAGCTTCTCGAAAATCCAGATCGTGCGCGCCGAGATGTCGATCTGCCCACGCAGCACGCCATGACGGGCGCAGGTCGGGTCGGCGTGATGCAGGTTGTGCCAGCTCTCACCGAACGACAGGATCGCCAGCGGCCAGAAATTCGCCGCCTTGTCGCCCTGACGCACCTCGAACGGGCGCTCCCCGTAGACGTGGCAGATCGAGTTGATCGACCAGGTGATGTGGTGCAGCAGGCCGACACGCACCAGACCGGCCCAGAAGAACGCGGTCAGCGCGCCCTGCCACGACCAGGTCACCAGCCCACCGGCCACCGCCGGCGCCAGCATCGAGATCGTCACCAGCAGCGGAAACAGCCGGTCGACCCGGTTGATGTCCTTGTCCGCCACGAGGTCCGGCGCGAAGCGCTCGCGGTTGGACAGCTCGCGGTGGAAGAGCCAACCCATGTGGGCGAACCACAAGCCCTTGGTCAGCGCCCAGAAGCCGGTGCCGAACCGCCACGGCGAGTGCGGGTCACCCTCCACATCCGAGAACATGTGGTGCCGGCGGTGGTCCGCCACCCACTGCGTGATGTTGCCCTCGACCGCGAACGAACCGGCCACGGCCAGCGACACCCGCAGCCACCGCTTCGCCTTGAACGAACCGTGCGTGAAGTAGCGGTGGAAGCCCACGGTGATGCCGAGGCCGGAAACCGAGTACAACACCAGGAAGATCGCGACGTCGGTCCAGCCGAGCCAGCCACCCCACGCGATGGGCACGGCGGCGAACACGGCCAGGAACGGGACCACCACGAAGGCCCAGAGGCCGATCAGGATGCCGCGGGACTGCTTGCCGTCGGTAAGCGGCTTCGGATTCTTGACGGGGGTGTCGTCGAGGGTAGCAGTGGACATGGCACCTCGCTGCGCTGAAGTGGGGCTTTGGGCGTCGGGGGCGGTAAAGCTACGCCTACGTTACCGTAACTTACGCCACCGTAGTCTGACAGAGTCGTACCCCTTTTCGTTCCTGTGAATCCTCTGGAAGGAAGGGTCACACAGCCTCGTACGGGCGTTCTAGTCTGCTGCCCCATGACGCATCCCCTGGCCGCCGAAGCGCGGCGCCTGCGCACCGAGGAAGAGCTCTCCGCCCGCCAGATCCGCGAGCGCCTCGGCATCGGCAAGGAGCTGCTCCAAGAGTTACTTCGCGGCGTCCCACCCCCCGAGTGGACCCGCCGGCCCAACGCCAAGGACGAGCTACGCGCCCGAGCGCTCGAGCTGCGCGGCCAAGGCCGGTCGGTCAACGCCATCGCCGACGAGCTGGGCGTATCCAAGTCCACCGCCTACCTGTGGGTCCGCCACCTGCCCTTCGACAAAAACCCCGAGGCGGAGAGCGCTCGGCGGCGCGCGCACTCCAAGGCCATGACCGACGCCAGATGGGGTGAGTACCGGGTCGCCCGCGACGAGTTGGAGACCGGCATCCACGACAAGGCGAGCCGGTGGGTCGGGCGGCTCAAGGAGCGCGAGCTGTTGATCGCCGGCGCGGTCGCGTACTGGTGCGAGGGCGCCAAGAGCAAGCCCTGGCGGCCCGAGTCGCGGCTGAGATTCATCAACACTGACCCGGGGCTGGTAGAGCTGTTCATCCGGTTTGTCGAGGCGATGGGCGTCGACCGGCAGCGGCTCACCTACAACGTGGCCATCCATGAGTCCGCCGACGCGCTGGCCGCTTGCCGCTGGTGGGCGGACCGGATCGGCATTGACGTTGGCCTCATGCGCCGGCCGACGCTCAAGCGGCACAAGCCAACGACAAATCGCCACAACACAGGTGAGGACTACCACGGTTGTCTCGTTGTCACCGTGCCGGGCAGCCGGCGGCTCTATGTCCGCACGAAGGGCCTGATGGCCGGAATATTCGCGGGCTTGGCGCGGGAGTAGGGTTCCCTTGCGATCTGGCGAGCGCTACGCTGTCAGGCGAATTGGTCGGCTGTGGTGTAATTGGCAACACCTGCGGTTTTGGTCCGTAAGTTCTAGGTTCGAGTCCTAGCAGCCGAGCTCTCCATAAATGTCCGATTCACGATATCGGGGCGTCAAGCAGGGGTCAACCCGCGCGCGACTAACATGAGGCAGCAACCCACAGCCACCCCTGAGGGAGCTACCTCGTGACGTCCTCCCAGTCCCGGACCGTCGTCGTCCTTGCCGCCGGTGAGGGCAAGCGGATGAAGTCGGCGCTCCCGAAAGTGCTGCACCCGCTGCTCGGTCGCACCCTCGTCGGGCACGTGCTGGCCGCGGCCGACGGGCTCCAGGCGCAGCGCACGCTCGTGGTCGTCGGTCACGGTGCCGATCAGGTCACGGCGCACCTCGCCGGCGTGGCGCCGTCCGCCGAGGCGGTGCTGCAGGCGGTGCAGCACGGCACGGGCCACGCGGTGCGCATCGCGCTGGAGGCCGCCGGCGATGTCGGCGGCACGGTGGTGGTGCTCAACGGCGACGTGCCGCTGCTGCGCCCGGAGACGGTGCGCGACCTGGTCGAGTCGCACGAGGCGGCGGGCCTGGCCGCGACCGTGCTGGCCGCCGAGGTGGCCGACCCGGCGGGCCTTGGCCGCATCGTGCGCGACGAGTCCGGCCGCTTGGAGCGGATCGTGGAGCAGCGCGACGCGACGGCTGAGCAGCGCGCGATTCGCGAGATCAACGCGGGCATCTACGCGTTCGACGGGGCTCTGTTGCGTGAGGCGTTGGGCAAGCTGTCGACGGACAACGACCAGGGCGAGGAGTACCTGACGGACGTCTTCGGGCTGCTCGCGACCGATGGCAAGGCGGTGGGTGTCCACGTGGCGGCGGACGCCACTGAGACGCTCGGCTGCAATGACCGGGCGGAGCTGGCCGGGTTGCGGGCGCTGTTGCGTGATCGGGTCAATGGGGCGTGGATGCGGGCGGGTGTGACGATCCTGGACCCGGCGACGGCGTGGGTGGATGTGACGGTGGTGCTGGAGAGTGACGTTGTCCTCGACCAGAACACCCAGTTGCGTGGCTCGACCTCGGTGGCGGCGGGCGCGGTGGTGGGTCCGGACACGACGTTGATCGACACGACGGTGGGCGCGGGTGCTTCGGTGGTGCGCGCGCATGCGGTGGGTGCCGAGGTGGGGCCGGGGGCGGGTGTGGGGCCGTTCGCGTATCTGCGTCCGGGGACGAGGCTGGCTCGCGGGTCCAAGGTGGGCACGTTCGTGGAGACGAAGAACGCGGAGATCGGTGCGGGTTCGAAGGTGCCGCATCTGTCGTATGTGGGTGACGCGACGATCGGCGAGTTCTCGAATATCGGCGCGGCGAGTGTGTTCGTCAACTACGACGGGGTGAGCAAGCACCGCACGGTGATCGGCAGTCACGCGCGTACGGGTTCGGACAACATGTTCGTGGCGCCGGTCGAGGTCGGCGATGGTGCCTACACGGGGGCTGGCACGGTGGTGCGTGAGGATGTGCCGCCGGGCGCCTTGGCCGTGTCTGGTGGTCCGCAGCGCACGATCGAGGGGTGGACGGAGCGTAAGCGGCCGGGTACCGCGGCGGCGGAGGCGGCGGCTCGGGCGAGGGCCGCGCGGGGTGAGACTGAGCACGGCGGGGATGATGCTGGGCGAGATGGGTTGACCTCGGGAGATACTGCAACCGAGTGACTCGTTCGACCCCACCGACCCACGGGAGCGGATTGCCGATGGGCAGCATCGTCGCGGAAAACCGCAAGAGCCTGATGCTCTTCTCGGGTCGCGCTTTTCCGGAGCTAGCTGACGAGATCGGTGCGGCTTTGGGAGTCGCGCCCACCCCTACCGATGCGTACGACTTCGCGAACGGCGAGATCTTCGTGCGCTACAAGGAGTCTGTGCGCGGTTCGGACGCGTTCGTGGTGCAGTCGATCGGGCAGGGTGTCAACAAGTGGGTCATGGAGACCCTGATCATGGTGGACGCCTTGAAGCGGGGTTCGGCCAAGCGCATCACGGTGGTGTTGCCGTTCTATCCGTATTCGCGGCAGGACAAGAAGCACCGGGGGCGGGAGCCGATCTCGGCGCGGCTGGTGGCTGATCTGCTGAAGACGGCGGGGGCCAACCGGATCCTCACGGTCGACCTGCACACGGCGCAGATCCAGGGCTTTTTCGACGGGCCGGTCGACCACTTGTTCGCGATGGACACGCTCGCCGGGTATGTGGAGCGTAAGTACGCGGGCCGGCCGATGTCGGTGGTGGCGCCGGACTCTGGTCGGGTGCGGGTGGCTGAGCGGTGGACGGACCGGCTGGGCGGGTGCCCGCTGGCGTTCATCCACAAGACGCGCGATCCGATGAAGCCGAACCAGGTGGTGGCCAACCGCGTGGTGGGTGACGTGGAGGGGCGGGTCTGCCTGATCGTCGACGACATGATCGATACGGGCGGCACGATCACGAGGGCTTCCGACATTTTGTACGACTCGGGGGCGGCCGACGTGGTGGTGGCGTCGACGCATGCGCTGCTGTCCGATCCGGCGACGGAGAAGCTGAAGAACAGCAGGATCAGCGAGCTTGTGGTGACGAACACGCTGGCGTTGCCGCCGGAGAAGCGCCTCGACAAGATCACCGTGCTGTCGATCGCGCCGTTGCTGGCGCGTGCGATCCGCGAGGTCTTCGATGACGGTTCCGTTACGACCCTGTTTGGCGGATTGAGCTAGGGGGCGGTACCCCGGCGGATCACGGCGACCGGCTCCGCTAGACTGGAGCGGTTGCCACGGCGAGGGTGTCCTGCGGGCCGCTGTTGACTCAGCGACTACCCACGGCACACCGTGATCGACGCGGTGCTCCGGGCCCTGCCCCGCGCGCCCCTCGCCCGGCACCGCCGCCGACCTCATGCAGCAAGACGAAACATCAGGAGTACTCCCGTGTCCGAGGTAAAGATCAGCGCCGAGCCCCGCACTGAGTTCGGCAAGGGCGGTGCCCGTCGCACCCGTCGGGCCGGCAAGGTGCCCGCCGTCCTTTACGGCCATGGCGAGAAGCCGCAGCACATCGCGCTTCCCGCTCGTGAGTTCGCCGCCGCGATCCGCCACGGCGGCCTCAACCAGATCTTCGCGATCGACATCGTCGGTGCGACCACCACGCTCGCCCTGGCGAAGGCGATCCAGCGTGACCCGATCAAGGACACTTTCGAGCACGTCGACCTGCTGATCGTGAAGCGTGGCGAGAAGGTGACCGTCGACGTTCCGGTGCAGCTGATCGGTGAGGCGGCCCGGGGCACGCTGGTCGTGACCGAGAGCAACACGCTTTCGATCACCGCCGAGGCGCTCCACCTGCCCGACCACGTCGAGGTCTCGATCGAGGGCCTGGAGGGTGGTTCGCGGATCACCGCCGCCGACATCACGTTGCCGCGCGGTGCCGAGCTGGCCGCCGATCCCGAGCTGGTCATCGCTGTGATCAGCGTGGCGCCGAGCGCCGAGGAGCTGGAGGGCGAAACCGCCGCCGAGGCGACGGAGGAAGCCGCCACCGAGGGTGACACCGAGGCGGAGCCGGCTGAGGCCACCGCTTCGGCCTGATTCGACAGGCGATAAAAGGGGGCCCCGGCGGGCCCCCTTTTGCGTATGAAGGCAGCGTGATGGACGAGACGTTCCTCGTGGTCGGGCTGGGCAACCCGGGTCGGGAGTACACGGGTAACCGGCACAACGCCGGGTTCATGGTGGCCGACCTGCTCGGCGGGCGGATCGGTGCGCGGTTCGGCCGGCACAAGCGGGCGGTGGCGGAGGTCGCGGAGGGGCGCCTGGTGCTTGGACAGCCTTGGCCGGGCAGTGGGCCGCGGCTGGTGCTGGCGAAGCCGTTGACGTACATGAACCTGTCCGGCGGGCCGGTGGCCGCGCTGTCCCAGTTCTACAAGATCCCGGTCGGCAACATCATCGCGGTGCACGACGAGCTCGACCTGGGGTACGGGACGGTGCGGGCGAAGATCGGCGGTGGCGAGGGCGGCCACAACGGGCTGCGGTCGATGTCGAAGTCGTTGGGCAGCAAGGAGTACGTGCGGGTGCGCTTCGGCATCGGGCGGCCGCCGGGGCGGCAGGATCCGGCCGACTACGTACTGTCCGACTTCAATGCGGCCGAGCGCAAGGAGCTCGATTTCCTCGTCGATCGTGCGGCTGACGTGGTGGAGACCGTTGTCACCCGCGGTGTGGAAGTTGCACAGAACGCCTATAACGGGGCGTGACGCCCAGACCGGTCAACGCGTTGGTCACGACAGACGCGATCATCGGGGGGCACGGTGCGGCAGCTGTGGGATGTCGACGACGAGCTTGACCTCTTCCCCACGCCGCTGCCGATCCGTCCGTCCAGGCGGGCACCGGGCCGGCACGTCGCCCTCTCCCGGCGAGCGGCGTGGGAGTCGCGATATGTGCGGCGGCTCGTCATCGGCGATCTGCTCGTCGGCATGGGTGCGGGCGCGCTGGCGTTCGAGGTGCGCTTCGGCCAGACGGTGACCTCGTACAACCGGGTGTACCTGCTGCTCTCCCTGCTCCTGCCGGCACTGCTGGTCGGCATGCTCGCGCTGCACCGCACGTACGAGGGTCGCTTCCTCTACGTCGGCACCGAGGAGTACCAGCGGGTCATCCGCTCCGGCCTGAGCCTGATCGCGGCGGCGGCGATCGTGTCGTACGCCCTCGACCTGCCCACCGCCCGTTTCTACGTGCTGGTGGCGCTGCCGGTCGCGACGGCGAGCGCGCTGGCGGTGCGCTTCGCGGCCCGCAAGCAGCTGCACCGGGCCCGCGAGCGGGGTGAGTGCCTGCGTCGCGTGATCGTGGTGGGGCATGAGCTCGCGGTCGTGCACATCACCCGGCAGCTGCGCCGCGAGCGGTACCACGGCTTGGAGGTCGTCGGTGCGTGCCTGCCGGCGGACGGTGACGGAAACGTGGGGCTGCCGGTGTACGGCACGTTCGACGACGTCGCGGACGCGGTGGACGCGGCGGCGGCGGACACGGTGATCGTGCTTTCCTGCCCGGAGCTGGATGGCGACGCGCTGCGCCGGCTCGCCTGGCGGCTGGAGCGCGGCGAGGTCGACCTGATCGTGGCGAGCGCGCTGGTCGACGTGGCCGGCGACCGCACGACGATCCGCCCCGTCGACGGGCTGCCGATGCTGCATGTCGAGCATCCGCGGCTGGAGGGCGGCGCCCGGGTGGTGAAGCAGATCGTCGATCGGGTGGGCGCGGCCGCGCTGCTCGCGTTCTTCGCCCCGCTGTTGCTGACGCTCGCCTTCCGGATCCGTCGGGACTCGCCAGGGCCGGTATTCTTCCGTCAGGTCCGGGTGGGTCGGGATGGGCAGCCCTTCGTGATGTACAAGTTCCGCAGCATGTACCTCGACGCGGAGGCGCGGCTGGCGGAGATCCGGCACCTCAATGAGCACGACGGTGTGCTCTTCAAGGTGCGTGACGACCCGCGGGTGACGCCTGTCGGTCGGTGGTTGCGCCGGCTGTCGCTCGACGAGCTGCCGCAGCTGTTCAACGTTCTACGTGGCCAGATGTCGTTGGTGGGCCCGCGCCCGCCGCTGCCGGAGGAGGTGGCGGCCTACGCGGACGATGTCCGGCGGCGGCTCGCGGTCAAGCCCGGCATGACCGGGTTGTGGCAGGTTTCCGGTCGATCGGACCTGCCGTGGGAGGAGGCGGTCCGCTTGGACCTGCGATACGTGGAGAACTGGTCCCTGTCGTTCGATCTGGTCATCATGGCGCGCACCGTTTCCGCCGTGGCCCGGTCCGCGGGGGCGTACTGATGGCGCCCCCGGTGGTCGACGGCGCGTTCGCCCGGTGGCTCGCCGCGCGCGCCGGTGAGCTGCTGCTCGAGGTGCGGGCTGAGCGCGGGCACGAGGATCCGGCCGCGCTCAAGGCGGCCGGCGACAAGCTTTCCCACGACATGATCCGCACCGAGCTGGCGCGGTGGCGCCCGGCCGACGCGGTGCTGTCGGAGGAGGACGCCCACGCCCGGAAGGCGTGGGTCGAGGGTGACGGGCCGCGGCCGCCCGCCCGACTGGAGGCCGATCGGGTGTGGATCATCGATCCGCTCGACGGCACCCGCGAGTTCGCCGAGGAGGGTCGGGCCGACTGGGCCGTGCACGTCGCGCTCTGGTCTCGCCGCGCGACCGGCCAACTGGGGCTCGCGGCTGGTGCGGTCGCGCTGCCCGCGCAGCACCGGGTGCTGGCCACGGACTACCCGCCGGCGTATCCACCGATGACGGCCGGCGGCGGCCCCGCCCGCCTGGCCGCGAGCCGCAGCCGGCCGCCGGCGTTCCTCACCGCGGTCGCGGAGGAGGTGCGGGCCGAGCTCGTGCCCATGGGCTCCGCCGGCGCCAAGATCGCCGCGGTGATCAGCGGTGAGGTCGACGGGTACGTGCACGCGGGCGGCCAGTACGAGTGGGACTCCGCCGCCCCGGTGGCTGTGGCGACGGCCACCGGGCTGCACGCTTCCCGGATCGACGGGTCCGCGCTGAAATACAATCAGGCCGATCCCCGCTTGCCGGATCTGCTGGTGTGCCGCAAGGACCTCGCGCCCCGCCTGCTCACCGCGCTCCGGCGGCAGCTGCAGGTAGAGTGATCCGGAGTAAACCAACCGGAAAGGTCTGGAAACCGTGACCCAGGCGCAGACATACCGGGTTTCACATCTGGCCGCTCTCGAGGCCGAGAGCATCTTCATCATGCGCGAGGTCGTCGCCGAGCTGGAGCGGCCGGTGCTGCTCTTCTCCGGCGGCAAGGACTCGATCGTGATGCTGCGCCTGGCGGAGAAGGCGTTCGCGCCGGCTCGCATCCCGTTCCCGGTGATGCACGTCGACACCGGCCACAACTTCCCCGAGGTTCTCGAGTATCGCGACACCCGCGTCGCCGACCTGGGGTTGCATCTGGTCGTGGCGAGCGTGCCCGAGGCGCTGGAGGCCGGCCTGGTGCGCGAGTCGGCCGACGGCATGCGTAACCGCATCCAGACCCCGGTGCTGCTCGCGGCCGTGGAAAAGTACCGGTTCGACGCGCTCTTCGGCGGCGCCCGCCGCGACGAGGAGAAGGCCCGGGCCAAGGAGCGCGTGTTCAGCTTCCGCGACGACTTCGGCCAGTGGGATCCGAAAAACCAGCGCCCCGAGCTGTGGTCGCTCTACAACGGGCGGCATCACCCGGGCGAGTCGATCCGGATCTTCCCGCTCTCCAACTGGACCGAGCTCGACGTGTGGCACTACATCGCCAGCGAGGGCCTCGCGCTGCCGCGGATCTACTACGCGCACGAGCGCGAGGTCATCGAGCGCGACGGCATGCTGTACGCGGTCAACGAGTTCCTCGCGGCCCGCGCCGGCGAGACCCCGTTCGTCGAGACGGTGCGCTACCGCACGGTCGGCGACGCGTCGTGCACCGCGGCCGTCCGCTCCATCGCCGACACCGTGGAGAAGGTGATCGAGGAGGTCGCCGCCACCCGCATCACTGAGCGCGGCGCCACCCGCGGCGACGACCGGGTCAGCGAGGCAGCGATGGAAGACCGCAAGCGGGAGGGCTACTTCTGATGACCGCGCCCGTCACGGAGACACGCACGATGGACCTGCTCCGCTTCGCGACCGCCGGCTCGGTCGACGACGGCAAGTCCACCCTGATCGGGCGCCTGCTCTACGACACCAAGTCGCTCTTCACCGACCAGCTCGAGGCCGTCGAGGCGGTCAGCCTGGCCCGCGGCGACGAGTACACCAACCTGGCGCTGCTCACCGACGGCCTGCGCGCCGAGCGGGAGCAGGGCATCACCATCGACGTGGCCTACCGCTACTTCGCCACGCCCAGGCGCAAGTTCATCATCGCGGACACCCCCGGCCACATCCAGTACACGCGCAACATGGTCACCGGCGCCTCCACCGCCGACCTGGCGCTGATCCTGGTCGACGCCCGCAAGGGCCTGGTGGAGCAGTCCCGGCGGCACGCGTTCCTGTGCTCGCTGCTGCGGGTGCCGCACGTGGTCCTGTGCGTCAACAAGATGGACCTGGTCGACTGGTCGCAGGAGGCCTACGAGCGGATCGCGGACGAGTTCACCTCCTTCGCCGCCAAGCTCGAGGCACCCGACCTCACCGTCATCCCGATCTCCGCGCTGCACGGCGACAACATCGTCAGCCGCTCCGACAAGACCCCGTGGTACGAGGGACCGTCGCTGCTGCACCATCTGGAGCACGTGCACATCGCCTCCGACCGCAACCTGGTCGACGTGCGCTTCCCCGTGCAGTACGTGATCCGTCCACAGTCGACCACCGTCACCGACTACCGCGGCTACGCCGGCCAGGTCGCCTCGGGCGTGCTCAAACCGGGCGACGAGGTGATGGTGCTGCCCTCCGGCTTCACGAGCCGCATCGCCGCGATCGACACCGCCGACGGCCCGGTCGCCGAGGCGTACCCCCCGATGTCCGTCACGGTCCGCCTCGAAGACGAGATCGACATCTCCCGCGGCGACCTGATCTGCCGCCCGCACAACGCGCCCGCCGTGGCCCAGGACATCGAGGCGATGGTCTGCTGGATGGACGAGAGCCGCCCGCTCACCGTCGGCGGCAAGTACGCGGTCAAGCACACCACCCGCGCCGCCCGCGCGGTGGTCCGCGGCCTGCAGTACCGGCTCGACGTCAACTCGCTGCACCGCGACGAGAGCGCCACCGAGCTGACGCTCAACGAGATCGGCCGCATCCGCCTGCGCACGACCGTGCCGCTCCTCGCCGACGAGTACCGCCGCAACCGCACGACCGGCGGCTTCATCCTCATCGACGAGTCCACCAACCGCACGGTCGCGGCAGGCATGATCATCGAGACGTCCTAGATCTCTTCAAGGATGTGAGCTACCGCGACGTCCGTCGTGGTCCGGACCGCTGCTCCCGCGGCCTCACCCTGGTTGTTTGGTCTTTCTTGCCTCCGGCGGGAGCGCTCCGGACCATCAGGATGGCACTAGGCGGGGTGGGTGTGCGCGCAGCTCGCGCGCCGGGGTTCGTCGCTCTGAGTAGTGGGGGATTTTTGCTAACTTATCCGCTCACCGCATCATCGTGAGCGCGCGAGTTAAAGATCGTGGTACGGAACTGCCCTCACAGGGCAGCCCTCACAGGGGCGGTTCCGTACCAGGATCTACTGACGTAACCGGAGACCATCCTGGGGCGATCGCGATGCGGGTTACGCAGAGCAACTCCCGCGGCCTCGCCCATCCGAAGGTGGCAGTTGACCGAGCACGATGAGCGGCGGTCCGGACCACGACGGCCGTAAGTCTGCTGCCCTCGGGACAGATCGTTTAGAGGCGGGTGGCGCCGGGGCCGGGGACGGCTACGAAGGGCTCGGGTGGGGTGTAGCCGCGGTCGGCGAACGCGGAAGCGACCGCGGCCGCGACCTTGTCCGTGGCGTCGGCGTCGACCAGCGCGAGGACGCAGCCGCCGAAGCCGCCGCCGGTCATGCGCGCGCCGTACGCCCCCGCGGACAGGGCGGCCTCCACGGCCGTGTCGACCTCGGGGACGGTGATCTCGAAGTCGTCGCGCATGGAGGCGTGCGAGGCGGTCATCAGCGGGCCGATCTCGGGCACCCGGCCGTCGCGGAGCAGGGCCACCGTGTCGAGCACCCGCTGGTCCTCGGTCACCACGTGCCGCGCGCGGCGCTGCTGCACCGGGTCGGCGAGGTCCGCCAGCGTGGCGAGCGTCGCGTCGCGCAGGGCGGGCAGGCCCAGGGCGCGGGCGGCCTCCTCGCAGGTGGCGCGGCGGGCCGCGTACTCACCGGTGACGTGGCGGTGGGGTGACTTCGTGTCGATGACCAGCACCGCCAGCCCGGCCGCCGCCACGTCGAACGGGATGTGCTCGACCTCCAGCGACCGGCAGTCGAGAAACAGCGCGTGCCCGGCCTGGCACCGGATCGACGCGGACTGGTCCATGATGCCGCAGGGCATGCCGGCGTAGTCGTTCTCCGCGCGCTGGGCCAGCGCCGGCCGCTCGTCGACGGGCAGGTCGAGGCCGCCGAGGTCGACCAGCGCGGTGAGCACCGACGACTCCAGCGCGGCCGACGACGAGAGGCCGGCGCCGAGCGGCACGTCGGAGGTGATGGCCATGCGGGCGCCGGGCACGTCGTAGCCGGCCTCGCGCAGCACCCACACGACGCCCGCGACGTAGGATGCCCAGCCCGATACGTGCTCGGAGAGGTCGAACGTGATCCGCTCGTCGGGCTGCGCCGACCACACCGTCCACTCCGGACCGTCCACGCGGGAGGCGGCGACGACGGTGCGCTGGGGCAGTGCGAAGGGGAGCACGAAGCCGTCGTTGTAGTCGGTGTGTTCGCCGATCAGGTTGACCCGCCCGGGCGCGGCCCACACCCCGTCGGGCTCGGCGCCGTAGACCTCGCCGAACTCCTTCATGACACGTGCTCGCGGTAGAAGGCCCACGCGTCGGAGATCATGTCGTGCAGCGTGGTCCGGGTCGGCGTCCAGCCGAGCTCCTGGCGGGCAAGGTCGGACGAGGCGACCAGCGCGGCCGGGTCGCCGGAGCGGCGTGGCGCGATCTCGACCGGGAGCGGGTGGCCGGTGACCTCGCGGGCCACGTCGACCACCTGGCGGTTGGAGAAGCCGCTCCCGCTGCCCAGGTTGTAGATCTTGTGCTCGCTGGGCGTGGCCGACTCGAGCGCGAGCAGGTGGGCGCGGGCCAGGTCCTCGACGTGGATGTAGTCGCGCACGCAGGTGCCGTCGTCGGTGGGGTAGTCGTCGCCGAAGAGCTGGAGCTTGTCCCGCTTGCCGGCGGCCACCTGCAGCGCGATCGGGATGATGTGGGTCTCCGGGTCGTGCCGCTCGCCGATCGACACCCCGGGGCGCAGGTAGGCGCCGGCCACGTTGAAGTAGCGCAGCGACACCGCGGCCAGCTCGTGGGCGAACGCCTCCGAGGTCAGCGCCAGGTCGAACGCCAGCTTGGTCGCCCCGTACGTGCTCGTCGGGTGCTTGACCGCCGACTCCCGGATGGGCAGCTCGGTCGGGTTGCCGTACACCGCGGCGGTGGAGGAGAAGACGAACCGCCGCACCCCGGCCGCGCGCACCGCGTCGAGCAGGGCGAGCGAGCCGATGACGTTGGCGTCCCAGTAGAGCTCGGGCTTGGCCATCGACTCGCCGGCGGCGATCAGCCCGGCGAAGTGGAGCACCCCGTCGAAGCCGGCCTCCGGCGTGAGCACCCGCGCCGCGTCGTGGATCGACGCCCGCACGAACGTGGCCTCCGGCGCCAGCGCGACCGCGTGGCCCGTGCGCAGGTCGTCGAGCACGACCACCTCGTGGCCGGCGTCGAGGAGCATCCGGCTGACGACGCTGCCGACGTATCCGGCGCCGCCAGTGACGAGCAGTTTCACGTGGTGCCCTCTCTTTTCGGACGAAGTGCCGCGTGGCCAAGGCTACGGCTCCCACTATTCCACCAGAGTCGAGCAATAGTAAACAAGTTCGAACACGAGGCGGGAGAGCACGGATGCCGCCGCCTGTCTACCATTTCCCCATGCAGGACACGGGCGGCGGAAACGCCGTGCCCCGACGACATACCAAGACGTCGGGGCGTTCCCGACGAGAGCCCGGTCCGGTCAGGCGAGCCGCCGCCCGGATCGTGATCCGGCTGGCCGACGCGGTCGCCGGGCTGCTCGGTGCCGACCGCACCGCCGGTCGCGAGCGGATCAGCGAGGCGGAGCTGCGCGACCTGATCGCGGCGAACACTCTGCTCGACCCGATGGAGCGCCGGATCATCGACGAGGTGCTCACCGCCGGTGCCAGCCTGGTTCGCGAGGTGATGATGCCGCGCACCGACGTAACCTTTCTCGACGCTGGGCTCACCCTCGATGAGGCGGCCCAGATGGTACGGGCGGAGACACACACGCGTTACCCCGTAATCGACGGCACACACGACGACGTCGTGGGGTTCGTCCACCTGCGCGACCTGCTGATCCGCCCGCCGGGTGACGGGCGCGGCACGATCCGCGAGCTGACCCGCGAGGTCAAGCGGCTGCCCGGGAGCAAGCGGGTGCTCGCCGCCCTCTCCGAGATGCGCCGCGAGCGGCACCACCTGGCGGTGGTCGTCGACGAGTACGGCGGCACGGCCGGCATCGTCACGCTCGAAGACCTCATCGAGGAGCTGGTCGGCGAGATCCACGACGAGTACGACGCCGCGCCCGACCCGGCCGCCGCCGGTGCCGGCGCCGAGGTGGACGGCCGGCTCAACCTCGCCGACTTCGCCGAGCGGGCCGGCTTCCCGCTGCCCACCGGACCCTACGAGACGGTGGGCGGCTTCGTGATGGCGCGGCTGGGCCGGCTCCCGCTGGTCGGCGACGAGGTGACCGCCGTGGTGCCGGAAGACGACGACGGCGAGCCGGCCGCGTGGCGCCTGCGCGTGCTGGAGCTCGACGGCCGCCGGGTGGCCCGGGTGGGCCTCGCCGCGCAGCCACCGCCCGCGGCGTCGGTGCCGGCCACCCGGGTGGCGGTCGAGGTGACGATCAAGGAGAACGCGTAGCGGCTCAGTTGATCTGGAGCTTGCGCCAGGTCGAGCCGTCGGTCGAGAACGCGGCCCAGTCCGCGTTGAACAGGTCGTACGCCACGTAGCCGGCGGTCGTGCGGTGCACCCACCCGGCCGCGGGGAGGGTGCCGGCCGCCCGGGCGAACGTGTGGCCGTCGTCCTCGCTCACGTACCACCGGTGGTCGGTGCCGATGACCAGCAGCCGCCCGTCCAGCAGCGGCACCATCTCGCCGGCGAACTCGCCCGGCTCGGCGACCCGCCCCGTGGTCGTGGGGGTGAACCGCTGCCCGGAGTCGACCGACTTGAAGATCGCGGCGATCGCCCGTCCCGGCCCGATCACGACGGCGTACACGTGGCCGCCGAGCACCGAGACCTGAGCCGTCGTGCCGGTCGCGTCGAGGGGCGTGACGGTCCACCGGCGGCCGCCGTCGTGGGTGACCGCCACCACCGGGGTCTGGTCCCGCACGCCGCCGACCCACCAGGCACCGGTCGCCGTCGGGACGCCCGCGACCCAGTGCACCGTCATGGCGGGTGGCTGGACGGCCAGCGCGCCGCGGTTGCCGTACGTGGGGCTCCAGACCTCGACGCCGCCGTCGCCCAGCCGCAGCAGCTCGCCCTTCTCGACGGTGGCCGCCGGCCCCTCCGCCCGCGCGGTGGGTCGCCAGGTCTGGCCGGCGTCGGTGGAGACGTAGCCGCCGATGACGATCCGCCCGTCCGCGAACGCGACGAGGTCGAGCCGGGTGCCCAGGCCGGAGGGGAGCGTGGCGAGCGTCCAGGTGATGCCGCCGTCGGCGCTGCGGGCGAGGCTCGGCGAGCAGGGATCGGCGTCCGCGCGGCACTGGACCAGGCTGTACCCGTGGTCGGGGTCGGCGAACTCGACATCGGTGATCTGGCCGCGCGGGTCGATGAAGCCGTCGCCGGTCAGGCCGTTGATCGTGATGCCGGCGTCGGTGTAGACGACGCCCGGCGACGGGCTGAGGTTGGCCACCGGCGGCGTCTGGTCGGTGTCCCAGGGCCGCAGCCCCACGAAGCCGGCCACCGCCACGACGGCCAGCACCGCGCCCGCCCGCCGCGCCCGGCGGCGGTGGCGGATGGTGGCCGCCCGCGCGCCGACCCGCTCCAGCGGCGGCTGCTCGATCGAGTCCAGCAGGCCTTCGCGCTCGCGGGCGAGCCTGGTCTCCAGCTCAGGCACGGGCCACCTCCGTCGAGCTGGTGCCCAGGCCACGGTAGTCGCCGAGCCGCTCGGCGAGGGCCGCGCGGCCGCGGGACAGGCGGGACTTGACCGTGCCCACGGGCACCTGCAGCACCGCCGCCACCTCCTCGACCGGCAGGTCGGCGAAGTAGTGCAGGACGATCACCTCGCGGTACGTGGTGGGGATGCCGGCGAGCGCGTCCCGCAGGTCGGCGCGCTCCGGACCGGGCGCGGGCTCCACCGTGCGGGCCACCGGGCGGTCGCGGAGCAGGATCGCGTCGAGCAGCTTGCGGCGCCGCCACCGCCGGCGGACCACGTTGACCGCCACGGTGCGCAGCCACGCCTCCGGGTTGTCCACGCCGGCCAGCCCGTCCGGCCGGGCCAATGCCCGTGCGAATGCCTCCTGCACCACGTCCTGCGCCTCCGTCAGATCGGTGGTGAACGCGTAGACCTGCGCGACCAAGCGCCGGTAACAGGCGTGGTACAGCTCACCGATCGCCTGCTCCGCCGCGGTCCGCGCGTCCCGTCCCGGCACCGACCACCCGCCTCTATCCGAGATCTCTCGACTTATTGAGCCGTGGCCGCCGTCCGCGGTTCCGGTCACTGCTGTCAGAATGGCCGGCATGTCGGTGTCTGACGCAACCCCCCGCCCACGGGTGCTTTCCGGCATCCAGCCGACCGCCGACTCATTCCATCTGGGTAACTATCTTGGCGCGGTGCGCAACTGGGTCGCTATGCAGCAGACCCACGACACTTTCTACTGCGTCGTCGACCTGCACGCGATCACGATGGGCCACGATCCGGCCCAGCTGCGCCAGCGCACCCGGCTGTCGGCGGCCCAGCTGCTCGCGGCCGGCCTCGACCCGGAGCGGTGCACGCTCTTCGTGCAGTCGCACGTGCCCGAGCACCCGCAGCTGAGCTGGGTGTTGAGCTGCATCACCGGGTTCGGCGAGGCGAGCCGGATGACCCAGTTCAAGGACAAGTCGGCCAAACAGGGCGCCGACCGGTCCAGCGTGGGCCTGTTCACCTACCCGATCCTGCAGGCCGCCGACATCCTGCTCTACCAGGCCGACGCGGTGCCGGTGGGCGAGGACCAGCGGCAGCACCTGGAGCTGACCCGCGACCTGGCCCAGCGCTTCAACGGCCTGTTCGGGAAGACGTTCACGGTGCCGGCGCCCTACATCGTGCGCGACACCGCGAAGATCACCGACCTGCAGGAGCCCACCGCGAAGATGTCCAAGTCGGCCTCCTCGCCGGCCGGCATCATCGAGCTGCTCGAAGACCCGGCCCGCTCGGCGAAGAAGATCCGCTCGGCGGTCACCGACACCGGCCGCGAGATCATCTTCGAACCCGAGTCCAAGCCCGGCGTCTCCAACCTGCTGACGATCTACTCGGCGCTCACCGGCCGCACCATCGACGACCTCGTCGCCGCGTACGACGGCAAGGGCTACGGCGACCTCAAGAAAGACCTCGCCGAGGTCGTGGTCGAGTTCGTCAAGCCGATGCAGGAGCGCACCCGGGCCTACCTCGACGACCCCGGCCAGCTCGACAAGCTGCTCGCGATCGGGGCGGAGAAGGCCCGTGCGGTCGCCGTCGAGACGCTCCACACGGTCTACGACCGGGTCGGCTTCCTCGCGCCGGCCAGGAGCGGTCAGGTCAGCCTCTCGCCGGCGCGGAATTCCTAGCAGGTGGCCGCCGCCGATGATCGGGTCACCCGGATCGGGGTGGCCATCGACATCCCCGAGCCGTGGGGCGGCGTCCTCACCCGCCGCCGCGCCGAGGCGGGTGACCCTCAGGCCGCGTACGTGCCCGCGCACCTCACCCTGCTCGGGCCGACCGAGATCGAGCCCGACCGGCTGCCCGCGATCGAGGATCACCTGGCCGCGGTCGCGGCCGCGCAGCCGCCGTTCTCGCTGCACCTGCGCGGCACCGGCACGTTCCGGCCGCTGACCGAGGTGGTCTTCGTGGTCGTCGCGGCCGGCATCAGCGAGTGCGAGCTGCTCGCCGCCGCGATCGGCAAGACCGGCGACCTGCGGCGGGAGACCCGCTTTCCGTACCACCCGCACGTGACGGTCGCGCAGGACGTCTCGCCCGAGGCGCTCGACGCGGTGTACGAGGACCTCGCCGGCTTCTCCGCACTGTTCCAAGTGGACGCCTTCACGCTTTTCTCGCACACGGGTGAGGCCCGCTGGCAGCCACGCCGGGATTTTCGTCTCGGGAGCTGACGGGCGCGAGGGCCGCGCATCCGTCAGGATGTCGGCGTGAACATCGTCGCCCGGGTGGAAGCGGGCATCAACGGGCGGCTCGACGCCGCCCGCCGCCGATCCCGGGCGTTCGACCACGTCTACCGCGCGCTCGACCGCTACGGCGCGGTGCTGGGTGGCCGGCTCGCGGCGGCGATCGCCTACTACGGCTTCTTCGCGGTCTTCGCGCTCGGCCTGGTGGCGTACTGGGCGTTCGGCTTCCTGCTCAACCGGAACGAGGCGCTGCGCGAGGCGGTCGAAGACTTTCTCAACCAGAACCTGCCGTTCCTGCAGCTCCAGCAGATCCAGGAGAGCAGCGGCACGATCGGCATCGTCGGCCTGCTGACCCTGGCGGTCACCGGCATCGGCTGGGTGGAGGCGATCCGTTCCTCGCAGCGCGCGCTGTACGACGTGCCGCAGCAGCCGGGCAACCTGATCGTCCGGCGGATCCTCGACATGGTCGTGCTGATCGTGGTGTTCGGGCTGCTGGCGATCTCGGTGGCCGCCGCGGACGCGATCGAGGCGCTGCTGCGGTGGCTCGTGGGGCAGGACGGCTCGCTCGTGCTCACGATCGTCGGGTGGGGCCTGACCTTGTTGTTCAACATGGTGCTGGCGACCGCGCTGCTGGTGCTCATCCCGCGGCTGCGCATGCCGCTGCGCCGCCTGTACCCGTCGGTGCTGGTGGTCGCGGTCGGCGTCACGCTCCTCAACACCGCCGGCCGGGAGTACGTGATCCGGGTCGACCGCAACCCCGCGTACACGGTGGTCACCGGCGCGGTGGGCCTGCTGCTCTACCTGTACCTGCTCAACCAGCTGCTGCTGCTCGGCGCCGCCCTGGCCGCGACGAGCACCCGCGGCGAGGTGACCGATCTCGCGGCCGGCGCCCCGCCCACCGCTGATTTGTCCGAAAACGACGATCCCCGGCGCCCAGACAGCTCATGATGACTTGAATGGGGGCACTGGTGACGCTGGAGCTGGCCGAGGACTCGCCGGCACGTGATCTGCCGTGGATCGTGACGTTCGGCCCGCTCGGCGACGACGAGGAGTGGGAGCCGGTGGTCTGCGGCCCGTACGAGCGGCAGCACGCCCTCGCGCTGGCCGAATCGGTGGTCGCCGACGAGGACCTGATGGCGGTCGTCGAGCCGCTGCTGCCGCATGTGAGCGTCGAAGAGATCCAGGGCGAGATCGCGGCGGCCCGGATGGTGGCGGAGGACGACCGTGCCACGGCGGACGACGCCGCCGACTTCGGCGACTACGACGAGTTCGGCCTGCCCCGCGCCGACCCACCCGGCGAGGACCAGATGATCGAGGCATCCCCGCCCCCGCCACCGGAAGAAGTACGGGCCGGAATGTCACGCATAGCCGCGCGCCTGGCGGGGTAGGAGAAGAAGCGCCGCGGTCGTTCGTCGCGCTACGCGCCGCCGGGCGCCTGCGGAAGTGGGTGGCTCTCGGGTCACCACGGGCCGACGGGAGCCACTTTCCTCCCGTAAGTGGACCGGCCTGCCGCGAGGTGGGTCGGTCCAGGCCCTTAACGATCCATTCCAAGCTTTGGGCTACCGCGATGTTCGCCGTGGTCCGGACCGCTGCTCATTGGGTGACCATGGGGTGGTCCGGTGGTTGGATGGCCGGGCAGCACCTGGGCCGTGGGGTCATCGCCAACCGTTGCAGCCTCCGTTGGAGGGCTTGCGGGAGTTTCTGCGAGGCCTGACGGTCCGGGACATCCCGACTGGCTACAGGGCTACTGCGCCGTAGAGCGCCCGTCAATGAGCGTCCGGCAGTGATGTCCCGAACCACCAGGTGCTTCCCCACTGGTTGAGCAGCGGAGAGGCTTGTATGAGTTTGACTGATACCGCCGGTTCGGCGCGAGCGTTCACGGCGGGTGTGGACTGGGCGAAGGACAACCACGCGGTCTGTGTCCTGGACGCCGACGGCGAGCCGGTCGAGCGGGTCACGGTGGTCCACACCAGAGCGGGCCTGGCCCGGCTGACGGATCTGCTGGCCCGCTACGAGGTTGCCGGGGTCGGCATCGAGCGGCCGGACGGGCCGGTCGTGGACGCGTTGCTGGCCGCCGGCCTGACTGTGTTCGTGATCGCGCCGGCGCAGGTGAAGTCGCTGCGCGGCCGGTACGGCTCGGCCGGGAACAAGGATGACCGGTTCGATGCCTACGTGCTGGCTGACACGGTCCGCACCGACCGGCGCCGGCTCACCCCGCTGCGGCCGGACACGGCGGCGACGATCGCGTTACGGGCCCTGGGCCGGGCCCGTCAGGACCTGATCAGGCACCGTATCGCGGTGGCCAACCAGCTCCGGGCGCATCTGCAGCACGCGCTGCCGGGCGTGGTCGGGCTGTTCCACGCTATCGACGCCCCGGTGAGCCGGGCGTTTCTGGCCGAGTTCACCACCCAGGACGCGGTCGACGCGCTCACCACCGTGGCGCGGCTGGCCGACTGGCCGCACGCCCACAACTCGCACCGCAGCAACCCCCACCTGCTGCTGCAACGGCTCAGCGCGGCGCCGCGCGGCGCGACCGGGCCGCACGCTCAGGCCCTCGCGGGCGTAACCCACGCCTACCTGGCCGCCCTAACCGCGATCGCTGAACAGATCACCGCGCTGGAGCAGCAGATCGCCGACGCCCTCCAAGCCCATCCCGACAGGCGCATCTTCACCTCGCTGCCCCGGGCCGGCACGGTCCGCGCCGCCCGACTCCTGGCCGAGATCGGCGATGCCCGCGGCCGTTTCCCGACCGCGGCATCCCTGGCCGGGCTGGCCGGCGTCACCCCGTCAACCCGCCAGTCCGGACAGATCCGCGTGGTTACGTACCGGTGGGCGGTCGACAAGCAACTGCGCGGCGCGGTCTGCGACTTCGCCGCCGACTCCCGCCTCGCCAACCCCTGGGCCGCCCAGCTTTACGCCGAGGCCAGAGCCCGCGGCCACCGACATCCACACGCCGTACGCATCCTGGCCCGCGCCTGGCTCAGCGTCATCTGGAAATGCTGGACCACCAACACCCCCTACAACCCCGACCGGCACCGCGCCCTGCAAACCCTCAAACAAGATCAAACAACAGCGGCTTGACACAGGGCACTCCCGCGGCCTCACCC